>Ga0160502_100171_pt1 | contig 78040 bp, 67 predicted proteins | sample DIDnMG_14_FD_108237 | JGI IMG/M metagenome (GOLD analysis project Ga0160502, IMG submission 108237) | Enriched soil microbial communities from UW Madison campus, WI, USA - DID2933_E24_Xylan MG | ecosystem: Environmental > Terrestrial > Soil > Unclassified | place: USA: Madison, Wisconsin... | reverse complement strand
GAATTTTCGTTCCAGGCAAGGCGCTTTTTCGCAGGCGTACCGGGGGTACGTCAAGAAAAAGCAACGCAGCATGGGGCGAAAAGGCGGGGAGAGATGCCCTTGAACGGGTGTTCAGACACGACCCAGATCTGCTATGAATAATTGATTAACGATTGCCACGGCTGAGCGCCGTTACGCCAGTACGAGAGATTTCACGAATACCATAAGGCTTCAGCAGCTCGATCATGGCGTCGATCTTCTCGGTATCGCCCACCGCTTGTACCATCAATGAGCTGCTGCCAATATCGACAACTGCAGCCCGGAACGTTTCGACAACACCCAGAATCTCCGGACGAGCCGCAGGCTCGGCATTGACCTTAATCAACGCCAGCTCGCGTGCAACCATGGGACTTGCGCTGACATCGACAACCTTGATGACATCAATCAGCTTGTACAATTGCTTCGTAATTTGCTCCAGCATTTTGTCGTCACAGGTGGTAACGATGACCATCCGGGAGAGGCCTGGCTCCTCGGAGGCCCCTACCGTGATGCTCTCGATATTGAAGCCGCGGCGTCCGAACAATCCGGAAACCCGCTGCAGAACGCCCGGCTGGTCATTGACTAGAACAGCAATAGTATGTTTTCTCATTCCGCATCCCCCAGTAACATGGTATCGATCGTGTTGCCTTGCGTGACCATCGGATAGACATTCTCACCCTTGCGGACCACGAATTCAACTACGGCCGGACCCGGATGCTGCAGCGCCTGCTCCCAGACCGCCTTGGCATCTTCCTTGCCAGTGGCGCGGAAGCCTTTCACCCCGTAAGCCTCAGCGAGCTTCACGAAGTCCGGGCTGCCCGCAAGATCGATATGGCTATAACGATTATCATAGATAATCTCTTGCCATTGACGCACCATGCCCAGCACCTGATTGTTAATGATGGCAACCTTAACCGGAATATTATTAATCGCACAGATGGCCAGCTCCTGCGCACACATCTGCATTCCGCCATCGCCATTGATCGAGACGACCACGCGATCCGGGTTAGCCATCTGCGCGCCGATCGCGGACGGGAAGCCGAAGCCCATCGTTCCAAGACCGCCGGAGGTTACCCAGGAGCGCGGCTTGTTGAATTTGTAGTACTGGGCTGCCCACATCTGATGCTGACCAACGTCCGTCGTTACGATCGCATCGCCGCCGGTTGTTTCATGAATCATCTCAATGACCCATTGCGGCTTCAGCTCCGTGTTCGAATCCTCATAGCGGAGCGGATACTGCTGCTTGAGCTGCTGTACTTGTGCACGCCATGCATCCGCCTTGGCCGCACGCCCCGCTTCCTTATTCGCCAGTTGCAGCACAGTCTTGATGTCGCCTACGATCGGAATGTCGGTCGGCACGTTCTTGCCGATCTCCGCCGGATCAATGTCGATATGCACGATCTTGGCATGCGGAGCAAAACCGTCCAGCTTCATCGTCACCCGGTCGTCGAAGCGAGCGCCGATGTTGATCAGCAGATCCGCTCCTTGGATCGCCTTATTCGCTGTGTACGTGCCGTGCATACCCGGCATCCCCATCCACAGCTCCTTGCCACTCGGATAAGCACCCAGTCCCAGCAAGGTTGTTGTGACCGGAATATCTGTCTTGGTCACGAACTCCAGCAGCTCCTCATGCGCACCGGAGTAAACGACACCGCCGCCTGCCAGAATAACCGGACGCTCGGCCTCGGTGATCGCCTTGAGCATCTTGTCCACCTGCAGCTTATTCGGATGAACGGTCGGATTGTAGCCGCGAAGGCTTACCTCTGTGACTGGCTTGAAGAGCGCCTTCTGCGCCGATACATCCTTCGGAATATCGATCAGGACAGGGCCTTTACGGCCTGTATTCGCAATATAGAACGCCTCATGGATGATGCGCGGCAGATCCTCTACGTTGCGAACGAGATAGCTATGCTTCGTAATCGGCATCGTAATGCCAGTAATGTCTGCCTCCTGGAAAGCATCGGTACCGATAAAGGAAGTAGCGACATTGCCCGTAATGACTACGAGCGGTACAGAATCCATATATGCGGTGGCGATGCCTGTCACCAGGTTAGTCGCTCCCGGACCGGAGGTGGCGATACATACGCCAACCTTGCCGCTTGCTCTGGCATAACCGTCCGCCGCATGAATAGCGCCTTGCTCATGACGAGTAAGCAAATGATTAAAATCCGAGAAGCCATGCATGGCATCGTAGATGAACAGTACCGCTCCGCCGGGATAGCCGAACACACAGTCCGCACCCTCCAGAACCAAGCTGCGCAGCAGCATTTCTGAGCCTGTAATCACTTCCTGCTTTCTCAGCTTCTCCATAATTTCCTGCTTTGACCTAAGTGTTGCACTTTGTGCGCTCATCGTACTTCCTCCTCTCCAAGCCGCCACTGCAAGGCGACTTTGGGTTCATTAATCTATTAGAATCAACTCACAGCTTGTAAATCAAAAAAACCTTTCGCCCCCCTGACACATTCATAATGTGTGTCGAGGGACGAAAGGTATATCTTCCGTGGTACCACCCAAATTTGTCATACATCTTGCGATGCAGACCTCAGTAGGCAAGAAACGGCGTGCACGCTAAACGTCTCTAACCTGTGGCACAATAACGCGTGCCCTGCGATTCCCCCTAATAGGCGCTGTTCATCAGAACAGACTTTTCAGGGAAACAGCTCCGAGGTGAGCTCGTAGAAAAGGGGTTTTGGCGATGGTTTCAGCTAATCCATCCACTCTCTGAGCAAAAGAGCCCTTAACACTTCGTCCTCATCATTGCCGATAAAGTATAAGCTATAAAGCTAATTATATGCATCCCAGACGCATTCGTCAATACTAGGATGCCATACGACAAAAAAAACTATGCATTCCTTGCCAAGAAATGCACACAAGCCGCTCTTCCCCTATAGGATAGATCAACAAGGAAATGGCGCAGAGCGCCGCAGCAAGGAGGCTTATTCATGCAAGTCATTATGCGGCGTTATACGACTGCTGACAAAACAGCCGTGCTGCAGCTTATCCGCGCCGAGCTCGTTCCGCTCTCCAACACCGTGCACAGTCTGGATGGCAAGCTGCTGCGCCTTCTGCCCCGCCGCCTCAAGCAAGGCGTCACGCTCATTGCCGGGCGCACGCGCAGCTCGCCTCCGCTTGCCTTCATCCATTACATGACCGGCAACAAGCTCCTGTTCATCGACATGCTGGTTGTCCATTCCCGCTATCAGGGCAAGCAGCTCGGGACACAGCTCATGTGTGCAGCGGAGGCGGATGGCCGAGCCCGCGGCTGCAGCCGGGCGCTCTTGTTCGTCGATAAGGGCAATGACGGAGCCGTCCGCTTCTACAATCGTCTCGGCTACACACTTGCCCGCTATGACCAAGCTCTGCAGTGCTATGAGCTGGGCAAGCCATTGTGATCCCTGCCTGGTTCGCACAGGCCCCTGTCGCGCAGTTCCATCTGTAAAGACACCATGAGCCGCTCGCCTGCACAAACCGGCTCACGGCTCCACTTGGATTCCGACATTCTCTGTGTCAATCCCTTAGGAAAAATCTTAGAAAAACCCTCCGCCATACGGATTAATGCCGTTATAGCCGTATGGACCGGCTCCATACGGAACACCGCCATAAGGAACACCGCCGTATGGACCGATACCGCCAGGGTAGCCAAAACCGCCACCAAAACCACCGCCGAAGCCGCCGCCAAAGGCATACGGTGCAGTGCCGATCGCCAGCAGATCGAACAGTACAAGCGGAATAATCGCCTTCGTGTAGACTCGTTTCCCCTTCACCCTCGGCTGAATATGGAGCTTTGTACCATGCACGCGCACCAGTCTGCCGCTGACTACCGTTCCATCCTTCCGCATCGCATAGACATGCTTGCCGATCAGCTTTTGAACATCACGCTTGGATAGTTTGGACATGGCTATCTCCTCCTTTCCCACCAGCATATTCACCGGCAGAGGAAATGGCCTGTACCTTTGACTAGGGTGGTCTTCAAACTCCGACGGGAGCAGATTACGCCGAATTTTCGTTCACGGCAAGGCACGTTCTCGCAGGCGTACCGGGGTACGTCAAGAGAACGTAACGCAGCACGGGGCGAAAAGGCGGTGAACGATGCCCTTGAGCGGGTTTGAAGACACGCCCTAACGCTACGCAAAAAACCGCCCGGCCGAGGCAATGAGCAAAATCTGCTACCATTGCGCTTCAGACACGGGCGGTTGTCAGCCTGTAACTAGGCGTTGATTTTTTGTTTTGCTACGCCAGCCAGCGAGTTGAACGCGCTGATGTCGTTCACTGCCAGATCGGCCAGCATCTTGCGGTTTACTTCCACGCCAGCCAGCTTCAGACCGTACATGAACTTGCTGTAGGACAGGCCGTTTTGGCGTGCAGCAGCATTGATCCGTGTGATCCACAGCTTGCGGAAGTCGCGCTTCCGTTGACGACGGTCACGGTAAGCGTAGAGCAAGGATTTCATGACTTGCTCTTTTGCAGTTTTAAATAAACGGTGTTTGGAGCCGAAGTAGCCTTTAGCCAGCTTCAAAATTCTTTTGCGACGACGAGTACGGACAAATCCGCCTTTAACTCTTGCCATATGTTAAACCCTCCTGGTAATTGTATGCTGAATAATGGTATTACAGATACTACAAGCTTATCTCAGTTGGTCCAGACCTTGCTTCAGACGGCTTACATCGCCTGCAGCCATCAGCGGCTGTCCAGCAAGAACGCGCTTTTGACGACCGGACTTGTGGGACAACAAGTGGTTTTTGTATGCTTTGTAGCGTTTTACTTTTCCAGTGCCAGTAATTTTGAAGCGGTCTTTCAGACTGCTGTGTGTTTTCATCTTAGGCATTATCAGTGGTCCTCCTCGGGATCAATTGTTAGATTTTGGTGCAAGAATCATAATCATGCTGCGCCCTTCAAGCTTGGGAGCACGCTCCATTACGCAAATATCTGCAACCTCTTTGGAGAGACGATCCAAAATGCGCTGCCCAATCGACGCATGGGCAATCTCGCGGCCGCGGAAGCGAACCGAGCATTTGACCTTGTCGCCTTCATTCAGAAACTTGACTACATTGCGGAACTTGGTCTGATAGTCATGCTCGTCGATGTTGGCGCGGAACCATACTTCCTTGAGATCCACGATCTTCTGATTCTTGCGGGCTTCTTTTTCTTTCTTCTGCTGCTCATAACGGAATTTACCATAATCCATAATCCGGCATACCGGGGGTTTGGCCGTCGGAGCGACATTGACCAGATCCATGTTCAGATCAATCGCCATCTGAAGCGCCTCGCGCAGCGGCGTAATGCCGATCTGCTCGCCTTCTGCTCCAACCAAGCGTACCTCTCTTGCACGAATCTCGTCATTGATTTGATGTTCTCTGCTAATAACCTTCCACCTCCATGGCAAATATCAAACTGTAATGTAATCAGCGCGGATGCGCAATATAATTACCTTGACAAAAACAAAAAAACACGGACCGCATACGGACCCGCATTCCAACAATGCTCGCATACAAGGCAACTATGCCCTGTTATGAAAACAAGCGTACCAGTCGACATGTGTCGATCAGGTGAGAAGCGGGCGCTTCTGCTTTGGCTTATCCTTTACATTTACTGCACCAAATCAATATACCATGGCCTGCATGGATTGTCAATTATTTTTTACAACTGTTCCAGGCGCGACCATCCTCACATGCGCAGCGCCGCCCAATCCAGATGAGCGGCGCTATACTGCTTCGTTTATCGTGTCAATTCCCCTGCCTGCTTACCCTGAACCTCCTCAAGACGGATGACGCGGGTATGCTCGGTATGGCTCCATTGCCGATTCTTCTGCGTGAAGAAGGCATAGACTGTAATCGGCAGCCAGGACAGCAGATAGATCGGGAACAGAACCAACTGCAGATAGATGCGAGCCGGTACTTTCTCGACATACAGCACGACAGGAAATTGCATAATGGTATAGGCAATGTAAGGCACCATGAACCAGAGCGGGATGAACTCGTACAGCGAGTTGAACGCCCACACATTCGGGATCAGCATCGACAGCCAGACCGCAGCGGTCACCACGACACCGATCAGGAACGTGTACGGATTGAATACATAGAAGGCCGCATCAATCTTAGCCGCCTTGCGCTGCCTGATCCCTTGCCACAGCAAGGGGAAAAAGTAACGTGTTGCCACATCGAACTGCCCTTGTGTCCAGCGCAGGCGCTGACGAGCCGAGGCCTTGAAGGTCACAGGCTTCTCGTCGAAGACACGCGCATCGTAATTGATCTTCGGATAAATATCGCGCATGATGCAGTGGATGCTGAACTCCAGATCCTCGACCAGACTGGTCGCGCCCCAGCCAATCTCCTGCAGCAGCTTCGTCTCAAAGCACATGCCCGTGCCGCCCAGGAAATTGGAGAAGCCTACATTCGCCCGTGATACTTGCCACATGCGGTTTGTGAACCAGTAGTTGATGCCGTTAGAGGCACTGACCCAGGAATCATGCGGATTTTTGGTATCCAGATAGCCCTGAATGACGCGGATGCCATTGCACAGATCATCATTCATCAACTGGAGGAAGTCCGTGCTCGCCAGATTGTCCGCATCGAACATTACGACGGCATCATAGCTTCGTGGCAGCTTCCACAGCTCGGCCAGCATCCATTGGATCGCGTACCCTTTGCCGCGCTCATTTTGATTATGACGGACATAGGCGTATACCCCGTCATAGCTTTTTGCAATCTCTGCGGTCTTGTCTGTGCAGTTATCGCAAATAACAAATATATCAAACAAATGTCTCGGATATTTCATTTTCAACAAGTTCTCGATCAATGCCCCAACGACCTGCTCTTCATTATGAGCGGCGATCAGCACAGCGAACGATTTTTGAGCCGGATGGGAAGGTGATGCAGCTTTGCGCCGCCATCCGTATAACGACAGACCCACCTGATACAACCCGACCAGCGCTACAAAGAGCTGGAGACTGATAACGACTGAATTTAACATAGTTAGTGTGTTGCCCCCTTGCGACCCCAATTTTTAATTGTTTTTTTGTTTTTGTCTTCTCTCTTTTTGCAGACATGATGTTTTCTTTGTTATTGCTCTTTTTCGCAGCCATCCTGATTTTGCTCGTTTTCTGTTGTTTTGTCAAAACGGGAAATCGCGCTAAAAGAGCCTGCTTCGGCTGGAAAGTACGCAGATTGAAAAACAAACCACGCTCTCCGATGCATTTTATGCCGCTTAGTTCTTATTTTCATCCAATTGCGCCCTTTTTAATTCCTTTGTCCTTGCCCGCGCCGCAAATTAGCAAAACATTACAAAATTCGCTTCGCCCCCTTCGGTAGGTATACGGTGAGACGGGATTGGCTGCACAGGACCGCCAAGGATCAACTCCAAGAGACATCGGCTGCTTTGAGGCATCTCCTCTGCACTAATAGACGGATCATTCATGCAAAAGGTTTCTAACTTGCCCCAGCCCAAGCGTAAACGGCTGTCACCGTCCTAGACAGCTAAGCATCGTTTCGCCTAGATATAGAAGCTCCTCTACTACCCTGTTTAACCTTGCCTGTCCGATAATAAACCTTGCGCCGGCCTGATTCCCGAGCCTCATATGGTGATGCCAGTCCGATCTTTATCGACATGCCCAGACAGCTTCCCTATATGAATGCGGACATCCTGGATTCATGTCCAGGTGGCGGATAAGACAGAGTATGGTATGATAAAAAACGCAAGACATCCCTGTTGCTACTAGGGGCACTCTCTTGCAGGATGGAACAACGGTTTACGAATGAGAAAAATTTAATGTACACTATATAGAATGAAAACAAATCGCGGCTAAACTGGAGGTGACTATGAGCCAAAAAAAAGGAGGAGCCATCATCGAAAAGCTGCGTGCGTGGTTTGAGCTTGGTGAGCACCGGATGCTGCTGTGGGCGAACCGTCGCCCCATCAATAGATTCGTCTCGACATGGCTGAGCCGATGGCTGGGATGCGTCACCCATATCGGAGGGGCTACGTTTACGCTGGTTACTGCGCTGTGTATCGGGCTGTTCGCAGGCTACCCTTGGAATGTGGCCGGCTGGCAGAGCCTCACAGCCGTTGCTGTAAGCCACATTCCGGTATTTATAGCCAAGCGCAAGTTCAAAAGACTGCGCCCCTTTCAGGCGCTGGACAATGTGAATATCGGCAAACGGATACTCATCGACCCGTCCTTTCCATCCGGCCATACCACGGCGGTATTCGCCTGGATGCTACCCTTGCTGTACGCAGACAGCAGCCTTATGCCATTGCTGCTCCCGGCTGCCGTCGTATTACTGCTCTCGGTCGCCTGGTCAAGAATGTATCTCGGACTTCATTATCCCTCTGACGTCATTGCCGGCGCCGTTGTCGGCTCACTGACCGCCTCGCTGGTCTCGCTGTTCTGGTGGTCAGCCTGAGCTTCTGCCTGCCCGGCGAGCTGCTGCTTGAAATCAGACAATGCCTGTTGACCGATCACGGCTTCCAGCCTGTAGATCGGCTGACCGAGGCCGACGAACTTCGTCTCGTATTCTGTGAGCACCAGATCGTCGCGCAGCCCATCTCGATGCAGATCGAGCGAGATATTGCGCAACTGCAGGCCCACCTCTGTAAAGCTGTTCAATGAAAATTCGAACAGCTTCATCGAATCCGTCTTAAAATGAATTTCACCGCGCCCGTTCAGCAGCTCCACATACTTCGCCAAAAAGCGAGGATGGGTCAGTCTGCGGCGGGCGTGCTTGCTCTTAGGCCATGGATCGCTAAAGTTCAAGTAAATCCGTTCGATCTCTCCAGGTTCAAACATCGTCTCGATCCCTTCGATATTGGCACGCAGCAGCGCCAGATTCGGCGGTGTAGTCTCCCCTTTCTCCTCCCACACCAGACGCCCCTTCTCGCTGGCGCGGCGAATCAGCTCATCATACATATCGACGCCGATAAAGTTAATATCCGGGTTGCGCCCGCTCTGCTGGCTAATGAATTGCCCCTTGCCCATCCCCAGCTCGACATAGATCGGTTTATCATTGCCGAAGAATTCCTTCCAGCGCCCCTTGTATGCCTGAGCATCCAGAACGACCAGCTCCGGCTGCGCCTCCAGACTCTCCACTATTCCCTTCCTGCCTCTTAACCGCATGCGTGAATCCTCCATCTGTTCTCTATATTGTGTCCGACTGGCAGCTTGCTCCTCGCTCAATAGACTAAGCCTATTGTGCCAAATCCGGCACACTGCTGTAAAGGGGCTGGCGCTAGAGCAATAAAGGCAGACGAGCTCGGCCGCACAGATATATTCATAATAAAACAGCCCGCAGCAAGCCGCGGACTGTCCGTATATAAGGGAAATAAGGGAACTCCCTCAAATCATTTTAATTCAACAACTGATAATCTATCGGGTCATTGTCGGAGGGGCGGTCGATCTCGAAGGTTTCGCTCAGCACTTCCTTAATTTTGCGGCGTGCCTCCACCTCAAGCTTATGGTTGCCATGGAATCGAATTCCTGAAAGCGCCATCAATTCTTTGACAGTTAATTGAACGGTAACTTTCTCTTCACCTTGCGGAATTTTCACCATCGTATTCATATTGCATCACCTCGTAGTTTTTTTATTTACAGCATTTCCAAAAAAACATGATGCTATGACAAGGGTTCGATTCGGAGTAGAAGTGTAGCAAACCTTGATTTTTCTTATTTTTAATATAACACATCATGTAAGGTATAGCAAGCCTAAATCCTCATCTTTGCCGGATTTTTTTCTAGAGCTGCATCTGCTGAATATGGCGCTGTGCATTGGCTAAGACCTCGTGTTTCATGTACAATAAGGAGAAAAAGGAGTACCGCTATGCCAAGCGCCGCCAACCTGTCTCCTCTGCCTGATGTGCAGATATGGGGAGACAAACGGTTTCATACATGGAATTACGAGATGCGCGAGCAGTTCGGCGGGAAAGTGTTCAAGGTGATGCTGGATGCCGGATTTACATGTCCGAACCGGGACGGCTCGATCGCCAAGGGCGGCTGCACCTTTTGCAGTGCCCGTGGCTCAGGCGACTTCGCGGGCAGCCGTCGTGATGACCTAATCACCCAGTTCAACACGATTCGAAGCCGCCAGCATCAGAAATGGCCTCAGGCCGCTTATATCGGATATTTCCAGGCCTATACCAATACGTATGCTCCTGTGGAGCAGCTTCGGGAATATTATGAGGTCATCCTGGAGCAGCCCGGAGTTGTCGGCCTGTCGATCGCTACGCGTCCCGACTGCCTGCCTGATGAGGTCGTCGATTATCTGGCCGAGTTGAACGAGCGCACCTATCTATGGGTGGAGATGGGGCTTCAGACGATCCATGAGTCTACCTCGACCCTTATTAATCGTGCCCATGATACACAGTGTTATCTGGATGCGGTCGCGAAGCTGCGCGCCCGCGGTATCCGCGTCTGCACGCATATTATCTACGGACTGCCTCAAGAGACGCACGAGATGATGCTGGACACCGGCAGAGCCGTAGCCGGCATGGACGTGCAGGGGATCAAGATTCACCTGCTGCATCTGATGCGCAAAACACCGATGGTCAAGCAATACGAGGCAGGCCTGCTGCAATTTCTGGAGCAGGACGAATACATCGGGCTGATCGCTGACACGCTGGAGCTGCTGCCGCCGGGCATGATTGTGCACCGTCTTACTGGAGATGCACCCCGGCAACTGCTGATCGGCCCGATGTGGAGCCTGAACAAATGGGAGGTTCTTAATGGGATTGACAAGGAATTGCGCCGCCGCGAGAGCTGGCAAGGCAAGCGCTGGAGGCAGGTGTAGCGAATGGGACTGCTGTCGGTATTAAGCCTGGCCCACCGCTGGACAGCCGAGCGTGTTCAGCCTGGCGATATCGTCGTCGATGCGACAGCGGGCAACGGCGTCGACACCCTGTTTCTGAGCGAGGCTGCCGGGCCGCGAGGCATGGTGTACGCCTTCGATATACAGCAGCAGGCGCTGGATAATACGAAGGCGCGGCTGGAGCGTGCTATCCGCGAGGGCAAGCGGCTCGCGCCGGTGCGGCTGCTGCTCCAGAGCCACGATACGCTGCCCGCTGCCCTTCCGGCCGCAGAGCATGGACGACTAGCCGCTGTGCTGTTCAATCTGGGCTATCTGCCAGCGGAGGGAGCCGATCCGGCAGTCATCACCCAGCAGAGCACAACATTGGCGGCGCTTGAGGCTTCGCTGGAATTGCTGCGCCCAGGCGGTCTGCTGTCGATCGTCCTCTACCCCGGACATGCTGGCGGAGGGGATGAAGCGGCCGCTGTAGAGCAATGGGCGCAGCAGCTCAATCCGCAGCTTGCACAGGCAGCTATATACCGGATGCTGCAGAAGCCTCTGGCGCCCTATTGGATTGGTATTGAGAAGCGCAAGCAGCTACAGGCGCTCTCTGCGGAAGAAATTACATAGAAGGAGGATACGACGATGGCAATTAAGAAGCTGGAGCATGTGGGCATTATGGTGGCAAATGTGGATGCGTCCGTGAAATTCTATACCGAGGTGTTAGGCATGAAGCATTTGGGCACTATGATGCATACCAATGGTGTCATCAAGCTAGGTTTTCTTGCATTTGAAGAGGCTGGAGAGACACAGGTGGAGCTGATCGAGGGCTACCCTTCAGAGCTGCCAGCGGAGGGCAAGGTGCATCATATTGCCTTTACGGTGGACAAGCTGGAGGACGAGATAGAGCGCCTGCGAACGCTTGGCGTCACTGCACGCGACAGCGAGATTACAACCTTGCCTAACGGCAGCCGTTATTTTTTCTTTTATGGCCCAGATGGAGAAATCTTCGAGCTGTTCGAGCCCGCCCAGAACTAAGACACTAGGCTACTCTAGTCATGCTGCAACTGTCCCGCAAGCGTAGAGGCTTGGCAAGCTGCCATGCTCGCGCAAAGACGCGGCACGCCACATAACAACGAATATACAGACACAACTACTAAGGAGAGAAACCAATGACTGTAGCAGCTTATCCATTGCAATTCAAGCCCGAGATGAAAGAACGTGTATGGGGAGGTCGCGCCCTGGAGCAATTCGGCCTGGAGCTTCCGCCCGGAGCGATTGGCGAAGGCTGGATGATCGGTGACCATCCGAATGGAACAACCAAGGTAATCAATGGCGAGCTGGCTGGCCTTGGGCTGGATCAGATTCGCGAGACATACGGCGCTGCCTGGTTTGGCAGTCGCGGATTCTCCGAGAAGAACGGGCGCTTCCCACTGCTGATCAAGCTGCTGGATTGCAACGACGATCTGTCTGTGCAAGTCCACCCGACAGACAGCTATGAGCGACTGCCTGCAGGCGAGCTAGGCAAGACCGAGATGTGGTATATTCTCGCCGCCAAGCCAGATGCGAAGATTATCTACGGCCTGCAGTCGAATATAGACCGTGCAGCGCTGGAGTCAGCGATTCATGAAGGCCGGATCATGGAATGTCTGCAGGAGGTGCCCGTCAAGGCAGGAGATGCCTTCTACATCCCGGCTGGCACCGTTCATGCTCTGTGCGCTGGCGTTGTTGTAGCCGAGATCCAGCAGAACTCCGATACGACCTACCGTTTGTACGATTACAATCGGCCCGGACTGGATGGGCAGCTTCGCGAGCTGCATATTGAGGACTCGCTGAATGTGATTGCTTATGAAGGAGCAGGCGCAACCCGGATGGAGACTGGCAATCTCGATGCCGGACAATGGCTGGAGATTGCGCGTTCCCCTTACTTTGTCGTAGAGAAAGGGATTGTGAGCGGGCCATGGGCGCTCTCCACTGCCCCGGAGAGCTTCGTCATACTCGTCATCGCTGAGGGCGAGGGCACGCTGAGCTGGGATGGCGGGAGCCAGGCTGTGAAGGCCGGCGAGTGCTTCCTGCTCCCGGCAACGCTTGGCAGCTACGAGTTGGATGGACAGCTCACCGTGCTGCGCAGCGAATTACCGTAAGGCCAGCACAGGGACGCATTCAACCCCTCATCTAACCATTACAAGAAGCCCTTATACTTGTGCTTGTCTCACGCACAAGTATAAGGGCTGTATTTCAATATCCCCCACCCTATCCCTCACGACAGAGTTTCCCATCTAGCCCACATGTCTTGTGGATTTAATTCGTAAACTTCGTTTTCTCTGTACATGAATTGATGCATAATAAATTCCCTGCGCACCGTTGCGAAGTCATCATGGAAATGTTTAATAAAATCATTGATTTCCATCTCACTATACTTCCGCCCCTTTTCCAACTGGGACACGAGATGCTCCAACACAATAAGCTTTTTCTTGAGTTGAGCGGGTAGACTCTTCAATCTCCCTTCGGATGTGAAGAAGTTTTTAATGACGGAGTCCTTCATTCGCTTAGAGTCATCATGCATGATGTTCATACCTCCCTTGGAGTTAACTCTTCGATAAATCAAATGTTCTGTAGCAGTGGCATTATTCTTGATAAAGTAATGATTTAATGAAAAGTAAATCGTGTTTTTGTCCCTTCGCTCGTTAATCAAACTAGCTTTTCGCAGTTTCGTCGCATGATGAGTAATTGTTGCAGGTGCGACTCCTAACCTTTCCGCCAAAACCTGGCCATTCAGTTCTCCATCAGCAAGCAGAATTAATATTTTGATGCGTGTAGGATCTGCCAAAGCCTTATGATAGCTAACCACCTTATCTAATTGCATTTGTTCCACCTTCTTAACTAATTCGACGTATATCTAATTTGATGATCATTAAATCATATGATACTACAATAGGGATTAATTGTAAAGTAGATGCTCTGCTACACTATTTTGGGGCAGCCATCACGATGGCAGCGAAAATGGCATGAAAAAGAGGGGTTCTCCACCCCTCTTCATGTCCTACCAATGCAACGCAATGAGATACAGATTGCTTATGCCGTTATATTACTTCTTTTCTGATACGGCGAAGTAGTTGTCTTCAACGTCCGCAAAGTTGAACACTCTACCCGTTGGAAGCTCCACAATGTCTCCCACCTTGACGTTTTTGTTCTGGAGGTCACTGTATAATGCATCAAACTGATCTGTGTAATACATGATCGACGGAGTTCCAAGGTTCATCTCGGGGTTCATCTTGGCAATGAGCTCCTTATGATGAAGAACAAGGCTTGTTGCCGCACCCTTAGGGGCTACCTCAATCCATCTCATCGGACCGCTGGTCTGATCCGAGATGACCTCGAAGCCGAGCTTCTCCGTCCAGAAGTCTCTGCATGCTTCTTGGTTATTCACGTACAGCATCACTTGACCCAATCTGTTGATCATCATTTAGCACTCCTCGTAGGTAGTGGTTTTGGGGCCCCTACTATTGATCTCTTCTTCTTTTAACGGAAGGCATCTCTTCATGATAAGACTTTAGATGATGATCCAAACTCCAAATTCTTATAGACCCTATTGCGGGAACCGTGTCCTTGTACTTCTTGTATACTTGCAGGATAGATAGATCACCAATTCCAATCCCCATGACTGCATAGTCAACAACGGCGCTCGATATTTCTAACAGGTCTTCTCTCTCAAGCTCTTTTCCATAATATGTCCATGGAGCCTGATCATTAACCGTTCTATTAATTAATTCAGTCATAACTTGAGCTTTTTCTCTTCTCACATTTCCATCTGCAATATGTGCAATATGATTTCCAGTTTCTATAATGGTTGCCAAGGGAAGAATCAACGTCTGCTGTGGATCTCTTTGCAAGACTAACAATTCTTCAATAATTTTTTGATGATCTTGATTCATATGGGGAATGTTGATAATATTACACAGGATAGAGGTATCTATTATACTTACATGCATAGTTATACCCCCAGCCAGCCTAAATTATCGTTAGCCTGAATAGGATGCTTCAGAGCTTTTACCAATTCATCCTTCACAGTCAGGTCACCTAGGTTTCCTTTTGACAATAAAGCAGGTAGTGAATCCATGTCTGGTAAAGGATAAAACTTGCTCGAACCATCTTCTGGATCTCTGTAGCATAACACGACACCCAATAACTCTTCTTTTGAAAGAGCGTTAAGCAGTGTAGGATTATGAGTGGTGACAATAACATCTATGTTTCTTTCTACAGTTAATCTAGATATAGTTCGAATTAAACTCTTAATTCTACTGGGATGAATACCATTATCCACTTCTTCAATTACAATCATGCTACCTGGTTCTTCACTTATTAACGAAGACAAGATCGCTAAATACCTTAATGTTCCATCTGAGAGTCGTTTTGCTTCAACAAACTCTGAACGTTCGCCATACTTTTCTTCCAATTGAAACATAACATCGCCGATTGAGGTTTTAATAAATGAAATATCTAAAATCTCATTTTCGGGCAATTCTTTCAATGCATTTACCAACTTTTCTTTGTATTCCTCATTCTTACACAGTTCATAGAGTACTGAGGATATATTGTCAGCGGTTGGCCTTAATTCATGATCACTCATTCTTGAATAATCTCTCATTCGACTAGGGAGCGGATCTAAAAATAATATATTTGCTAAACGTTCCAAAACCAAATTGATGTATGTGAGATTTTTTTTGTTGTTTTCGTTTTTGGCGGGCATCTTTGAGGAAAGTTGAGCCAAAACAGCTACTGATCGTATACATGCAACTTCAGGGTTTCTACCCTTTTTCCCATTATTATACTCAACAAAAATATCACTAAAATCCTCTGATGTATCTTTCGTTTGAAAAACAACAACCGATTTGCCATCAGGAGAAATTTTATATAGATGCTCCGCAAGTATAAACACTCGATTACTGACTTTTATAGTAATTGAATACTCCAGATCATTATCTTCATCAATATCGACTACACAACCTAATGTGAAAGTGTCTGCCCCAATTCTGGGACAGCCGATACTTCCACCTCTAATTTCACTATCAATATTTTTTGATCCATCAAGGATAACCGATAAATCCCTCCCTGAAGATATTTCAGAAAGGATTTTTATGCCCTCAATTGCGTTTGTCTTTCCACCTGCATTAGTGCCAATTATGGCAGTCAATTTCTCTATTTCTAAAATGGACTGTTCAAAACTTTTAAAATTTTGGATCGAGAAGCTTTTTAGCATTTTCACCCCTCCTCTGAATGGAGTTTATCGTCTTATACATATTATAACAAATTAAATTGATTGTAATACGTATGCAGTGAACTCACTGACTTACAGCCCTCAACCAAACCATCAGCACTTCACATGTATCGGGATCTGCAGCAAACATGTGAAGGGCTGCTCCGCAGCAGTCCTTCACTCAACAGCATTCAGTGCGGCGAAGCCGATGGCTGGATGCGCGGAATCGCCATCATGAAGGTCTGATTCGCCGGGCCGGCTGTCTTGAGGTCGGGACGGTAGATCATCACCAGCAGCGTATCCCGCTCTGTACTCAGCGTCCCCTCCTGCAGATATTGACCCAGGTCGAACGGCAGCTTCTCCAGCACCGTGTGCTTGTGCAGCTCCTTCTCCGACAGCGCGAGCGCTGCGAATGACGCGGACACCTGCTCCGGCTCCCGCGCCAGCCGTTTCATCCAGTTGCTCCACTCCTCCTTGGCGAGCATGAACTCCCACCATATCTTACGCGGCTTGTAGTTGTGCTGCAGGAAATAATCATACTTCATCAAGCCCAGCACAACTCCCAGATCGAGACGTTCGCGAATCTCCGCTTGCCGGGCGACAGCATCATTAAGGAAGGCAGCCAGCCGAGTGAACAGATCATCCAACTGATGGCCGATCTTCTGCCAGCCCCGTTCCTCCCAATAATCTCCGAAGCGCTGGAAGAAATCAAACGGCGAATCGAATACCCGCTCGATCAGATAGAGCAGCGTATGATCCATGCGATGCGCATTCCAATACTTCTCCAGCACGTCCTCGACCCGCTTGATCCGCACAATATCGTGGAACGGCATCAGATCATTGCCCAATATCTCATAAGGAGCACGATCCATATAGACATAGCCATATTTCTTCGCCTGGATGCGCAGGCCAGTGCCGCGCAGCATCTTCAGGAAGCCGAGCTGCAGCTCCTCCGGGCGCAGTGCGAACACATCATTGAACGTCTTGCTGAACGTCGCATAATCCTCATGCGGCAGGCCGGCAATGAGATCCAGATGCTGATCGATCTTGCCGCTCTCCTTCACCTTCGTCACGGTACGTGTCAGCTTGGCAAAATTCTGACGACGCTGCACCGCTTCATTCGTGATGTCATTGGTGGACTGCACCCCGATCTCGAAACGGAAGACGCCTGGCGGCGCATGCTCGGCCAGATAGTCCAGCACCTCCGGTCTCATAATATCCGCCGTAATCTCAAATTGGAAGACGCATCCATTATGATTCTCTATTAGAAAACGGAACATCTCCAGTGCATAGTCACGTTTAATATTGAAGGTTCTGTCTACAAACTTGATCAGCTTCGCTCCCGACTCGATCAGATAGAGTATGTCCGACTTCGTGCGCTCAATGTCGAAGTAGCGAACCCCCACCTCAATACTGGACAAGCAGAACTGGCAACTGAATGGACAGCCACGGCTTGTCTCGAAATAGACCACCCGGTTCGCCAGATGAGGCAGATCCTCCGCGAAGCGATGCGGCGAGGGCAGCTCAGCCAGGTTCAGCTTGGGTCGCGGCGGATTCACGATCGGCTCCAGCACTCCATTCTTCTCCTTGCGGTAGGCAAGGCCAAACACAAGATGATATTTCTGCGTATCCGACAGCTCTGTCAGCAGATGGTGAAAGGTCTCCTCGCCTTCGCCCACGACGATAAAGTCCACCTCGGGAATCCGGTTCAGCCAGTGCTCGACATCGTAGCTGACCTCAGGACCGCCGAGCACAATGCGTAGCTGTGGCATGATTTTGCGCAGCATGTTAATGACCGTAATCGTCTCTTCAATATTCCAGATATAGCAGGAGAATCCGATGACATCCGGCTGCCTGGCATACAGGTCGGAGACAATATTCATCGGCGGGTCCTTGATCGTATATTCAGCAATATCGATATCGAATTGATGGGCGCTGTACGCCTTGAGACAGCGCAGAGCTAGCGAGGTGTGAATATATTTGGCATTCAGCGTAGACAGCACGACTTTCATTGATTGCAAGCTCCTTCGCTCTGTAAGCTGGATTATTCCTTCTATTGTACCTAATTCGACTAGTAACGTAAACGTACAGCTTGACGAAGGCACGATGAAGACGAACAACTCCTATTTTCTACGATTATAACATGCACAAGAGCCGACCATCAGAGATGGCCGGCCCAGTAAGCTAGGAACGAATGTAAATATAGCCTTTATCTTTCAGTTGTGCGCGAATGACCGGGTAACGCACCTGCCATTTGCCATCGCTCAGCGAGGTCAGCTCGCTGGAATCGATGCCGCTCGGCTTATAGCCGAAGGTCTGATCGTAATAGATAATGATCTCCAGCTTCTCGCCCTCAGGCAGCAGCGGCTTCAGGTCGCCAAGCGCATTGGCCGCCCAGATGCGGCTGTATTTCGCCATGCTCTCGGCATAGTACATGTAGAACGAAGTTTGAATGTTCGCGGTTATAACCAGCCCATCCGTGCTGTTGCGAGTAACCTTCCAGTCGGTGAGCTCTGCGGTTCCTTCCTCTGCCTGAATACCGCCGAACTCCTTCGCCATCAGCTTGGCGATCTCCTCATCGGACATGCCGCTGAGCGAGGCTGGCAGTCTGGAGGGCATGAAGACAGGCGTCTTATTCGGCGCATTGTCATATTTAGCCAGCAAACCATAGATGTTATAGACAGAGATCGCAAAACCGATATCTGCGCTCGTTCCTTCATATTTGGAGGTCGTCAAGCCGATGAGCTCCCCATACTCATCGAACAACCCGCCGCCGGAGCTGCCATGGTCGATCGGCGTGCTGATCTGGAACGTTTCAATATCTTTGTCCGAATCATAGTAGATATTGCTGATCAGTCCTTCAGTGACGGAATTCTGCACCCCTTGCGGGCTGCCGATCGCATACACCTTATCTCCCTTGTATGCCATCTCGTCGTCTCCGAGGAGGACAGGGTCAATGTTCAATTCCGTCGAGGTCTGGATGAGTGCCAGATCAGCCTCCTCATCATAGGCAACGATGCCCTCTACCTTGAGCTTCTTCCCATCCATCGTATATACCGTGGCACTCTTGGCACTGGACATCACATGGTAATTCGTCAGCACGAGCTTCGGCCCGATGACCACCCCGCTGCCCTGAGAGCGATCCGTCTCGATCATCAGCACCTTGTCATCGTTAAAGGCAACGATCTGCCAGCCCTCCGCCTTACTCGCCTCTTGGCTTGCTTGCTGCGCCTCCAACGATGTAATATGAATCGTCCGGCTGGCGTTGTCCCATTTGATCTGCGCCCCAAGCGCCTCGCTGACAAAACGCAGCGGCACCATGGTCGTTCCGCCGATAACCTTGGCCGGTATGTCCAGCTTGGTGGTCTCACCGTTCACGACGGCATTGATCGATCCAATCTTAATGGTAATGACCGTAGAATTTTTCTTCGCAACCACAGTCTGTGTCTGCTCATTCCATGATATATCGGCGCCAAGCGCCTGGAATAGAGATCGCATCGGTACAAGCGTAACACCCTTCTCCTGGCGAGGGCCTGGCTGGAAGGAGACTTGACTTCCATCAATATAGACCTCAATCTCGTTAGTAGCCTTAGCCGAAGTGGCCGCTACGACCTGATTGTCTGGTATTCCCGGTAGTGGAACGACAGCCATGCTGACAGCAAATAGTGACAGCAGCAGCGTCTGTGCTAGTTTCTTCATCGTATGCGCTTCCTCCCAATTATCTCCTGTATTCCCACAGGCCATTCTACCATAGCAACCCCACTCCCTACTAGGTTTATTTTATTTCCAGCGTATCTATCAGCCTTTCTTTAGAAAATCTTTAGAATATAGCAATAAAATAACCTCCCACCAGAAGCACGCGCTTCTCATGGGAGGTTCGGCTGGCGGCTTATTACAAACTCAGGCAAGGCCACTGTGCACGAGCACCTAGAATACAGCAGAATTCCCTGCTTTCCGTCATCACAATCTGTTACATGGGAACCATGTCAAATCACTTAATTCCAGGCGCGCGGCTGTACCCGTTGCTTTCTTCTTCTGCGGAGCAGCTTGCGAATCCCCTTCTCTTCCTTCTTCTCATCCAGAATTCGCTTCACCCCACGAATCAGGAGCTTCGCTCTCAGCTCATCCTCACGGCTCATTTTATGAAGCTCATCAAAAAATAATTGATTCATTCAGATCATCTCCATAGGTATAAAGTTTTACTTTATTGCACAATGGGCGACTAGGCACACGACAAAGCACATATAGGTTGACTTAGACAATCTTTTCAATAAACCATCGAATATCATCGAATTTTGTTGTTATATCCTTATTTTACACAATCACTCTGAACAATTCCTATACATTCCAGCTCTTTTGCGACAATTTTACACTTATATTAGCATAGTTCGCAAGAAATAGTTCCAAAGAACTACGAATTTTGTCGATGATTCTGTCCTTCCATCTCTTTTCATACACAGACAAGCTTTGCATGGCGCATCCTGTACAGGTACAATGAATAGTAAAGGAAGTACATGCTGCCAGAGGCAGAAGGAATGGAGGACGAACAATGCTGTTTATTGATAACAAGGGAATTACAGATCCGACACTGAATCTGGCTATCGAAGAATATGCGTTGCGGAAGCTGCCTATGACAGATAGCTATCTGCTGTTCTATATTAATGAGCCATCAATCATTATTGGGAAAAATCAGAACACGATTGAGGAGATTAATGCTGAGTATGTCAAAGAGAACAAGCTGCATGTTGTGCGACGTCTATCTGGGGGCGGAGCCGTCTATCATGATCTTGGCAATCTCAACTTCAGCTTCATCACTGCCGATGACGGCGAATCCTTTCATAACTTCCGCAAATTCACCGAGCCCGTCATTGCTACGCTAAGGCAGTTGGGTGTAGATGCTGAATTGACCGGGCGCAATGACATCCAGGTCGGGGAGCGGAAAATATCCGGCAACGCGCAATTCGCCACCAAAGGGCGGATGTTCAGTCATGGGACACTGCTGTTTAACTCAGAGATGGAGCATGTCGCCTCCGCACTGAAGGTGAAGCCGCTCAAGGTCGCATCCAAGAGCACCAAGTCTGTCCGTGCTCGCGTGGCGAATATTAGCGAATTTTTGACAGAGTCGATGACGATTACAGCATTTCGCGCGCGGATTTTGCAGCATATCATGGAGCTGTCTGGCTCAGATGCCGTTTCGGAGTACAAGCTGACAGACGAGGATTGGGCAGGCATTCATCAACTGGCCGATGAACGCTATCGGAACTGGGATTGGAACTATGGCCGGTCGCCCAAGTTTAATCTGCGCAGCGGGGTCAAGTTCCCTGTGGGGATTATAGAGGCGCTGCTGGACGTGGAGCAGGGCCGGATAGCCGGACTCAAGCTGTATGGCGATTTCTTCGGCGTGAAGGATGTCTCAGAGCTAGAGGAGCTGCTTACTGGCGTTCGTTACGAGGAGAGCGCCGTGGCGGCGGCATTGGAGGGCATCGATCTGACCGGCTACTTCGGCAAGCTGGATCAGGCTGACTTCGTGCGGCTGCTGTTCTCGGCAGATGAGGCGAACAGCATGGAGGCATAACACCTCGCTACACATGAATAAGCGGGAAGCTAGGCTGTGAATCCACAGCCTGGCTTCCCGCTTTGTTGTACTAGCCTTTGCTCGCGCCGCCAAAGCTGAAGCCTTTGGACATATGGCGCTGACCGATAATATAGAGGACGACTGCCGGTATCGAGTAGACGACGGAGAAGGCGGCTAGCTTGCCGTACTGTACTACGCCATTCTGACCGAAGTATTGATAGATCGATACAGCAGCCGGCAGCTTATCCGGGCTTTGCAGCAGGATGAACGGGACGAGGAAGTTGCCCCAGCTTCCAGCGAAGGCATAGATGCCGATCGTGAAGATGCCTGGCAGCATGAGCGGTACGATGATCAACCGCAAGGTTGTCAGCACCGAGGCGCCATCCACCCATGCTGCTTCCTCCAGTTCGATAGGTACCGAGTCCATGAAGTTCTTCATCATCCAGATGGCGTATGGCAGCGCCGAAGCCGTCAGGAATAGCACCGTGAAGAATAACGAATCCTGGAGCTGGAAGTAGAGGAAAAACTGGTAGACGGGCACCATCACCGCCGTAATCGGTAAGCCTGTCGAGAACAGAATCAGATACATAAAGGAACGCTTGTATCGAAGCTGATAGCGGGACAGCGGATACGAGGCCAGCCCCGACACGATAATAACCAGCAGGGCCTGCCCTACCGCCAGAATCAGACCATTAACGAATGAGCGCTGATTGGACTCGCTGGACAAGGTTGAGATGTAGTTGTCTGCTGTTATCGTTTCTGGCAGCTTCATCGACAATGTCGCTCCGCCGTCAACCGAGGCGATCAGCAGCCATAGCAGCGGAATAAGAAACAGCAGCCCGATCAGCGAAAGAATAATATACGGCAGCGTTCGGTATATCATGAACCGATTGAGCTTCTTCGGCTTCCAAGCTTGGGATTTCACTGTATTGCCTCCTTGTGCCATTAGATTTTCACCTTCAATACGCGCATGTAGATCAGGCTCGCCACGATGCCGATCACAAGCAGCGACAGCGAAATCGCGGTACCGTATCCGAGCTGATAGTTCACGAATGCCTGACGGTACATGTAGATTGGAAGAATCTCGGTGCTGTTACCCGGACCGCCTCCGGTCAGCGCATAGATCAGGGTGAACGTGCCCAAGGTCTGGAGTGTAATCAGGATCATGTTGGTCAGCACGGAAGGCAAGATCATCGGAATCGTGATGCGCACCAGCTTCTGGAAGCCACTTGCGCCATCCATCATGGCCGATTCCTCCACCTCACGCGGCACATCGCCAAGCGCTGACTGGAAGACCATCATAGAGAATGCTGTACCACGCCAGATATTGGCGACAATGACCGAGACCATAGGGAACGTATACAACCACGCTACAGGCTTCAGACCGAGCGCCTCAATGACCGTATTCAGCGTGCCCGAGTCATTCAGGAACGCGAACCAGACGAACGCGCACACAATCTCAGGTGTAACCCAGCCTGCAATGACGATGGAGCCGATCACACTGCGGAAGCCGCTGTTGCGCCCGTTCATCAGAATCGCGATCAGGAAGCCCATCACCTGTTGGCCGATGACCGCTGAGAAGATTAAGAAGATGACCGTCTTCACAACCGAATTGCGGAAGTTCGGATCATCAAACATATTTACGAAGTTGGTAAAGCCAATAAATTGGGATTGCGCAGCATTGATCCCGGTTAACGACATATTGGTGAATGCGAAGTAAAACGTTAAAATAGTTGGCACAAAAAAGAAAATCAACAACAGCACCCAGCTTGGCATCAAAAACAGAATCGCTCGCCAGTTTGTTGGTCCTGCCTGTTTCTTTCGCCGCTTCGCAGCTTGAGGTTCAAGCGCGTCCATATGATAAGATTCCTCCTTGCTGAAGGGGCTGGCCGAATGCCGGACTTCCCGGCATTCGGTACCCTAAAATCCAACTTATTGCTTCGAGACGATACGATCAGCGCCTACCGTGCGCTCTACATTTTTGGCATATTCGTTCATGGCTGCCTCTGGTGTCAGTGCACCTGTTGCCACTTTCTCTACAATCTCCTGGGCGACGGAAGTCACTGAAGGATACTCGGCATTTGCCGGACGAACGTGAGTGTAAGTGATGAAGTCGGCTGCTACACCGTACAGCGTCCCTTTTTGACCGGTATATTCGCTATCCTTCGCTACGTCTGTTCGTGGAGTCAGTGCGCCATCGAGAATCGCGAACTTCTTATTATTCTTTTCATTGATCGCCATTTTAATGAATTCGAAGCCGAGCTCCTTCTCAGCAGACTTCTTGGCTACTGCCAATGTCCAGCCGCCCGACATCGATGTGAAGCCTGGCGCTTCGCCATTTTGAGTTGGCATCTTCACGAAGTCATAGACGTCGAGGGCTTCAGGCCATGGCTTGCCCCCGCTCTCTCCCCAGTTGCCTGTCAGCCAGTTGCCATTGAGGACGATCGCGACCTTCTGGTTCGGCATCAGATCCGTCTCCAGCACTTGCCCTGCTTGAGCAGTAAGCACCTGAGACAGCTTCGGCCCCAGATCATTGGAGTAGATGTCATGGATGAAATTCAGCGTATCCAACAGACCTTTTGATTTCACTACCCATTTTCCATCTTCATACATCTGATCCTGAGTGCCGTACAGCAGCATCTGGAACGTCTGCATCGTGGTCGCTTCTTGACCTGCAGTACCGGTATTCATCCAGAAAGGAATAATGTCCGGTTGTTTTTCCTTGATCGTTCTGGCTGCATCCAGGATGTCATTCCAGCTCTTAGGCTGCCATGGCACCGGCAAGCCTGCTTGCTGGAACAGTTGCTTGTTGTAGTACAGACCGCGAACATCTGTAGAGAAAGGCACACCGTATACTTTGTCGTTCGCTGTTACAGCCGCCTTGATGCCTTCATTAAAGTTTTTCCAGTCATCCCAGGAAGCGACGTTCAGTTCTTCCAGATAGCCTGCTTCGCTATCGGCATTGATCATGAATGAATCCTCAGCCAGCACCTCAGGCGCTGTGCGCTCATCCATCATCAAGAGCGGAATTTTGGTCGCATACTGTGAGCCTTCAATCGCCTGCAGCTCGACTTTAACACCTTTATTCGCTGCTTCGAATTCCTCTTTTACCCCTTTGAGCCATTCTCCCCAGCGATCAGCCTCATTCCATTTACCGTAGGCTACCTTGATCGTCTTCGTCGCTTGTTCGCCGGCACCGCCCGTATTGCCCGCTCCGGTCTCGCCTGGTGTTGCACTGTTGCCGCCACATGCTGATACGACTACAGATAATGCAACGATCATTGTTCCCAGCCATTTGCTTTTATTACCCATTGTTGAGTCTCCCCTTTGTGTGTAGTTGTTTTCAATTAAAACGGACAGTGACGCTTACTTTAGCTTTGCTGACGGAACCTCATAGCCTAGATGAGTAAGAATCAGCTCGCTGAACAAAGCGTTCGCCCATGAAAACCATTCTCTGGTGTACTGCGTGGAGTCATCTGCGTGAAAGCCTTCATGCAGGAAATCGGTGCCGGCATCCGTCCGTTCCAGTACATCGAGCATCTGCTGCACTTCCTCCTGATCAAGCGATGTCAGGGCTTGCATAGCGAGTGAAATATGCCAAATATATCGCTCAGGCGTATGCGGGCTGCCGATCCCTTCGGCCTCCGCTCCCCGGTAATAATACGGATTGCTGTCGCTTAACACGAATCGGCGTGTATTCAGATAGATCGGGTCATCCGAAGCACAATAGCCCAGATAGGGAAGCGAGAGCAGGCTAGGCACATTGGCGTCATCCATCAGATGGTAATTGCCAGCGCCATCAGTCTCATAGCCATACATTGTGCCGAATTCCTCATGCATGATCGTAGCGTGTGCATCGATCCCCTGCTTGATCTCTGCCCGCAATGCCTCCGCGTCCTCAGCCAACGCTTCATCGCCAAGCACCTCACGCGCAATCTCCGCCATGTACCCGAGCACCACCACCGCGAACATATTCGACGGAATCAGGTAGCCATATGTGCAGGCATCATCGCTCGGGCGAAAGCCGGACCAGGTCATGCCGGTATGAACGACCTTGGCTCCCTTGCCCTCCCGAACCAGCGTATCCAGCGGTGGGCAATCGAGCCGTTGGAAGCGATAGTCGGACTTCTCCTCATGATGCTGCTCCGTGCGCCATACTTCCAGTATGAGCTTACAAGCCTGTTGAAATTCAGCATCCAGATGAAATGTATCTCCGGTCGTCTTCCATAACAGATAAGCCAACTGTATCGGATAACAGAGCGAGTCAATCTCATACTTGCGCTCCCATAGCCAGCCGTTCATCTCAGTTAGATCCTGCTGATGGCCTTTGTTGTTCTCACTGTCATTGAAGGCGTTGGCATACGGATCAAGCAGGATGAAGCGGGATTGGCGCTTCACTACGGCGCCTACCAGCTCCGCCATCTGACGATCCTTGCGCGCCAGCAGCAGGTACGGGCGTACTTGCGCCGAAGAGTCACGCAGCCACATCGCCGGGATGTCGCCGGTAATGATGAAGGTCGTCCCATCCTCAAGCGGCTTGACGGTTGTCGTCAGCGTATTGGCATAACAATTGGCAAACATCCGCGCCAGCTTGGGACGGTGTGACAGCTTGCCAGCCACTTCCTCAATCAGTTCATTGACGGATGCCGGAAGTGAGTTTTGAAGCAGTACCATCGTACATAACCACCTTTATGTTCTTCTTTATGATGAAAGGGAATTGTAAAACGCTTTCATTTACTGTATATATATTATTATAACCTTTGATGTTTTGTCAATAACATATTATAAAATATATTCAAATGGTATATAATATCATGACATTAACAAGATGACTGCATCTACCCACCTAGCCTACCGTGTACTGGCCCCGTCGATGTTCCCGGAATCAATTCGGCAAGCAGCGGAATTTTTCCGTGGAGCTGTTCCCCAGCAATCAGCTTGAGTACGCTGTCTACTGCCAGCCGACCCAGCTCCCGCTGATTTTGCTTCATATGCGTGAAGGAGTAGACCGCCGAGCTGCTGGGCGGACTGTCGAAGCAGATTACGGAGAAGTCCTTCGGAATGCTGCGCCCCAGCTTCTCTACGGCCTCCTTGGCAATCAACGCCATTTCATACTCTAATGCGAAGAAGGCTGTAATTTCGGGTTTGGCTCTTAGCAGCCGCTGCACCGTCTCTACATGTAGGGCGAGCATCTGGCGACTCTCTTCCTCTTCCCCCGACCAATCCATATTCGTCACCCAATACGAGCGATCCAGTTGCACACCCAGCTCGGCATGCGCCCGCACAAAACCCTCCATCCGTTCCTCAATCGCGACATTATCCATCACCTTGGATGCCAGCAGCCCAATATGACGGTGACCCAGCGCAAGTAAATACGAGGTGCCGTCATAGGCAGCTTTCAAATTATCGGTACCTATTGCAGTTGTCGATGTGCCCTTCAAATAACGGTCTACAAGGACATGAGGAAATCGACTGATGACAAGCTTTAATATCTCTTCGCTAAAATGTCGTCCCCGCGTAGGATAGATAATCAGCCCGTCCACTCCGAAGCCCTGCAGCATCCGAATCGCTTGCTCCTCAATATCCGGCTGGCTAAAGGACAGCCTCAGCATCAGATGAACACCGCGGAGCTGTGCCTCGCGCTCCACTGCCTGCAGCATCTCCTTGCCGTATATATCGGAGAAATCCTCCATCACCAGCCCTAGAACACCTGACCGCTCCGCGCTGTTGCAACAGCTTCTGCTTCCGCCTCCACTGCCGGGACCGCTGAATCATCCTGCTGCTCCTTCCTCGTTACAAAAGAGCCTCTGCCTGGCTGACGATGGATCATTCCCTCCTGCACAAGCATATCCAGCGCTTTTTTCGATGTAATCCGGCTCACTCCGAATTCCTCGATTAACTCCTTCTCGGATGGAATACGCTCTCCGACCTGATACTGCCCGGCCAAAATTCGTTCGCGCACAATTCTGTACATTTGCTCATATCGGGGCTGCAACGAAGAATCATTAATCATATCCATTCACCTTTGCTCTGAAATAAATTACGGCATACCATTTACATCCTATGTTTAGGCATTATAATATAATATGTTATATCATTTGTGAAGCAATAATTAATTCGCGAGGTTTCTTTATTATGCCCGGATTTCACGTATTCAACGTAAATGTTCCTGCACAAGCGTAAACCGCCGTCACCGTCCTTGATGGCTAAGCTTCATTTCGCGTAGAAAAAAACCTCTCCCCATTGCTTCAATGAAGCGATGGGGGAGAGGTCATGGTTGTATGGTCTATTGCGACGCTACGCCCAAGGCGGTTAAGCCGAGGCTAGTATCTTCTGTGCTACACTGATTAGATCAAGGAGATTAATGACGCCGTTCCCGTCGATGTCGAACCGCTTCGCGTGCTCCCAATCCGCATGACCTGCCTCGATGCCGTAATACTTGGCAACCATCCCGAGGTCGCCAACGGAATACCGGCTGTCGCCGTTATAATCTCCCGGATAGCCAGGCCGAACGGAATGTCTAAAGCTTGCCATGGCCGTTGAGAGAGCACGCACCGCCGCTCTAAGCTCCGCGGCTTCCACGCTTCCATTGGCCGCTATGGCTTCAGCCTTGTAGATCGCCTCCATCAGAGCAGCCTTGGCCTCTGTCGGATACTGACCAGGACCGTAGCCCGCTATAGAAGAGGTGTATAGCTCTCGCGCTTCTTTAATCTGTTGCTGCAGTGTAAGGAGGTCGGCTCCGATGATTCGCACCCCTAACGGCGCACCGGGCTGAGCTTGCTGCTCGGCTCCGCTCTTGTCCGCTGCTGTGAAGCGCTCTACCTTGAAGGATGCATTGCCAGGCTGCTGCTCCTTGGCCTTGAAGATCAAGCGGGCCAGATCGCCGCTTTGCGTGAGCGCATGGTCTGCTCTAGAGGCTGTGAGCAGCAGTCGCAACTGCGCTGAACCGCCCGGATGGCTCACAACGCCATCGGCGCTCAACCCTTGAGCCAGCAGCTCTGTGCGAACATATTCGAACCGATCGCTGTCAAAGCCGATCACCGCATCCATAGCCAAGATACCATTAATACTATGCTGCGCCTCAACTCCACTCAGTTTCATTGTCAGCGCATATTCAGTGGATGGCACTGCCTCCCCTGTTCCGGTTAAGGCTACAGCTAGCTTGTCACTCGCCTCCACATCGCCAACGGTCACTTCTATGACCGTCTTCATCGCATAATGATAGACCGTAATTATAGCCCTTCCGTCCTTCACAGCAGTTAAATGTCCGCCTCGGCTCACTTGTACGACATCCGGGTTCGAGGAGATGAAGGCGGCTTCCGTTGTAGCTTCGAGTGAGCTTCCATCCTTGTACACAGATCGGACAGCTAATTGCTCGCTAGCTCCCGGCTGGAGCGCTACCGTTGCTTTGTCCGGCTCCAGTGCAATCGGGAGAGGAACCGGCTTCGTAATGCCCTCCAATGTAGGCACGATCGCCTGGATCGTTCCATCCGGGTTGAACTCCATCTTGTCGATCGCAGTTTCACGATTGGTTCCGTCGCCACCTGGAATTGCAAACCGGTGGTACACCACATAATACTCGTCCTTGTTCGGAATCTTCATTACCGAATGATGCCCGGTTCCCTTTATGCCGAGACTGAGATCCTTCTGCAGCACTGGGGAATTAGCCGCTTTGGTAAACGGGCCCATCGGCGAACTCCCCATGGAGTAGGATACTCTGTAGTTCTCACTGCGCGTATCATCCTCTGAGAACATCAGATAGTACGTGCCGTTGCGCTTGAAGGTGTATACCCCCTCACGAAAATCCGGTGGCGTTATGCGAACAGCCGGCCCATCGAAGCTGGTCATATCCTGGTTCAGCTTCTGAACATACAGATTGCCGTTGCCGAAGTATAGATAAGCCTGCCCATCATCATCGATATATACCTGCGGATCTATCGCCTGAATATCGTTATATTGTCCTTTGGCTACAAGCGGCCTGCCCAGCGCATCCTCGAACGGCCCCGCAGGCGAGCTGGATCTGGCTACACCAATCTCCTGCTTGTTACTGAAATAGTAATAATAATAACCGTCCCTGAAGGCGATCGATGGCGCCCATGCATTCTCCTTGCCCCATTGAAGCTTGGATACATCCAGAATGACGCCTTCATCCTTCCAGGTGAGGAGATCATCCGAGGACAACGTATGAAATTCCTTGCCGCTCCAGCCCGGATAGCCGTCTGTCGTCGGGTAAATATAATATTTGCCGTTGAAGATGGCGACCTCCGGGTCGGCGAACAGACCAGGCACCGGATTATTTACCTTCTTCACGGTCACCGTCCACACCTTGCTGCTGCCGTCCTTGCCTGTCACCGTATATGCCACCGGCGTGCTGAAATCCTGCACACTGCCCGAGGCCGGGCTAATGGATGAATCACTTACAATGGACAGCTCAGGTGCCAGCCGCTCTACGTCCGTATCCAGCCTGACCGGGAGCAGGATCGTACCCGCCGCCCGATTCATAATGGCCTCGCCCTGAAGCTGCGGCAATGATGCTTGGATGACCGCTGTCGGCTCTATGGCCATCGCCTGAATCTCCTGGTTGGAGAGGGCGCGGTTGTAGATGCGAAAATCGTCCAGCTCCCCCTTGAAGTACGGGTCTGGCCACTGAGATTTCCCCAAGTAATTGAGGGTGGTGTTGCCAAGCTGATACGGCAGCAGCGTCATGTCATTCTTGCGAGCCTGCTCGATGCCGTCCAGATAGAGGACAGCCGTAGAGCCAGCTTGTGTAATTGCCACATGGTGCCATTCCCCGCCGCTGACCGCATCGCGGCTCAACAGGACGTTGGTTGATCCGCCCTTGCGAATCGCATACACCAGCTTGCCATCATCTGCCTTGGGTGAGAGGAACATATACTCGCTGGTGCCTGTGCCAAAGTCGAACAGACGCTGCCCCGAATTGGCTGCATCGAACTTGAACCAGGCCGATACGGTCACTTCATGAAAGCTGCTCAGCAGCCCATCCGCCAGCTTTACATACCCGTTCGAGCCGTTGAAGCGCAGAGCGCCGCCCTCTTTGCCCGTCACCCACTCCGTTCCGCCATTCAACTGCCCTGGCTGGCTGCCGCCTGCTGAATCGGCAGCGGTGATGCCGTTGCTCTCATCCAGCTTGTACCAATATACCGGCTCATCCTGCGGCTCCGGCTGCTCTGGTACCTCCGGCTGCGCTGACAGCAGCGACTGGTATTCCGATTCCGTAATCGGGATCACGCTGCCGTGGCGCGGACCGAAGCTAAAATCCACCTGGTTGTCGATGTTTGTAAAATTCATCAGATCGGTCGTATAGGATGCCCCATACTTTCCATTCAGGTAATAATCATAGATCAAGATCCATTTGTCCTCATGGAGCAGCTTGAACATCGACGGACCCTCGACTCCGATCGGTACCAGATCTTCCGTCTCGTTCGTATACGGGCCGGCCAGCTTATCCGAGGTTGCGCGCCGAATAGAGGTGAACCCGTGCTTGTAATACATGTAATAGGTGTCCCCGATTTTGTGAATGTCCGCATCAAGCACGTCCTGGCCTGTGCTGGCTTCAAACAATACCTTCGGCTCGGTGGTTGCCTGCTTGAAGTCTTTTGTCCGCACCATCCACATCTTCATCTGCCCCCCGCTCAGACGAGAGGCATAGTAGATCATATAATCCTGCTGCTGCTCGTCATAGACCGCTTGCGGTGCCCACGTAAAATCTGCATTGGGGATGTCTGTCATGATCGGCATAAGCGTCTGCTCCTTCCAGCCTAGCAGATCCGTAGAGTTCCAGGTGACGATATATTTACTGCTCCAATTATCCGTGCCTAGCAAATAAAAGTAGCCATCCTCGCCGCGAATAATGAACGGATCGCGGATATGACCCGTGCCGACTGTCGAGCGAACGATGGGTTCATCATTCAGCACCGGCGACCACTTCATACCGTCACGACTCACTGCCAGATGTAACGTATCATCATTGGTTTTGAAATAGGAGAACAGATAGGCTGTATAATCCTCCTGGGCAGCGACAGTGTAGGTAAAGGTCTTGTCCGCCACGGCATTCCCCTTGGTGATAACAGCGGTGAGCGTTACCGTCTTGTTGCCGCTTCCCTTGGCCGGACGCCTCACCTTCCCCTGCAAATCGATGACTGCCTCATCGCTTGAGGACCACGTGATGACCGTACCGCTCGCTCCGCTGGTCGGAAGCTTGAGGTCATGCTTGAGCAATTGCGCATTGCCTCCAGGCTGAAGCGCGGCTAAGTCGTCAGCCACTGCGCCCGCATCTCCGCCGTCGGCCACAACGGTTGCCGTGAACACTCTTGTGATGCTAGTTCCAGACTCGCCGTAAGCAATCGCTGCTGTCAGCTCGACTTGGATATCTCCCGAGCCATAGGGAGGGCGAGTCACGGCCCCATTAGCATCGATTACTGCTGGAAGACTGCTGCTCCACATAATCGTGCTGCCGTACATCCCCTGCTTCGGCAGCGTCAGATTTCCCTTCACAGCCGTCAGATCCTGAAGTTGCAGCGCAGCCGCATCCTTCGCAGTGATGCCGGACGCATGCGACTCAAGCAGTGCTTCGAGCTCGGAGGGAGCTAATGCACGGTTGTAGATGCGAAAATCGCTCACCTGTCCCTTGAAATAGGCGTCAGCGCCATACAGCGAACGGCCGATGTAATTGCCCGTCGTCTGCCCCAGGCTGGATGGCTTGAGCGATACATTATTATTGCGGGCAACCTCCTTGCCATCCTCATACATAATGGCGGTCGTGCCGGACAAGACGGCGGCGACATGCTTCCACACTCCTTTGGCTAAGCCCGGCGTGCGTACCACAGCCTCTTCCCCGGACCAGTTGGTGGGTGAGATTGCGAATCTCGCTGTATCGCCAGGCGTGTTCGTCGACATAAACATATAGCCCGTGTTGCTGCTCGAGCCGAATGCATACAGCCAGGACGGGGTCTGAATCGCCGGATCAATCCAGACATAGGCGGACAGGGTCACATCGCCTGTATCCTTCAGAATACCATCAGGCAGCTTCACATAACCGGATTCTCCGCTAAGCGTCAGAGCTCCATCCACGATTCCCTCTGTGCGGCTTGCCCCGCTGGCGGATAAGCTGCCATGATGTCCATGTCCAGAATAATCCGTGACGACCGAACCGCTCCCCTCATTGAAGCGATACCATAACAATAGCTGGTCATTCAACGCTGCCTCTGAGATGCTGTTCTCCCCTGCTTCTGCCCGTGCAGATAATGGAGAAAGCAATAGACTCATAGCTACGAAGCAGCTCAGCAGCAACGAAAACATTCGTTTACTTTCCAACTCATCTCATCCTCTCGTGAATAGCACCGTAATGTAAGCGTTAACATTTACAATTATATTTTTTTACTTAACAGGACTCAATTCAATATTTTACGAATTTATTGGAAATATAAATTCGACCCTACCAGGGTCAAACACTTTGATCAAAGAAGGCGCATAGGTCAATAAGCGTTAGGAAATAGTAATTCTGAGCTGAAAAGGATTTTTTTTCATTCCGACTTTCATTCCGCTGGTTTGAGGAAGGGAGAGAAAGGAGCAATGAATGAGGAATACACGACATAACCGCCCGGACTCCAGTGCCTCGCACTCGTCAGATAACACGCATACGGCGCAGAACGATCATTGTTCGGTCATTTTCAAGCAACTGGAGCTTAACCGCTCGGAGCTGGAACAGCAATTTGCCGACTGCGCGGATCTGGTCATGGCTTGTTGGAGCTATGGGCCGGGTATGGCCTATCATGCAATGTCTGTCTACTTCGATACTATGGTAGAGCGCCAGCATCGGGATGAAATGAAGCAAACCCTGCAGGATCTGGTTCCGCACCAACTCGGAGCGGCAAGCACCGTCTTGCCAGAGCAGCTATTCCGGTTTCTCGGCAATCATGGCGTCACCTCCAAGCACGCCATCCTGCTACACAGCCTGGAGGAGGCTGTGCAGCATATTACACAGGGAAGTCTGGTCATCTTCTTTGACGGCTGGCAGCATGCCATCAGCTATCAGGCCAGCGATATGATGAAGCGTCAAACCTCCGAGCCCATTACGGAGCCGGTCGTGCAAGGGCCGCATGACAGCACGATTGAAGATCTGCAGACCAATATCGGCATGATTCGCAACCTGCTCCGCTCTCCCAGGCTGAAGCTGGTTACGATGACCGTCGGGGCAGAAAGCCGGCGTTTGCTTGCCTACGCTTATTTAGAGGGAGCAGTAAATCCAGAGGTATTAAGTAAATTTCAAGCTTGCATCCAAGATGTCGAGCAAGAAGAAATAATGGAAATCTCCTATCTGGAGGAATGGATTAGCGAATCGGTCTACTCTCCATTCCCTCAAGCAAGATACACTGAACGCCCCGATACGGTCGTCGCCTCGCTGCTGGACGGCAAGATCATCGCACTGGCCAACGGCTCGCCCACCGTATTAATTTGCCCAGGCAACTTTTTTGAATTTCTAACCAGCAGTGAGGATTACTACCAGCGCACGCTGTTCTCCTTGCTCATCCGCATCTTGCGTATCGGCGCGTTCTTCATCGCACTGATGCTGCCTAGCACGTATGTAGCGCTATCGACCTTTCATTCCGAGTTGATTCCAACGGTACTGCTGCTAGCCATCCTGGATACGCGCGAGGGAATTCCGTTTCCGGCCTTCATCGAAGCGCTTATGATGGAGATTTTTTTCGAGCTGCTTCGCGAAGCTGGTATCCGGCTTCCGCGGCCCATCGGCTCTGCCGTCAGCATCGTCGGTGCGCTCGTGATCGGACAGGCGGCCATCCAAGCGAAGATCGCCTCGCCCGTTATGGTGATCGTCGTTGCGTTAACCGGTATCGCTTCATTTGCCCTCCCACAATATAGCATGGCGATTGCACTTCGTATTTTGCGCTTCCCGCTTATGGTGCTTGGAGCCACATTAGGTGGATTAGGCATCATGATCGGGTTTCTGCTGGCTTTGCTTCATCTGTGCACACTGCGCTCGCTCGGTCAGCCTTATTTTGCTCCGACTGCGCCGCTGGATATAAGACAGCTTCGTGATATTGCCATCATGATTCCACGCAAATTACTGATGCGCTCGCCACGCAATCGGCATTTGCACCGAACAGGGAGAGGAACACAATGAGTAGAGCCGTTGCCAGCCTCTGTATTTCGCTCCTCCTTACATGCTGTATTACCGGCTGTTGGGATAAGGCCGAGCTGATGGAATACGGGTATGTTCAGGCCGTAGCGATCGACCAGAATGAACAGGGCAATATATTGCTGACAACGCTATTTTATAATCCAAGCGGGCATGGAGAGAGCACAGGCATGACCCCCCAGCCAAAGATGGCGATTCCGATTCATACAGAAGCCGGGTCGGTGTACGAGGCGGTACAGGATATTCCGCTTCACTTTGGACGGCGAGCCAAATGGGATCACATGCGCATCATTCTAATCGGGGAGGGGGCGGCTCGCAGTCGACCGATCGGCGAACTGCTCGATTTTTTCTCTAGAAATCACGAACAGCGGGCAACGGTGCTGCTGCTCGTTACCAAAGGGGATGCCAAGACGTATATCGAGATCCATCCTTATATTGAATATACAATTGGTCAGCAATTGCGGAAAATCGAGGAGTCGGTCTCCCGCTACTCTGCCAAGACGACCAAAATGCCGCTCTATGAGCTGGCGATTCAGCTCGCTGGAGAAACCTCTGTCGCTATGATTCCACACGCCTATCTGTCCAATAAAGGACAGGATATCGTAGTCGCCGGCATCGCACTGCTCCATAATCAGCGGCTGACCCGCAATACGGTCTCCCCAGACCTTACACCTTCGCTTATGATGCTCCTTAATCGTTACGATCAGGGGGTCGTCGAGATTCCTTGCACCGCGTCACCCCAGTCCAAAACCTTGACGAAGGAGTCCTTTGAAGTCATCTCAGCCGCCACCAGAATCAAGCTTGAGGTGCACGGCGAGGATGTGACGGCTAAGGTGCGAACCAAGCTCAAGGGCTCAATGAATGAGCTGCACTGTTCCTCTATACAGACGGTAGAGGAGCAACAGAGGATGCGCACGCGCATCAGTGAACAGGTATCGAAGGATATGCAGCAAATGATCGTCTTTTTGCAGGAGCGGAAGCTGGATGCGATCGGCATCGGTAATAAGCTGTACCGAAAGCACCCTGCCTTGTGGAAGCAGTGGAGGAAGGATTGGGACGAGCGTTTTGCGAAGATGACGTTTGATACTCAGGTCGAAGTGGACATTACAAACCTTGGATTAAACACGGGCAAGAGCTTCGGCCAGCAAAAGGAGACGAATGAATGATTGTCAAAGCCATGTTCTTGCTCATCATTGTCGTCTTCATTCTTGTCTGCGACCGTTCATCGTTGCGCCAGGCTGAACGGCGCACGCTACTGGTCTACAGTCTGCTCTTCCTACCCGCGGCTTATTTGGGTCTACTGTTCGTGACCGAGCTGCCGTGGCCGAATCTGGACGAGCTGCTCCGCTATCTGTTTGGCGGGCTGGCCAATCAATTCGTCACTTTCCTGAAAGGTGGCTAGGGTGTGTCTTCAAATTCCGACGGGTTTGAAGACACGCCCTGAATGATGAAGAACAGGAGGCGGGTCCCCATATGAATCGCATGAATAATCGTAACAACAGCCTAGAAACCGTCAGCTCCCTGCAGATGGCTTCGCTGTTTCTGACCTTTGTAACCGGATCGGCGATCATCTTTATCCCCGGACAATTGGCCGCAGTGGCAGCCAACGGCGCTTGGATATCGGTTCTGCTCTCCTACGCAGCAGGTGCAATGCTGCTTGCGGCCATCCTGTACTTGTACCGTTGGAGCAGTGGCGAGGGGCTGGTGCTTATTTTACGCCACACGGTCGGCAAGTGGGGCATGTACGCCTTGCTGATCCCGCTTACAGCCGTGCTGTTCTGGCAACTGGCAGCCATCGTAATCGAAATCAGCAGCTTTTTCAAGAGCACGATGCTCAAGGACACACCTTCTCCCGTCATCCAGGGTCTGTTCTTCCTCATCGCAGCCTTATCCGCGCGATCAGGCATTGAAGTCATGTCGAGAATGTTCACGCTGCTGCTCATCTTTATGTTCTTTTTTGCGATGATGGTGATGGTACTGGCAGTGCCGCTGTTTCATCCTGAATATCTGCTTCCGGTGATGCCCGATGGAATCAAGCCGATCCTGCATGGCGCTTATATTTCATATGGCTTCCCCTACGCCGAAATTGTGCTCTTCTCGCTGCTGCTCCCGTATACAAGGCGCAAGGAGGCGGGAAAGCTGGGAGCCTACATGCAGTTGGCCCTGCTCGTCAATGGTACTGCGCTCTGCCTGTCCATCGTCTGTACCCTTATGGTATTGGGGCCATTATCAGGGCATCTCAACTACTCGCTGTTCCAGCTTGCCCGTCTCATCTCCATTCAAGACATATTGGAGCGAGTCGAATCTGTCATCGGTTTCTCTCTCATTATCGGCGTCTACATGAAAGCCGCCATCGTATTGTTTATGATCTGCCATCTATTGTCCGAATGGTTCGAGCTGGATAATTGGCGGCTGCTCGTCTGTCCGGTAGCGCTCATCGGCCTGCTGCTGTCAGCAACGATGTATCCGAATCTTGTCACCTACTTCTCCGATGGCTATACGATTTGGCCTGCCATCGACCATATCAGCTATGTGGGTCCGTTGCTGATCGCCTGTGTCATCTCATGGTTCAAGCGCATGCCTACATAAACCAGGCATGGCGATCCCCGCCACGCCTGGTATGCTGTCATGAGCAATTTAGTTGCCATTCTCCGCACGGGTCAGCCTTACTGCTATATACGGCTTTCCGGGCAGCGGGATACGAAAGCTCCCTTCATATTCACCCGCCAGCTCCACAGTCGTCATCTCCCAAGTGTCCAGCACCTCCGCCTTGTAGCGAATGCCTGGCTTCATCGTGAAATTGCGATAGGAGGGGCGATTGAAGCCATAGTAATACAGATAATATTCATCCGGGATTCCAGCGCAAGGGGCATCCCATTCCGAACGAAGCGGATTCAGTCCGCACTCTGGCCCCTGCTCGAGCACCCCGCGTAAAAATGCAATGCGCTGTGGGCTTGTTCCATACAGCTTGCCGCCCTTCGACCACCATAACACATCCTCAGGATGCAGATACGTCTCGCCATGCCCCACATAGCCGCCACGCACCGCTCCTTCCCAGAAGCGCCGCACCATCTCCTCACCGGAAATATTGCCCCAGCCCATATCAATATTGCCCTCGTAGGCGCATTCATCAATTACAATCGGCTTGCCCCATTGCCTGCGCCACTCGTCCGTATTTTCCGCTGTCCGATAGACATCGATGCGTTGTACACTGCAATGGGTCACCCAGTCGCGGCTATAGTCATAGAAACCGAAGCAATTATGAATCGATAGGAGATGACCGCATGGGTCATGCTGCTTGATGATGGCAGCAAAGCGCTCCCAATCCTCCTCCTCCTTGGCCCACATCAGATCGTATTCATTGGCCAGCGACCACCATACATTGCGATAAGCTGACAAGCGAGCTGTAATATAGCGCACATAGCGGTCGTCAACCTCCGGAGGCAGCTCCGAGAAGCCCCAACGGTCATACGCATGGAACAAAATCAGATCCGCCTCGATGCCAAGCTGCCCGAGCTGCTCGATCCGCTGCTCCAGATGGCGGAAGAAGGCGGGGTTGAACCTCTCCAGTTCCCAGCCTTCCGCCGGGCTGCCGGCAAACGGATACAGCTCCGGCTCATTCTCATTGAACAGATAGGCCTTGGGGAATACGCACATCCGCAGCTTGTTGAACGGTGAAGCCGCCAGCTCCGCCAGCGTCTCTTCCTGCAGCTCCCGGCTCTGATGCGTCCAGGCATAGCAGGTTGTGCCTACTGGCACATAACGGGTTCCATCCTCATAGGCAAAATGAAAGTCATTCACCACTCGCACCGAGCCGTGCGTGCCCTCATCTGCTGCCGTGCATTGAAAACTACCCTCTATACCGTCAAGTGAACGGCTGTTGCTGCGGGTCACATACCTCCATTGTCCCTCCCGGTCAGGCATAAGCCGGATGCGGTACATCCCGTCCCCATCATAGAAGCCAAGCACCTCCACTTGATGCTCCCCACAGGAAAAGCTTGCCGACAGCTCCACATCTAGATAAGGATTGCCATGACGAGGGCCGTGCATGACCAGCTCGAATACCGCCCAACGGGCGGTCTCCCGAGGCGCTTGGCACAGCGCTGTGCCTCTGCCGACAGACGATGGCTCGTAGTCCCTTGATGGCGGGGCGCTGACGGCAGTCCCGCGCTCATAGCTTAGTCCCGCAAGCGCATCCAGCAACTGATCCGCCCACTCCGGCGGTCGCTGCTGCGACTGGTTCGACTGCGCATATTGATGAAGCGTATTCATTTTAATAAAGGACAGATAAGAGCTGGCCTCAAGCTCTGGCGCATACTGCAGTAAAATGCGGCGTGCCTGCTCATTAGCCCAGATATATCCAATCTTCGCCTGCTGATTGTATTCCATCGTTACGCCTCCCTCATCTAATAGCCGTGCATGCTTCCATCTGTCCCGCCTGCCTTGGCGGTACAGATGCTTACCGGCCCCAGCAATCCGCCCGGCTCCTGCTGCATGAATCGGGACAGAAAATCCTTTTGCTGCTTAACCAGCGTGTTGGTAACGTCAATAACAAGCTTATTCCGCCCGACTCGAAGCGCATGTGCAGCCGCATAGCGGTACGGCGAACAGATGGCTGCTCCAAGCGGCACCTCATTCAGCCATACCTCCGCCGTCTCGTACACCTCACCCAGCTCAAGCGCGCAGCCTGACACTGTAGCATCCTCCCAGTCGAATTCCAGTTCATAGCGCATCGTTCCAGAGAAGTCAGGCAGCTTGCCGCGAGCGTTCAGATTGCCAAGCTGCTCGGTCTGTTCGTAGAAGGTAAATACCGGGTAGGCCCCAGCATCCGCAATCGAGATACGCCACAGCCCGGTTAGAGGAATCTGAACCGAGCCGTCACGATCAGGCAGAGCAGCGCGCAGTGGAAGCTTGTCAAGCTGTGTTCCATTCACTACAATCAGCGACTCGTATGGACACAGTGCCAGCTCCAGCTCTAGCGCGCCACCGTCCAGTCGCTGCACGGCGGCCTCATGCAACTCATTCTCAAACGGACGATATACAGCCAACTCTCCAGCCGCATGTAGCCGCATTCGGGTGCGCAGCTCCTCATAGGGATGCTCGTTAAAGAACATATACACCTCCATATCCGGGTGGACATAGTGGTAGCTGCGCAGATACGGCACCCTGTCAGCGGCTTCTACATCGCCCATTCCACGCTGCCTTACCCTGGTTGCCAGCTCCGACAGCGGCACAATCTCTGCCGAAGTCGACAGTCTGGATCGCAGTGACTCAACACCTCTAGCGGTGCCAGGTACCTCAAGCAGCTCCTTCGGCAGGGCATCGACGAACAGCACCGGAAGCCCCTGCTCTGCCAATTCGACGATCCGTTCAGCCACTGCAACAGGAAGACGATGGCACCACGGGATAACCAGGCATTCATAGCTCTCCTGCGCAACCTGCAGCCGCCCCTGCTCCAGTTGTGCTTCCCGCAGCACATCGCAGGGGAGCACATCACAATCCAGTTGTGCCTGCAGCAGCTCTCTCACCGGCTTCTGGAACGGCATCGCCTCACCCGCCCACTCCGCCTCGGCATGATACAGCACAGCAACTGTCGCCACATGCCGCCCCCCACTGAGCAGATGGCTCACTCGATTCGTATAATGATTCAGCAGCTTGTAATAGCGATACTGCGGGTTATGACCGCGAGCGTAGAAGTGAGGCGGACAATCCTGATCCGGGAACTCCTTTTGCGAGAAGGCATGCGGGACGAAATAATTAATGCCGCGCACAAGCATATGATCCGTAATCCACTTCATCAGCTTCAAGCCCTCGCTCCAGCCGTAGGCACCAAACACCTCACATAGCGCACGCCCTTGCTTTTTGCGATCAATATGGGCCAGTGAGGAGCCAAGCTTTGCCAGGCCGTAATGATAGAACTCGCTGTCCGTCTCCCCCGCAATCCAGACATGCGGTGTCTCATCAAAGCCGGGAAGCAACTGGTGCAGCACAACATCGATGCCCGCCATATGCTGCCCCCATAACGCACGGAAGAAATGACCGGCCCCGCAGCCGAGCCGGGCATGGGCATTATTGTCCTCGATAACATGCCCGATGTAGTCCACGCCGCGCTCGCGGCACCACCTGCCGATCCGCCCGCTGAAATGCTCGGCATAGAGCGAGCTGACGACATTCATATACACATAGCGAACAGCAGCGGTTTCTTCCCCGCCCTCCAGCCAGAGCAGCGGGAGCAGCGTCTTGATCGGAGAGCCGTATTCCCGCTCCAGCAGCTCCAGCATATCGCCCCGCCAAGGCAGCTCCACGCCCACCTTCCCCGTTGCGGAATTAAAATCGTACATTTCCTTATCATTGTAAAACCCCGGCTCATCTGAGAAAAAGCCGGCAAAGGCTCTGCCAAAATCAGCCTTATACCGTTTATAATAGCTTTCATATACCGCATCAATCAAGAGCTGCGTCGATTCGCCAACGAGCGGATTAATGTAGTCCTGCCTCGCTTCATTGCCGCCATGCGGCGTATCGACAACCAGACACAGCCGCCATAATCCAGGAGGTACATCCCAGTAGAGCACACCGTCCTCGATATGCCCGGTCAGCTCCACCGCCCCGCCTCCCAGACGCCCGCTCGGCTCCCGGGTCATCGCTACCGCTACGATGAGCGTCTCCTCCGGCTGAAGCAGTGTGTTCAGCAGGAAGGATGCGCCATTCGCCGGGCCGATGGCGTCCAGATGGCGCTCTGCAAGGTAACGGCGGCGCAGCGAGGCAGGAGCATCCTTGACCCGCCCTGCAGCGTGGCCTGTCGGGAAGTGGTCATCATCGAACACCCACACCTTCATCCCGCGCGAGCGCGCCTCCTCCATAATCATATCGACATCGCGCCACCAGCCGGGCCCCAGCATATCGGGGTGCGGACGGGACTCGATGCAGACCGCCCGAATACCGGAGTCGTATATACGCGCCAACTCTGTTCGGATCACTTCCTCAGACTCACCGCGCTGCCAGAGAAACGGGAGCAAGTAATTATCCTCGCTCCCATCCAGCACCTGCCTCAGTCGTTCGCTCATGCCATCAAACTCCCCTCTCCACGTTATTGGCTCATATCTGTGTAGAGCATGAATGCCGCCTCCAATGTCTCCGCCGAGCTTCCGCCCACGAACAGCTTGAATGCACCATCCTCCGCACGACATTCCCTATCTGCTCCGGTATAGCGCAGCAGTTCCTCTAATACGGTGAAGACCGCTTGCCGGCTCTCCCCCGGCTCCAGCCACAGCTTGCTAAACCCCTTCAACTCTCGAATCGGACGCACGACACTGCCATGAATATCTTGAATGTAAAGCTGGACGGTTTCCTCCCCGGCTCGAACCCCAGTATTCGTTACCGTTACCTCTGCCGTTAACGTGGCGCCTCGTGCCAGCCGTTCCGTGCTCAATACCAGATCGGAATACGCAAAGCTGGTATAGCTCAGTCCATAGCCGAACGGATACAATGGCTCGTTCGGTCCGTCGATATATTTGGAGATGAACTTCTGTTTGCGATTGCCATCATGCAGCGGACGACCCGTATGATAGCGATTGTAATAGACGGGTATTTGGCCGACGGAGGCAGGAAAGCTCATCGTAAGCTTGCCTGTCGGATTGTAATCGCCGTACAGCACATCAGCGATCGCATGGCCAGCCTGACTACCCAGATACCACGTCTCGATAATCGCCGCTGAGCGCTCCGCAAGCTTCCCCAGCACGAGCGGTCGACCGTTCGTCAGAACCAGTACGACCGGCTTGCCTAGCTTCACGATCGCGTCAGCAAGCTCCAGTTGGGCCTCCGGCAGCGTAATATCCATGCGCGAGGCCGCCTCGCCGGACATGCCGCTGCTCTCGCCGAGCGCCAGGACGATGACATCTGCCTTCGCGGCCTGCTCTACCGCATAGGCGATGCCCCCTTCGATGGGCTCCTTCACCCTGCAGCCCTCGGCATACAGCAGCGGTGGCATCAGCAGCCCTTGCCCTTCCCGCTCCTGCCGCTTCGCGTCCAGCCCCTCCATCAGCGTCACCGTCTCGCTGCTGTAGCTGGAGAACTGCCACGGGCCGAGGAGATCGCGGCTGGCCGCGAATGGCCCGATGACAGCCAGCCGCTGGCCGCCGACAAGCGGCAGGGCGCCCTCATTGCGCAGCAGGACGATCGAACGCCGTGCGAGGTCACGGCTTGCCTCCAGATGCTCCGCGCTCATATAGTGTGCTAGCGCTTCTTGAGGACGGATGTAGCGATACGGATCATCCATCAGTCCCAGCTTGAACTTGGCGGTCAATATACGGCGTACCGCATCATCAATCAGGCTTATATCCACTCTTCCCTGCTCAATCAGCCCAGGTAGATGCCTAGCATAGAGCCGCGTGACCATCTCAATGTCCATCGTCGCCTTGACGGCCTTCTCCGCTGCCTCCTCCCCCGATGCGGAGTAGCCATGAACGACCAGCTCATCGATCGCTCCGTAGTCGGAGATCAGCACACCGTCAAAGCCTAATTCATCCCGCAGCAGCTCCTTCAGAATACGGCGGCTGCCGGCTACCGGAACATGATCGATCAGATTAAACGCATTCATTACGGCTTCCGCTCCAGCCTCAATTCCTGAACGGAAAGGAGGAAGATACACCTCCCGCATCGTGCGCTCCGACATATCGACCGTGTTGTAATCCCGGCCGCCCTCAGCCGCCCCATACCCGAGAAAATGCTTGAGGCAGGCAATCATCGTATGCTCATCTAGCAGACTGTCGCCCTGGAAGCCCTGCACCTGCGCCTTGGCAATAGCAGCCCCGAGGAAGGGATCTTCCCCCGCTCCCTCCACGACCCGCCCCCAGCGCGGGTCTCGCGTAACATCCACCATCGGGGCATGATTGAACGTAATGCCGCTGGCTGCCGCCTCCTTGGCCGCGATCGCGCAGGCACGGCGGATGGCCTCCATGTCCCAACTGCAGGACCAGGCCAGCGGCACCGGGAAGATTGTCTGATGACCGTGGACAATGTCGGCATTGAACAGCAGCGGAATGCCTAGCCGCGACCGCTCCACCGCAATTCGTTGCAGCTCCAGCACCCGGCTCATATCAAATGCACCGAGGATCGAGCCGGCTCTGCCCTGCTCGACGAGTTCCTCTGCTGATTCCGAATCGACATCGCCGCCGAAGGCGAAGCTCGATGCCCCCACCTGGCTCATCTGCCCGATCTTCTCGGTCAGCGTCATCTGCTTCAGCAGCTCCTCTACTGCCGCCCTCATCTCATTCTCAGTGCGCGCCACAGCCTTGCCGCTGCGCAGACTCGCCACCTCCCTATCCAGTGATTCATGGCTTGGCGTAGGGCGGCCGCTTCGTCCAGTGAATGGAAGGATGCCAACAAACGGCAGCTCGATCGTTCCGCATAGCCCATTCTCTTCCCACTCTAGCTCCACCGCCATCTCAGCAGCAAAAAACTCGGCCCAGCCGCTCGCCCTTAACCGATTGCCCTCGGCACATAGGCCACCAGCCTCAAAGCTGTACAGGGATGGCGAGGAGTAGACGCCCAGCCTGTATTGCCCGGCGTATTCCTCAACGATAAAGGTCAAGACGATCTCCCCAAATCCGCTCTCAACCTCAGTAAACCATACCCCGCTCATCACATTCATCCTGACACTCTCCTATCTTCATAGATATAGTCTGTACCTAACCCGCACACGTGCCAACCAAGCACCTGCCCGCCCAGGACATTGAAGCGCTTGGGAGATTGGCATGGGCTAGCCCTTGACCGCCCCGATCGTTATACCTTTGACAAAGTACTTCTGAAAGAACGGATAAGCTACCAGAATCGGCAGCACACCGATTACTGCGATAGCCATCCGTACCGTCGAGCTGGGCAGTGCCGCAAACCCTTGGCTGGCATTCGAGCCCAGACTCCCATTCGATAGGAATTGAATATCAGTTAGAATGCGATTCAATATATTTTGAATGCTGAACAGCTTCGGTTCCGTCAAGTACACGAGCCCATTAAACCAGTCATTCCAGTAGGTGATGGTCTGCAGCAGACCAATCGTCGCGAGAATAGGCAACGAGAGCGGCAGCACAATGGAGCGGAAGGTCTTGAATTCACTTGCGCCATCGATATGAGCCGACTCCAGTACCGGGACAGGGATGGAGGTGATGAAGAAGGTGCGCATCAGCAACACATTGAACCCATTCATCAGCAAGCCGGGAATGATCAGCGCCCAGATCGTATTTTTAATATCCAGATATTGCGTATAGATCAGATAGGTCGGCACCAGCCCCCCATTGAACAGCAGGGTAAAAAAGACGAAGAACGCAAGCGGGTTGCGCAGCGGAATATCGCGCCTAGACAAGGGGTAGGCCAGCATAGAGGTCATCGCCAGACTCGCAACTGTTCCCGCTACCGTCACAAATACGGTCACGCCATACGCTCTAGCAATCTCCGCGGACTGATTCCACAGATAACTGTATGCAGTCAGGCTCAGCTTTTCTGGGAAGAAGGAATAGCCGTTCTGTAAGATCGTCTGTTCATCGGTAAATGAGGAGATGATGAGCAGCACGAAGGGGAGCAAGCATAGAACCGAGATAAGCGACAAAATGAGATGACCGGCAATTTGCCAGACTTTGTTTTCAGTAGTAGCCATCTTTGTGTCCTCCTTCTTAGAACAAGGCGTTATCCTTGTTGATTGTTCTGACAATGTAGTTGGACAGAATCACCAGCATAAACCCGACGACCGATTGATACAGTCCAGCAGCCGAGGACATCCCGATGTCCCCCAGTTGCATCAGTCCGCGATACACATAGGTATCGATAACATTGGTCGTGCTATGCAGCGCCCCAGCATCCATCGGAACCTGAAAGAACAGGCCAAAGTCCGAATAGAAGATGCGCCCGATCGCCAGCAGCGTCATCATCGTAATGACCGGAGAGATCAAGGGCAGCGTTATCGAGCGAATTTGCTGCCATTTGCTGGCGCCATCCAATGTGGCCGCCTCATAGTACTCGTGGTCAATTCCGATGATGGCAGCCAGATAGACCACACACAGAAACCCGACGCCCTTCCATACATTAACCAGAGTCAGTATATAGGGCCAGAACCGGGACTCGCTGTACCAGGATATGTCGCCCAGACCCAGCATGGGCAACAACGTTTTGTTCATAAAGCCTGTCTCGACACTAAGCATCGAGAAGACGAGATAGCTGACAATGACCATAGAGATCAGATAGGGCAGCAGTACGATGCTCTGATAAAAGCGTGCCATGAGCTTGCTGCGAATTTCATTCAGCAGGATGGCAATGGCGACCGCCACAACCAGATTGAGAATAATGAAGGCTCCGTTATACAGCAATGTATTGCGCGTAATAATGTAAGCATCCGAGGTTTTGAATAGATACTCGAAATTGGCCATTCCCACCCAGTCGCTGCCGAAGATGCCCTGGGCAAAGTTAATGTTCTTGAAGGCGATGACGAGCCCGAACATCGGCAAGTAATTATTCAGCAGCAGATAGAGCAGACCTGGCAGCATCATCAGAAATAGCGGGAGGTAACGCTTGAAGCGGGTCTTTCTCGCTTGACTGGCGGCTGTTCTTGCACTGCGGGCGATCGTGTTCGTATCGGTGTCCCTGATCGTATGAGCCATAGTTGTCCCCTTCCTTCTCACTTCGGCGACGCCGAATGTCTTGTACTCTCATCGTAAGCCATCCGTCCTATGCCGCTCTACCGCTCAGCCGACATCTCATTTGCACTTTTCCGACACGGCTATCGCAAGTCTGACCGCCAATCAAAACAAGCCCTCATCACGTGGATGAAGGCTTGCTGCACGGCGTATTTTCCTTATTATTTGTCCTTCTTGGCTGCCCATTCGTCGAGCTGCTTCTGCTTCTCAGCAATCACCTTGTCGATGCCTGCCGACTTCAGCTTGGAGAGGAATTCCGGCAAGGTCTTGTCCGGGTCAAGCGTCCCCGTCTCCAGTCCCAGCCTGTACTGGTTCATCACATTGGTTAAGGCTGCAATCTCCGTCTTCACTGGCGCCGAGTCGAAGGTAAAGCCCAGTGCCAGCGATTTCGTCGCACTCTTGTTGAACTCGTCCGTTTCCTTCCATATATCCGGGTTATCCCCATCGAACGTGTAGGAGAGGAACTGATTGCCGAACAGCCATCCCGTATTCGGATTATAGCCGCTATTACTAGCGTCCACACCGTCCGGGTAGCGGATGACATTCTCTTGATCGGTCTTCACATAATGCTTGCCCTCGATTCCCCAATCGAACAGATTAATCAGTGCCTTGTCCGAATACATCAGATTAAGAAATTTCATCGACCGAACCGCATCCTGGGCATTGCGTGGAATCGCCCACATGATGCTCGTTACCGTCTCTGTCTTGGCAACTGACTTTGTCATATCACCCTTCACAATATCCATGCCAGTCATGCGCGATTCCTGCATCTCCACCCCAGGCTTCAGATTCGCTACATAAGCAGCCGTCCGCCCCCCCTTCAACAGATCAGCGATGCCTTCCTTGTTCGTGGCCGCATCCTTGAGTATATAGCCCGCCTGGTACCAGCTACGCACACGCTTGATCAATTGGGCATATTCCGGCGTCTCGAAGTAATTGACGACCTTCAGATTGTCCGCTCCATTGTTCAGCAGCACGCCGAAGCTATCTCCCAGGCTATCGATGGAATACATGTATTCCGCGATTGAACGGCCGGCAACTCCCGGAGAAAGAGGAGCAATATTGGGCTCATTCTCTTTAATCGTCTTCATCATCGCTTCCAGATCGTCTATGGACTGGATCGCAGTTACATCGATGCGATGCTTGTCTGCCAGATCCTTGCGCATCAGCACGCCGTAATTCAATGCGAGGTCGCGAATGCTCGGTACCGCATATATTTTGCCACCGATTGAGCCCGCACGGATGAAATCATCCCCAACAGCTTCCTTAACGCCCTGACCGTGCTGGTCAAGCAATTCATCCAGCGGCAGTAGCTGCCCCTTCGTAACCTGCGGTCCGAAGCCAAAGGTCGAGCCGGAGCCGGTCACAATCAGATCCAGCTTCTCATTGCTCGTCAGCATCAGATTCATCTGCTGGTTCCAGGAACCGATGCTGATCGGCAGCAGCTTGACCGTTGCATTGATCTTCTCCATCGCGATCTTGCTAATCTCATCCTGCACCAATTGAAGGTCGCCCGGTGTGTTGCCAAATGTAATGTACGCAACCGTCAGTTCAACAGGAGCCTCATCCTTGCTATTGCTGCCGCCCGCCGTCTGTCCGTTGTTCTTGCTGACTTCCCCACTTCCGCCGCAAGCACTGAGCAACATGCTGAGCGCCACGATCCCGCTGAGTACCGCTGTCATCCTTTTCATTGTGGATTCCCCCATTGCCTCTAGAATCGGCTTCGTCCCTTGCAGGGCTCAGAACCTGTCTTTATTGTAGCCAGTGCCGCTATTCGTCACTGCTCCGCAGACGACTTTTCAATCGTTCTTTTCCGACTTTCTGATGTTAGGGGCGGTGGGCATTCGATTGTCGGAATTCCTGAGGATTAACGCCGACATGCTTTTTGAACATCTTGGAAAAGTGCGAGAAGTTGGCATAGCCCACCTGCGCCGCAATCGCACTGACCGCCATATCTGTTCCGATCAATAAGCTCTTGGCAACGCCCAGCCGCTCCCGAAGTAAATATTCCGAGATGCTAAGCCCCGTCTTCTTCTTGAACAGACGAGTCAGATGATCGGGATTCAAGTAGACATAGCTCGCCAGCTCCTCTCGTGTCAGCTCCTTCTCCCGGTTCGTCTGAATATAGGCGATGACACGATCAACCACCGTCTGTGTCTCCTCGACGGTTCTGGCATAATTCATTGCCTTCGTCACGGCATGCCGCACCCACTCCTCCAGATCCGTCACGGAACGTGCGGCACGCTGCGAGAGCTCGATCGATTCTTCATCCGCAAATAGATGATGCGCCTGAATGCCCTTTAATTGCAGCACATAGTACATCATTTGCAGCAAGTCCTGGTGAAACGTATGCAGTTGCCGCGCATCCAGAGCACCCCCCAGCACCCATTCCTGCAGATGAAGCGAGATGGCCTGCAGGAGCTTGTCACGCGCCCCCTCTTTTAGCAGCACTGCCCATAGGCCAAGATCAGGATGATTCATGGCTGGCTGTGCAGGATGGCTGCCCCCAGACATCAGCACACGATTAACCAACGCGACATTGTCCCGATCCAGACGCTGCAGCCGTTCGAGCATCGAGGACAACTGAGGAGCCGGTACGGCACTGCCAATATAACAGCTCAGTTCACAGTAAAAATAGGCATTGCAGGCCATAATAAACCGCGAGCACGCTTCCTGAAGCTGCTGCACCGCTTCTGCCTCGCGTTGCTCCTCTATAGGCAGCAGAGCGACTAGCCTGTCCTTCTCCCATTGAACCAAATGCCCGCATTCACCATGATGGAGTATCGTCTCCTGGGCTGCGTTGCGAAGTGCGCCCTCCATAATCTTCTCGTCACGCGCAGACCACTTTTTGCCCCAACGCTGAACCGCTATCAGTACAGGCAGATGACGCGCCTGCTCCATATACGGCAGATGACGCTCCTCGGCTGCCTGGCGGATCGCTTCCTCACGCGCCGGAATCGTCTGGTTCATAATCTCCAGCCAGAACCGTTCGGTGAGCAGCGGCTGGTGCTTGAACCAATATTGCCCGTAGCGGCTGAACTGCTGAAGCTGGCTCTCCTTGCTGATCTTGTCGCATGCCCGGCTGATGACCTGCTCCAGTTCCAGATAGGGGATGGGCTTCAGGATATAATCCAGGCTGCCGAGCTGTATCGCTTGCCTCGCATAGTCAAAATCGGCATGGCATGTCAGAAAGACCGACTCTACCCGTGGATGCTCCTCCCGCACCCAGGCCAGCAGCTCCAGTCCGCTTCCCTGCGGCATCTCGATGTCGCACAGCATCAGATCAATGCTCTCACGCATGAGCACTTCCTTGGCCTGCCGAATATTGTAGGCTGTATATACATGACCTACCTTCAGCTTCTTCCAGTCTACTGCTTCCTCGATCGCGCGTACCGCATGAATCTCATCATCTACGATCAGTACCGTATACATCGCTCTTCACTCCTTCTCCATCGTCTTCGTTTGCATCTAGCGGCAGATAGATGTGGACGACCGCCCCTCCCGACGGCGCATTAGCGAACTTCAGGGCCGCCCTTCCTTCATAGAGCAGCCGCAGCCGCTCACTGACATTCCAGAGGCCGACATGGTTCCCTTGCTCGCTTACGCGCAGCCGATTCGTGCGAATCTTCTCCAGCACCTCATCACTGAAGCCGCCACCTGTATCCTCAATCCGAATCAACAGCATGGATTCCTGCTCCTGCTCGATCAGATCGGCGCTGATATGAATGTGCAACGGCTCGTCCAGCGTTACCTCATACTTGATCGTGTTCTCCACAAAGGTCTGTATCGCCAGCGGCGGCAGGCTGGACTGCAGCACGTAGTCCGGCGCATCAATCTGGCTCGTCAGGCTGCCGGGAAAGCGCAGCTCCTGAATGCGCAGATAATTGCGGACATGCTCCAGCTCCTGCTTGAGTGTGACCAGGCTCAGATTGCTGCGGAACATGTAGCGGAAGTAATTCACGAGACAGAGTGACAATTCCTGAATCAATCCATAATTTTTCACTTGAGCGAGACTGTACATAATATTAAGCGAGTTCAAGAAGAAATGAGGATTGATCTGCAACTGCAGATGCTGCAGCTCTGCCTTCTGCTTGCTTAGCTGTTCCTCGTATACTTCAATGCGCAGCTTCTGAATGTCAGCCACCATCATATTGAACGTATCGTTAACCAATTGAAATTCCTCAGCGCTAGGCAGCGGCTTGATCCGAACCTCCAGATTTCCTTCACGAACCCGTTTCATCGCATACAGGATGCGGTGAAGCGGACTCAGCACCTGGCGCCTGAACATCCAGAGGCCAAGCGGCAGGATGATAATCGAGCCAATCGCGACAAAGGCGGTCAGTTGCCGTAAATACGGCAGGTTCTCCAATATTTTCTCATCGGGTATAGCGGCGACGAGATGCATCCTTGCCATCGAGGATGCCGAGCCAATCATCAGGTAGCGTGAACTCTTCGCCCCTGTCATATAATAGCGGCTCATGTCCTGATCCAGGCTCAACTGCTTGTCTGCGGCGAAGGCCGCCTCCGTCATCGGTTGCCCGCCTTCCGCTATCAGCAATGAGCGCCCGTCCTCTCCCATATCGATTAGCCCTAATGCAATCGTCAATCGCTGCGCACTGACCCATGCTCCGATGTAAGCATCACCCGATTCGAAAATATGGTACAGATAATAGTCATCATCCAATTGCACAATCGTCCACTTCTTCGTCTGGGTCGCTGCGCGCCCTTCCTGCAATTCTTGCTCCATATATCTTCTTAACTGGCTGCGTTCTTCGAAGGAGCGCCCTGCTTGCGGCACAAGCATAAAATCATCTTCCCGCTTGGCATACACAAAGAAACCGTCAATCGATCGATAGATCGCCAGCGATTGCGACAATGTATTGGATAAGCTGATCTTTGCCATGTAATAGTCCTGCTGTTCACTCGTCGTACCCACAACGAGCAGGTCTGTGTCCACTGCCACCAGACTATTCAGATACTGATCCACATCCTCTAGTCCCCGGTCGATCTGATCCATGTAGAGGGTCAGCATATTGCGGTTCGAATCAGCAACCTGATTGCGTACAACATTAATGGAATAGTAGCTGTTGTACAGCAGCAGCACAATCAATGGCAATGTTACGAGCAGCAGACAGACAAGAACGCGCGTTCTTATCGATTGCCAGGAGAACAGCCGCAGCCCATGCTTCATCAAAAGAAAACGCCTCCATAACTTTGCACCGACGTCCCGGCGACCTATCGCGGTCGCTTCATGTCGTCATGCAAAATCCATAATCGTATGTAAAAGAACCTTATCACGTTCCCCCCTGCCAATTCAATGGAAATCACATCAAGCACAACTGGCTGACGCCGTCCTGAGACCGCCGAGCTTCGCCTGGCGTAACGCCTACAGTTGAGACGACAGCAAAAAGGCGAAGCGCAAGGAAGACCCCTCACGTTCGCCATCAAGCTATATATCGCGCCTTAGCGCTCGCAGCACATCGACTCTGGTCGCCCTCGCAGCCGGTCTCGCACCGGACAGGAGCGCCACACCAAGCGAGATCGTGCAGGAAATCACCGTCAGATACAGCGGAATGACCGAGAAGCGGAAGCCCTCTGGCACCTGCTGCTCCATGAAGGTCTTAATCAACACAGGCAGTCCCCAGTTGACGGCCATCGACAGCACATAGGCAACGAGCGTACCCACAGCAGCACCCACGACCCCGATCATCGCGCTCTCCAGCAGGAAGATGCGCCGGATAACCTTCGGATGTGCGCCGATTGCCTTCATAATGCCGATATCCTGGGCGCGTTCGGTCACTGCCATCGTCATCGTATTGTAGATGCCGATGGAGGCGATCAGAACGGCGATCGCCCCGACGAATACCAGCCCGATCTGCATAATGGTAAACATCACATTCATTTGCGATAGCTCATCAGCAATCGAATAATTATAGTAGCCCTGTTCTCTTAACTGCTCCGCAATCTTCTTCACCTGCTGCACCTTGTCTGCAATAACCGCCACCTCGGTATAATAGAGCGGCGTATCCAGACCAGGCGGCTCATACGCCTCCTGGTCACCTGTTGCAGGTCTGCGCATCTCCGCCAGCCTCGTGCCCGCAATCTGCTCTAACTGGTCGCGCAGCTCTACGGGCGCATACACGGTTCGATCGAGCTGCCACTCCTTGGCAGGAGCCGCCTTCACACCGCTGATCGTCACCGACACTGCTGTCCGCTCCTGCTTGCCGCCCACATACTGCAGCACGTCGAACTGCAGCGTCTTGCCCACCCAGGCCTCCACTGCGGCCTGATCCGGCATCTCGCTATCCTCGTAGCTCTGTCCAAAATTATAGCCCACCAGCACCTCGCTCGCCTGACGCGGCAGAGCGCCTGCCGCCAGCTTCAGCCCCGCCTTGCTCTCCTCTGCAAAATCCAGCACCTGCATATTTTCGCTCGGCAAAGCTTGGCCGTCGGAGGAATATTCGAACGGTTGTGGAATGAACTGCTTGTACGTGACCGATTTCACATGTTCAATACTGCGCAGAAAGTCGAGATTCTCCTTCGTCAACTGACGATTGACACCATCTTGCTGCTCCTTGCCATAGACAGAGATTGAAGTAACGAGCCGGTCGCCAACCATTCTGTCGACGATGCTCTGTTGCAGTCCGAATCCGACGGACGCCAGCACGGTTAGGAAAGCACAGCCCATCGCCGTCGCCAGCACCGTCATGAACAGGCGGGATTTATTCTTCTTCATATTCTGACGGACGAACTGCAGTTGATCCTTAAACCTCATAGATAATTCCTCCCTGTTCCTTACGCGACATGCCGCCAGGCTTCAACCGGCCATCTGCGAGGGTCACCGTGCGATTCGCAATGGACGCCACCTGCTGGTCATGGGTGATGATGACGAAGGTGGTTCCCCGCTCACGGTTCAATTCATGAATCAGCCCAAGCAATTGCAGCTCATTCTCGCTATCGAGACTGCCCGTCGGCTCGTCTGCCAGTACAATCGGCGGATCGAGCACCAACGCCCGCGCTACCGATACTCGCTGCTGCTGTCCCCCGGATAGCTCGCCGGGATAGTGGCTTGCATATTCCTCCAGGTCGACGCGCCTGAGCATCTCCTGTACCTGCTGCTTGCGCCTATGCGGCTCAACTCCCTTTAGTACGAGCGGCAATTCAATATTCTGATAGGCGGTCATACTAGGGATGAGCTGAAAGCTCTGAAACATAAACCCGTATTGCTCCAGGCGGAAATCCGCCCATTCTCCTTCGCTCATGTTAGTCACCGACTTGCCCCTGATCTCAATCTCGCCCTCCGAGGGTCGAATATAGCCAGACATCAGATTGAGCAAGGTAGACTTGCCCGAGCCGCTGCGACCGACGATCGCGACAATCTCTCCTTTATTGATCGTAAGATCGATATGATGCAGAACCGGAACAATCCTCTCTCTGCCCTTTTTGCCGATATGAAATTGGTGGCTGACCTGCTTCATCTGTATCATTCCTCATCGCCTCCGCTCCGTTATTTGGTATGATAGAGGGGCATGTGGCTCCTGTTCAGAACCATAACCGCACACAACATCTCATCCTGTAGGCTCATTGTATCAACAATCCTATAAGCGGACTTATACAAAATCTAAATGTTTCCTTAAGAAACGTTAACTGTTATTAAGACGCCCAACCATCCTATATTTTGCAATGGAGGTTCACAGCATGAAACTGGAACGTTGGATGGCGATCCTGATTCTATTAATCAATCGCAAGATGGTGCAGGCCAAGGAGCTGGCGGATCGCTTCGAGGTATCGATACGCACGATCTATCGGGACATCGAAGCGTTAAACCGCGCAGGCATCCCGATCATTACGCTGCAAGGGGCTGGCGGGGGAATCGGAATAGTTGATGGCTACCGACTGGATCGGAATGTACTCACGAATGATGAATTCGCCGCGATTGTTACCGCGCTGCGCAGTCTGTCGACCGCTTATTCGAAGCAGGCGCACAGCCACCTGGTAGAAAAGATAAGCAGTATTCTGCCGGAATCAGACAGTATGGAATTTCAAGCGAAGACGAGTCAACTTATCATCGACCATGCCCCCTGGGGTGGACAGCAGCACCTGGATCAGGAGAAGCAACAACTGCTCAGGCAAGCGATGGAGCAGCAACTCATCGTTGACTTCACCTACCACAAGATCAATGGCGGGCACAGCAGCCGTACCGTTGAGCCGCACACGCTGGTGCTCAAGAGTCAGCACTGGTATCTGTATGGCTACTGCCTGCAGCGCTCCTCGTTTCGGTTATTCAAGCTGACGCGCATGTCTGAGCTAGCAATCACCAGCCAGCCGTTCACCCGTCGCGAGCTTCCCAAGGAGCCAGCGCCGTGGGATCAGAATTGGTATCGGGCCGATACACTGATCGAGCTGAAGCTGCGCTTCTTCCCTGCGGGTCGGCAGGCGGCTATAGAGTTCTTCGGCGTGGATCATCTACAGCTTCAGGCGGACGGCAGCTCCATCGTTACAGCGAGATTCCCCGAGGATGGCTGGGTATACCGCTTCATTCTTGGCTTCGGCGAAGAGGTGGAGGTGCTGTCGCCGCCGCATCTAAGGCAGCTCATCCGTGACAAGGCGCTGGCGATAGCCAGCCGCTACAACGGATGAACAGGCCTGACGTACTGATCTGGGAGGTATGAACTGGTTTCGCAGGTTTAAAGATGACAAAAAAATTAAAAATATTCTATTTTTCGCTCTTTTTTTGATACACTTGTATTTTAGAAGGCTCCGAATCGAGCCGGACGCAATATTGCAGGGTTGCCAGGCGGTAGATTCGTCTATTGTAAGAGAGACTTTGAGACTTTGAGACTTTGAGACTTTGAGACTTTGAGAAAAAGGAGTGGAGAGCTTGCTTCGTGTAGAGGGCCTGTCCCATGCTTTCAAGAATGGCAGTGAGATCACGCTGGTATTACAGCAGATCGACATTCATGTCGGAAAGGGCGAGATGATTGCGCTGCTGGGCAGCTCGGGATCCGGGAAGTCCACCCTGCTCAATCTGATGGCAGGGCTGATGAAGCCAACCGAGGGGAATATTTACATTGCTGGTCACAATATTGTCAAGATGAACGAGAATAAGCTGGCGGAGTTTCGCCGTAAGCATATCGGCTTTATCTTTCAGGCTTATGAATTGCTGCCTAACCTGACGGTACGGGAAAATATCGAGATGCCACTCGTGTTCCAATCCGTCCGCCCATCCATTCGCAAGCAAAAGTCCATGCAACTGCTCGAGCAGGTCGGCATCCCGGATAAGGCAGAGATGTTCCCATCCCAGCTATCCGGTGGTCAACAGCAGCGGGTCAGCATCGCCCGTTCGCTCATTACGGAGCCCTCCGTTATTTTTGCTGACGAGCCGACAGGGAACCTGGATACGAAGACGGAGGAAGAGATTCTCGCGATTCTCAAGCGGCTGAACCGGACGATGAACACGACTTTTATCATTGTGACGCATGAACGCGAGATTGCAGAGCAGACGGAGCAGATCATCACGCTCCGCGATGGTAGGCTGGAGACCTCAGGGGACTCGACGTCCAATGAGCCGTCTTCGTCTGCTGCGACACCTACCGCTATGGAAACAGAGGAGGTACAGGCTTGAGAATTAGCGATTTGACCAGACTTTCATGGGATCAGGTGCGTCGCCGCAAGGTTGTTACGATGCTGTGCGCCGCAGGCTTGTCCATTGGCTGCGCTGCTATTATATTAGCTATGAGCATCGGAGAGTCCACCCAGAAGATTGTCGAGTCCGAGCTGAACAGCTTCTTGAAGATGGATGAGATTACCGTCATGGCCGATAGCGGCGCTCTGCCCGGGCAGGGCGATACCTCCGACGTTAGCGAGGAGACCCGAAACCGCGGTCTGCTGACCGAGCAGAAGCTGGAAATTATGAGAAACCTGAATCATGTGCAGGCTGTCGCGCCATTCCAGACCCTGAATTACTTCGAGATGGTCACCGCGGACGGCAAGCGTGCCTATGGTGAGGTTATAGCTACGGATCTGTCCCGTCTAGAGGATTTTGGCGAAAAATTTGGACAAGGCCACGCGGATAATACAGATCCTACTGCTGTTGTCCTCAGTTATGGCGCTACGATGGGATGGATGGATGACGAGACGCGGAACAAGCTGTACCAAGCGATGGAGCGTTCCTCCTACGATGCAAGCTCACAGGAGCAATATCGTAAAATAATGGCCGTTCCAACTCCCATGTACCAGGCCTATATACAATTCAATAATAACGATGAGGGCAAGCAGCGAATCAGCAGTCCGTTGCGGGTAGCCGCTGTGCTCAAGAAGCCCAAGGGGAGGAGCGATGAGAGCATCGCCCAGGATCGTAAAATCTATGTCTCGCTGGAGACTGCCCAGCAGTTGCGTAGAGAGCTGTACGCCAATGTGACGGAGAGCAACACCACAACCTTCAATTCGGTCAAGGTCAAGGTTGATGACGAGCTCAACGTCAAGCAGGTCGAGGAGCAACTGAAGCGCCTTACAGTAAGCACCAGCTCCAATCTGCTGCAGAAGGAGCGGCTTGAGGAGCAATTTGCGGTATTCAAGGCGATTGCGATCGGTGCGGGGGTATTTATCCTCATCATCGCTTCGATCTCGATTATCGTTGCCATGACGATGTCCACCTACCAGCGACGCCGTCAGATTGGCATTATGAAGGTGCTTGGAGCGAATCTGTCGCAGATCCGCAACATGTTCATCATCGAAGCAGCGCTTCTTGGTCTGCTTGGAGGGATGCTCGGCATTCTCTTCTCCTACTGGATCGTGTGGGGCATCAATGCGTTAATTGTTTCGCTCAACAACGGGGAGTCGGACATCTCCATCTTCATTCCGTACACGGCTATTCCGGTCGGTCTGGGCTTTGCGGTGATGACAGGCATCATATCCGGTATCTATCCGGCCATCAGCGCCTCACGCACCGATGCCCTGACAGCGATCAAACGGGACTGACGCCCTGTGCGAGAGGAACTCCAGGCCCAGTTCATGTCGGGCTGTGCAGGCAGCAGGCTCCACCGCTAATGAGCGGTCAATTTATCTGTCTATGAGAGAAGGAGAGCGGGAAATTGAAGAAAAAACTGAAATGGATTATTATTGCCATTATTTTAGCCGGAATCAGCTACATACTCTATTCGATGTCGAAGCCTGCCAGAATTGAGGATCAGGCTATGGAGCAGCAAGCGATAACCTTTGAGGTGACCAGGGAAACGCTGAAACATACGGTGCAGGTTAAGGGAAAATCACTCTATGAGCAGGAGACAGAGGTCTACGCGCCATTTAGCTCCAAGGTGACAGAGTGGAAGATCAAGGACGGAGAGCAGATCAAGGAGGGTGAAGTGCTGTTCACGCTCGATCAGACCGAGCTGCAAAGCCAGATTACGCAAGAGGAAGCCGAGCTTCGCAAAGCGGATCTTGAGGCCAAGCTGCAGAGCTATATTACGGAAGTCGAGAGTGAGGCCTCACAAGCCGAATTGACTGAGGAAACGCGCAAAAAACAGTTGGCGAATCGCGAGATCGCCAAGCTGACGAAGGAACTGGAGGACGTCCGCAAGTCCATTTCGCGCCAATCGCTCCAGCAGAAGAAGCTGAAGCTGGAGGATTCGCAATATCGTTCACCCGCCTCAGGCATCTTCCTGTTCGATTCGGCAACGAAAAGACCAAAAGCGCTGAGCGATAATCAGTATATCGGCAAAATTGTCGACCTGGACAAGCTGCAATTCACCGCGCTAGTTGGGGAACAAGACGTATTTCGCATCAAGCCGGATATGAAGGTGACCGTGAAGATGAGCGCCATGAAGAATGTGCCTATCTCCGGTACAGTGAAGCATGTCTCCAAGTTCGCCAAGACGGGCACGGATCAGAAAGACTTGAATCAGGCGGCCCAATTCGAGGTCATTATCTCTCTGGAGCCCAATGAATATCTAATTGCAGGGCTATCGCTGACGGGTGACATCGAAACCAGCCGCAGAGAGAATACGCTGGTACTGTCGTCCATCGCGATCATGCGTGACCAGGATTCCACTTATGTCATGGTGGACAACGGTTCCGGGCAATACGAGCGGCGGGATATTAAGATAGGGCTGGAGACGACCGACAAGACCGAGGTGCTGGAGGGACTCAAGGAAGGCGACCGTGTCGCCCTGCAATAATGACTGAAATCCAGACGGGGATGACCGATACGAGCATAACCCATAACGAAGCATACAAGAGCATGAGCGGATTACAATTCATGATCTTTCTTCCACCAGAGGAACCTGACAGGCTGCTGTCAGGTTCCTCGGATTATACTGACATTATAGCAGTCCTAGCTTGCTATACAATCTTATGAGGAGGAAATCATGATGAGTAGCCATGTATGTCAGAGCTGTAGCTGGTCGTTTAGGGAGGATCATGCCGGAACCGAGAAGGATGGTCGGTTGTCGGCACTCTATTGCCGTTACTGTTATGAGGATGGACAATTCGCCCAAGCTGATCTTAATCTGGAGGGTATGATTGAGTTTTGCGTACCGTTTCTGGTGGAGGAAGGCATGACGGAGGTGGATGCGCGCGCTAAGATGACCGCTGTGATGCCAGGTCTGAAGCGATGGAGTGGTGAAGTCGGCCACTCTGCTCTCGAGCCGCAGACTATGGAGACAAGCCCGGACAATGGAAATTGAAGCCTGGATTCGCATCGATGAAGTATACAACGGAGTACGGATTGGCGCGGACATATAGCGGCATCGGTCGGGGAGATGAGGGGCACTCCCCCTCCTTCCCTTGTCTGGTCGCGAGGCATGTCACTACAACGACAGCGTAATCTATTCAGCTAGCTGCACATCGCCTCGCCAGCTCGTTCCATGCCACGACTTGAATGATGCAAATATCTACGCAGCTCGCCGCGGTAGAGCAGCTCCAGCGCTTCTGAGCGCTCCAGGTCGGCTGGTGTCGTAAGCGATGCGCACTTGGGCACCAGGCTTTGTCCCGTCTGCTCGAACACGGTGGCAACGAATTGCGAGCAAAAGTAAGCATTTTCCCGCTTGATCCGAATACCGAGCATGATGCCGATTACACCGAGTAAATTGTATTTGTAGCGATGAGGATTCTGCTCGAACTGGCGTACATAGGCGCGCAAGCAGCTATATTCGCTCTCGCTCACCTCGCAGCTAAATAATGCGCAGGAAGCCTTGCGAAACAGCTCGCTCTGCAGATCCTCCTTGACGAAGCCGCCCACAAACGGGTTGCCCGGATGCTTGCGACCGAAGCTGTAAACCTCCTTGAACTCCTCGTCAAAAGCAATCGAGGCATGATTGTGCTCCGCCTTGGTGTAGAGCCTGATCATCCGTGTGAACCATGTCCCTGTATCCGATAACAAGATGTATATTCGCTTTGTTCCCATCCTAAACCCCCGCCCGCACTGAAATCTTGATCCGAATCTATCGTATAGATCTATCATAAGGTTTCCTTGCTGGGCAGAAATCGGCCTTATGACCGGATTTTACCTGGACTTAGGTCGGGGTGGCCTGCAGCTCGCGTCGCTACCTCGGTGCTGATCAGGAAGCTTTCGAGCTCATTGGCCAAGGTGAACAGGCTGGCACGACTCTCGAATTCGCTTCGATCCCTCGGCATCGGCAAGCCTTTATGATATTCTCTTATGGCCTTGAGCTGTCTTAGATACTCTCCGCTGTTGTCTAATTTATCGATGTTATGGCCTAGCTGATGCAGAAAATCCCCGATCCGCTCCCCCTGCTCCAGCCGCAGCCCGATCCGCGATACGAGCGGCACCATTCTCTCAATGATTTGGAACTGATGGGACTTTTTGTCCACATAATAGTAAAATGGATTCAATTTCCCTGTCACATTATTCTCCACCTCCAGCACAGCCAGATGACGCGCCCGTTGAAGCAGGTCGCCCAGCTCCAGCAGCTCCTTCCCGTCCCACAGGCTGCTCCCCTCGCGCAGATATTGACCTAGCTCGTGAAAGATCGACGCCATCTTGGCGCTTACCTCACGCTTGAACTGGTCAATCTGCCGATCAAGTCCTGGCATATACAGGTTAACCAGCAGCGCCACACCCAGCCCAACCACGATAATGCCCAGCTCGTTGGCGAAGAACGCCAGCGACACATGTCCTCTGACATAGCTGTGCATGATGATGACAGAACTGCTCGCAATACCGTTCTGCAGCCTGAAGCGGACCAGCACCGGAATGAACAGCAGATAGAGCGCCAAGATCGACCACACATGATAGCCAAGCAGCCAGAACAGCACACTGGACATCAGCATGCCGATCAGACAGGCGAAGAAGCGGTCAAGCACAGCAGCAATCGACTGCTTGCGTGTCCGCTGAATGCACAGCAGCGTCAATATGCCCGCCGAGCTGAAATACGATAGCTGCAGCAGCTCCGCAATCAAGATCGAGAGGCAGACCCCCACCGCCGTCTTCACCGTGCGAAAGCCAATCCTCATGGCTGGCTCGCCTCCTGCCGAATATGCGCCTCCAGCTCCTTCATCCCTCGCTCCCGCTGTGTATCCTCCTGCTCCATCTTGGCGGCGAGCCGCTGATGCAGCCGATAGACGGTGCCGCCGCGGATGACGCCATCCACCTCTAGCCCCTCAGTCTGCTGGAACGCCCTAACCGCGGCTGCTGTATCCGCATCGTAGATACCTTCCTGCGCCGCCTTGCCATAACCGAGCACGCTCAGCATCTGCTGTGCTGTCCTGACCTCCTTGCCGTAGTCGCCCTCCTTCAGCTCCAGCTCCATCGACAGCCCTGGCAGCTTCGTATAGTCGGGCAAGGACACCTCGATATCCGGCTTCACGCCCTCCTTATGAATCCAGTTGCCTTCGGGCGTGCGCCATTGCGCTTCTGTCAGCTTGAGCACCGATTCATCCTTGAACTGACGGAACGTCTGCACCACTCCCTTGCCAAAGGTTTTCTTGCCGACCAGCACTGCACCGTTCGCCTGAAGCGCCGCGGCGAGAACTTCGGACGAGCTGGCGCTGTTCTCATCGATCAGCACAACGACAGGCAGCGTCCACTCCTTGCTCTGTTTGGAGCGATGCGTATAGTGGCGATCTTCATTCTTGTATACGACCTGAACAATCGGCTTATCCTTCGGAATAAGGATGCTGGCAATATCAATGGTCTGCATGAGCAGCCCGCCAGGGTTGCCTCTCAGATCGATCAGCAGTCCCTTCATCCCCTGCTGCTCCAACGCATCCACCGCGCGCTGGAACTCCTTGGCGGTACTCTCGCTGAACCTTGAGATCGCAACGATGCCGACACCATCTCCCTGCAGCGAAGAGGAGACGGTAGTTACCGGCACCTCACCGCGGGTGACCTCCAGCTTGACTGTCTCGCCCGCGGCAGGCCGGAGCAGCGTAAGCCTTAGCTTCGTTCCCTCCTCGCCGCGCGTAATACCGACAATATCCTCCAGCCTCTTCCCCGCTACAGCCTCACCATCGATCTCGATGATCCGATCCTCCGCCTGAACACCCGCCTTCTCTGCCGGCGCTCCCTTTATCGTGGAATTGATGATGAATTGCCCCTGCTCCACTCGAATCTCGACACCGATTCCGACGAAGTGATCCTCATAGCGCTGCAGGAAGCTCTTGCCCTGGTCACCGCTGTAATAGACGGAATAGGGGTCGTTCAGCGAGGAGACCATTCCCGCTGTAGCACCCTGAATAAGACTGTTGCTATTGAATTCGCCCATGTAGTTATTCCGTATTTCATTATACGATTGATTCATGTTGGCAAACGCCGGCTCCTTCAGCATGGGATAACGATAGCCCATCCACCATTGTCCACCGGCAAAACCCGCAGCCCCGGCAATCAGTACGATAAGCAGCATGGTGACGATTCGTTTTTGGCGGCGCGCTGCCGAGCTATATTGCATGTGCATTCTCTCCGTCCTCATTATGTACTCGTAGTATCACTTTATCTTATTCCGTCGCCCGCTTCAAGCCGAAGCCCTTGGAATGACGGACGCAATCAGGTACAATCAGTCATAGACAACATACGAGGGGAGATTCAATACGATGCCATACAAGCTGATTGCGATTGATGTGGACGACACATTGTTGAATGATCATATAGAGGTGACACCGCGCACCAAGCTGGCGCTCAAGCAAGCGATAGAGGCAGGCGTGACGGTAACGCTGGCGACTGGGCGGATGTTCGCCTCCGCGCAGAAAATTGCACAGCAGATCGAGCTGAATGTGCCGATCATTACGTACCAGGGTTCGATCATCAAGACACTGCTCGATGGGCAGATCATCTACGAGCGCTATGTTCCTGAGGAAGCTGCATTGAAGCTGTATGAATACTGCGAGGCAAAGGGACTGCATTTGCAACTGTACGTGGATGACATCCTGTATGCCAAGGAGGACAATGAGAGGATTCAGGGTTATTCCCGCTTGTCCAACATTCCCTATGTCATCGAGCCTGATTTTGCCGCGCTCGTTCGCAAGCCGCAGATGAAGATGCTCATCATCGATGATCCAGAGGTGCTGGATGCCGCCGCTGCCGAATTAAAGCTGCTGATCGGCGACATTGCACATATTACGAAATCCAAGCCGCACTATCTGGAGATTATGCATAAGGAAGGCACGAAGGGGCATGCGCTGCAATTTTTGGCTGCACATATCGGCTGCGGCATGGAGCAGGTCATCGCAATTGGCGATTCGTGGAACGATCATGAGATGCTGGAGGTGGCCGGTCTTGGCGTCGCTATGGAAAACTCGGTTCAGCCGCTCAAGGAGATTGCGGACTACATTACCGCCTCGAATAATGAGGACGGCGTAGCGCTTGTGGTCGAGAAGTTCGTGCTTGGAGCAGAGCCGTCTTAACAGCCATCGCTTACAGTGCTGTGTTACGACATACGGGGGCTTAACATCAGGGCTCATATCAATCGGAACGTTTCACCTTGATTGACGGTTCGTCTATGAAAAGGCCTACCCTAGACTAGGAAACTTTGGTATAATAATCCCCGTACAACATGACTTGGGTGGGAAAGTATCGCCTCCAGAGCGGGGGTGATGCTCATGCAATTTTCGTTGACGGAAGTGATGATGCTCGGCATGTTTTTGCTCGAGCTACTTACTTACCTGAATAAACGAAAATAACCTGCCCAAGTTTTGCCACTGGGAGCAGGTTATTTTCTTCTGAGTTATGCTCGGAGGTTTCCCATCCAACATGTTGTGCAGGGGGCGACGGCAATCGCCCCTTAATTCTATTGTAAGCATACCATATTCAGGATATACCTTCAAGAAGCTGATGCGTGCAGTTGAGCCTCTACTTGAGCTGACGTAAAATGACGTTCCGCTCTCGCCACTGACCTTTTACTCATAACTGACACTTTTAATACCTTTTATCAAAATAAATTTATTGGATTGAATTCATCAACTCAACGAAATATTGGGATTCCTGAGTCTTATTCAGACGATACCAGGCATCTAATGTCTTGGGAGATAACACACCCAGAGCTTGCAAGACGTGAACAGAAAATTCCAACGGAGCTATTCCAGATGCAGTGATCAATTTCCCGTCAGTTACTACAGGCTCCATTTTGAAATACGCTTCACCCGTGTAAGTGGCGCATATCATTTTAAGGTATTCAAGATCATTGCTTGTATGCGGGCGTGAATTCAGCAATCCTGCCTGGGCAAGCGCTATTGTAGCACCACAAATCGCGGCAACCAATGTACCTTCATTTATACACCTTTGGGCGATTTTTAAGATGGGCTGGTGAATGACGTCTAGCCATGTCTCTCCACCAGGTAAAATCAATGCATCTGTGCTTTCCATGCTGCACTCATCCAGTTTGATGTCAGGCAGTATCTTCAATCCGCCCATTGTCGTTACAGGGGTCTTTTCAGTTCCGACGGTAACTATTTTTGAGGGAGCCAGCCCCTTTTTATAATATCTTCCCGAGTTCAGTTCGGCAGTCAAGTAACCTATTTCCCAGTCTGCCATCGTATCAAACACATAAAGATATACCGTATTATTCATTTGTTCATTCTCCTTATTTGTAATCAATGATGATCATCATTATAAAACAGCTTCACTGACATCTACTGTCAGTGAAGCTGTTAAAGTCGATAATATTCCACTAACTCCGATGCAACAGCAACAAGCTGTTCCTTTAAGCTCTGTGGTTCGATGACTTGAATGGATTTCCCGTAGGATAGGAGAAAGTAAGGGACATATCTATGAAGTGATTGTTCCTCAAGTAAGAAGATGGCTTGATTCGAAGTCCGCTCCTTCAGATGATGTCCCAAAAACCAATGCAGGCATAAGTCATCCAGTGCCTCTGACCTACCTCCGATAACTAACGAAATGATCCCGTCCTTGCCTGCTAAATCAGGCCATAAATTTTGCATAAATACTTCACGGGCCGAAAAGGCTTCGGGTCGTTTGAATGTTAATTGAGTACGCTTGATCTGTAGAATTCGTTCTGCCCGAAAGCTGCGTATCGCCTGCCTTAGATGGCAAAATGCAACCGTATACCATTTATTGTTCCAGTACACCATTCCATAGGGGTCTATCACTCTATTCCTGGTTTGTTGTTCATGGCCTGAGCGATAATCAATTTCTATAGAGTATTCGCCTTCTACAGCCTGCTCCAGCTCTGCCAATACTGGCTGAATAGAAGGGTCTCCCATGCGGTTTATCACTTCAAATCCAGATAAATGACGGCTAAGTATCCTTTCCTGCTCCTGATTCGAATACCTCTTCAATTTTGATGTCGCATTGCCTAATGCTTCACTCAAAGGGTATCCGGCTTCTTTTGCAAAAACTGCAGCATGAAGGAGTGCCTTTTTTTCTTCAAGATCAAATAGCAGCGGCGCTCTGATAAAATGATTCAGCAAGCTATACCCGCCATTATGACCTGCGTCGGATACGATAGGCACTCCACTGGCACACAGTGCATCTATATACCGATAAACTGTCCTTATACTTATTTCCAACTTTTCGGATAGTTGTTTTGCTGTCAATTTCACGCCCGAATTCAGCATCCATAGAATGGCCAGCATATTATCGTTTTTTGGCATAACGAGCCCTCATCCCTTATTGATCCATCTTTTGTTGCCTTTCAATCCTCACCAGCATTCATCGTGACTCGTATCTTTCCTCTTCCTTGATACTGGCGATGCTCATTGGGCGTTCTGCCGGTCATCCTTTTGAAGGTAGTGTAGAAGTGGCTCTTCGTCTGAAAGCCCGAATGTTCTGCGATGTCGGCAATAGGCCAGTCCGTTGTCTCCAGCAGCTTCTTGACCTGCTCGATTCGAGCCTCCAGTATATAATCGGACAGCGTCATGCCGACCACCTCCTTGAATACTTGACGAACATAGCTTGCGGACAGTTGCAGATGGTTGCCGACATCCTCTACAGAGAGCATCGCATCGTGGAGCCTGCTTTTCACATAGTCTCGAATTTCTGCCGCCAGCGCTTCCTTGCGACTGCCATTTTTTCGATTACCCAGTTGCTGAACGATGTCCTCCAGTCTCCCGCGCAACCATGCCTGCACCTCGTCAAGCGTGCGGAACCGCTCCAGAAATGGCTGAATGCCCATTGGGGTATCGATGAGATCAAACGGCTTGAATGCCTTCATCAAGCCATGAAGCACAATGGTCAGCTCAAACAGGCAGGCAGATCGCGGCAATGTCTGCAGGTGGCGCATCATCGCCTCCAGATTGGCAAGCGCCTTGTCCAGCTCACCTAGACGTACATTCTGAATCATTCCCTCCATGTGCTGCTCGTCGCCGCTTGGCTTGACAATGCCCATATAACGCCTCATGTCTTGTTCCCGAAAGACATGCCCTTTACCTGTAATAAATTTAAGATGTGTCATCTCATACGTATGCTCATACAGCCCCCGGAGATCGCAAGACGCCTCGCCCGGCTCGCTCAGTCCGATGACAACCTGCACGCTGAGCCATAATTCGGTCTGCTCGACAATTCGGTCTATAGCCGCCAGCAGCTCCTCCTCCCCGACATCATCATGCCCCAGCAAGATGACGATGTGATCCCCGCCGAAGTCCACACTTTCCGCTGCCCAGCCATTGGCCGTCAAAATCTCCTTGGCGATGTTGCTCATCCCGTACTTGATCAGCTTGCGCGAGCCGAACTGGTCGTATCGCTCCACAAAGGCAGCATAGTGATCGACGCGCAACACAAGCATGCGCAATTGGCTATACGAGAGCAGCCGGAATCTGGCTTCAATATAATCTCGAACCGGCTCGTTCATCGCCCCCACCATAATCCACCGTTGCAAATATTCGCTGTCAATCACCTCTTGATGAGTACGCAAGGAAAACACCATGTTGTCTACCGTATCAATCAAGGCATCCATACTATGCTGGATCACCTTGTAATCTGCCGGATTGCCGGAGAAGTCGGGCGCCTGCTTGAAGCGCTTGCTGTCCAGCTCCATTCTGAGGCGCGCCGCGAGCTGGCTGAAGGGTCGGTACGAGCGGCGAGAAATCCAATAGAGCAGCAGATTCAACAACGCCAGCAGCAGCAGGGAGGCAAGCAGAATATGCCGCTGCAGACTCACGATCTGCTGCTTGGCTTCTCCTGTCCGGGTGATGTAATACATCGTCCATGGCTGGGAGCCCATAAGCTGCTTGTACACCGACCATTCCTCAGAGTTCAATTGCACGCTTCCGCTCCGCCCATTCGCCTCGGCCTGCACTGCATACGGCAGCAGCTCTCTGGCCTCAGGTGAAGCAACGACGGCATCCCCATGTTCATCTGCTATTGCAACCTCGATACCGGACGACTCGCTGAACTGGAGCAAGGTTTTGCGCAACGCTTCATTATCCAGCAGCATGACCAGGTAGCCATTATACGCATTATTTATTGGCGTAGAGGGCACCACGAGTGCCAGATGCTTGCTCCCGGCAATCTCATGGATGAAATAGCGCAGTACCTTCGGTCGCTCGTTTCGTATGATTTCCAGCATTCGCTGATCCGCAAATTCCGCCTCCGAACGGATGCCGACATTGGAATCAATAATTTCCTGAGTGTTCGTATTCATTAAGTAGATCGTATGAATAAACGGCTCATTAGCCAGCAGGATCGTCATCGCATTCATCGTGCGCTGCACCAGAAGCGGGTTCTTCTGATCGGAAGCAAGCCACTCCCGAATTAAAGGCGTCTCGTACATGCTCAGGCCGTAGGACTTCAGCCGATCCAGGGCAAATTCCGTACTTTTCAACATTTGGTCGAGCTTGGCGCTTGTGTTGCTGTCAATTTCATTTTGGGCATAAGATGAAAATTTCGTCGAAAGAAACAAGGTATAGGGTACAAAGGCAACCGTGAACAAAATCGATAAAAACAAAAACATTCTCAGATAAGTTTGACTCAGCCGGAATCGCTTCACACGGTCACTCCTTTTTGCTCCTGCATTCTAGTTGAAAAGTTAAAGAGGAAAGCGGAAGAGACGACAAGCGTCTCTCCCGACTCTCCTTCTCTCCTTGGCATTAGGATGTTCAAACCTATTCCAAATCAAACTTTAGCGGCTCCTTATTAAGGATGCCACGGGCGCAAAAGGCCAGCCGGGCCGCATGGGGCAGCGGTATCTCCCGAATCTCGTCTCCAAGCTCCATCACCCGCACATCCGCGGCGTTGAAGGCTGACCAGTGGGGCCATCCCTCTGCGGCCGGCGCTCCCTTAGCGGCGAAGCGGGTCCAATAGGTCGTCATCGCCTCGGCCAGCCGACAATCCTCTCTCTCCCAAGGACGGTCGGTGGAGTGAAGCGTGTGGAATACATAATACAGATCGGCCGAATGAAACGCGCCGTAATACGCTTCATTCCTTCCAGGCGGCTTCCTGGTGAAGTAATACAGATAACAGTTCACATCGCCAGAACGCTGCTGCGCCTCTGCCCAGACCAGCTTGGAGGCCATAAATCTGTCGCTCATATAATTCCGATATGCTTCCGTCGCCTCCTCATCGTTCACGGCCGGATAGAGGCTGAGAAAGACTTCTGCCTCCTCGCCGAATTGGCGATGGGCCATGGATTGGAACGACTCCAGCGTACAGCCTCCAGTGACGAGCGTCGTCATTTCATTCGCAGTTGCGCCCATCAGGAGCGGAACAGGGTGATGCCTGCCCTCCAGCAGCATCGTCAGCGGGTCCTCCTCATGCACCCAGCCGTCGAGCGCAACTGGCAACAGTCCGAGTGCGTTCCGGTATAGCTCAGGATCGCTCATCAACTGCTCGGCGGACTGTGCACGCAGCTCCGCTATAGAGGCTGCCCCGCGCTGCTGGGCAAACTGCGCACCCTTGGCCTCCACCTCCGCCAGTGTACTGATGGGCCCCAGGAAGATGCTTTGGCAGATGGCTTTGTGGAACAGTCCCTTCGCTAGCGGTGATGCCAGCTTGCTATATACGCTGAAGCAGCCTGCCGATTGCCCGAAGATCGTGACATTGCCAGGGTCGCCGCCGAAGGCAGCAATATTGCGCTGAACCCAGCGAAGCGCCTCTGTCTGATCCAGCAAGCCGTAGTTGCCGGATGAGCCGTGCTCCGATTCCGCCGTCAGCTCGGGATGCGCCAGAAAGCCAAGCACGGACAGGCGGTAATTGACGGTGACCACAACAACCCCGCATAGCGCAAGCGATTCGCCGTCAAAGGAGGGCAGCGAGCCTGATCCTTCGACCAGCCCGCCACCATGAAACCAGACCATGACCGGCCTGCGCTCATCGGACGAAGCGGCAGCGCTCCACACATTCAAGTACAGACAATCCTCGCTCTGCTCCTGCTCCTCCACATAAAACTCCTCATGATAGAACGACCCTGGCTCCGGGATAAACTGCGGGCAGATCGGGCCGAAGCGATCCGCAGGCCGCACCCCTTCCCATGCAGCCGGCGGCTGCGGCGGACGCCAGCGCAAAGCGCCAATTGGCGGAGCCGCATAAGGAATTCCCTTGAATACGGTTACATTGTTATGAACGCCCGGCACACCCTCGAGGTACCCGCTATCAATCTGAACCCTATGCTCCATTGTACTCCTCCTCCAGCTATGGATTGGCTTAACGCTTCAGAAATGCATCGATTTGCTTTTGCATTTCCTGCTGAATCTTTTTCAGTGTCGGCCCGGCTTCGCTTTTGAAGTTGTCATAGCCCGTCTGCGAATCCATAACCCCATTGAACAATGCCGCATAATATTTATCTTCGATCGTTTTGTATTTGGTCATCTCATTCAATACCGGTTGTGAATCGAACTGGAAGCCTGTGAGAATGTCCTTCTCGAAGTTGTCTGCTTCCTTAATGAAACGGTTAAGCTCAACGACTTCATCCGTCTGGGAAGCATCGAACCTCTCAAACGTCGGATTCCAGATCCACAAGTAAGGGAACCAGGCATAGTCGGCATCCAGTGGCTTGTATTTGTCCTCTCCAATAGCCTCCCAGTTTTTCCCCTTCAGGCCATACGCAAGCAGATCATAATTATCCTTCTCCTGTGTCCAGTTCAAGAACTGGATCGCGCGTTCCTTATGCTTGCTCGTGACCGGGATACTGATAAAATTCCATTGCGAGAAGTTGGTAATATTTTTTTTCGGCGTGCTGTCGAAGAAGGTAACGGCCTCCACCTTGCTGCCTGGCACATTCTTCGCCAATGCCTGCTGAATGTTATCCTTCACGCCGAAATCGTTGACAGGAATAATGGCCGCCTTGCCGCCGCTGAATTCCCCCTCGTAGTCCTTGACGGCCAGTACATCGGGATGGATTACGCCATCCTGGTACATCCTCCGGGCGTTGACGATCCAGTCCCAAACCGTAGGCTCCATCTCATCGAGCAGATTATAGACGATGCCGTCGTTATTTTTATAATACAACATAATGGTCGACATCGCTTGCGTTCTCCGAATCTGCGTATCCTGATCGAAGCGGGAGCGGAAGGACGCCTCCGAGAAAAAGGACGTGGACGGAAGCATCGGCACCAGCCCGGCCTCCTTTTGCTTGACAGCGTAAGCGAATTGCACCAGCTCGTCATACGTCTTGATCGGGCCGATGCCCAGCTTTTCCCGAATATCCTGACGAACCAGATACGTATAGCCGAAGTATTGGGAGGCGCCCAGCGGAATACCATACGTTTTGCCGTTCACTTTGTTGCCCTCGAACATCTCGGCCGGACGGGTCGCCAATATATTCGGCCCATACTGCGCCAGCAGCTCATCAAGCGGCTCATAGTAGCCGGAGGCGATATTGGAGTTCATGGACACGAGCGGCGAATCCCAGATCAGATCGATCTCTTCCCCTGAGGCAAGCGCCATCTGCGATTTCTGTACAATATCCGATACCGGAACAAATACGACGTCCAGCTTGACATTAAGCGTATCCTTCATGCGGCTCTCCGCCTCCGCCAGCACCTTATCAAAATCAGCCGGACGGTTGCCCCACATCATGATTTTCAAAGTGACCGGATCAAGCGCCTTACCTGTTTCTCCCGCTGTGGAGCCCGAAGGCGCTGAAGGAGCGGGGGTCTCTGTCTTCCCGGAGCTGCCGCTGCATGCAGCGAGTGTTGTTGTCAATACGATCAAGCTTGCCAATCCCGCGAACCATTTATTTTTACGCATACCCTTCACTACCTTTCATGTGTAGTCGTATTGCAAGTCGCTTCAACCTTTTACACGTTCATCCTTTTACCGCTCCAATCGTTAATCCCTTGACAAAATATTTCTGGACGAACGGATACAAAAACACGATCGGGCCAATCGTCAGACATACCGTCGCGAGCTGTACTCCCTTCACCGGCAATGGCTTGTCAAAGGAAACCGTTCCGCCCTGCAGGTAGGACTGCATATTCATATTGGCGATCAACTGGCGAATCATAATTTGCAGCGGATGCAAATGGTAATCGTCAACGAACATGATGGCCAGATACCAGTCGTTCCAATATTGCAGCGCATAAAATAAGGTAATGGTTGCCAGGGCGGGCACCGTCATCGGCCAGATGATACGGAAAAAGGTGGCGATTTCATTGGCGCCGTCGATTTTGGCCGCCTCGTTGACTTCATAAGGTATGGTACGATAGAAGGCGACCAATATAAACGCGAAGAACGGATTAATGAGATAGGGCAATATCATCGCCCACAGCGTATCCTTGAGTCCAAGCCAGATCGCCACCAGCATGTAGAAGCCGACCATCCCCGAACCGAATATCATGGTGAAATAGGTCATGAAGGACAGCACGCGCCCATACTTCGCTTTTCTGTGCGCCATCACATAGGCGAGTGTAGAAGTAAGGAAGATAGCCAATATCGTACCGATGACGGTAATGACCACCGTAACCCCGTAGCTGCTCCACAGTTGTCTGCCCTGAAACAAATATTCGTAGGCATACGAGCTGAATTCCGCCGGAAACAGCATGTACCCTGACGTTTGCAGACTGCTCTCCGAGGCAATGGAATTGATGACAACCATCCAGAAGGGAACACCGCAAAACAATACGAACAATCCGATGAAGGCATATACGATTCCAGAAAATAACCGATCGGAATTCACCATGAGCATGCTCCTTTCTAGAATAGTGACGAGTCGCTGTCAATTTTTTTGGCAACCCAGTTGAACAGTACAATTGTAATCAGACCCATAATCGCCTGGTACAGCACAACAGCGCCTGCCATGCTGAAATTGCCGAGCTGTCTGAGCGCCCGGAACGAGAACGTGTCAATCACATCCGTCGTCGGAATCAGAATCGGATTATCTCCTATAATGCCGTAAATCATCCCAAAATCGCCATAGAATATTCTTCCGATTTGCAGCAGCAGCAGAACGACCAGCGTGGGACGCAGCAGCGGCAGCGTAATATGGAGAATCTGCTGGAATCGGCTCGCCCCATCCAGTTTAGCGCTTTCATAATATTCACCGGAAATAGCGGTAATCGCCGAGAAAAAGATAATCGTCACATAACCGGACATTTTCCACACGAATAACATCGTTAAAATGTAGGGCCACAGCTCGGCGTTGCCATACCAGTTGTAGCCCTCTCTTCCAAGACCCGCAAGCAGCTTGTTCAGCACGCCGTCAGAGGTGTTGAACACCGCATACGTCATGAAGCTGACCACGAGCCACGATACAAAGTATGGCAGGAAAATGACCGACTGCGCCAGACGCTTGTACAAGGCATGCCGCAGCTCATTAATAAAAACAGCGAGCACAAGGGCAATACCAAGTGTAAATACAATAAAGAGACTGTTAATAAACAATGTGTTCAGCGTAATATGAAGCCAGTCGTCCGAGCCGAAAAAAAACTTGAAGTTGTCCAAGCCGACCCATTCGCTCCCCCACAGGCCATCGCTCGGTCGAAATCGTTTAAAGGCTACGATGTGGCCGAACATCGGAAGGTAGGCGAATATGAGCAGAAACAATACACCCGGCAAGGCAAGCAAATATAAATGCCGGTTCACCTTGAGCTCCTTATAGATTCCTATTGCAGACACCCCATTTCAGTTTACAGAACACATTATGTTTTCCCGGGATGCCTCCATTCTAGAACGAGTGCGGGGAGGAAAGATAGTTCGTATTCTCACTTTTCAGTTCTCAAATGTCCGTATTGGAGGTTCTTATTCCGACAGTAACATTCAGAACCGATGTGATTATGCCTCTTCTGCCCCGTTACAGCCCTTTATAGTGTCAACAACTCGCAAAAGAACCATTGGTATTCGCTCCGCCAGCAGCAAATACCAATGGTTCTCTTCCATTCATTCGTTCTATTTGCATCAGAAGCCTGCCAGCACCTGGTACCAGATGCCTCGGGCTGAATACAGCTTGCTGCGCACCTCGTCCCAGCCGCCCAGATCGTCGATCGTGAATAGTCCTGACGGCTCGATGTACCGCTTGGCCGCCTGCTCCTTCAGATGGTCTGTGACTGGTCGGAAGCCATACTCCATGAACAGCTCCTGCGCCTTGTCGCTGTAGAGAAAGTCTATGAACGCTTCGGCCACCTCGCGAGAGCCGTGCTTGTCGACATTCCGATCGATGATCGCAGCCGGATTCTCGATCAGGATCGTGTCCTCGGGAACGACGATCTGATAGGGCACTCCGTGACGTATACGCGCCAGCAGCTCATTCTCATAGGTCACGATGACATCGCCCACCCCGTACTCGAAGGCTGCCATCGATGCGCGCCCACTCTTGTCGAGCGACTCGACATTGTGGTGAATGCTTGCCAGGAAGCTCTTGGCGAAGGCCGGATCAGGCTTGCCCTGCTGCCGCTCCGAGGCCTTCAGTCCTGCGCCATAGATCGCATTAATATCCCATTGCGCGCCGCCGGAGGTCTTCGGGTTCGGATACAGCACCTTCACCCCCGGCTTGGCGAGGTCTGTCCAGTCCTGAATGTGGAGCGGATTGCCCTCACGAGTGCCGAGGACAACGATCGAGCGTGTGACCATCCCCTTGGTGCCCTTCGCTCGCCAGTCATGTGTAATCATACCAGCCTTCTCCACCTTCTCCATGTCGCCTTCCATCGCCAGCAGCGTCACATCCGCTTCGAAGCCGCCGACAATCGCCCGCGCCTGTGTGCCTGAGGCCTCATACGATTCCTGGAACACAACGGTCTGTCCAGTCTGCTGCTTCCACTCCTCCCTGAACGCAGGCAGCAGCTCCGCAAAGACGTCCTTGACGACAGAATAGGCTCCCACTACCAGCGTAACATCGCCCTTCTCCGCTGCCGGCTGCGCTGGCCCCTCTGAGCCACCGCCTCCCGTACAGCCCGTCAGCGCCAGCATGACTGCGCCCAGCAGGAGCGCTATGTAAGCCCGAGTCCTTCCCACAGAGCCAGCGCGGCGTCTGCTACCAGGCTGCAATACATGTTCTCGCTCAAGTTTCATTACGGCACACAACACTTTCTGTATCGGTTTGAGCAGCGCGGATTCGCCGCGCCGTACTGTCCAGGCGCAATCGTGTCTGGAGCCTGCGATTGCCTCAAGCTCGGTAACGATTGCGCCTCTTCCTCTAGATATGAATCGGCATCGGGTCTTCCTTCAGCTTGTTCTCCATAATCCAACTGTCCGAGTCGTTGAACAGATAGGCGCGGTGAATAAGCACCTGCACCTCTTGCCCAGGCTGCAGCACTTCCTTCTCCAGCGAACGATACGTAATGAGTGTGACCTCGCCCACCTCGACCTCGACCATCCATTCACTGCCGCGGAAATGAATATGCTTGATCCGACCCGGCTCCGTGGCTGAAATGATGGAGAATTCATTGGGTCGCCCCACCTCAATATACTCTGGACGAATAAGCGCCTTCGTGTCCGGCCAGGCAACTGCATCCTCGAAGCCTCTGAGCTTGGCAATATCGGATACAATTGTCGACTCTCCAATAAAGCTGGCGACGAACTGTGTCTGCGGGTTTTTGTATATATCCCATGGAGAGCCCTTCTGCTCCAGCCGTCCCTTATTAATAATCATGATCTCGTCCGCCACCTCGATCGCCTCGTCCTGGTCATGCGTGACGAAGATCGACGTAATGCCCAGACGCTCGATCATATCCTTGAGCCATGTGCGCAGCTCCTGTCGAATCTTCGCGTCAATCGCCGCGAACGGTTCATCGAGCAGCAGCAACTGAGGCTCGGGAGCGAGTGCCCTGGCGAACGCGACACGCTGCCGCTGACCGCCGGACAACTGATTTGGATAGCGATGCTCGAAGCCCTTGAGACCTGTCAGCTCCACCAGCGACATCACCCGCTCGCGAATCTGCTCCTTGGATTGCTTCTTCACCTTCAGGCCAAAGGCAATGTTGTCGTAGACCGTCATATGCTTGAACAAGGCATAGTTCTGAAAGACAAAGCCGATCCCGCGCTCTTGCGGCGGCAAGTCATTCACGCGTCTGCCGTGAAAGATGATATCGCCGGAATCAGGCTTCTCCAGCCCTGCAAGCATTCGGAGAATGGACGTTTTCCCGCCGCCGCTCGGCCCTAGAAGACCGATCAGCCGTCCTTTCTGAATATCGAAGCTGACGCCGCGCACGGCATGGAAATCACCGAAATGCTTATTTAAATCTTTCACTTCAATATGCATAAATCAATGCCCCTTTCGCTTTTTGGCCCATTCCATGAGCAGAAGCAATGCAATCGAGATCGCCGCCAATACCAGCGCCACACTATTAGCCGCCAGTACATTGAAATTCTCCACATCCTGATAGACCAGCGTCGTAGCGGTCTGCGTCTTGTTCATAATATTTCCCGATACGACCAGTACCGCACCGAATTCCCCCATCGAGCGTGCCACAGTCAACACGACGCCATAGATGACGCCCCAACGGATCGAAGGCCATGTCACCTTCCAGAACGTATACCATGAGTATGCGCCAAGTGTCGATGCCGCCTCCTCCTGCTGCGAGCCGATCTCCTGCAGCACCGGCATCACCTCCCGCACCATCAGCGGGAAGGTAACGAACAGTGTCGCCAGCACCATGCCCGGCAGCGCATAGACGACCTTGAAGCCCGCGGCCTCAAAGAACGTACCAATGACGGTATTCGGCCCAAGCAGCAGCACTATCATCAAGCCCCCGATGACAGGCGATACCGCAAACGGGAGATCAACCAGACTATTCAGTAATTGCTTCACCCGCGGCCCGAGCCATGGAGCACGCACAAGATAGATCGCCAGCATGACGCCAAACAGCGTATTGATGACGGTGACGATGACGACGATCATACCGGTCATCATCAGCGCATGCAATGACTGCGGGCGTGTAAGCGCCTCTGCGATCCCCTGCCAGCCCTCCGCCCAGGCGCCTGTAAAAATCCGAATCAACGGAATAATAAGCAAAATTGTAAATACAATATAAGTTAATGTAATCCATAGCCTCTTCATTTGCCCGCCCTCCTGGATTGGATGATATTAACCGTCCACAGGATCAGGAAGGACAACGTGAGCAGCAGAATCGACACCGAGGCTGCTCCTTGCGGATTATCACTCTCCACCTCGCCAAAGATGAATACAGAGGCAATCAGCGTCTTGCCTGGAATGTTGCCCGCTACCAGCACCACCGCACCAAACTCAGCCAGCGCTCTGGAGAAGGCCAGCATCCCGCCGCTAATAATGCCTGGCAGCATCGTAGGCAGAATCACTTGCAGGAAGGTCTTCGACTTGGAGGCACCCATCGTATAGGCAGCTTCTTCCTCCGACGGGTCCATCTCCTCCAGCAACGGCTGCACCGCGCGGATGACGAACGGGAACGTCACGAACACCATCGCAATGACAATCGCGGGCTCATGGAACACGATCTCGAAGCCGAGCTTGCCAGCCAGATCGCCGATCAAGCTATTGGGCCCGAGCAGCAGGAGAATCATCAGTCCGCCGACAGCAGTCGGCAACGCGAACGGCAGATCGACCAGACTGTTAAGCAGGCTTCTTCCCCAGAACCGATACCGGATGAGAACCCATCCGATCATTGTACCCGCCAGAACGTTAATCATCGTCGCGACAACAGACAGCCGAACCGTCAGCAGTACGGCCTTCCAGGCCAAGGGGTCGCTAACACTTGCCCAAAAGGTTGCCCAGCCGCCAGAGAGCGATTGAGTATAGATTCCTAATATGGGCAGTACAATTAATACTACGAAGTAAAGCATGACAGTGCTTCTGAAGCCGAAGCCCCACCAGCGGCTGCGAAACATCCCATTCACCGACGTCTAACCCCCCAGATTTTCGGCAGTCCGATCAACCTGCTCCCATTCCAATTCCACATAACAATTCCTATTAATTTACTAGGTATTAATAATGTATCAGACCAATAGCTTGATCGTCAATCCTAAAATAAGAAAAAATAATCAAGTGGATTGGACTTATTGATAATCCAGCTAGAGTGGTGTTCTAATTGGATCGCAATGGATGAGCTGCAAGGAACTTTAGCGATGCTTAAGCCATGTCCAGACAAGCTTGCCCTATGCGAGCAAAGAGCTGCCCTCACGCCAAAGAGAGGCTCGGCATAAGCCGAACCCCTCATCGTCAACACTTATCCCATCCCTACATTGCTGGCTGATGCGAATCTGATTCCACCAGTACATAGCCGAAGTATAGCCCGGCTGCACCCAAGATGAAATGAAGCACATGGTCAGACAGACCCAGCGCCATGAGGCCGAACAGATCCTTCACGAAGATACCGAGCACGGCAAGCACGATAAACCCGATGCCTATCACCTGTGAATAGCGGTACGCATACCCCTCCTGTGAGGAAGCCAGCAGACCCAGCACACCCAGCAACAGATAGATTGTTGTATGCATTACATGCAGATGAAACCAACCCAATAGATGATTGGAGAACAGACCAACGATCCCAAGCAGTACCAATACGATTCCCGACAGCGCAGCAAACCGCCTTACCGCAATCGCCATTACGGACGCCTCCCTCAAGCGCGAGATAGGAGGGGCAATACGCCCCTATACAAGACCCTATTCCGCAATAGTGGGAAACATGCTAGTACTCTGTAAACCTTAAATTACAGGGTATAGCTTTCTAAGCCTGATCCTAGCGTCTTCTGTAGTAAATTGCCAATTGACGGTGGAAGCCGTGGCATTGCGATTAGCTTGCCATGCCGCT
>Ga0160502_100169_pt1 | contig 78245 bp, 81 predicted proteins | sample DIDnMG_14_FD_108237 | JGI IMG/M metagenome (GOLD analysis project Ga0160502, IMG submission 108237) | Enriched soil microbial communities from UW Madison campus, WI, USA - DID2933_E24_Xylan MG | ecosystem: Environmental > Terrestrial > Soil > Unclassified | place: USA: Madison, Wisconsin... | reverse complement strand
TCCAGCGATGCAGGCAGAAAACTGGTTTGACGGCGATCTTCCCCTTCGACGAAACGGCCCATGACCAAGTCTCCCGAGACGCCAGAAAACCCTATCATACAAAGGCGTTTTTACACAGCCTCGACCCTTCTCGGACACTCAGCGCCCGATCTTCGCTCCTTAGGTGCAGACCGTCAGCTATTCCGGCGACTGGCAAACAGCTATCGGCGCTCCGCTACTCCGCAGGCGTCGCGCTGCGGTGTCCGTAACTGAGCACGCTAGTAATCCGCCAAGTGCCATCCTGCTTTGCCCAGACCATCACGAACTTGGCGATCCCCTCGCATCGTCCCGTCGCCAGTTCACAGAAGCGGTGTTCACCTTCCTCGATCGCGCCGTAATCCTTGATCGGATAGACGCGAAACGTCGCTGGGATCAGCTCGCGCTTCACCTTCCCGCAAATATATTTGCGAACGCCGTCCACCATCGCATCACGCTCGAACGTCGCGCCGCCAGTATCGTGATAGAAGGCCACTTTCGGATCGAAATAGTTGGAGAAAGTCGGCAGGTCGCAGCGATTGTAGGCGTCGAACACCTTGGCATCGAGCGCTCCGATTTCCGTCGTCAGCGGATCGGCCGGAGACGACACGGCTGTCGCGAGCAGTGCTGCGGCAACGGCGATGGTGGTGAACATCATTTTCGTCCCGTCAGTTCATCTGGCCGCGAAGGAAGGCAATTAGCTTTGGATCGCTGCCAGTGAGCTCAAGGATGGGCAGGATGATCCGCCACCCGTTATCGCTGTTGGTCAGGATGACGATCCCGTCACCGCTCACGCGATCGATCGCGGCAAATGTGAAGGCCCCGGCATCCTTGCCGGTGTGGAGCATCGTCGCGCCCTCCGGAAAGCCGAGGAGTTGCCAGCCCAGTCCGAAGCCGGTCCAGGGTGGACAAGTGGTCGCTTTCGTTCCCGCACATATCCCGGGTGTCAGATCGGCTTGCGATTTGCTGCGCTCCGCCGAGACAGATGCGATCAGGCCCCGGTCGTTGCGGGCATCAACGAGGAAGCGCGCATAATCACGCGCCGTCGCATGAGCCAGATCGGCAGCGTTGTATCGCGTCACCCGCTCGACAGGCAGCGGCTTGCCTACGTCGTTGTAAGGCACGGCGATTGGCATCGTCGCGCCTTGCGCCGACACATAGCCCGAGGCGCGCATGTGGGCAGGAGCGAACAGCCAACGGCCCGCCAGCGCCTCGAACGACTGCCCGGTGCGACGCTCGGCATAGCGCGCTGCATATTGATAACCCTCGCCCGAATAGCCGGTGGTCGTGCCGGGGTCATGATCGAAAGCCAGGCCCTTTGCATCGCGCCAGTTCGGCAATCCGGTTTGATGGCTTAGCGCCATGCGGACCGTCAACTTCATCCGTCGTGGATCGTGCGACAGATCGGGGTCGCTCCAGTAGCGATCCATCGGCTCATCGAGCGACAGCTTGCCGGCCGACACCAGTCGCAGGATAACCTCTGCCGTTAGCGGCTTCGTCAGCGATGCGAGATTGTAGGGCGTGGAAACGGTCGCCGCGCGGTTCGGGCCCGCCATGCCCCAAGCCCCAGTCGACACGATCCGTCCGTTGCGGATCACGGCTATCGACGCGCTCTCCACGCGCTGTTCGCGCAGGGTTGCGGTCATATCTGGCAGCGCGCCGCTCTTTCTGGCGTCCGCCGCAGAGGCCCAGGCCGCCAGCGCGGTCAAACTGCCGAAGATTGTCCGTTTCATCACACTAACTGTATTACTCATATGACACGGCTAGCAGCATCGAAGTTCGGTCGCAACTTGGATCGTATTTCGCATCGATGTGACGGACCTAGGTCTCGTTGACAAAATGCTTCAACCATAGCCTTGCTGCGGCGAGGTTGAGGAAGCTGAGGTAGGATAGCGCGGTTTTCTCGAAGCGGGTTGCGATGCGGCGTTGGTGTTTGAGGAGGCCGAACATGCGCTCGACGCGATTGCGATCGCGGCGATAGTCGGGATGCTCTGGTGCCTTGCGGTTCGAACGCGGCGGGATGACCGGCAGGATGTTGTGCAGGAGCAGGTTCTCGCGGAAACGGTCGCCGTCGTAGCCCTTGTCGGCGAGCAGGGCCGCAGGCTTTGGCACCGGCATGGCCATGAGGCTATCGACACCGCCGTAATCGGAAGCCTCTCCGCCCGTCAGGTAGAAGCCGAGAGGAAGGCCTTGATTGTCGCAGCGGGCGTGGACCTTGCACGTAAAGCCGCCGCGTGATCGACCAAAAGCCTGCGCACAAGCCCCCCTTTTCCGCCCACGGCCGAGACATGACCGCGAACCGTGGTGCTGTCGATCATGTGCTGCCAGTCGTCGGTCAGGCCGAGATCGACCAGAGTTTGCAGCATGGCATCCCAGACGCCTTGCTCGGCCCAGCGCCGGAACCGGACGTAGACCGAGTTCCATTTCCCATAGCGCTCATGCATATCGCGCCAGGGGCATCCAACTCGCAGGACGTGCAGCATTCCATTGAGATAGCGCCGGTTATCTCCGGCCGGGCGAGCATGCCTGCCACGCTCGGGTGGGAGCAGCGGCCCGATCAAATCCCATTCTGCGTCGCTCAGGTTGCCGCGATCCATGCCTGCCCTTCCAAAAGGAAGGCTTGAATCAGAACTTCACCGGGTTGGGAATCCCTTTTGTCAACGCGACCTAAGAACCGCTACGAGATTCCCGAATTGCTATCGTTTTCGGGAAGGCTGGCGAGACAATAGGCAGTGTTGTCCGGGGGGAAGCTCGGTGAAAGCTGGTCCTAATTGAAATTTCGGTAAGGCCACATTTGAATTGGGATGACAGTTTCCGGCCCAAATTGTCGTTGAGCACATCTTTTGCCGATGGCAGGTATGTCTCATGCCCTGCCTTCCGGCGTCGACCCTTCTTTGCCGTACAGGAGCCGATTTCCCATCTCCAGGTCCGGAACGGCAGCTATCCAATCTGCGCACCTCAAAGCTGCCGCGAGGAGATGCTCCCACAAAAGAGTGCGCTCGATCGGGAACCTGAGCGTTCCGGTCGCTCGCCGCTCGGCCTGCACCGAGCGGCCGTACAGCCATAGTGCGATGTCGGGTCGGGCGTCGCGCCGTCGCGGTTCAAGCCGGCCACCGTGATCCCGCGTTTAAGTTCCCGTAACAAACACATTAGCCGGCTTTCTTCCTGCCACGAGATATCGGCGTGACCAAGAGGGGCTCCTGCAAATCGATCGGCAACTGAGTATCGATCTTCCCACCAGTGATTGGCATAGGAGGCAGTTGGGGTTCGCGACGGAGCTGTTCAGGAGTGGGAGCTTTTGGTTTGCCGCGCCTTTGAACAGCTTTGGCTTCTTGGGCTGCTCGAACGGTGTTTAGCTCTGTAAGAATGCCAAGGTTGGGCCCATCAATTAGATCCTTGACCGTCAGAATTTGAATTTTGAATCGTGAGCCGCCAGGAAGATCGATACGCCCCGCAACGGCGGCCTCCTTGCGCATTTCTGACGTTGGATCGTCCAAACAAATCAGCACCCCCAAATCGGCGCCTTCTCGGCTGACAACACTCTTGAGAACTCGGACGGCATCAGGGCCGACATGTTTACCTGCCTTCACAGAGACTATGCCGAGGCCATATCGACGGCTACCAAGCAAAAAGGCGATCTCACCGTCAATGCCCTTGTCGGGACCTCGGCCACGTGATTGGCCGCCGACACGGCCAACTGCCCACTCTTGGAATATGTGAGGGTCGAGTCGCGCGAGTTGCCGTGCTGCAAACTCGTCTTTAGGAATGCCATCGAGTTCGTATTTTGCTTGAGGCAGCCAAGTTTGGATTCGATCTTCTATTACCTGAATCGCGAGATATGTGATGTCGATGCCTACCCAATTTCGTCCCAAGCGCTCCGCTGCGTGCATGGCGGTGCCACAGCCGCAGAATGGGTCTAGAATTGTATCACCTGGCACCGTGACGGCAGAAATGATGCGCTCCAAGAGCGCGAGCGGCTTTTGTGTGGGATAGCCTATGCGTTCTTCCGCTTGGCTATTGAGTGGGGAAATATCCGCCCAAAGACTTGTTACTGGATCGCCCCGATCGTCGTCAGGCCTCAGCTTTCGTCTTGGCGCGCCGCTCTTGGACCAACCAAGATTGCCTGCAGCATCCAAATCCATAAGTTTGTCAAGCGTCATTCTCCAGCCCCACGGCGGAGGTATGAAGCCTTTGTACTCGTAAACTAGATTGGGACGAGGACCCATGCTGGAAGAGCAAAGTATTGGGGCGTCCGCATAGCGCCCCCGTTCATCTTCACGATTGTATTTTTCGTTCAGCTGCATCTCGTCCAACGGTAAGCGTACCGCATCATCGTAAAACGGTGCGGCCGTGGATTTTGCATAGTACAAGATCGTATCGGTACTGGGGCTGAATTTTCTTCCGGCATGTTGTGAACCTTTTGGATTGCGCGACCGAAGCCAAACAATCTCATTTCGGAAATTCTCTCCGCCGAAAATGGCGTCCAGAATGACCTTCAAATAGTGGCTCGCCGTCGGGTCACAGTGCAAAAACAAGCTGCCCGTCGATCGCAGCACGCGCCGCATCTCCAAAAGGCGCACAGTCATCATGGCAAGGTAGGCCATCAAGTCGCTTTGACCCAAAAAGCCTTGCAATGCTTGGAGAACCCGAAAGATGCGAACGTCCGTATCGCGCACTCGCTCCACTGCGATTTCCGCGCCGTCCTCCCATCTCCATGTGTCTTCAAATGCCTTACGTTGCGCATCTGCCCCGACAGGGGACTTGTAGAGAATGTTATACGTTGCCTTTGAATTGAAGGGTGGGTCTAGATAAATTAGCTGAATAGAATCATTGGCGACATGCTTGCGGAGTATGTCTAGATTATCTCCAAAATACAGCCTGTTCATCGCATTGTCCCCAGCAATATCAAATAAAGCTGGATCTGCGTTACATCATTTTTTCATTCAATGGGTTAACGTCGAATATTCGAACTTCGCAACCTTCGTGTTCTTAGATGCCGAAGATGGCGAGGCACTGACCTCCTTGCCTTCCCGATTGGATGAGGCATGGCTGTACTGCACTGTCGGCCCTGCACGAGCCTCTTCTATTCACTGCCGCGCCCATTGGAGCTTGGGGCATGTCGGCCACCCCATCGCCGATATCACATTTGGCTAGGAATGATGGCAAGGAAGATGGACGGTAAATGCCTCTTTCTGTTCCCTATCCCCAATGTCGGCTTTGTCCAAGCACCCGGCGGCTAATCCCAGCAAAGTCGACCCTTGCCGGACGCTCAGCCGCAAATTTCTGCGTTCCAAGAGTGGACCGTCTGCTTCCCTATTCCGGAGGCCCCAGACTTGCCGGAAGGAGACGAGTGGCTTTGAACCTGGGAGAGCCAGCAATTGTGATCGTCAGGCTGGCAGCACAGGTCCAAGCGCCTCGATAATCCGGCAATCAGCAACGATGCCGCCATCGCAGGAATCAATCACGGCCTTGAGTTCTTTCCGGAGCGCCGCAAGGTCAGCCAGCTTGCGATCCACTTCCAGGAGGTGCTCTCTGGCGATCCGATCGATGCCTGCGCAATCACAACTGCGGTCACCCGAGATGCCTAGCAGCGCCCGAACCTGATCGAGCGAAAACCCCAGGTCGCGGGCACGGCGGATGAAGGAAAGGCGGCCAAGCTCCGCCTGCCCATAGTCCCGGTAGTTGCTCGTCGTCCGCGCTGGCTTGGGCAGCAGGCCGATCTTCTCATAATAGCGGATCGTCTCGATCTTCGTGGCCGTCGCCTTGCCCATGTCGCCGATCGTGAATGCCATGCCCTTGACCCTGTAGTTGCTACAGGGCCTATATAGCCTTTCATCACCGAAACAGGAGATGGATATGGCCGGCGGATGCTGCGGCGGATCACAGAACGACACGGAAAAGCTGAACGACGCGGCCTGGCGGCGCGTGTTGTGGATCGCACTCGTCATTAACGCGGTCATGTTCGGCGTTGAGATCGTCGCCGGGGTCGCTGCCGGTTCCGCTTCGCTCAAGGCCGATGCGCTCGACTTTCTGGGCGATGCCGCCAACTACGCGATCAGCCTTAGTGTCGCAGGCATGGCGCTGGCGTGGCGAGCGCGGGCCGCGATGGTCAAAGGCGTCTCGATCCTGCTGTTCGGTCTGTGGGTGCTGGGCAATACCGTCTGGATGGCGGCACAGGGCGTCGTTCCTGCTGCCGAGACCATGGGTGTCGTGGGCGTGATTGCGCTCGTCGCGAACCTTGCCTGCGCCGCGATGCTCTGGCGCCACCGCGAAGGGGACGCCAACCGGCGCTCCGTATGGATTTGCTCGCGCAACGATGCGATCGGCAATATCGCCGTGGTCGCTGCAGCGCTCGGCGTATTCGGCACCGGCACGGGCTGGCCCGATATCGCGGTCGCCGCGATCATGGCGGTCCTCGCACTGTCGGGAGGATGGCAGATCATCCGCCAAGCCCGCGGGGAACTGAGGAGCGCGCCTATTCACCGCCGAAGCGAAACCGCACCCCTCCGTTAAGGACGAACCCGTCGGTCGGTGCCCAGGCATCGACGGTCCACGCGCCCGTCGCCGCCCGGCGCGGCAGGAGCAATGGATCGTATTTTGTCTGCCGCACATTGAGCAGGTTCTCGGCATTGAGGAACAGGCTGACCTTGCCCAGTACCAGTTCGCCCATCGCACCCAGTTGAACATACGGCCTGCTGCGCGTCCGATAGGGATTGTCGTCCAGAGACTGCCGCCCGGTATAATAGGCCTCGACCCCGAAGCGGCCGCGCCCTTCCTTCTCCCACATGCCGACAAGGCCCGCGCTGTCTCGGGGCGTCAGCGGCACGATGCGCCGACCGGGTCCGTCTGGGTCCGGTTCGTTCGCGGCGACATGGACGTAGCTGCCGGTCACCGACAGCGCCCGCCAGCGATAGCGCAACAGCACTTCGGCGCCGCGCGTTCGCGTGACGCCATCGGCGTTGACCAGCGTGACATGATCGGCATCCACCATCTGCAATTGCTGGGCATGGTCGATGTTGGAAGCGAACAGGCTGAGGTTCGCCTCGAAAGGCCCACTGGCATAGCCGAAGTCGATCGAACCGCTGTCGGCGATCTCCGCCTTGAGCTTCGCATAGGGCAGCAAGCGCGCGAGGCCATTGGCCTCCGTTTCCTCGACGAACGGTGTCGGCGCATAGAAGCCGCGCCCGAATGTAGCGCGGATAGTCCAGGGACCTGGCCGATAGAGCGCGGATACACGCGGACTGACATGCGAACCATAGTCGCTATGGGCATCCCAGCGCAGGCTACCCGCCAGCGTCAGCTTGTCGGCAAGCTCCTGCTCGCCCTGAACAAATAGCGCGGGCACGGTGTAGCTGTAGTCGAAGGCTGAGAATGCCTTGGAACGATAGTCGTCCAGCTGGACCGCAGCGCCTGCCAGCCATGTTGTCACGCCTGCCTTGCCGCCGATCGACGCCTCGGCAAATGCCGTCCGATGGCGGTCATTCTCCACCGTGTCGCCGAACACATGGCGATGCGATTGGGTAACGCCGGAGGCGCGCAGATGCAGCGTCCCGATGCCTTCCAGGGGCGTTTCGGCAGTAAGGCCCAGATCGTAGCGTCGGCTGCGCAGCGTCTGCGCGAAAGGCGATCCGTCCGGCGCATTCGCGCCTGGCATCGCTCCGCCGTCGCGTTGCTCTGCCATCGCGCCGAAAGTCAACAAGGCCTTGGTGCCATCGGCAGTATCGAGAAACAGCCGTGGTCGGGCCGTGAAGCGCTCATAGCCGGGCATGTCGGCCCATCCGTCGTCGTTCAGGTCCTTCCGGCTTTGTCGGTCGTAGCCGGCCGTGAGCGAAGCGCTGAGTACGCTCCTGAGCGGCGTGGCCACATAGCCCGTTACATCCTGTCCATCGCGACTGGTGGCGTTGAACAGGAGTTCCCCTTGTGGTTCGCTCGCTGGCCGACGCGACACCAGATTGATGACGCCGCCCAATGCCGATGGGCCGTAGAGCGCCGATGCCGCGCCCTTGATGATCTCAACCTGACCTAGATCGGTTGGCGGGATTTGCAGCAGGCCTATGGAAGGCGTCTGTCCACCATAGAGCGGCAAACCGTCAGCCAGAATCTGCGTGTAGCGGCCCTTGAGGCCCTGGATACGGACATTGGCCGCTCCGAGCGCAGGCGATGTGGTCTGCACGCGAACGCCCGGCGTCTCGCTCACCAGCATGGCGATGTTGCCAGGGCGCATGAGGAGTTTCTCCTCGATTTCCTCGCGATTGATGACGTCGACGCGGATGGGCTCGTCCTGAACCCGGCGCCCAGTTCGCGTCGCTTGGACCACGATCTCGGTCTCGGCCTCCTCTGCATGGTCTGCCTCGGCCTGCGCATAGGCTGGGCCAGCGATCATGGTCGCAATCACTAGCGCGCTGCTTCCGGCAAATGTCCTGCCGCCACGACACATCAAATTCACATCGCTCCCGTTCCTGCCCGGCATGCAACGCCGGGTACGGACGCCTCATAAGGCCTGTAGTAACTACAGGGTCAAGGGCAGCTTTCCGCATCGATAGTCTCCGACCTAGACGGCCGGAATAGCAGCATTGACGCAGCCTGCGCAGGGCGGCGGTCACGGCGCCTATTCGGCAGCGGAACTCAGGCCCGACATGCACTCGGCCTTCTTTATCTCCGGCCCCGGCGTGGAGGCCGGTCGCAGTCTCGGCAAGATCGACATCCGTCAGATTGCGCCGACAATGGCCGGATTGCTCGGCATTGTGCTACCGACCGCCAAGGCCTGGATCCTACCCGTCCGCTCCGGATCGGCCATGAACAGATGAACTGAAATCCAAGCGTCCCGCGCCGAGTTTGCGCGGGACGCAGGCAATCGATCAGAAGCGGCGATGCTCCTGTCCGTCGATCAGGTCGCAGGTTCCGCGAAACGCATAAGGCGTGGTGCCCTGTACGCTGATCTGACCGCTGCGGCGGTTGATCGTGACCAGCGGCTTGTTGAGACCATTGAGACGATATTTGGCCCGGATCACGTCTGGACCCATCTCCACGTCATAGAGATCCCACCAACCGTCATTGCCCCGGCTGTTGATGGGAGGAACCAGCTTCTTGGGCAGGCGGATGCGCCCGCCACCGTCCCAGAACTGAAGCATCAGCGAGGCATCGAACTGCTGCCCGGTCATCTCGGTGCGGTTGCCGTAGTCGTATCGGTTCGTCCGCGCATTCCACGACCAGCCGTACGTCGTCGATACACCGCCGCGCTGACCGTCGCCGAAGCACACGAGGCCGACATCGACGTACTGATCGTTCACTTGGTAGCGATCGCGATCCTCGACATAGCTTGGAGACTGACGCTGTCCGTTGCCTGATGGCCTATAGCCGATGTCCGGGTGATAGCCGCGATCACTGTTGCCGGATTGAGCGGGAACGGCGCTGTGCCCGCAATCGGCGGGGAGCGTCTCTGTGATGGAATCGTAGCGTCCGTTCATCGTCGCGACAGTGACGCACTGGCGCTTGTTGCCATTCCACCAGGTGGTGTAGCTGCGGTCATCGCCCTTCTGCGTATTCACAAGGTCGTAGCCACGCGCCTTCATCTGGGTTTCAGCGCCGGGCGCACGTGAACCCACGAGATCGGAGAGGTCTGACGGTGCCTGAGCCGATGCAGCCTGTCCTGCCAGTACCAGAGTAAGCCCTACTACAGTGATGATGTGGCGTTTCACGACAAGGCCTTCCTTTCCCGATCCAACGGGGCGTGCTCGATTCTGCGTGAATATCTATCCAATCTGGTGGGCAATTCCATGAAGCAAATCGTCCACGATGAACCGGGGTCCGTAAAGCCGACCCTTTGTTGCCACTTAGCCGAGGCTTTTTGATCTCCAGTTACGGACGGTCAGCTCTCGCGGAGCAATTCCTCAAAGTAGCTAACGCGACGATCATGCCATATTATCGGCCTGCCGGTCAGCGATCTCGGCCGCTGAAATCAGACTATCTCCCGTTTTCCGCGCCGCGTCTGCCGTCATCGTAATAGCAACGCCATTTGGGCCGTCCAGGATGACCAGACCATCTTCTGCACTCGCATTTCCCGGCTCACTCAAGGGCTGTGGCGTATTTGAAAATTCTATCATGTAATTGGCCTTGGGCATGAGGACGGAGCTTCGGCGGATTGCAGATCGATATAAAGATAGGCTGGATTGAACTGACCCACGGCAGCCAATTTTTCAGGGTCCAAAATTTCCACGAGGGACGAGCGAAAAACACATAATCGCTCCTCGCGAAGCTGACGCAAAACGCGGTTGATATGCACGTTCGTCAGTCCACAGATTTCAGCCAGATCAGACTGGATAAGGCCAAGCGCGAAGCGCCGGCCGTCGCTCAGCCCCGCCGACATAAGGCGGACGTTCGTCTCGCTAATGAAATGCGCGACCCGACCTACCGCATCAAGCCGGCCGAGGCGAAATAGCCACGCACGATGGATCGCGGCATCGATCAATGTGGAAAACCATAACTTGCGTGACAATGCGGGCAGGTCTTCCGTGATCGCTTCCAACTCGGAATGCGGCACTATCGCGACTGTAGCAGCCGTCATCGTAGCCACATCATGGTCGAGAATTTTCAGCGGGAACGCATGGAGATCGACAAAATCGCCCGGCACATGCACCGCAACGAGCTGCCGCAAGCCGTTGCGATCGTCGATATAGCGGGACATGAAACCTTCGAGAAGCAATATGCTTTGGCTCAACTCCTCACCTGCCACCACGACATTGGTCCGCGGCGGCAACGTCTTGATCTCACCGATGGCCGTTTCGAGACGCGCCCGCTCCTCAATTTCAAGGTGCACGCCGCGCCTGTGTCTGAGAAACCGCTCGGTGAACATGAAAGCGTGATCCTGTCAAAATGAAGAAACTGCTCCAGCGGACGCCAGCGCGTAGCTATAACGGGCCGCGCGCCTGGCCGTTGCTTCGCTGGTCCCCACAATCGTGATGACACAGGTTAATTTACGCTCCGACCTGGCAACTTCGCGCAGCGCTGCCTGTTCCTGACTGCATCTCTCCCGCCGTCAGGGCTGCCATCGTCCGATCCGATCGGCTCCAGCCCTCATCGCGATAATCGCCAATTAGATGAGGATGATCATGGCCAAAACTCCACCCCTGTCGAAATCCAGCAAAGCCAAGGCAAGCGTTAAAGCGAAAGTCACAGCTGCCGACTTGTCATCTTCAGACATCGGTGGAGAAAGTCCTGAGAAAGCCCCTGCACTGCCCGCCGATGCGGCGATATTGCCGACCTATGCCGAGGCTCAGGGCAGCGGTGGGGAAACCCATCAGGTCGCAGGGGGTGACATTGCAACCCTCACGACCCAGCATGGCATCCCGGTGGCCGATGATCAGAACAGCCTCAAGCAGGGCGCGCGCGGACCTGCCCTGCTTGAGGACGCGCACTTTCGCGAAAAGATGTTTCATTTCGATCATGAACGCATTCCCGAGCGCGTCGTCCATGCACGCGGATATGGCGCGCACGGTTATTTCGAACTGACTGAAAGCCTGGCTGACATCACGCGTGCCGATGTGTTTCAACGGGTCGGAGAGCGTACCCCCGCCTTCGTCCGCTTCTCAACGGTTGCAGGTTCAAAGGGATCGCCCGACCTCGCCCGCGATGTTCGCGGCTTTGCAGTCAAGCTCTACACTCAGGAGGGCAATTGGGATCTGGTCGGCAATAATATCCCTGTCTTCTTCATTCAGGATGCCATCAAATTCCCTGACCTCATCCATGCCGCCAAGCCCGAACCGGACCGGGACTTCCCCCAGGCGCAGACCGCCCATGACAATTTCTGGGATTTCATCAGCCTGACGCCCGAGAGCATGCACATGATCATGTGGATCATGTCCGATCGGACCATACCGCGCTCGCTTCGGACGATCGAAGGCTTTGGCGTCCATAGCTTCCGGTTCGTGGACAGTGAAGGCAAGTCCACCTTCGTCAAGTTCCATTGGAAGCCAAAACAGGGGCTGCAATCGGTGGTCTGGAACGAGGCGGTGAAGATCAACGGCGCCGACCCCGATTTTCATCGTCGCGACCTTTGGGATGCGATCAATGCTGGCGATTTTCCTGAATGGGAATTGGGCGTCCAGCTTTTCGATGACGCTTTTGCGGATAGTTTCGACTTCGATATACTCGATGCGACCAAGCTCATTCCAGAAGAACTGGTCCCGGTTCGTATCGTCGGACGGCTGGTGCTCGACCGTGTGGTGGACAATTTCTTCGCCGAGACGGAGCAGGTTGCATTCATGACGCAGAATGTTCCGCCGGGCATCGATTTCTCGAACGATCCGCTCTTGCAGGGACGCAATTTCTCCTATCTCGATACCCAGATCAAACGCCTCGGCAGCACCAACTTCACCCATCTACCCATCAATGCCCCCAAATGTCCGATGGCCCATTTCCAGCAGGACGGTCATATGGCCATGCGCAACCCCAAGGGCCGCGTGAACTATGAGCCCAATAGCTGGGGGCCTACCCAAGGTGGCCCACGCGAAGACCCGGTGCGCGGCTTCACCAGCTTTGCCGAAACGGTTGATGGGCCGAAACAGCGTGTTCGGTCGGAGAGTTTCGCCGATCATTATAGCCAGGCTCGGCAATTCTTCATCAGCCAGGCTCCAAGCGAACAGAAGCATATCGGCGATGCCCTGGTGTTCGAACTATCGAAGGTGGAGCGGCCCGACATACGCTCGCGCACCGTGTCTCATCTCATCCATGTCGATGCGGCGCTGGCTGAGACGGTCGCCGATGGGCTTGGTATCAGTCTGCCTGAAGCCGCAGTCGCTGCCCGCGACCCTATCTATGATCTGCCACCTTCCGACTCGCTGAGCATCGTCAAGAATGGACCCGACAGCTTCAAGGGCCGCAAACTTGGTATATTGCTGAGCGATGGCGCTGATGCAGCCATCTTCAAAGCGCTGCTTGAGGCTGTCGATGATGAAGGCGCGGTATATGAAGTGATTGCGCCAAAGATTGCGGGCGTAACTTTGTCCGACGGCAATACAGTAGCGGCCAAACATAAGATCGATGGCGGACCTTCCGTCCTGTTCGACGCTGTCGCTATCCTGGTGTCTGCGGAAGGCGCTGCTTCTCTGGCTCTTGATGCAGCCGCCAGGGATTTTGTGACAGACGCCTTTGCCCACTGCAAATATATCGGCATCGGCAAGGACGCCGAGGCCATATTCGTCATGGCGGGCATAGCGGAAGATCTGGACGAGGCCTGCCCTCCGATTGCGAAGCCGTCCGACGCAAAGGCATTCATCCAGGCTTGCAGGGCCCTGCGTCACTGGCCCCGCGAGGCTGCTGTCGATCTGGATGCTCAGCCGGAAAGCTGACCTTTTCGTCCCTTTCTTTCGAGTGCCGGCGACATGCCGGCCCTCCTTGCCAAACTGTAAGGACGACGCCAGATGCGGATCGGCATTATCGCCCATCTCAAATATCCGATTGCCGAGCCATTTGCGGGCGGACTGGAAATGCATACGCATCTCCTCGCCCGGTCGCTGCGGGATCGGGGACATGCCGTAACCATATTCGCCTCTTCGCGATCGGAGCCTGGTTTGGGCCTGGAAGCGATCTGTTCGGAGACGGCGATCAGCACGGTGGGCACGGCAGAAGCGCCGGACGTGGCCTTCTTCAAGGAGCATCATGCCTATCTCAGCCTGATGAGTGAGCTTCGCCATCGGCGTTTCGATGTCATCCACAATAATAGCCTACATTATATCCCGGTAACGATGGCCGACAGTCTGCCGATGCCGATGGTGACCACGCTGCACACACCGCCTTTTTGCTGGCTCGAGAGCGGCATTCGCCTGTGCCGGGCGCGCAATAACGCCTTCGTCGCTGTTTCCAATGCTGTCGGCAAATTATGGAACCATGTTCTGCCGGTCGATTCGGTCATCATGAACGGCATCGATCTCGATCGGTTCTCCTTTCACCCTGCGCCCGACGCGGAGGCCTATCTGGTCTGGTATGGGCGTATCGTCCCGGAAAAGGGGCTGCACCTAGCGATCGCGGCCGCAAAGCAAGTCGGATTGCCACTCAGGATCGCGGGCCCGATCCTGGACGAAGTCTATTTTCGAGAAAAGATTGCACCGCGTCTGGGTGCCGACGCCATCCATGTCGGCCATCTCGCGCATGGAAGGCTTGCAAAGTTGGTAGCCGGCGCGCGCGCTTTCATGTGCACGCCTCTCTGGGACGAACCTTACGGACTGGTAGTCGCCGAGGCGCTCGCCTGCGGTGTGCCCGTCGCCGCTTTTGCCCGTGGTGCGATACCCGATATTCTGGATCATTCTTGCGGCGTGCTGGCAGTTCCCGACGACGTCCAATCGCTGGCGCAGTCGACCTTGGCCGCCCTGACCCTTGATCGCCACGCATGCCGTCGTCGCGCCGAGCAAGTCTGCGACGCTGCTCGCATGATTGATGCCTATGAAGCTCTCTATCGCAGGCTTGTCGCGGGCGGTGACGCTCGGTTGCGTCTGGTGGGCGAAACGCGCGAGGATTTGATGCCGGCTGCGCTCACTCAACAATCCAAGACTGTGATGGAAGCCCCGTTACATGGCTGAACCGGCACCCCGCCTTGCCTCACCGGAGTTCGGCACTTCGCCGGTTTCTCTGTGCGTGTGTGTCCCGGCGCGCAATGAAGGTGAGCGGATTGCTACATTGTTGGAAGCCATCGCCGCGCAGTCATGGCCGGGAATCATCTGCGTCTCGATCGCCGTAAACAATACGACGGACGACAGCCTGGAGAGGATTGGCGAAGCACGAACGCGTCATGCCGGCCGGCTAGATATCCGGGCCGTGGTGGCCGAATTCCCGGCGGCTTTGGCGCATGCAGGATCTGCGCGGCGATTAGCCATGACAGAAGGGCTTCGGTCCCTTTCCAGCCTTGAGGCAGGAATTCTCGTCAGCACGGATGCGGACGTACGCCCGCCTGTCGATTGGCTGAGCAACATTGTGGCGGCCTTCGGGCGAGGCGCTGATCTGGTCGGTGGAAAGATCGTTATCGACGAAGAGAATGAGCCTTTGCCGCCATCGGTAACCGAGTTGCGGCGGGCATGGGATGATTATTGGTCGAAAGTGCGGGAGATCGAGGATCGCATCGATCCTCTTATATGGGACCCGGCGCCGCGGCACGGCGATCATACTGGCGCATCCCTCGCCATTCGAGCAAACTTGTATCTCGCTTGTGGCGGCGTTCCACTCCTTCCGACCGGGGAAGATCGCGCGCTGGTCCAGGCGGCCGTCGCCATGGGTGGCAGGCTGGCGCATCCTGCCGATGTCTATGTTCGTGTTTCACCCAGAACCGATGGGCGCGCCGAAGGTGGCATGGCAGTGGGAATGCGTGCCCTGTTCAAGGCAGCAGAGTCGAAGAACCCACCCATGGCGCCAGCCTTCGACCATTGGATCGAGCGTGCGACATGGCGCAAATCCATGCGCCAGCGTGCCGATGGCGGTGCGAACATCGCGCACCATGAGGCGTGCCTTCCGCCCATGCCACACGATATGCAACTGAAGGCCAGACGATGAGCCTCCGGCCGATCGGCTATTATGTCCATCATCACGGTGCCGGGCATTTGGCCCGCGCGCGCGCCATCGCCAATGCGTCAGCTGGCCGTGTCGTCCTTCTTGGGACAGGGATAGGTTCACTGGGTATCGACCTTGACGATGATCGCCTCGACACCGGTGCGTTCGATGGCGCAGATGGATCTTATTGCCGACCCGACAGCCTGCACTATGCTCCGCTGGATCATGAAGGCATCCGTTCGCGGATCGCGACGATCGCACAGTGGATCGACATTCATAGGCCCGCCCTCATGGTTGTCGATGTGTCTGTTGAAATCGCCATGGTGGCGCGTCTGGCCTCTGTCCCGATTGTCTATGTCCGGCTTAACGGCGATCGGACCGACCGGCCCCATCTGGCCGCATTCCAGGGTGCTACGGCGTTGATGGCACCCTTTCATCAGGATCTGGACGCGACCTCCACCCCGACATGGGTGCGAAAAAAGACGCGCTATCTTCCCGGCATCACAACAGGCCGCCCAACCCCTACGAGAAATGCCGATCCCACTATCCTGATCGTCGTAGGTCGCGGAGGTCAGTCAGGCGATGGCGAAGCTTTCGCACAGGCCGCCCGATGCTGTCCGCAATGGCATTGGCGGGTGATCGGACCATGCTCGATGCCGCATGATCCTCCCTCGAACCTTGCCATCCTTGGCTGGGTGCAGGATTCCGATCGTGAGATTGCGCGCGCGACCCTGGTGGTTGGGGCAGCCGGCGATGGATTGGTGGGTAGCGTGCTTGCCGCCGATCGCCCTTTCGTCTGCATAGCCCAGGACCGGCCTTATGACGAGCAACGCACGACGGCGCAACGGCTGGGGGAAGTCGGCGCGGCTCTGGTTTTTGATAGTTGGCCCCAGCCTGAGCGGTGGCAACAGCTGATACGCGATACGCTGGCATTGTCGCCAGAGGCCCGGCAAAAGCTGCACGATCCCAATGGCGCGCGCAGGGCTGCCGAATGGCTCGACATGGTAGCGGGCGCCACCTGCCCTGGGCAGGAGGAGGCCGCATGAGCATCGCTGATGTAAAGACGATAGAGAGCAACACGCCGGCGCAGCGGGCGCAAGCCATCGCAGAGCCTCTCGGTAACCTTGGCACACGCTATGATGCCGCTCCGGTATTTCCAATCGAGAGCGTGAAGCTGCTGCGGGAAGCCGGATTGCTGCACCCATTCGCGCCGATCAGTGCCGGCGGCGATATCTTTCCCGACCGTCAGTCTCAATATATGGCCATGATGTCTGTCCTGCGCATCATCGGACGTGCCGACCTTAGCGTCGGGCGGCTGTATGAAGGGCATCTCAACGCGCTTTTGCTGTTCGACTGGTTTGGCACGGCTGTTCAGTGCGCGGTCCTGCACCAGCAATTGCACGATGGTGCGCTGTTCGGCGTCTGGGCGACCGAACCACCGCCAGGAGTGCGCCTCGGCGGCGCAAACAACGACTGGACCCTGGAAGGTGCCAAATCCTTTGCGACCGGCGCGGGCGGGCTGACCCATGCGATCATCACGGCGCAACCATCGGGTGGTCCAAGGCAGCTTGTCATCGTTCCGGCGGATGAAGCCGCGCGAACGGACCTGTCGCAATGGCGCATGCGCGGCATGCGTGCGACAGGAAGCGGGACCTACGACTTAAGTGGCGTGTCCGTTGGACCCGACGCCCTTCTGGGAAACGGCGGCGACTATGATCTGGAGCCAGACTTCACGACTGGTGCGTGGCGTTTTACCGCTGTCCAGCTCGGCGGTGTCGAGGCGCTGTTAACCGAGACACGCGCCGCCATGACGACAGCAGCCCGCGAAGATCCGTTGCAGCGTGCCAAATTCGCCGATGCGGTCGTTGCGGCGCGATCTGCTTATCTGTGGGTTCGCGAATGCGCCACCCGCGCAGCGGCGGGTGACGAGGATGGCCCGGCGTTCGCCCGAATGACCCGTGGCGTCGTCGAACGGGCAGCGCTCGACGTTATGGAATTGGCAAGCCGGATCATCGGCACGCGCAGCGCCATCGATGGGCAACGTATCGACAAGATCATCCGGGATCTGAGCGTCTATTTGAGACAGGCCGGACCAGATTATGCAAAGGATCAGGCAGCGATCGCATGGCTCGATCATGATGCCTGGGGCAGCGGAGATATCCTATGGTGATGGGGCGCAGCGGCGCACATCCCCTGACCGCAAGGCCATGGCGTGCCCTTCGCTGGCTCGTCATTGCCCCGCACCCTGACGATGAAACGCTGGGTACGGGCGCACTCATCGCCCATATGGCCAAAGTAGGAAAATTCGCTGGTCTTGTCTATCTGACCGATGGGTCGGGGTCGCATCCGCTTAAAGATGGGAAAGCAAGCTCGATCGTCGCTACCCGTCAGCGCGAGGGCCGGCAGGCATTGCGGCGCCTTGCAGGCTTACAACTCAAAGCGCCCTTATGCCTTGGATGGAAAGACGCAACGCCTGAAGTCCCAGGTTCGGTGCTTTTCGGCAGAAGTTACCGCAAACTTGCTGCGTTGTGCGGACGACTACGCGTAGATGTCCTGGCGACGACTGCCCCTCACGAGCCGCATTGCGACCATATTGCGGCAGCTGGCTTGGCTCATGCTGTCAGGATCAGGTCGCGAGGCCGGATCACCGTCGCTGAATATTGCGTCTGGGGTGAAGCACCTAGTAGCCGAACGTACAAGACGCTTATCACGCCGTCCATGTCGCCGGGCATCAGGCGCAACGCCCTTGCAGCCCACCGCAGCCAGCTTACCGCCTCGCACGGCCTTGGCTTTCGTCTGCCTAGAGACAAGCGGTCGATGGCGCCGCACGACCTTCTTTACGTCAGGAGGCGCCCATGAAACGACATCGAACGACCCTAGACCCGGATTATTTCGAGCGCATGTTTAGCGGGACGAGCGATCCGTGGGATCTGGAAAGCAGCTCTTACGAGCAGGCGAAATTCGAAGACAGCATAGCGGCACTTGGCAGCCGGAACTACGCCAGCGGCTTTGAAGTGGGTTGCGCCAAAGGAATGCTGACCTTGAAACTCAGCGCCTTATGCAAAGCCCTGCTGTCCATCGACGTGAGCGAAACCGCGCTGGCAGCCGCTAAACAGCGCACGGCCCATCTCGATCACGTCACATTCGAGCAAATGGCTTTTCCTCGAACGGCACCCTCCGGGCAGTTCGAATTGATAGTCCTGTCCGAGGTCGCATATTATTGGGACGATATGGACATTGGTCGTGCGGCCGAGTGGCTGGAAGCGCATCTCCTTGTTGGCGGTGACCTCCTGCTCGTGCATTTTACCGAAGACACCGACTATCCACAAAGCGGTGACGACGCGGTCGCCAAGCTGTCTGGATCACTGACCAACGCGATGACGGTGGTCACCGCTTACCGACGGCCACGCTATCGTCTCGATCTGTGGCGGCGTGCCCTGTGAGCATCAGCGTTCTGACCATCGTCAAGAACCGGGAGGGCCATCTTGCCGAACTGGTGGAAGGGTTGAGGCGCAGCTTCGTTTTTCCTGATGAACTGGTCATTGTCGATATGGGCAGCACGCCTGCCCTGATCGCACCTGAAGCTCCATTCCCGGTTCGCCTGGTTACGCTGGAGCGAACCGGCCTGCCGCTCGCCGCTGCTCGCAACGCTGCCGCGCACGCAGCAATGGGCGAGCATCTTCTCTTCCTGGACGTGGACTGCATTCCGATGCGCCATCTTTTAGGGGAAATGGATGATCGGCTTGAACGCGCCGACGCGCTGATCTGCGCGGAAGCCTTATATCTGGGTCCAACAGACGCTCGTGAGGGGTGGGAAGAAGATCATCTCAAGCTATCAGCCAAATCCCATCCCATCCGCGCATTCCCGGCGAAAGGCATTCGGGAAGAGGCCAATGCCGGGCTCTTCTGGTCATTGGTTTTCGGCATCCGTCGGCATCGGTTCAATGATCTAAGGGGTTTTGATGAAGCCTTTGATGGCTATGGCGCGGAAGATACGGACTTTGGTTTCCGGGCGCGGGAAGCCGGCATTCCACTCCTGTTCAAAGGCGGCGCTGGCGCTTTTCACCAGCATCATGAGGTATTTGACCCTCCACTCCAGCATCTGGAGGACATCGTGCGTAACGCGCAGCTTTTTCGCGATCGCTGGCAATTCTGGCCTATGACAGGGTGGCTCGATGCCTTTGCGAAAATGGGCCTCATCGCCATGACGGACAATCGCATCATCCTGCGCCGGGCAGCTAATGCCGCTGAACTTTCAGGCGCCCGGCGGTCATCGGCATTCTAGGCATCGAAGGCGGCGGGTTGCCCCGCCGCCACGCATTCAACGTTCCATCGAATGCTTGATGTCGCGAATTTCGTCATGGCCCGCCTTGACCGACGTGTAGGCTGAAGCGACGAGCGTCTGCACAGCGGACGAGAGCTCCCGATCTTCGAGCGCATCTTCATATTTGGCCTTGATATGATCTTCGCCGGCCTCGACCTCGTTGATGATCGCCTTGTCATCATGGCCGGTAACGACGGATTTGAGATTGAGGAAAACGCGATGCGCGCCTGCCAGGATGGTGCCGTCATCCTCGGGTTCACCGCCCAGAGAGGAAACGTGCTGCTGGAGCTGTGAAACCAGCTGGCGGCGTTCACCGGCAAGGCCGTTGAACAGTGTCACAAAGCCAGAATTTTCCGTATTTTTTGCAGCTTCCGTATAGCCTTCGACGCTATCGAGCGTGGTAGCGATCAGGCTGTTGAGCGTTGAAATGTCATGGCTGAGTTCGGTCATGGGACATCCTCACTATGGACCCGCCGCCAGACGCGGCTGTCTCGGGATCTGAACGACCAATGGTCGGGAAAGACCCTTTCTAGAATCGGAAATTAACTTGCGTCAGTGCGATAGTTGGCCGGACCGAAGGCCCCATGAGCTGCGTTGACCAAAGATACGAGATGCACTTTACCTATACACGATAGGCAAATTGCTGAGGGATGACCATGGAACAAAATTACGCGCATGGCCGGCGGGATGGTCTGCGGCTGGCGCTGTCGATCCTGGCGGCAGAAGAAGCAAAATGGGCAACATTGTTGGGAGAAAGCCGATCGTTGCGCACCAATGCCACGCGTGAGGTGCGGTACAAGACGTTGAAAGTCGCGCAACAGCGTCTGCGTACGGCGCTAAACCGCCTCACGCCCAAATCCGATCACACAATCGATCCCGAGGTTGCCTCGGCGCTCGAAGAAATCGGGCTATAATTCTGTCATGACCCACGGCGACATGCCGGCCCGTTCACACGATGCGCGCACCGCTGCCTTGGAACTGCTCGACCGCCGTTCGGACCAGGCGACAATCTGTCCAAGCGAAGTGGCAAAAGCAATCGCCAGCAAAGCCGGCGCCGACCCTACGGGACAGGCCTGGCGTGCGGTAATGCCGGTCGTTCACGCCGCGATCGATCAGATGGTGGACGATGGGCTGATCGAACTGAGTTGGAAGGGAAAAAGCATGCCATCACGCAGCGGCCCCTACCGGATCGGTCGAGCGCACCGCGAGGACTGAACTGCCTTCACCGCATAAGACCGGCGGCGCGCAGAGCATCGGGGATTATTTTTTCGACGCCGGCCTTCCCGGATAATATCGGGCGCGCAGGTTCGGACGGCAACGGTTCCAAACGGCCTATCCTTGGTGCCGGCCCATGGGATGCGGCGTCCGGATTTTTTCGTACCGATTGCGCAGAAGTACGCGCCTTCTCGGCTTCCAGCAAACCCCATGACGCTGCGATCCGGCGTGTCGACGAGATACCAGCCTCCAGCATATGCGGCATCACCGCTCCGCAAGCCTCCGGGCCAGTCGTGGCCAGTGGCGTACCGTGGCCCATATTGGAAATGCGGTAATCCTCGATTAGCACCCGTCTGGTTCCATCGCGCCATAGCTGATGACGGTGGCCGGCTATCTGTTCGCAAGCGCTCGGTGTCGGCTCAAGGTTGTGGACCGACAGCCATTGGGCAAGAATAGCGTCCGCATTGGTGCTGCTGACCGTCGCGTCGGCGCTGCCATGCCATATCGAAATGCTGGGCCACGGACCTTCATGGTCCGACGCGCGACGGACGCGATCGCCCAGTTCCCTGGCGTCATATGCTCCCGCGCCTCGCATGGCTTCGAGTGCCTGCGGAATGTTGGATGCTGACCCGTGCGGCAGACCAGCGATGATCGCACCGCCGGCGAACAATTCCGGATAGCTGGCCAGCATGACGGAGGTCATCGCGCCACCTGCGGAAAGGCCGGTCACGAATATGCGTGACGGATCGACATCATATGCGTCAACCATCGTCATGATCATTTGGCGGATGGACAGCGCTTCGCCACGACCGCGGGCATTGTCGGTCGCAGAGAACCAGTTGAAACACAGATTGGGGTTGTTAGCGCGCTGCTGCTCCGGAAAAAGAAGCAGAAAACCATGCTCGTCGGCCAACTGGGACCAGCCTGAGCCCCGATCATAGCCTCCGGCACTTTGGGTGCAGCCATGCAAAACGACAACGAGCGCCGGATTCTCGGCCAGGCGCTCAGGCACATAGCTTCTAGCGTTTAATTCGCCGGGATTGGCACCAACTATATGAAGGTCCGCCAAGCGGCTTTGTCCAACGGCATCGGCTTGGGTTAGATGAGTCGCTCGCATTGCTGCCAGTCGGGCGATTGTGGCGGATAATCTCGTCATGCGAAAATCTCCTCAACGAGCTAGGCCATCAGATGCTATGCGGCTTATTATGCTGCACTGCACAATATGGAATTGTCGTCTGAGGTTGCAAGGCGCCGATGGAAATTAGCGTGTGCCGGTCTGCTGATGATCCTAGTAGCTGCCAATCGCAGCACCTGGGGCGATGTCGTCAACGTCAGGCAGGCAGCGAACTGGCGCGACGAGAACGCCTTGATACCTGCCCAATGGCGGACGCGATCTGACGCGGACAAGGCACGGTGCCGCATACCGCGTTAGAGGTCCGAAAGCTTCTGTTCACGCGGATCAAATGACGACAAGGCCATCTCAGTCCCGCGCATGCACGTCTGCTAAATGTCCGCAATCGACGATCCGGCGCTCCGAAGCCGACCGTCGCGAAAGTCCCATGGTCAGCCGAAAATCCGCCAGTCCAATCATGGCGCTCTGGCGCCTTTAGGTCGCGACATTGGCCTCCAGTTCCGCGATTTTCTCACTGCACACGATATGGACTACCCGGCCCAATTCCTCGACTTTGCTTCCAAGCCAAGTCAGTTCTTCCTCACCGATGGAATAATGTTTGGAATAGCGCGCCTTCACGTATGCATCCTTCAGCTTTTCGAACATCGCCCGCTCGGCCCGTGTGCCGCGCGGCCATACGTTAAACAGGCGGAAATCTAGCCTCTCGGCTTGGGTTCGCAAGAAGCCCAGATTGTGCACATGTGGCGTATAAAAAGTGCTGACTAGAAGCGCTGCGTGGTACATTCGTTCGGCGGCTTGGTGAAGATCAAAGACAGCCTTCTTCGGTTTGCCTCGGGCAATCGCGTCCTGAAATCCATCATAGAAATCTGACGCGCTCGGCATCCACTCCTCAAAATATTCCTTTGCCATAGCCAGCGCTTGCGCTGGCGTTTTCGGCCTCGGCTTGTGAAGTTCGCTCTCGTCGGCCTGATAAAGGGCGATCCCCTCACTGGCGATATCCATGAAGAAATAACGCCCATGAGCAAGACCGTCATTCACCTCTTGCAAGGTATGTACGATGAAATTCGCTGGGGTCTTCAGCGTCTGTGTGATGGCCAACTCGCGCATCAGCCGCTCATCGGTCTTCTCCCAATATTGGACCCGGTCGGTGAGTTCCTTCTGGTTGACGATGATGAGCAGGTCGTAGTCGGACTTGTAGCCCTTGGCGGTGTGTGGTTCGTCCACCCAGCCACCGCGCGCGTAGCTGCCGTAAAGAATGATCTTGTGAATGCGGCCCGCTTTGCGCTTGCCGGTAGCCAGATTATTGGCATCCCCGAATTCCTCGAAGATGATCTGCACCACGCGCTCTAGTTCGCGCTGCTTCGAAGCTGGAAGGTGATCAAGGCTTGTTCGCATACTCGGTGCCGTCAACGTGAAATCCATGGGTTGATTACGGCAACGCCAACCGCGTCGAAGGGCGCGGTATCGCGGGTCGCCACGGAGAAGCCGGTCGCCTTTGCAATCGCGGCAATGTAGCCGTCTGAAGTTTGAAAGCCTTTGCCGACCGCGCGGGCATGGGAGGCGAGGGCCGCGTAACTTTGCGCAGCCTTGGTCTCGAACGGCAGGATTCGTTCGCCGAACAGTTCGAGGAGACCGTCCAATGTGGAAGCGAGAGCATGCTTGCGTTTGCATTCCGGCAACGCTGAGATGCCGAACAACAGTTCAGCGAGGGTCACGCTGGTCAGAAAGAGCGTCTCGGCAGGCTGGCGATTGAGCCAGTCGATTACCGCAGGGGCCGCCGATGGCCTCATCGCCTCCGAAACGACGTTAGTGTCCAGCACGACCATCAATCAAAGCTCATTGGGGCGGCCGGTTCACGCTTCTGGGTAAGCCAATCTCCGTCAGCGTCGGTCAAACCTGCGTCGCGGCCGATCCGGGCAAGGGCATCCCCCATGCGAAGGCGGTGGGACGGCTTTACGGCTTGCTCCAAGATGTCGCGGATTTCCGCCTCCGTACTTCTTCCATGGGTGACTGCACGCGCGCGGATTGCTCGATGAACCTCATCTGGTAAGTTCCTGACAGTCACCGATGGCACGACCGCCTCCTCTTAGCTTAAGCCGATTGATATCACTTTGCCGATTATGCTATCACTTGCAAGGAGAATGCGCCATATCGGCGACATCTCGTTGCGCAGAACAGGCGGAAATCTGCCAATGTCTGCGTGAGGCAGCGAACCATGGATGAAACAGACAAAGCCACGAACCTGGAGCCGCTAGACCGGCCGAGAATTCGCGATTGGTTCTGGCGACCGTGGTACGCCAAGCTCTGGATTGGGCTTATCCTCTTCGCGCTGCTGCTCGGTTACCTTCTTCCTCACGACCTTTTGCGTTCTCATGAGAGTATCGCCACGCTCACGATGGCGCTGGTCCTCAACCCCTTCCTATTCATCGGTGTTCTCGGCTTCGGCTATTTTCGGGCCGCCTCGAAATATAGATTCGGCGTGATGACGCCAGTTGAAGAAGATTACTGGGAACGGCGGCGTCGACGTCAGCTCATCGATCCAAACGATCCCGCAAACCCAATGTGGTATTGGCATCGACATCGCCGAGACAGGCTATAGCAATGCGCAAAATGTTAGCGTTCCTTGAATGTTGGATCACCATCGATCCAACTTCCGCTGATATCACCGGAATGACGCCCATTCTTTAGGATTTGCGCTTGCTCAGCAGAGGTGATTGGTGCCGAGGCATGCCAGATACCGCGACCCGCATCAGCATCTCTCAAGTAGCGATTTCGCAGGCCATCACCGATGCGCGCCGCGGCGCGTGTGCCGTCATGACCGACCTCACGCTGAGCGTCGAGCTTGCCTGCACGTTCCGCAAAATCGTAACCGGCCGCCTCCCGGGTGCGACCGTAGACGCTCGTGCCTTCCCGCGCAGCCTCGGCAGTCGTGCCGTCGGCAGTTCCCAACTGCGTCGCCGCCGAGAAGGTGGCGAGAGCCTTTTCGACCTGGGCTTCGTTGCGGCCGGTCGCGCGGGAAAGCTGGGTTATCGCGGAGGAGCGCGCTTCACCGGAAAGCGCATTGATGAAAGCGATGCGGCGGCTGGTTTCCTGCACCGAGAGGCCAAGCATGGCTGATGCGTCGCGCTGACCCTGATTGCCGCCGGTGCGGTGACCCTGTTCCGTTGCGACATTGGAGCGCTCGAAAGGAGCGACATCCTGGCCGGCGAAGTCGCGCCGTCCTTCCATGGCGCCGACCTGGACCTGCGCACCGGTGAGATCGTTCCGCAGCATCAGCTCCTGATCCCAGGCATTAGCGATCAATTTGCCGAATGTCGGATCGCTCGCCGCCTCGGCGATGATGCTGGTGGCCTTGAGTTCAGCGTCCGGCGCGCTGTAACCGCCGCGCTCATAGTGGCGGGAAGCAGCCTGATGCATCATCGCATAGGCGCGATTGTCACCAAACGCCTTCCACTGGACCATTGTCTGGGCGAAAGCGGCAAAGGCGCGCTCGCCCGACTGTCCTTCGCCGAAATAGCGGGTGCCGAGCGATCTAAGCGCATCCTTTTCCGCAAATTGGTGGATCGCCGAGGTGGTGGCGTTGGCGCGCACGGCCTTTGCGGCTTCCGGGCTGGTGAGATCGCCTTTGGCGAACCCCGGGTCAAAGCCGCCCAATTGGCGCTGTGCTTCAAGGCCCCCCAGGCTGAGCGCGCTCTGGCCGGGCGTCGTCGGGCTGCCTTCGCCGATGATCGTTCCAGCCTCACCGAAGGAGCGGGAGGCCGCGAAGGAGGTCCGCTCGCCAAAGTCACCGAAGCTGGAGGTCGCCGCCTTGCGGTGCGCCGTGCCCATGGCAGATCCCTGGGCTTCGAGCGCGGAGGTATAGCCCTCGCTGGTCGCAATGGGTGCCGACGCACCAGCGGCTTGCGTGTGGATGCCCTGGGAGGCGCCGGTCAGCGAGCTGAACATGTTGCCCGAGAAGCGGAACACGGTGAACACGAAGGCGCCAGCGAGACCAGCCGCCGCCGTTCGGAAAGTGCCGAAGATGGCCAGCGCCTTCATCGCGGATGAGGGCGCCAGCATCCAGGCATTGGCCGCGACATGATTGGCGCGCATTTCAGCGAGGACATCCATCGCCCGGCCCAGGGTCAGCTGATAGATGCCGGCGTCGATGACGCCCCAGAGCGCCACGAACACGAAGAGGCCAAGTGCATAGCTCAGGACGCGCAAGTTGATCGGGGTCAGGACGAACAGCAGCGCGACCGGCACCATGAAAAGCATGATGCCGAAGATCGTCGCCCGGATCGTGGGCATCCATTCATTGGCGGCAGACATGGTTGCAAGCCCGTTGGAGATGACGGCTCGATTCGCCATGACCCTGGCAGCGGTTGCCGGAGAATCCTCGAACAATACGTCGCCGACGGTCGTGCCCAGCATCACGTCGGTCATGAAGGCCTGAAGGGAGAGCGGCGTCCCCATCATCATATCGCCCATCTCGCCCAGCTGGCCCTTGCAGCGCGCAAGTTGCGTGGCATCATCGACGTTAAACCCGGTGCGAATGCAGCTTTGGCGGACATAGTCGTCGAACAGGGTGGGCTCGGCGAGGCGGGCCGAGATATGCCCCCAGGCGTCGGCGCAACTCCTAGTCTCGCCTGCCTTATTGGCCGCAGTATAGACCGTCGAGAAGGTCGCCGGCCCGGCCATGGCCGCGAAGGCGGCCGGAAGATCGTTCGCAGTGCGGAACAGCATGTCGTCATCGACCCCATAAGCGGGGGACACTCGCGCGACCGGATAGCATTGGCGGACATAGTCTTTAAGGGTTGCGTCGAGGAAGTTGTCGGTCATGGGGCCGCGAGACGAGGCGGCATTGAAGAAGAGGTTGAAGGCATGACCTCCCGCGCCGAACTCCAGCTTTGCGGCGGGATCGAGCGTGTTATCATCGATCGTCTCAGCGAGGGATCGCTCGATGAGGTTGGTGGTGCCAGCGACCAGAACCAGCAGATTGGGGACGTCGCCCACTGCCTGATAGGCGTTGCGCACCCTATCGTAGACATGGACCGTGCCCGTCGTCGCCACGAACCCGACAAACAAGCCGACGCCCATCAAGATCTGAAAGCCGAAGGCGACAAGCCCCATGCCCTGGCCCCTGATGCTGGCGAGCACGGCGCCGAGCGCAATGCCCGCGATCGCCATGATCATCACCAGCGTTTCATAGCGAGGATCGGCGAAGATCATCGAGACGAGCCGGAAGGCGTCGACCGTTTCTTCAAAGCCGTCATAGCTATGATAGCTGGCCTCCAACGCCAGCGCTGGCGAGGGGAGGGCGGCAAGGGCCACCGCCAGCGTGCTGGTCAGGCGGGACACACGGGCGGGGCGCATCGGGTTACGCATGGGTCAGCCTTTCCCTTCAGCGATTGCGGCTGGCGGCCACGCCGGCGGCGTTGCGTGCATCCTGGTCGCGCTGGCGCAGGAGCCCCGCATAGTTGGCGGAGAGGTTCGCCTGGTTGAGAGCCGCGAGATAGGACTGCCGCATCTGCGCGCGTTGGCGCAGCACCTCTTCGCGCAGATCCCGCAGCTGCTCCATCCCTTTGGTGAGGATCCGGGTCTGGCACACATTCGAGTTGCTGCTGTCAGCCGCGCCCGCCGTGGTGGCGCCGCGCTCCGCATTGGTGAGCGCAAAATCGATCGTCCGGGTGAGATCGTTCAGCATCTGATAGGCGAGGGTGAGCGCGACCAGTTCGTCGGTGTCGGCGATGACGGAGTCGATGACGCCCTGCCGCACGCCCCATTCGAGCATCCTATAGACGGGGAGCGTTCGGACATTGGCGACGAACTGGCGCTCCTCGGTCGTGAGAGCCGCTTTCGTCCGGATCTTTGTCGCAATCGCTTCCAGCCGTTCACGCGAGAGGGCTAGCGCGCCTTTGCCCGCGTCCTGCGAGCAGTCGGACGAGGTCGCCGGGATATTGAGAGCGCGGGTCTGGACCTTGCCGGTCAGGAAATCGTCGGGCGCGTCGGTGTCTTGCGCAGGGCAGGGGGGGATCGCGGAGAAGAGGGGGACTTTGTCATTCTCGGCCCAGCGCATGTAGACGTCGCCCACTCGCGCCCGCATGACGCCGACCCAGCCGCTCGCGCCTACGCGCGCCGCAGCATGGGAGAGAAGCGATCCTGTCCGGAAGATGTCGGTGACCTCCGGCGGGCAGTTCGAAAGCGCGTCCTTCAGATCCTCGGTCGGATTGTTGGCGTTGGACTCGATCTTTTCCCGGCTCTGCTGGTAGCTTTTGGAAAAGCCCTGCTTCACGGACCGATAGCCGGTCATCTCCTCGATGATCCCCGACATATTGTCGTCGCCCTTGGCGATCTGGACTATGCGGTTCGAGAGGCGGCAGTCATTCACCTGGATGGAATTGAGATAATTGGTCGCCGCCTCCATCTTGCTGATGATATTGCCCATTTTTTCATCGAGCGTTTCGAGCAGATACTGAAACGCTACCGCGGGCGCGGCCTGGAGGATGCTCTCGAGCTTCTGGACGAGATAGTCGGGATCGAGGAACGACATCCCTCCTAAGAACATGTCGATGCCGCCGCAGCCGGCTTTCACCTTGGGAAGCGTCAGGCTCATCAGATAGTCATTGTGAACGTCGACCCGGCCGGACATACCGCCGGCCGTGACATAGCCGCGGGTCTGGTCTTCGAAACTGCCGGGGCTCGTATAGGTCACATTGTCGAACCAGCTTTCCGCCCAGCCCTGAGCATGAGCGGTCGGCGCGGTCAATGTGACGCCGAGCGCTGCGAAGCAGATCAGGGATTGGCGAGAGATAGGTGCCATGGCCGGTATCCTTGTCTGTGGGGAAGAGGGCTGAGACCCGCCATGGTCAGCCCCCTTTGTGCTGGGGTGAGGTGGTGGCTGCGCCGCTGGGCGCGACGATGCCGGTATATTTCGACATGGCGCGAAGGCCGATTTCCGGTCGGACGCCGGTCAGCACCTTCGTGGCCAGATAGACGTTTCGCCGAAGATTCTCGTCATGATCGGTGCCGATTGCTGCTGGCACGAGCCGGACCGGATCATTTGCCGGCCGTACCCAAAGGACCGGGTGCCCGACCCATGGAAGCCCGAGCCGGCCCGAGCGCAGAAGCGCCTCGCTCGAAGGGATGGTGCGAACCTGCCAGCCATAGGCGCGGCCGAAGCGGAGAAGTCGCGCCCAAAGGTCTCCGCAGGGGAGGCAGCCGGGCGCCGAACTCATCTCAATCACAAAAGTCCTGCCCTCAGCCCGCAATGTCGCGTCCAGATCCGATGGAAATTCCCGAGTGCGCGGAACCCGCGCGAGCCAGGCGTTTAATTCGCGGGCTTGCGTGACAGGATGGATCGCCGCCCGCTCAGCCTTCACCCTGTCATTTCTGGCGGCAGACACGTGCGCGGGAATGGCCAGCAGTGCGAGGAGCAACAGGGCCACAGTCGCTCTCAGCTTGAATGTAATGGAAGTTTCCATTACATGGCGAATGGAAAGGACCACCCGGATGAACGCGCTCACCGTCACCACCAGAGGGCAGATCACGCTCAAGAAGGATTTGCTCCAGCATCTTGGCATCCATCCCGGCGACAAGCTCAGCATCGACAAGATGCCGGGCGGCGAAATCCGAATCCGGGCCGAGCGGCCTTCGGGAAGCATTGCCGATTTCTGCGGATCGCTGAAGCGGGAAGGGCAGCAGTCTCTTTCGATCGAGGAAATGAACGAGATCATCGGCAAAGGCTGGGCCGGAGAGCTGTGAAGGTCACGGCGGACACCAACATTCTGGTTCGCGCGGCCACGCAGGATGATGCGAAACAGGGACCAATTGCTCGTAAGCTCGTGTCGAGCGCGGAACTGGTCGCTGTGCCGCTGTCCGCGCTTTGCGAGTTCTGCTGGGTTCTCAAGGTCGGCTACAAATTGAACTCTGCGGAGATCGCGAATTCTGTCCGGCTGCTGCTGAACGCCGGCAACGTCGTCATGGATCGTGGAGCGGCAGAAGCTGGCCTGGCCCTGCTCGATGCTGGTGGCGACTTTGCCGATGGCGTCATCGCGCATGATGGCCAGTGGCTGGGCGCCGATGTCTTCATGAGCTTTGACAAAAAGGCCGTGAGGCTTCTGCAGGCCACAGGGCAGAACGCCGCCCATCCCGACTGAGTGGGATATGCGCTCAACCCATTGAGTGGAGTTGAAAGGAAAGGGCGCGCTCATTACCGGTCAGCCCGTTGTTCGGTGGTGCCTGACGCATCCTCAGCCGCGCTGGCGGAAACCGGACCATTGGCGAGCGCGTCGAAGAAGCCACCTTCCTCGCCTGCGCCCGTCATGAACTGCTCGGGCCGGATGTCGCCGTTCAATAGCCGCACCGCCTGATAGGCCATGGCCGAAAGATTGGGATAGGCCTCGACTCCGCTCGCGATCACCATCCGCTGTTGGCTGTCGCGCTTGATGACCATGATGGTCGGAGTCACCTCGACGCCGAAGCGTTGACCCAGCTCAGGATGGGTATCGAGATCCTGGCGGATCACCTGCCAGCCAAATTCTTCCTGAAACCGCTGGGCTATCGGCCATTGCACCCGGCAATAGCCGCAGCTCGTCCGGCTGAACATGACAAGCGCGTAGCCGCGGGCATTGGCGCGGAGATAGGCCCGGCAGGCGGCTTCCTTTTCCGCACCCAGCGCCGCGCGCGCGTCGCCGACCATGCGCGAACATCTTTTGGCTGTTCGTGCCGTCGGCAATTCCACTTTGGCTGCCTTGCAGCCTGCCGCCTGTCGGCATGAGATCAGCGCCCAGCGCCATCATGCAGCCTGGCTCCGTCACCACATCGACCATCCGGTTGGGGGACCAGAAGCTGACCTTGACCCCGAACCAGAAGCTCGCCCCCTTGCGACACGCGCATAGGGGCTTGCTCGCCGACTGGGCGTCCAGTGCCTTGTCGAGCTTGTCGAAGCTGCCGATCTTCACGCCGCCGATCGTGATCGGGAAGATGCAGGTCCAGCGGACCTTGGTGATGGGATTGAAAATCGTTCCTGCCTCGCATTTCGAGGCGTGAGCGGAGGTCGGCATCGTTCCTGCGACAAGGAGGCCGAGCGTCGCTGCCATCGTCAGGATCAGGCGTAGACGACTGACCATTGATTTGTACGTCAATGCAACGTACATAGACCTGGCGATTTTTAGCAATGGAGCAGGTGCGTGCCCCCGTTTGAAGACAGGATCAGCTCGATCGACGAGCGGAGCACCGAGCGAATGAATTTTCGCACCAAGCCCCATATCAAGGCGGCAATCCAGCGGGCAGCGGCCTTGTTGGGCGTCGATGACTCCGTCTTTACCATCAATGCCGCCTATCGGGCTGCGATCGACACGATCTCCACGCATGAACGCACATCGCTTCAAGCCGAAGATGTCGCGGCATTTTTTGAGGCGCTCGACAATCCGACGCCTGCGACACCCGCGCTCCGCGCGGCTTTTGATCGCCATCATCGGACGATCTCCAGCCAGTGAGCGGCAAAACTTCGCGGCCTGCACTGCGGATCGTACCGCTCGATCCCGTGCGCCACGATCGCGCGGCCTTTGCAAGCGGTGTTGACCAGGTTGATAATTTCCTGCGCAAGACAGCAAACAAGCTGACGCAGGCCGGAAATCTGCGTGTTTTCGTCCTGACAGATACTGACGATCGCCTGATCGGCTATTATGCCCTCAATGCGCATGCGGTCGACTATCAGGATCTTCCGTCGCGCTACGGTCGCACCCGACCTGGCCACGGGCAAATCCCTGCGGCATTCATCGCGATGATCGGCGTTGATGCCCGATTCCAGGGACAGGGATATGGCGGCGACCTTCTTGTCGACGCCCTGAAACGCATCTGGCGCGTGGGCCGCGAGCTTGGAATTGCCGTCGCCATGCTCGACATTCTCGATTGCGGGAACCCTGAGCAGGTCGAGCGCCGCCGTGCTCTTTATCAGCGATACGGATTTGCGCCGTTGGCGGCGCAGGCCAATCGGATGTTTCTGCCCTTGGCGAGCCTCGACACGCTTCTTGCTGCGCACTGAAGCCGGCGTTTCTGAAGGCGTGAGGGTTGCCCGCGTCACTGCGCCTCCCCCCTTTGGCCTGTGGTTGGGACGATTTCCTGGAGAAGCAGGCGCTGCTTGGCCTGGGCGACGATGACCGGAGCGACGGTCAGGCCGAGCCGTCCCTTCACGCGTTCCTCCAGGATGAACAGCGGTCGGCCGACCTTTTCGCCCAGCGCGAGCGCGTCGCCGGCGGTCAGCAGAATGAAATCGGCGGATCGCGCGACACGGATCGCCCAGCCGAGATCGCGCGGATGAACGATGACCAGGCGCTGGGGCAACGACACATAGGTCAGCGGGTTGAACGTGTAGCCCTTGGGATAAAGCATGGTGCCATCGGGCAGCTTGATGTCGAAATCGAGGGTGTAGAAGGGAACGACGCTGCGGGTGCGGGCCTGTGTCGTGATGCCCAGAGACGCAGCCTGCATGGCCGACCAGGCGCTCCGCGGCCCGAAATTCCTGGCCATGTCTTTCGGCTGTTTCGCCGCCCGCGCCTCGATCTCCGCCATGGCATCGGGCTCGGCGATCGGCCAGGTCCGGCCGATCGTCGCGGTGCCGGCCTGTGCCGGGCAAAGCGGCGTGGCAGCAGCGACCGCGAGGTGAAGCGCGACCATTCTGGAGCAGCGGGAGGTTTCAGCCATGGGACCGCCTCCAGAAGGGAGGGCGGTCCGGTTGCTCGGCTTTGATTGCGAACAGGAAGGCGCCGATTGCGGTCACCATCAGCATGCCTGCGGCGCCCCGCAGCATCGCGGCCGACGGATCGGGTGCGGTGAGGAATAGCAGGCAGGCGAGGATCGACTGGAGAAGACCACCGATCATGAGCCGCGCCGGGCCCGTAGACGGGCTAGCGGAGAAAATGCCGCTCATGACCGCCACCGACGATAGCGCTCTGCGATGGCAGTCCGGCCGTAGGCGGCGCCGATCGAGAGGCCGAGCAGGATCATGCCGCTCCCGAAGCAGGCGGCCGCGACCATCCGCGCCCCAGGCGGCGCCCCCTGTTCCAGGAGATGGCGCGCGCCGCCCGCGTTGCGGCCGAAGAGCAGGGCAATGATATCATTCTGACCGGAAGCGGTGGAGACCCTCGAGCCATCAGGCAAGCTGACCCTGCGTATTTCACCGACGGCGCTGGCATAGGAATGATGTAGCTGCCCCTGGGGCTCCGCCTCTTTGATGCCTTCGGCAGGCCGATTGTAGAGATGGAAGGACATGGCCACCGACAGGGCCACCACAATAGCGACCAGAACCGCCCCGACTGAACGCCGGACGCTCGCCGCAAGCCGCGACGTACGCGCCGGGGTCTTGGGCTCCGCGCCCACGAAACGGCAGCTGTCGGTGAATATCTCGGCCACGCGATTATAGGCGGCGCGATGGAGCGCGCCCCGCTCGAGCCAGGCTTCGAACGCCGCCCGGTGCAGATCCGCGTCCGGCCCGCGCATCCTGGCGAACCAGTCCGCCGCCTCATCATAGAATATGTTGCCCGTGCTCATCGCACCATCGTGGGTTTCGTCGGTCATGCCTGGTCCACTCCTCGAACAAGGGCCCTGAGCGCGCTGGCGATATGATATTCGATGCTCTTCACACTGAGATCCATCTCATGGGAAATTTCCACATAGGTGAGCCCTTCGAGCCGATGCATGAGATAGATGCGCCTCGTCTTCTCGGGCAGTCGGTCGATGACCTGCTGATATTGTCGCCTCACATCCTCAGCCTCGATTGCAAGCAATTGTTCGGGCGGCGATGCGCGATGGATCGCCTCATCAAATGCGCCATCGGCAACGAGCTTTCGCCATCGGCTTTCGTGCCGCGACCAGCTGATCAGCAGGTTGCTGGCGATCCGCTGCAGATAGGGCAGGGGATCGCCTTCCACCTCGGCACGGGAAAGCCGAACGAACACGTCCTGGGTGAGGTCCTGTGCCTGAGACGGGCACCGGGTGTTGCGAGCGAAGAAGCGCGTCAGTCTCGCGGATTCATGACGAAATAATTGCTCGATGGACGCCCGCGACAGAGGACGTCTGCGCGGCGGATCTTCCAGTGTCTCGCCCGTCATGCGCGCACCTTTCGGCAGGCAGACCTGTGGGCAGGCGTTGAAACAGCACGAAAATGCATGTGGGACAGCAATCGGCCAACATCGACCATCCGGTGAACCGGACCATGATCGTTCATGCTGATGCCGCCGTTCGCCCAGCCCTCAGGCTGTGCTGTCATCCGGTGCGGCCACCCGGCCATCATGGACGGGTGCGATTAATGCCTGACGAAAAATATCACGGGTCGCCGTCGGCAGTTCGACCCGCCTGCGCAATCTGCATGATCGCTCTGTCATGTCAAGAAATGGGCAGCGTCATCGCGTTGGCGAATGGGCGGCGGTATAGCGAGAGCAGCTCGGCGCGCCAGTCCTCGGGCACATAAGAAGGTCGTTGCGCCCGGTGCGTCCACCGGGCGCAATCGCCCTCAGCCGTTGAGCTTGTCCTTGATCGCCTTGGCGGGCGTGAAGCCAAGCTTGCGAGCAGCCGCGATCGTCATCGGATCGCCGGTGCGCGGGTTGCGGCCCTCTCGAGCGGCCGTTTCCTTGACCTTGAACTTGCCAAAGCCGTTGATCGAGACTTCCTCGCCCCTGGCAGCTGCCGCTGCGATCGCCTCGACAAAGCCGTCAAGCACTTTCTTTACATCAGCCTTGGACGCGCCCTGCGCCGCAGCGACGGTCTCGATCAGTTCGCTGTTGTTCATGCCATTTCTCTCCCTGGATTGAGGTGGCATGCTCATGCCCGCTAACCGCCAGCGCGTCGACCCGAATTGCCGCCGGTCAGGGTGGGGCGGGGCAATTTTGCGCGCGATAGGCCCTGATCAGTTCCAGCTGGGCATCGGCAAGCGCATCGATCGCGCCGCCGCTCCGGTCATCGCCCAGGAGAAAGGAGGGGCAGCGTCCCTCGACATTGCCAAGATTGGGGCGATGGATCTGATAGCCGACAAGCCGGGCGAGATCGGGCGGAAAGTGTCGCGCTGTTTCGGGAGGATAGGCCAGTGTCTGGAGTTCATAGGGTTTGAGCCAGCCAAGCGAATAGCTCACGATCATGCCCCTTCGAGGCGCGAGCGTCCGGTTGGCGCCGCCGGCATGAAGGGTCGAGCCCAGGAAGAGCAGGGCGGAGCCCGGGTCGATGTCGAGTGATATGGCCTCGCGCGGGTCGATCAGATCCTCGCTGCATCTGCGATGGCTGCCGGGCCAGAGCAATGTCGATCCGTTTTCGGGGCGATAGGGCGTAAAGGGCCACATGACGTTGAGCAGATACTCAACGCCATGTCCTGCCGGCATCATGCGGCTCGCCGGCCACATATCCTGGTCCCGATGCGGGACCTGTTGCTCGGCGCCCGATCCGATCTCGATCGCCTGGGTGAGATTGAGCTGGATGCTGTCGCACCATGGACCCAGAATGGTCTCGGCAATGGCCTGGATGAGCGAATGCTGCACGATTGGCGCGGCATGGACCGAGCGCGACAGGATCGCACCGAAACGCACTGTCCGCTCGCCATAGAAGGCGCCCGACGAGGCCGGTGTGCGCAGGAAATCCTCGTGAAGGTCCCGAGCCAGCGCGTCGACCAGAGCGAGCGGCGCAGCCTCCCGGATCAGGCAATAGCCATTCTCGTGGAGCGCCTCGGCATGCGCCCGGGCGGGGTGGGTGACGGCTTCCTGTTTCACTGGAGATCCCCCCTGCTGACGGACATGTCCCACGCGCGCTGGACAGGTGTCTCGTCCCAGCAGCCTGCGGCCGCCATCAGCGCCGCCGTCGTGTCATCCAGGCGGATTTCCAGAGCCCCGACCATGCCGCTTGGATCAATTTGGGGGACGCCAAGCGGGCGGCATTGCCAGCCATAGGAGAGCACCTCGGGAATGTACCAGCCATGGGTAACGCAGCAGAAATGGGTGATCCTGTTGGCACGCGCGAAGAGCACGCTCGCCGTCAGCAATCGATTGCGGATCTGCCGCCGCTGGCTCGCGGGAATTCTTGGCGAGAGGCACAGGCGCGAGAGCTCCCAGATATTCGCGCAAGCCGGCGGCCCACCATCGCACAGATGCCCGAAATAGCCACCGATTACCGTCGGCTTGTTTGTCGGAAGAAGGCGGATCGAGCCCAGGTGGCTGTCCGCCTCATCGCCTGCGATGAGGTAGAGCGTGTCGGGGCCATCGAACTGGTCGATTTCATATTGGCCCTCGAGGGCCGGGAGATCCCAGCCAAGCAGATCTATGAACACCCGCTTCCTGTCCCGATACATGTCGGCGAGCAATGCGTCGGGCACGCGCGACGACACCCCATTTTCCATGGTCAACATCATCTTCCTCCTGCTTGAGCGACAAGCAGGATGCGGCAGGCTGGGATGTCGCGCTATTACCCCAAAGGGGGGGATTATTGCCTTCGCAGCAATTCCCGATAGCTCAGATAGCCGTCGAACAGCGCCCGCACGATCAGCAGCGTTCGCTTGCTCACATCATAGCGGCGCATTGCATCCATGATGTGCTTGCGGACCGTGTCCTCCGACACCCCCAGGATGCGGGAGATTTCCCAGTTCGTCTTGCCCGATCCAGCGATGACGAGACAGTCCAGCTGGCGTTGGGTCAGCTGCGGTATCGGGGCGTGCGTACCTTCTTGCTGCTGGGCGATCCGGCGCGCCGCCTCGAAACAGAAGACCGCCACGAGCTGCGCATAGCCCGCGACATGATGGGTGAGGTCGACAGGCTGGTCGCTCCCGAACGAACAGGTTCCCCGATATTCTCCCGCGACCTGGACAGGCACCGTAAATCCGTCGAGCAGCCCATGGAGGCGCGCTTCCTGCAGGATCTTTCGTTGCCGTCGGCTGAGCCTGATGATGTCGGGCACCTCGCGCCATCCAAAGCCCGTCAGGCGGCGATTGCTCGCAGCAAGAATGGGATCGTCGTGGAAATAGCGATTTCGCACGATCCGCTCGAGCCACGCTTCCTCATAGTTCATCACGTTGATCGAATGCGCGGGCGGTCGCGCCAGATCCACATGATGAAGGAGAGCATATTGCTTGAACCCCAATTCCCGGGTCATCTCCTGCAATATTGCGCGAAGGGCCGCTTCATCATTGATGGCGGCGCACCCTTCCATGAATGCGAGCATGCGTGGTGACATCTGCATAAATCTACCCCTGTAATATGGTGTTGAGACCTTCCCGAAGCATTCTCCTTGCCGTCACATGCCGTGCTGCATCCCCCCTTTTCAGGGAATGGTTCGCGAGCACGTCCATGACATAATTGTGACAGTTTTCACGGGGAGGTCGATATATGCGCGTGCCGGAGCCCAGCGAATTTTTCGCCATTTTGGTGATAATTCTTGCCGTGGGCGCGCGCCGGACGGGTGGGGGCCATATGCCCGCAATCACCAGGCTCGCTGGGAGGCGTGGCGATGGATGAGCCCGACCCTGAGGGCCGGACACGCCGGCATGTCGAAATCTGCTTGAGGCAGATTGGAAACCGCCAGCTCATCGGGCGACATATTGGCTTTGCGCTGTCCGCCGATCCGGTCTGGGACATGCTACTGGATCTGTATCTGTCGCGGCACCTCTCGAAAGATATCGCGATCTCGAGCCTTGCGAGCGCTGCCAATGTGCCACCCACCACGGCCTTGCGCTGCATCAAGGCGATGGTGGCGCAGGGGCTGGTCTATCGCGAGGCGGATGCCACCGATGGACGGCGCATCTATATCCGGCTGACGGCCAGGGCTTGCGAGGCGCTGACGGCTATTTTCGACGCGATGGCCGAGCGGGATGCCGATCGCGCCAGCTGATGGAGATTGCGTCGGACTGCTCGCTGGCGCCGCGATTTTTTCGGACCTGTCTCATTCCTTCGCCGGATCGCGAACAATGTCGATCGCGTGCTGGAGACGCATGGCGCCAAGATGCTCCTCGATATCTTCCAGCATCTCCAGGGCCTGCTCCATGAGGGCCAGGGCAGCCGCGCGTTTCTCGCCTGTGCGGTCGGTCTCCGTCATTGATCATATCCCCTGGGTCAAGCCGGCGGCACGCCTTGGTCATGAAGATCAAGGCGTGCGGCCCCTTGGAACCGGGTGTTCGAAACTCGCCACTAGACGAGCGCAGGCGCCTTTAGCCGGGTGGCCTGGACATACGCGTCCGCCACCCGGTCGTAAGGAGCATACGACCGGCTCTAGTGGTGCGAGGTTTCGACGCCTCGGCCCGCATGCGCGCGGGCAAAGACCAGCCTTAGCCAATATTGGCGAAAATCCAAGCGGGCTTGTGGTCCAAGGGCGCGGCCGCCTGGCGCTCGGCCGCGCGATCAGGCCGCCTAGATGCTGTCGCTCGCGATACGCACGAGCCAGAGCTCGGGATTGGTCGGCAGACGCGAAGCGCGATGCTCGGGAAAGACCAGCAAGGCTTCAAGTCCCGTCCGATCCGTCACGACGATAAACTCCATGGCACGCGTGTGCAGGGAGAGGAGGACGCCGGCGAGGTCGCGCTCCTGATCCATCGGCGCTGCGTGCACGCTCTTGCTTGTCCAGAAGGGGGTTTCCCAGGCTCTCACCTCATTGTCCGCCAGAACCACCATTTTCCTCGCCATTTTCGCAGGGGTGACCCAGTTGGGTATGAACCAGGGCCAGAAGCCCGCGCCCGCGTAAAAGCGCGCCATCGTTTCCGAGATGTCGAGAACCAGAAGCTCGGGCCAGACAGGTGGCCCGACAATTTCGAGGACGAGCTTCCGGAATTGGTCCCTCTGACCGACGTTCATGGGGGTGAGCTCGCCGATCTGCCGGCAGCGAGACATGATCTGCCGGTCGCCAAGATCGGGAACCGGGCCAAGCGGGCCATAATTCACCAGGGCCACCTGCGCGCCTGGATGGGCGCGGGCATAATCAAGCAGGACGGCGTTGAAGTCGCGTTGCTTTGCCTTGCGATAATGCTTCACCTCGACCACCAGCCGGCAGATGTCGGTGCCATCATCGCTCCACAGGCTATAGTCGGGCTGGACATGGCCCTTGCGCTTTTTTCCTGCCGGGTTTGCGAGCGGAATGCGGCGCTCGGCAAAGAGGTGCATGGGCGGCCGCGACGTTCGGACCGTCGCTAGCAATGTCTTGCGGAAGGCAAAGAGGAGCTTGCGCTCCTCATGGTGCAACTCGACCTCATGCTCTGCCAGGGCCTCGACGATTTCCGTGCAGATCCAGATAGCATAGACTTCATGGCGCTGGCGCCAGACCGGCAGCGAGAGAAGGCGCTGGAGGCGCGCGGCCTGCGTCTCGAAGCGAAAGGCGCGCAAGGGGAGGTCCGCATAGGCCCTTTCGAGCGCGGCATTCACGTCTGAAAGGCTGTCACGGTCGACCCCGCGCAGGCGGGCAAGATGCTGGATCGCAGAGCCGAGCCAATAATCCGTCTCATCCTGCGCGATCGTCCCGGGATGAAAGGCATCGCTCGCCTCGTAGCCGATAGCCCGAACATGGGTGCCCGGCAGATACTCGCCATAGGCCTCCATCATGGCCGAACGATCAGGCCATAGATCCCGCATCCGTGCGAGCGTCACCTGGGCAATCGTTGCGGCGTCGGCGATGGCGGGCGGGAAAAGGCCGGGTTGAAGCGCCGAGGGAAAGGCGGGGAAATAGCCGCCACGATATTGTACGAGCCAGGCATCGACCTCCGCGATGCCGCTTTCTCCGGGGCGACCATAGACGCCGGTCGATTGCACCATCGCATCGCGGAGTGCGCGTTTGGCGGTTACGTCTATCGCCGGGACATGAAGGCTCGTCTCGACCATGCCCCAGATCTCGAGAAACTCCTCGAACTCCTTGAGGTCCGGCATGTGCTGACCGATTGCGATCCGCCAATGGGCGTTGCCCTGATTGGCGCCGGCCCTTCTGAAGTAGGCCAAAATATCCTGAAACATCGCGGCAAAGGGGGCCGCCGCCGACATGAGCGCCTGCACCAGTTCGTCGGTGGTGGCAGTGGAGAGGGCCTGGTCGAAGGAGATCGCGGCGGGATCAAGCTGCAGGCGGAGCGCTTCCTCCAGCTCGAAGTCGCGTTCATCCCGCTCGATCCCGCCGATGCGGCAAAGCGCGTCCCAGGCCGAGCGGCTGTCCTGGTGCAATTCGAGCCCCGAAGCCTTCTTCCTCGGGCCGCCTAGCCAGCGTGGAAGCTTGGGCATGTCACGCTCCAGGTCATGTGCGCTGCTCGGTCAGGGTCGCTGCGCGAGCGGATCGCTGTCATTGGACGGCCGCAATTTGAGCATCGACTTCGGCGTCGGGCTGGTGCGCTTGCCCTTGACGAAGTCGATGCCGCGCCAGGCCGGGTCGGTGGCAAGCGCATGGAGGGCTTCCATTGCCTTCACCATGTCGAGCGCGAGATCGGCCTGCTGATTGTTGCTGAAGGGATAGCCGACCTTGCTGTCGAAGGGCGATGCCGAGGCCCGAACCTCTTCCGCCATCTGCTCGACACTGGGTGTGACATGGGCCGGATCCGCACCGGGAAGTTCCGCGCGCGCACGATCCTTGTCCCAGCCGGTCTTGAAACGGGAGGCGGCCACCTCAAGCCCCGCAAGGAACATCCGAAACCGCACGAAGCGGTGATTGGCCCAGTTGAGCTCCAGTATCTGATCGGGATGGAACGGATCAAGCCGGGTTTCCGGATGAAAGCGCGCTGCGATCATCTTGCCGGCAAGTTCGCCGCGTTCCTGAAGCCCCTCGATCTTGGGCTCGTCCATGTTGAAATTGAACCCGCCCTCGTCGGTTTGCATGCGGATATGCACGATCCGATCCCGGTAGCCCGGCACGTCGATGAGCTGGTTGTCGCCCCATTGTCGTGCGGTCGTCACGATCCGGCCACCAAAGCGCAAAAGACGCCCCAGACCATCACCCGGCCTGAAGCGCGTATAGGCCGACAGCCGTCCCTTGTTTGTCCGTAACATGTAGACAAGGCCCTCGGCATTGGCCGTGTCCCTATCCGAGCTCATGGCCAGTCCTGCCCCTTCCTCCGGTTCCGCTTCGGCGCCGTCCTCAGCGCTCCTGGGCCTGCGCACCACCTCCGGAGCGAACTCGTCATCATGGTAGAGAAGATTGAGGCAGAAGGTCGGTCGCCCCGGAATGGGCGCGTCGAACAGATGGATCGGGAAATTGGACGTGATCCCGCCATCGGCAAGCCAGATTTCATCGAGCTGCGTCTTGCCAGAGCCATCGCCGAAGGGGCGGATGAGATAGAGACGGACCGCGCGAAACAGAAAGGGAAAGCTCAAGGAGGCCCGGACTCCGAAAAGGACGGGCAGATCCTGGGGGAGGGGAAGGCGGATATAATCAGCCCTCTCGCCCGGATCCGTGATCACACGTTGAAGTTCATTGTCGATATCGGGGCCTTTGCGGGCCTTGGCGATCATCCAGTCGACGATCGGATCGGGAAACAGCGCGGCGAGATCGCTCTTGCGCGCGTAGAGGCGATCATCCCGCCGCATGAACGGCAACTGGACCGATTGGGCCCGGTTGATATCCGATGCGACAAGCGCCAGCTCGATATCGCGAGGGATAAGATCAAGCGGTATCGACTGTTCCTCGGGCGCGTCGGACGCCTCGGCACCATTGCCTTGCTGCAGCGCGGCCCGATGCTGTTGCGCATGCTCGGCCGCGGAGGTCATCGCTGCGTCCAGTGCCTTGTCGCGGTGGAGCGCGGCGACCCGAAATTGTGCCGCCCAAAGATCGCCAAATGTCAGCACCTCATCCTCGGGCAGGCCAGCGAGCAGCTGGAACTGCCCATGCAGCCATTGGGCCAAAGAGGGCGAAACAGTTGCGGCCGGCGCCTTGCGCCATGGCCAGCGCCACCGCGGGCTTCGATGGCGATATTGCGCGGTGCCCGAGCAGAAGCCGAACCCATTGTCGGCAACGGCTTCGAGATCCGCCCTGATCCGCGGCAGCCAGCGCTGGCCGGCCCTGACTGCCGTCATCAGGGGAACGAGGCTGAGAAACAGGCAAAGGCGCACCAGCGTCTCGACCGAAAGGAGCGCTACCGGAGAGGCCCAGCAGAGCAACGCGATCGCGATTGCCGCGAAAGCAATGCCCTCCATGAAAGCCCGGCCAAGAAGGATGCGAACGAACTTGCCTCGACGTTTCCCTTCGGGCGCCGAGGCGAGGTCAAGGCCCAGGCGAAACAGGCGCGCAGTATCCTGGTCGGGCTCGAACAGCCGCAGGAGCAGCGGTTCACCATCGACGGGCGCGCCCAGCTCCTTTGCGAGGGTGGCCATGACCCGGTCAGCCTGAGGATTGCGCCCTGACCGGCGCCCGAATTCCATTGCAGCGGCAGCTGCGGCGCCGATGGCGCCGGCCGATGTGCCGCCGATCGAACGAAGCCGATAGGTTTGGGCAATCGCCGCGATAGCAGCAGGATAGATGATGCCGCTCGTCACGCCGCCCTTCATGACAAGGTCGCATTCCAGGGGCGGCGAGGCGCAAGGTGCCTGGGATGTCCGGGGTGCGGTTGTCATGCCGCCGTCCCCCTATCCGGTGTCGTACGGCATGCAAGAATATCGGCAAAGATCAGCGCCACGTCCACTTTGCGCATGTCACCCTCCCAAGATGGCGAATCATGATATCGCAAATACAGCGCCAGATCATGGTCATTGCCGCTACTGCCGCAAATATCCCGAAGCCATGGCGCCGCAATACTGACTTTGGCTGCATGTGAATTGGTAATCTTACTTATGCCGCGCCCGTCATTTCGCTCTGATTTTTCTCAGAGAATGGGGCTTTTATCAGTAATTTGGGGAGGGGGAGGCTTGATAATGCCGTTTCTGCGCTCGCCTCTCTCGCATGTGGCATCGTTATAGCCCTTTCTTTTCACGCAATGGCGGGGGCGGGGGGCGGGGCGGGGCCGGCCGGCCCTTGCTGACCGGGCCGGATTTCCTGCCGGCCTAGGTCTGCGGCATCTGTACCCTGGAGGGCCTGGTCCGGCGCTGCGTGCGCGGCGCGATGCTGTCGCCTGCCTCGAGACCCTTCAACGCCGCCAGCGCCACGTCGCCACCGACCCTCAATATCTCTGTCAGGAGGCGCTGGAAACCGGCTTCGCTCAGCTGCTCTACGGGCAGGTTCCGCACCAGTACAGCATATCTGTCGCGCAGGGCCTGGCGCGTTGCTTCTATCTCTTCATCAAGCTTGCATTGCCGCGCTTCGAGCTCGGCCAGTCGTTCGCGTTGGGTCATTTTGGGCATAGGGCCATTCCTTGCTCGAAACAGGCCTGCCCGCCGGCTCATCTTATCGCTCCGTGGAGGGCATCTGGCAAGGGACAGGAGCTGGGCGCCAGGCCGAGGACGGCTCCTGGAGGTGAGGCAGGGCTGTCATCTGGTCCGCTCGGCCTGCGACCATGCGAGGCTGGATCGACGACAGAAATGGCAAGGGGGAAGAGGATGGGGCGTCACGGCCTCCGGCCGATCGCGCTCTATGCCGCTGCGCGTCACCGTGCCTGCGCGATACCAGTCGCGGCCCTTTCGGGAAACGATCGCTGACGCGGCATCCTCTGGATGCCAGTCGGGCATCGCGGCGCGATGGCGTTAGAATTTGTGCCTCCGGCATGGCGGGGTGGGCGGCGTTCCCCTTTAGGCCCTCCATGTCGCGCTGCAAGCCGGCTGTGCCCCGGCTCCTCCTCTGCGTTCCGGTCCTTGCGGATGCAGCCCGACATCTGTGGCGGGCCTGCCGGTCCACGCCTTGCCGCCCACCCCGCCTTTCCGGCGGCAGGTGCTGTCAGGCAGGAGTGAAGGACATGGGTACCGATCATGGCTCGCGGTCGAGCCTTTATACCGACGTCACCGACCGCATCATCGCGCAGCTCGAGGAAGGGCGCCTGCCATGGGTGCAGCCCTGGCATGATGCCAATGCGGCTATAGGGCTTCCGCGCAATGCAGGGACCGGGCGGCGTTATTCGGGGATCAACGTACTGATCCTGTGGGATCGCCTCATTACAGAGGGCTATGGGTCGCAGCGCTGGCTGACCTATCGGCAGGCACAGGCGCTCGGCGGCAATGTCCGTCGGGGCGAGGGCGGCACCACCATCTGCTACGCCGATCGCTTTACCCCCAAGGCACCGGCAGGGAGCGAAGGGAGCGACGGGGATGTTCGACAAATCGCCTTTCTCAAGCGCTTCACGGTCTTCAATGTCGAACAATGCGAGGGCTTGCCCCGCGACCACAGCAAGTGCCCGGTGCCCCGCAACGAGCCCGAGATCATCCCCGAGGCCATTGCCCTCATCGAGGCGACGGGCGCCGAAATCCGCGTCGGCGGCGATCAGGCCTTCTATGCGCCGCGCGAGGATTATATCCGCGTTCCAGAGCCGGCCGTCTATTATGAGCCGATCAACTGGTATCGCACCGTATTGCACGAGCTTGGCCATTGGAGCGGGCATCATTCCCGCCTCGACCGATTGCCACATTGCGACGAGCGTTCCGCTTATGCGCGCGAGGAGCTTTGCGCCGAAATGTGCAGCGCTTTCCTGTGCGCCGAGCTCGGGATCACCCCCACGGTGCGGCATGCGGATTATGTCGGCGCCTGGCTGGCAGTCCTCAAGGAGGATAGCAAGGCGATCTTCCGGGCCGCAAGCCAGGCCAGCAAGGCCGCCGAATTCATTCTGGCGTTCGCTGACCCCTCCGGGACGGAGAATGTGGCGTGACCGGGGGGATCGATACGGGAAGGCAGGCCGCTTTCCGCAAGGCGCTTGCGGCTCTCCCCCGCCTGCAGCGGATCGTCTATCTCCTCCACGCGATGGATGGCCTGAGCTACAATGAGATAGGTTTCAGGATCGGTGAGGATGTGTGCGCGGTTGAAGCCAATCTGGCGGCGGCCATGAAGCTGCTTGTGCGACACATGGACGAGCCCGGCTGAACTGGCGCATGCCCTGGTGTTACCATCGAAACCCGGCGCCCGATGGACGCCGGGTTTCATGCTATGCGCCCTGCAATTTCTGACCGCCGGCTTTTCAGCGCAAGGAAACTTCGCCAGAAGGCGGGCATGCGTATCCTCTCCCTAGTCACCCTGTCGCTTCTGATGACCTCTCCCGCCCAGGCCTGGGGTCCCATCGGTCACCGGATCACCGGTGCCATCGCCGACGAAAATCTCAGTGGCCTTGCGCGCGCCAATGTCGGGATCCTGCTGGGCAGCGAGGATCTGGCGCAAGGCGCGACATGGCCCGATGACATGAAATCCGACCCGGCCGACTTCTGGCAGAAAAAGGCCAGTCCCTGGCATTATGTGACGGTGCGGGAAGGTGATGACTATAAGGCCTCCGACGCGCCGGCCGAGGGTGATGCCATGACCGCACTCACGCGCTTCACGGCCACATTGCGCGACACCAGGGCATCCCTTGAGGACAAGAGGCTCGCACTGCGGTTCATCGTGCACATCATCGGCGACCTTCATCAGCCCTTGCATGCCGGCGGGGGCAATGACCGCGGTGGCAATGATTTCAAGGTGACTTGGTTTGGCCGTACCAGCAATCTTCACTCGGTCTGGGATTCCGGCATGATCGAGCAGCGCTCGCTCTCCTATTCCGAATATGCCCATTGGCTTTCCCGCGCGATCACGCCCCAGCAAGTGATTTCCTGGAGCGACATCAGGCCCACAACCTGGCTCCATGAGAGCATATCGCTGCGCAAGACCATCTATCCCGCCGATCCCGCCATTAGCTGGGTCTATGCCTATCAGCATCGAGAGGAACTGGATGATCGCCTGGGGCGCGCAGGCGTGCGGATCGCGGCTTATCTCAATTGGGTCTTCGAGCAGCCGGCCGTGCCTCCTGCCAAGGCCGGCTGACATGCCGCGAGGCGCGCCAATGGATCTTGTCGGCATGCTCCAGGGGGAGGGGCTCCACCCTTTCCTGCGCATGGCAGATGGCGGGGTCTGGCGTCTGGATATCAGCCTCCGGTTCCAGCATCTGCTCGGTCAGAGGGTCCATATCGTGGGTCGACGGTCAGAATTTGACATTATCGACGTCGAGCGCATCGAGCCGGCATGACCGAGGAGCAGGTGATGCTGGGCGCCGCCATGATGCTCCTGAAGCGATATGGGAGCGAGGCCCCGCTTCATGTCGCCCGGCGAATTGGTGAACTCGTCCTTGAGGGGGATAGGCTTGGCGTCGCGACCTGGCAGGGCGTGGCAGCGCATATGGACATGATCTTGCGATGGGGATCCGTACAGTAGGTCGGCAAAAACTCTCGCCACATCTCTCCCGGTCGCAGACGTAATCCGGTTTGCTTGCCCGGAGCGACCACATTGCAGCGCCGGTTGCAGGGAGCCTTCCCTGAGCCGGCCTGCCACAAATCTGCGATATCATTGCAGTGTCCGAAGCATGAAAACTACGTGAATTCAAGTGCATGACGTCCATCGTCATCCTGATCGGCAATATATTTCCGGAAAACCGAGATCGACGCCTTGATCCCGATAGTAACGGCATGCATTTTACTTGAAAGGGCGCGCCAACTTATCAATGGGGGTGATAAGGTGACGGTATATGAGGTAGATGCTCAACAAGGTTGGGCGGGCGTCGCGGCTGCTCTCGATATGGCACGGCCAGGCGATTTCGTGAGGCTCGATGCGGGGCTATATCAAGGTCGTGAGACACTGATTGTCGCGAGTGGTGTCACTCTCGAGGGCTGCCAGCAGGCCATTTTGCGATATCATGGCGAAGACGCCGCAATCCAGGCGACGGGCGGTGAGGACATAGCCTTGGTCGGACTGGTGGTCGAGGTTGAGGCCTCCCGCTTGTCGGTCCCTCCACCCAAGATCCTTGAGGGCCAGAGCTTCGGGGGCTCGATCGCGATGTCTTATACGCCTCCGGGGCTCACCAGGAATGGTGTTGCCGCCATTGCCATGAGGCATGTCACGCGCGGGCGCATTGTTGGTTGCAATATCAGGATTGACCGAACTGATGGCGCCGGCCTGCTGGTAAAATCCTGCGAGCAGGTCGAGCTGGCGGACAATCGCGTTCGCGGCGGCGCCATCGGCATCCGGCTTTTCGGATCGCAGGGACTGGTCGTGCGAAACAGCTGTACCGCGAGTGCCAGCGCAGGAATGGAGCTGCATGACGGTCATGATCCATCCGGTCCCGTGGCAAAGGCGACTTTGCGTGAAAACGACTGCAGCGGAAATGGGGATGTCGGCATCCGCATTATCTCCGCCTGGGCCGAACTGATCGCCGACAATCGCTGCAACTCCAATAGTGTGCGTGGTATCCTTCTCATCCGCTGCGAGCGCAGCATGAACGTCGCGCCGCGTGCAACGCTCACGAACAACGAATGCAACGACAATGGCGAAATCGGTATCCTTTTGATCGGGTGCGAGGAAACAACTGTTGAGGGCAACCGCGTGGCAGGGCAGGGCCTGTGTGGCATCCAGCTGCAGAATGACGCGAGAGCTCACGCCCTTACTGCGCAGGCCGACATAGTGAATAATGTCTGTGAAGGTCACCAGATCGGCATTCGATTGCTCTCGGGCAGATCCGATCGCATCGAAGGAAATCGCTGCACCGGCAGCCAATATGGCGGGATCGTCCTGATCGAACATTCCGAGGGCGGGCAATTGCCATCCCACGCCACCATCCGCGGCAATCATGTATCGGGGAGCAGGGAAGGCAGTGGAATCATCGTCTTCTCATCCATCTGTCCTGAGATCAGCGACAATGACTGCCTCGACAATAACGATCATGGCATCGCGCTGGACCGGTCTCCCGACCGTCCGGACCTCCCGGCCCGGGCGAATATCCTGTCCAATCGCTGTATCGGAAATCGCAGGGCAGGCATCCTGCTGCTCGGCGCGCAAAGCGGCGGGATTTCGGCAAATACCGTTGCGGACAACATGTCGCACGGAATTGCCATCGAAGGGAAGGTGGACGCGGAAACAGCTCCCTCTCTTGGCCCGATTTCGCATAATATTTGCGAACGCAATCAGGAATGCGGAATTCTCCTTTTGTCGGCACAGGCCGAACGTATCGACAACAATCGCTGCATCGAGAACGGTAATCACGGGATCGATCTGGAGCCCCATCCCGATCAGCCTGCCACGCCCTCCGAGGCGATCATTTCCGCCAACCATTGCTCGGATAACGGCCGTTCGGGGATCGCCCTATTCTCATCGCGCAGCGATAGCGTTCACGACAATGACTGCGCTCACAACAAGGGGCATGGCATCGTACTGGATCGTGCTCCCATCGCGCCGGACGAGATCGCTATCGCGCCCCTCACGGCCAACCGGTGTCTGGCCAACGCACAGAGCGGCATCGTTCTCCTTGCTTCCAGAAGCCCGCAGATTGCCGGAAACCAGTGCTCCGACAACATGACCCACGGCATCGTCCTGGAAGCCAAACCGAACTTTCCGGATCAGGCCTCGAATGCCATCGTTTCGGACAATCTATGCGAGCGTAATGGCGATTGCGGCATCATTCTTTTCTCGTCAGTTGCAGAGCTGATCGACCATAATCGCTGTACCGCCAACGGCCATTATGGGATCAATCTCGAACCCTTTCCGCAAGCGGACGCATTGCCCTCGATAGCCGCTATCGCGTCCAATCATTGTTCGGCGAACGGGTGGTCAGGGATTGCCCTCCTGTCTTCACGCAGCGAGGGTGTCACGGATAATCATTGTGACGATAATCGCGCCCATGGCATAGTTCTGGATCGCGCGGGAGCGACGCCTGACCTTGCCGCCAGCGCGCCCATGACCGGCAACCAATGCGGCGGGAACGATCGAAGCGGAATTGCCGTGGTCGGCGCAGACGGCGAATTGCTGGCGAACAATGTCGCATCTGGCAATCAGGGCTATGGCATCGTTCTGGAAGTGAAGCGCGATGCCCGGCCGGGGGAGGGCCACGCTGTCGTGGCCGACAATATCTGCGAGCAGAACGGGACGAGCGGGATTGCACTGCTGTCGCTCCATGCGGACGTTCTCGAACGCAATCGCTGCTCGAAGAATGTCGAGCACGGCATATTGTTGGCTTCCCTGGAGGATTTTTCCTCGACGGGATCACAGGCTCGGATCGAGGCGAATACCTGCGTCGGTAACGCTGCAAGCGGTATCCTGCTGCGATCAAGCCAGAGTGGGCGGATCGCCGGTAATCGCTGCAGCGACAACAGTCGGTTCGGGATCGCGCTGGAAATGGAGGCGGGGCCGGCCAGGATTCCATCGCGCGCTATCGTGACCGGTAACCAGGCCTTTCGAAACGGGGGCAGTGGTATCGGCCTCATCTCTTCTCGAAGCGATCAGATCGATCGCAACCGATGCTGGAGCAATCAACAGAGCGGCATCGACCTGTTCCGCGGGGAGGACACGGGCGATATCTCCTCCCATGCGGCCATCATCGACAATTGGTGCAGTCGCAATCACCTCAATGGTATCGGCCTTCACTCCTGCGAAGCGTCCGAAATCGACGGCAATGTCTGCTCGGCAAACGTCTTTCAGGGTATCGGCCTCTTCAGGTCTGAAGGACATCCTGATATTCCCTCGCGCGCAGACAATATCGCGCGCAATCTATGCCACCATAATGGACAGGGCGGCATCAATCTTATCTCGTCGGACGCGGGCGAAATCGCACGGAACCGCTGCTGGAGAAACGGGCATCACGGCATCGTCATGCAGCGGGCGACCTGGAATATGTCCGCTCCCTCGCGTGCGGCGATCGTCAGGAATAGCTGCTACGATAATGACAAGAGCGGCATCACCCTGCTCTCGTCGCAAGCCCCGATCCTTTCCGGGAACCAAATGAAGGGCAACGCCGTCGATTTTCAGTCCGTCATCCAGACCGGCTGCGACGAGCCCTCCTCGCCTGAGGAACAAGCTGGGGGTGATCCAGCCTGCAAAGAGTTGCCCCATTGGGACGACTTGCCCGAGCATGGGTTGTCCCAGAGCGACATGAATCTGATCAGCGGCTTCATGACTCCTGCCGGGTGCCTGAACTGTCTTGCCGACCTGATTGGACAGCGAAGCCGAACTGCCCGGCCCCCAGGGGATGGCGATGTCTCCGCGCGGCATCGTCATTATCGATTGCACCATCATGGCGGGGACTATCATATAGATCCGGTTCCAACAGCTGGTCGCGATGCACTGGCCGAGGTTGGATTGAGCCTGCGAGAAATGAAGGCGGGCCTCGAGGGCGGCTTGCGACCGCAGCCGGAATGGTTTGCGCTCGTATCCGCCGATGAGGCTGCAGTGGAACGCGTCGCCGATATCGTCCAGCAGGCAGCAGGAAGTCCTGCCAGGAAATCTCGCTGGACCCGAGCCTATCCCATCCATGCATTGCAGCAATTCGACCATGGTGCCCGCAACCTCCCAGGCGGGCACAGACCGGTCACCGGGCTGTTTGAGGAAGAACTACTGAGCCAACGCCGGTGGGTTGATCGCGCCGGCTGTATCGTGCGCCTTCCTGAAGTCTGGCTGCTGCTTTCGCTGCCGCTGGTGACCGGCCTGCTGGCCCCCCTCTGGCTTGGCCGGCAATGGACTGTCGCAAGGGACTGGCTTGGTGCCAGCATGGTCAACTGGCTCACTCTGGGCGCTGCTGTGCTGATGGGCATGACCGGCCTGATCATGCTGCTCAATCTACGCATGCCCCGTGTATTGGAGATCCGCTCCAGTCCGCTTCAATGGCTTGCCATGCTGTCCAATGCGATTTTTTCCCTCGCACCAGTCAAGGATGTCTGGGAGAAACTCACCGAACGGTTTGGAACGCCGATCCAGGCCTGGCGACAGGCGCTGGAGGATCGCGCCTGGCTTGGATGGGCTCGCCGTCGATTGTTTAGGCACGGAGGCGGCGTCTATCCCATCGCGATCACGCATCTCGAGCATTGGCACGAAGAGGACCAGCGACGGCTCGCATTGCTTGTGGCACAACTACCAAAACGCGTGATGCCTTGTTTCGTCATGCAGATGGATGGACGCGTCTGCGTTGAGCCTGCCCTTTTGTCCAACTCCAACAGGGGGCCATGGGCAAAAGGCTTTGATCTTCTGCTCGCCGACGATGACGACAAACTTCGCCTTGATATTGAGGCTGTTCGGGCCGCCTGCAAAGGAGAGGGGGAGCCTGCGCTCGAATTGCTTGGGGTCAGCGGCGAACTGGCCGACCGGGATCGGGAGGAACTGCGCGGTTCCTTGCTGGACACGCTCTGGTGGCCTGTGGACCTGCTCCCAACCTTCTCCATCGGGTCTGCGCCAAGCGGGAAATTCTCGGTCAGACGACCGATCATGATCGGAGCTCATGAGACATTGGGGCCTGAGTTTCTTGTTTATTCCCGTTTTTTCGTTGCGCAGGCTGATCGTGACCAGTGGGGGAAAGACATGATTGAGCCCGTCTTTCTCATGGCAAGATCAGCGCCGGCGCTTCGACTGTATCGAACGAGAATTGACAGGATCCCCTTTGAGCGCGTCACGGGTCGTGTCGGCAAACGCAATGCGGTGGCGCAATTGGCCGCGCAATTATGGGGCGCAGAGGCCGATGCCCTAGAATATATCGCCAGCGCTATTGGCTGCGGAATTGCCCACCATCTCAAGCTTGCGGCCGATGCGTTGCAGAAGGATGACGATCTGGAGCGCAGGATCGTGGCCGAACGTGCCCTTGAGGCAGTCCGGTTCCTGGGCGAGGATTTGCAGGCGCTGATTAAAGCGGGTGCTATCCTCCATGGCGAGGCTTGCCTGTTGGAACGGTGGGAGGCTCTTGATCGCTTTTTCGCCGCACAGGCGCAGGAATGGGATCGCTCCGAAGCAACGGCGCGAATGTATGCCCTGTATCTTGGTGCATGCGGCACCCGTCAGGATGAAGCCGGCCTTCGGCTTATCGAAGAGGATCTCCATGCTGTTCAAACGCTCGTCGCCGGAAACAGAGATCTCCGCACCATGCCAGCATCCTCGCGCAGGGACGTCGCGCTCAATGCTTTCGCTGCGGAACTGAGCCTGCTGGCGCTCATGGATATCGAATTGGCCAGGCAGAGTATCACCCGCCTGCGTGCCCAGCACTGGACGCAACTGCCTCCGCAGGTCTCACATCATTTCGAGGCAATCGCCGGCAACATCGAGGCTGTTCGCGCCTCGCTGGTCAAATTGCTTCTTGCGGCACGCGATCCAGGCGAGCTCGAGAGAATATTGATCGTTCATCGCTCGCTTCCCGAGCGATTGCTTTACGCACTGGGGCAGATCGCTGCGGCGGCGACACAGGATCGAGCTTTGCTGGCTAAAGCCGGGGCTAGCCTGGCAACGGCAGTGAGGACGATGAACGTGCCGCTCGACCCTGGCGCCGTAAAGCATATCGAAATGCGCGATTATGATGAGCTTGCCACGATGGATTCGCGGGATGGTGTCATCATTCTCGAATGGCTGCAGCGCGATGAGGCAGCCGCGCAAATTGCAAAGCTGCTCTCGCCCCCGCCCAGGGGGCAGGTACCTATCGCCCGTATCATCGACCGCGAACTGGAGCGGCTCCTGCTCCTTGCAGAGGAGGTTGTTCGCAACTGGGCGAAATGAGGATCGCTGGCGGTGGAATGGGCATCACATAGCTGGCGGGGCCGATGGCGGAAATTCCTGAACCCAGGATCGCAGTGCAACTTAGTTCACCGGTGCGCCCGAGCCGGTGACGCCTTCCCGGATTGATCGCCACGAGCGTCCGTCGACGATGAACCCTAATGGGAGCCGCTTCGTCTCGTTGGTTATGGGACTCGTCCACATGAATTCCCTGGGCACGGCAACCTGTCCCCAGGATGGAACGCGCTTCGTCACGATCGCTACCGGCAGTCGCACGGGATTGCCCTTGGCAATCGGTCCAAGCGGGATATCCTCGGCCTTGCCAGCGCGATGTGCATAGGCCCAGATTGGCGCTTCGCCGCTTGCAGGCATGGAATCCACCCGGGCTGTCGGCGAAATATTGTAAAGGCCGCTGTTATTCTCGACCTCCAGAAATACGAGCGTGGCCTGCGTTATAGGCGTGGCGTCGGGGCGGTCACTCTCGTTTGAATCATACCACCGGACCTTACCGCAATAGCTTTTCAGCCGGGATTCAGCCTCGTTCCAGATCGCATTCTGCACATAGCCGGCATGAATGTCGTAGCGGTCTGTCTCAGTCTGTTCGCCCACGTCGTGCACGGCCTCCATTTCCCCGTTGGCCGGCTGGCCTCCCGACGAGCCGGGAAGCGCGTTTTTGTACCTGTCACAATAGATATGGAGATCCACGCCATAATATTGGCCATCCAGGATGCCCAATGTCTCAGCGCTGCGCGTTTCGGCGTTGAGACGATAATTTTGCAAACCCAAATACGTAGCAGCGCACAGGCTAAGGATCGAAACGGCGATGGCCGGGTTCGATCTGAACTCTGAGCGCCAGGTCTTCCCTTCCAATTTTCGATCCTTTGAAGCCATTGCCACCTCCTGGTTGCTGACATCTGCTGTCGCCTACATCGAAAAGAGGAGCAGCCCCCCCCAAGAAGCCGACGGTCAGCCCTTCCGGAATACGGCAATCTTTTGTGCAGAACCCGTGATCCTGGCCATGCCTCGGCATATGAGGACGGAGCCGGCAGGCGGCTCCAGATTGCTACCTGGATCCAGGAAGAGTTGCAGGGAGCGGCTCGCTACGCTGCCGTCCTCATAGGAGACGATCGTATCGCTGCCATCCTCATCGATCGCTGTAAGCCTGAGCTCGAGAGCCTCATCGTTGCGCATTTTCGTCTGAAGGCCGATCAGTGTCAGCGCGCCCTTGTAGCGGATAACTTCTCCCATCAGATGCTACTCCCCCATGATTGTGCAGCGATGGCAACGATGAGATCGTCCAGCTTCTTGGTCGAGCAATAATTGGCGATAATGTCGCGTCTGATCGCGGTGCGAAGCGTGGTGGCATCGCTGCCGCCTGCAAGCCCCATCAGTTTTGCCATGCTGTCAAGGCCAGCAACATTTCCGACGGTTACAAGGCTGCTCACGAATTTCATGATGCGCTGGCGCTGCGTCACAACATCCTCCTCGCCGTCACACGCGCTGACCGCATTTTCATAACGCTGCCGCTCAGTGGCGCGTTGCTCGGACGCGTTGGTTGTAATGACATCCACGGCGCGATCGAGTGATGCCGCAGATTCGTAGGCCGCGATATCGCCAAAGGCCGTTTCCAACGGATAGGCATTTGCGTCCTTGCGAAGGTTGAGGACGATCTGGGTTCTTGCCTTTGCCCTCTCCGCATCCATCGCGGCGAGCAGGGCCGGCAGGGCCTTGTCGAAATAGACATTCTTGTCGACCACTGCCTTGCCACCGGCAACGGCTGCTGCGGCGGCTGACAGTTCGGTCGCGGCGCCATTGATGACCGTCGCGCCGGTAGTCAGGCCCAGGACAGCAAGGTCGGCGCCCAGAGCTCCACCGCGACCCTGGCTCGAGACCGCTCGACGGAATTCAAGATAGCGTGCATCGATCGCCGCGAGATAAACCGCAACGACCATGTCACGATATTCCTGTGGCGTCATATCGCCCCGGCTCGCATCATCAGCCGCTCGGAAGGCCTTAATGGCCTCATCGAGCTTGTAGGCGCTCACAAGACCGACACTGTCCTTGACAGGAATGATCGGGGCAGGTGCTCCGCCGAGCGCCGCACAGCCGTCCAGCATGAGGAACGAAATTAACAGCGCAGCCTTGCATGAAGCCATGGTTGGTCCGTTCCTGATAATGCGGGGTGGATGCGGGCTCGTTTGCGGATGAGCGCGGGCCGACTTGAGCTGTCCGGAACAACTGCTATTTTGGGACGCTGGACAATCGCCGCTGGTCTGATTGCCGCATGTCGATAGCATCAATTGGGCCGTCCCCTCCCAAATTGCCATCAACCGGCCAAATGCAGCATTCCCCATATCTGCCAACTCCAGAACGAATCGGCGACCGGATTTTATTCTATTTGCATAATGATAGCATGTGCATCGCAAGAACAAAGGCAGAAAATATGCCTATATTTCCGCGTCAACGGTCTCGATCGTGAGGTTGGAGGAAATAGACGCGACGCTTTATCGAACCATGTCGCAGGAATTTTCATGCCTGTTGGGAGCAACTGCCGGGTCGGAACCTTGGTCGGCATCACACTGGCTGCCCACCATTGCGCAAGAGCAGGCGCCTCGGTCGAAATGGATTGCAACGGGCTGGCCGCGTCTTCAGGGAACCCTCTGGGCACCGACATGGACTGACCCAACCTTGCGCATGCCGCCTAGCGGCGGTGGCGGATGTAATCGACTTGACCATCCTTTCGTCCGGCATCAGTGGGATCACTTTTCCGCAGCGAGCCGCTATGTTGCCACACCCATCGCAATTCGATCTCGCCGCTCAAGCGAAACGCCTATGGAGCGCATCCACGGCGCAGCCAAAGCCAATCATTTTGCTGGCGCCGCCGGGACGTGACACCGAGCAGTTGCGGCCCATCGCCCAGCAACTGGGCATTGCCTATCTCCGGGGCGATCTCGGCCAGACCATTACCCCCGAGCAACATTCCCTTCTTACAGACAAAGAGCCGCGCCTGGTCGCTCTCTTCGGGATAGATCGATTGAGCGGGGGCGAAAGAAGCGCTCTTGTTCGCCTGCTTGGCAATGGCGCTCGATCGCTTCCCGTGATCATCTGCCCGATCGCGGCGGATAAGGAGGAACCCATCCGCCAGGCCTTTGCGCAGATGCGAGGCTCCGAAACCGTAATCAGGGTAGGCGACCCGCGACGTCGGGCATGGAGGGCGCGTTGGCAGGGCAAGGGTAAGAATGGTCGCGCAGTCGTGACAGCTCAACCGGATCAGAAATTCGACCAAATGTCGGCAGCAAAGGATGGCTGAAAGGCTGGCCTGACAGGCCCTCCGGAGCGCTGACGGCTGATTGAGAGCAGGGGTTGCGTTCGTGGCTACCCAACACAGCATGCCCTGGCGCCCTCAGTAGCCGATCTGTTCGAGACAGGCACCAGTCTGCTGATGATAGCTGCCGCCGAACAGGCGAAGATGAACCAGAAGGGGCCAGAGCCGATAGACAGGCTGGCGCGCTTCCCAGCCCTGGTCAAGACCACATGCCTCGTAGAAAATCGGGGGTGGCTGATCGAACAGGCTCAGCATGGCAAGGTCGACCTCCCGATCTCCATGATAGCATGCGGGGTCGATCAGCCCGCTGATCTCGTCCTGATAGATCAAGATGTTGCCGCCCCAAAGATCACCATGGAGCAGGGATGGCGTCGGGTTCTGTGAAATATGATCGCCAAGCCGATCTGCGAGCCTTTCGATCCTTTGTGCCAGGTGGCTGCTCAGATAGGGGATATGGCAGCGCAGCCGCCGGTCTGCCCAGAAATCGACCCAGTTGCTGGCCGGGCCATTTTCGATCAACAACTCACCAAAGCCGTAATCCCGGTCCCACCCATAGGCCATTTGAGATGACGCGTGGAGACGGTCGAGCGTTTCGGCAAGATGTGCCCAGCTGCGGGCGAGGCGCCCGCCTGTCGGCAATTCCTCCATCAGGAGAATAGTATCCTCGACCCCACCGATACAAACCTGTCCTGGGACTATGCCTATCAGCACCGGCTCGAGCTCGATGATCGACTCAAGCGCGGCGGCATCCGCATCGCGGCCTATCTCAACTGGGTGTTCGAGGAACCTCTGAACCAGGGGGCGTCGCCGGCCAACTCCTCGCGCAAGCCGGCAAAGCAAAAATGACATGCCACGCGGCACGCGGCATGAGCTTATCGGCATCCTGCTTGGCGACGAACCGCTCCCATTATCGGAAGGTGAGACCGACTGAAAACGAGAAGCGGAGCGGGGGAGCATCCCCCGCTCTCCCTTTTGCATCAGGGGTTATCATCATGACTGGACGCAAGCCCGAAGGGGCAACCACCGAACGGTTCCGGGTTGCACTGGCAACCCTTCCGCCGATACCGCGCATCGTCTTCTATCTTTACAGCCGGGACGATTTCACCTTTCCCGAAATCGCCTATCGCCTGGGCTGTTCAGTGCTCGACGTGGAGGAGCATTTCGCGGCAGCGCTGGCCCATTTCGACGGTGCCGTGAACCGCGATGAGTGAGGAAAAATGCGGCCGGGCGGCTGCGCCGCCCGGCCGCAGGTATGTCGAAAGAGATCGCGACAGCCGTCCGCCAAACCAAACCAGTTGCGTAGCCCGGATTTTTCCTGAATTCGGTCGGTGAGAGGGGACGCCTGCATGTCGATGAGAGAGTTGATTTCCCAGTTGATCGAGGCGACCGAGCGCGCTCAGACCACGGCCTACAAAGGCTCAATTTTCGATAGCGAGTGGGCGGGCTTCAAGAATATCGAGGGCTTCGGATCGCTCAATATGAGCAGGGAGATGAACCGCATCGTGCGGGAGATCAGCGTCCTGCTTTACGATGCGGATAAGAGCTTCTGGAGAAGCTGGGCGCGCGAAGACTGGTTCAGGATCGTCGATCGAACCCTTATTCCGCTCATAGCCAAAAGCAACCCGAGCCATGATCGAGAGACGGCGGTTGCCGATATCGTTCGAAATCTGACGGTCGAGCTTGAACAGCAGAAAAGCACGCGGCCGATCTCTTTCATTTTCGGCTGCTACCTGTTCGCTGAAGATATCGGCTGCCCCGTAAAATTCGGGAAGCTGTCATTCTGGCCTCGCGTCCTCTGGCTCGATGAGCAAGTCAAGCTCGACCGCATTTCCCAAGCCGTTCACCATCGATTGAAGGCTAGATGGCAAGCCCAGCCTGATATTTCGGACGGTAACGACCTGTCGGAATTTCCGGAGGATGAGGCCGTCGAAGCCTCGATCATGGGAGCCATTGGACCCTGCACCTATGTGTGTGAAGTCACCACGGACGGTCTTTCGGGCAGGAGCGCCCAAAGCAAGGCACTGATGGCCATGCGCTTTGGCCTGGCTGGCATTGCTCTAACATGGGAAACGCCCTCAAAGGCCCTTGAGAACATGCCATCGCTTTTCGATGGCCTCTCACGCATTCAGGAAAATGCGGTCGTAGCAGGAGGCCGGGTCAGACCGGGCGGGATCCATCGGACCGGTGGAAACGGGCAGCACCTCATAGATACCAACTGGGAGAAGATTGAACGCGACTATCGCGAGATTTTCGGGACCATCACGGACGTCATAACTTGCCTCCTCGATGCCAAAGGGGATATCCCGCGAGCCAAGCTCATGGATGCGCTCGCGCATTCGCTGCTCTGGTTCCACGAAGCCTGCCGCGAAGACCTGCCCATGGTCGCGGTGACCAAATATATCGCCGCACTCGATGCGCTTGCATCGGGAAGCGGCGGCGCGGCAGGTATCGTGAATGTCGCTGCCGCGAGATTCAATATGGGAAAGGATGATCCCATCCGACCCAATGGACCGAGCCTCAACACCGCCTTGACGGACCTATATTCTCAGGGGCGCAGTCGCCTGCTGCACGGTAGCAGCGACCGGCTGATGCACGACTGGGAAGCGTCGAGGAACCTTGCGGAGAGCCTCGCGAGGCATGCGTTAGTCTGCTGCCTGGATTGGGCGGCGAGCAATCCCGAGTGTGATGACCCCAAGGCTATGGCGAAGCGGTGAGTAATGCCGCATCAAAAGGTCATGGGTTGGGAAGCATCGACTCTTCTCCCTATCGGCAGATTGGCGCGTGACTGCGACCTGTTTTTGCCCGCCGCCTGGATGAATTGAAAGCGTGACCCGGAGGTCACGTGACACATCTGACGCACGCCGGACGGCGTAAGTTGTAATGCACCCTACGCTCACGAGCTGCCAATAAATGGTGTTATTTCAAGAGGTTATGACAATTCGCCATTTCCTCTCAGGGCACATTTTTAGTCATTTGCGCCGAATCGTCAAGAGGTAATTCGGTATTCTGCTACCATCCATCGCTCCAGATTCAGCTCGCATTCTGATTGAAAAGTTCCTCCATCGTGCGAAGCGAAGCCTGCATCTTGGCGAACACCTCGTCCACCGCCGATGAGCGCAGCAGCTCTTGGCGACCACTCATTCGGAGCACGACCTCCAGCACCTGATCGGAGTGGCGCATCAAGGCCACTAGCTTATCGCCACTTGGACCGTTGTTCGCAGCCAGCCAGTTTTTGACCGTTCGCTCTTTAGCATTTGCGAGACGGGCTATCTGTTTCACGGTCGCCGGAAGGTCGCCATATTCGCGACGCAGCGCAGCGGCAATTTCTGATGCAAGGTCGCGCTCGCTACGCGACACTAGGTGTGGAAGTTTTCGGTCCATTCCTGACAGCGACATGCCGCAGCCCTCCAGCGTAACAAGCGCCTGATAGCTCGAATCGATTGCAGATTGGGGTCAGTTTGATGAAACCGGAAGACAGTTCGAAGAAGCGATGTCGGGCTGCGCAATATGTGCGCATGTCTACCGACCTCCAAAAATACTCGACCGAGAATCAAGCCGAAGTGATCGCGGCATATGCCGCGCGACGGGATATGGATATCGTTCGAACCTATGCCGATGAAGGTCGCAGCGGTCTGAACATCGCAGGGAGAGATTCGCTTCGAAGGATGATTGAGGACGTTCGATCCGGAGCCGCCGATTTTGATGTCATTCTCGTCTACGACATCAGCCGCTGGGGCCGGTTTCAGGATGCGGATGAAAGCGCCTACTACGAGTTCATTTGCCGCCAGGGCGGGATTACCGTCCATTATTGCGCGGAGCAATTCGAGAATGACGGTAGCCTTAGTGCTACCCTGATCAAGAGCGTTAAGCGGGTCATGGCTGGCGAATACAGCCGGGAGTTATCGACCAAGGTTTTTGCGGGGCAATGTCGCCTCATCACCCTCGGTTACCGCCAAGGTGGCCCGGCCGGATACGGATTGCGACGGCATCTTGTGGACGAACATGGAGCGCTGAAAGCGCCGCTTGAAAAAGGCCAGCACAAGAGCTTGCAGACGGATCGCGTGATTTTGATGCCGGGGCCAGCGGAGGAACTGGAGACAGTGCGGCGCATCTACCGCATGTTCGTGCTGCAAAGGCGGTCGGAACGCGAGATCGCATTGATACTAAATGAGGAGGGCGTACCTACCGGTCTGGAGCGCGGTTGGACGCGCGGCCTTATTCATCAGATACTGACCAACGAAAAGTATATCGGAAACAACGTCTACAATCGGGTTTCATTCAAATTGAAGAAGGTTCGTGTCGCCAATCCGCCAGATATGTGGGTGCGAGGCGACGGCGCATTTCAGGCGATTGTCGAGACCGATTTTTTCGAAGCCGCCCAGCACATCATTGCTGAGCGTTCGCGCCGATTTACCGATGAGCAGTTGCTCACGATGCTTCAGGATTTCCGGGTTCGAAGAGGGATGCTTTCTGGTTTCATTATCGATGAGGACGAGGATATGCCTTCGTCATCCGCATACCGTTACCGCTTTGGAAGTCTGGTGAAGGCCTACTCTTTGATTGGTTACGATTCCGGTCGCGATTATCGATATTTGGAAACCAATCGCACGCTGCGACTTCTACATCCTCAAATTGTTGCCGATACCGTGTCCGAGATCGAAAGGGTTGGGGGAGCCGTCGCGATCGATCCGGCGACGGATTTGTTGCGGGTAAATGGCGAATTCACAGTTTCTCTTGTCCTGTCCCGATGCTTTGAGCCCGCCGCAGGCTCTCATCGCTGGAAAATCCGTCTCGATACCGGCCTGGAGCCGGACATAACCGTTGCCGTGCGGATGGCACCGGGAAATGAGCGACCTCGGGATTATTATCTGCTTCCATGGATCGATGTAGGTGGCGGCGAGGCGCTCAGGCTCGCAGAGCATAACGGCATCGCTATGGACGCTTATCGAACGGATGATCTTTCGCCACTCTATCACCTGTCCCGACGGTTTCAGCTTCGAGATGTCGCATGAGCCAATCGCAGGCTAAAATCGAGATGATCCCCACGGACAAGATCGACATTCTCAACCCCCGCAAACGCAACAAGCGCATCTTTGACGAACTGGTTGATAGCATTTCGAAGGTGGGCCTCAAAAAGCCGATAACCGTAACCGTAGCGGCCGAAGGCAGGTTCTCGCTAGTCTGCGGTCAGGGTCGTCTTGAGGCATTCATCGAACTGGAACAGGACTGCATTCCAGCGATCGTGATCGAAGCATCTCAAGAAGATAGCTACATTCTCAGCCTTGTGGAAAATATGGCTCGGCGAAACCACAGCCCGCTAGAACTTGTCCGGGAGGTCGGTGCGCTTCGAGACCGTGGATATACCGTCCAGCAAGTCGCTGATAAGATAGGCTTCAGCAACGAATATGTGTCCACAATCTGCACGATGCTTGATCGCGGAGAAGAGCGACTTCTCAATGCCGTCGAACGCGGAACGATACCGCATTCCGTGGCATATGCGATCGTGATGGCCACGGATACGAACACGCAGGGCGCCCTTGCAGAGGCTTATGAAAAAGGCCTGGTTTCGATTTCGCAGATCGTGACGATCCGCAGAGTTCTGGACGAACGTTCACAGATCGGTAAATCGATGAAGTCGGCCAAAGGCGCTGCTCATAATGGTCTCAAGCCTACCGCTGCATCTCTGGTACGCGTTTATCAGAAGGAGGTGCAACGCCAGAAGCTGCTGGTGAAGAAGGCCAGCCTCGCGCAAAGTCGCCTATTGTTCGTAGTCAATGCGCTGAAAAAGCTGCTGGCGGAGGAACATTTCGTCACCCTACTTCGCGCGGAATCGATGGGAACAATCCCGCTTCCTTTGGCGGAACGCATCGGTATCTCGGAGGCCTGATCATGACCAAAAAGGTCAAAATCGCTTTTGATTTCCGCGTAATTGAGCTGGAATTGTCAGACATCCTGCCACTTCGGCAGCTTACGCCTAAGATTAAAGTGTCGAAACGCTTCGAGCGGATAATTGCCTCTATCAATACGGTGGGTCTTGCCGAACCGCTTGTTGTCGCCAAGCAGAAGCGCGGCGAGCCTTACCTGTTGGTGGACGGACACCTTCGCTACTATGCCCTTTTGGATCGCGGAGATAAGACGGTGCGGTGCATCGTCGCAGATGACGACGAAGCGTTCACCTATAATAAACGTGTGAACCGGCTAGCGACCGTACAGGAGCATTACATGATTGACCGGGCGGTCAGGCGTGGGGCGTCGGAAGAGAAGATTGCGCGTGCTTTCGGCGTGGACGTCAATGTCGTGCGGCGGCGGCGGAATCTGTTGACAGGGATCACGGCAGAGGTCGCCAACCTTTTGGCGGAAAGAAACATCAGCATCCAAACTTTCGAGGTGCTGAAAAAGATGACCGCACCCCGCCAGTTTGAGGTCGCCGAACTGATGGTTTCGGTGAACAATTTTTCCCAGTCCTATGCGAAGGCGTTACTGGCGGCAACGAACGAAGATGATCTGACGAAGCCCAATCGCAAGCGGCGAATGGGAGGTCTGACAGCCGATCAGATGGCACGAATGGAGAGGGAGATGGAGAACCTCAGTCGTGACATGAAAGCGGTGGAAGATGGTCTTGGCGATGATGTTTTGCATCTTGTTGTCGCATCCCGCTATCTTGGCAAGCTGCTGGCGAATGAGCGTATCACAGCCTATCTCGAACGCCGTCATCCAGAGATCAGCGCCGAGTTCGAGGCTATCATATCGAACACGTCTTTGGAGCAGTCGTCCCATTGAAGTAGGCCGATGTTACGCGCTTCAAATGGCGTCATCCTGATATATTGCATATCGACGGGAGTGACGTTATATATGACGTCATGTATGTGCTCGATACGAACATCCTTGTCGCGGCGCTCTGGTCACGGTCAGGAGCATCGTATCGGATCATCCAGAGCGCGCTGAAAGGCGAACTCCCCTACGCGGTATCCGTCGCGCTGGTGTTGGAATATGAGGCTGTGCTCAATCGCGCGGCAATGCGCGAGGCCAGTTGGGCATCGAAGATGGAGTTGGATCAGGTGCTAGACGCCGTGGTTGGACAGGCGCGGCGGATCATGCCGATAAGAACCAAGCTTCGTCCGACGCTTCGCGATCCGGCCGACGATATGGTTCTGGAGTGCGCGGTCCAAGCCGGAGCAGATGCCATAGTTACTATGAACGTACGGGATTTCACGCCAGCGCGAGAATTGTACCGGGTGGACGTAATCAAGCCAGGCGAGTTATTTTTACGCCTCGAACGAGGAGAGATGAAATGAGTAACTATCCTTTGCGGTTGCCCGATCATGTTATGGCAGAGGCCAAGCATCTAGCGGAGCTGAACGGCACGTCGCTTAACCAGTTCCTGTCGTCTCTGATTGCGGAGCGGGTAGGGGAATTGAGGGCAACCGCAGACATTCGGCTCCGTGCCGAACGCGCTAATCCGGCTAAGGCGCTTGCAATTCTCGCGCAGGTGCCAGATCGAACTCCGCTTGCCGGCGACGAGTTGCCTGGGACGCATTGAAGTGCCGCTATAAAGGGGAAGGTAATGCACGCGGCGCACGGGCAATTCACCCTACGCACCCGTGCTGCCAATAAACGGCGTTATTTCAAGAGCTTATCGGTAAAACAGATTTTCACTCAGGGCACATTTTTGAGTCAAACATCCTGCTCAGTCAAGGGTGAATCGCCGCTTTTCCAACCAAAATCGAGGCGCAGTCGAACCCATTGTTCGATACGTCGACCGATGGAGCCACATTCTCAAGACCGATCAGGCGGCATCTGCTCATGATGTAGCAAATCCCCCGGTTAGACGCCGCAAGCGAGGCAGGAGGAAGCATTGACAATCATCAAAGCAGATACGCCCATCGAGACCCCAAACCCCCACATTGACGACCTTGCTACGCCGCCAAGCTAAGTTGCACATTTCCAGGAAAAAGTAACAAAGCGAAAGCGTTGGCAATCTGCCTAGCGGAGGATTCTGATAACTCGGTCACTTCACCAACCAATGCGCCACCTTCGAAAAAGCTCTTTGGTTCAAGGCCGGAAGCCATGAGCTGATAGGTTTGGAACAATACCCGGCCCAGCTTGCCCTCTGCTGATCGCCGAACCATTTGGTCATACTTACAATCCAAGCTTATATGGTCCCAATGTACTGAACAGTATTTCGTGGCTTTGGATATATGTAGGAAGGGAATTTTGCGCTTCTGGCATTCATCGAACCACGCATCTCTGGAAGCAGCGTCACGTTTCTTGAATAGTCTCCAAGCTGGTTCGGGCCAGTCGATCCCCTTGTAAATGATGCGGAGGTACTCGGAAGAGGTCCGGTCATAGCCCATTCGCGCGGCGCGGTCCTCGAACGCATCGAAATCTACCTCATAAACCGTCACGTCCGGCAACTGATTGGATGTCGTCGAAAAAGCTGCGTTCGACCGAAACCGCATCAGGGCAGCAATAGCTTCGGTCGCGTGCGCCGAGCGCATTTCAAAATGATTTATAAGAATGAATTTTAGTAGGCGCAAATTCTCTGATGTAGGCAACAGGATAGCCATAACGAACTCCAACGGGTCGTATCGGTCGCCATTTAATCAATCTGACCACTAGGTTCGCGGGCAGTCGAGGAAGCAGAGGATAAAACCTATTTAGCTTGGCGACAGGCTGGGAGGTAAGGCCGGACATTAATTTGACGTCGAGCAGCGCCGCTGTCAATGCCGTCCAGAGTTTTGCCTCTACTGCCTGCTTAGCAGCAGGGCTGCTCACGCACGTCCAAAACGATATCGAACTCATCGTCTTCGGCGTCCGGTTCAGTGCATGGCGTCATCGTGGCAGACGCATCGAAAATACGGGCTTGTTTCGGCCCTTCCGAGGTGAGCCAAACGCCAATAACAGCTTCCCGAATACGGCCGTTTGAATTTTCAAAAACATTTCTGAAATAGCTGGTTGCGGCATCTTCCGGGGACGCACAACCGGAAACAATGGACGGGTCTGATCCCATTTTTCCGTCATGGATATCCGCAAAATAATCCTTTTCCGTACCGACGATGCTGAGATTTCTTTTGCCCATCTTTTACCCTTGTGTCTTAGATCGTGATTGCATGCTGTGCCGTGCTGCAAATGGCTGCCATCAGCTTTCGACAGTCTCCTCGTTGACCTTGTGAATGTGATGTCTTGCCTGTCTAACGTCTGCGTTGTCTTTACGAAATAATTTAGATTGTTGTTTCAATGTCTTAGATCACTCATCGCCCTCCGTGGCAGGGTTCGATCCTGCTACGAGTATCCAAGTTCCAGCAGGGCTCTTTCGATATAACTGTCCCATATCCCAGCCAATGCCAGCACCGTGATACACAGTGCAGTCCGCGCACATTGTTGCCCAAACCGTGTTCTCACGTAGGCGACCATCTGATATGAATAATTCTTCGCTCAAAGGCATCGTACATATATCGCAATCAATCGGTGGAGAGATATATTCTTTACCTGCATTAGCGATTGCTTCATCGACCACTTCTTTGAGCTGGCCGACGGCAGAACTCCCATCGCAGATCCCTCCCCCAATTCTGGGAGAAAGCTTTGCGTGGATGATACGCAAGAGGCGCTCATTGCGCAAAAGATAGGTCTTAAACCCTTCGAAGGGTATGACTTGATCATCAGGACGCCATCGACCATTCTTGACTCGAAAAAATGTTCGATCATCGCCATCGATATCGCAGCGATATGTCCCGTAGATCAGCCCGACATCTTCTAAAATATCTATGTCACGAGATTCATAGCCACCAGAATTCATGTACATGACAAGCTGCCCGAGGTCTCCTGAGTAATATTTCGATATCACCGTCGAAAAGTCACTCGGCCCCATTACGCTGTCATCTTCGGGAAAAAGCTCGCCGAGGTAAATTCGTTTGATGTCATTTCCATCTTTAACCGTCAGACTATATGACGGCGCATATAATATGCCATTCTCCCGCATGACGAACAGCAATGTGAAGATGCCGGTGGTCGGTGTAAAGATTGAGACATCGACGTAACAGTTCGGAAATTCGACCCGCGCTTCGGCAAGTTGACTGCGTACCGCATCCTTCCAAACAGGATTATTCTCAAGGCATTGCTCGACATCTTTACACAGCTGAGCATACTCGGCCTTGTCGGAGAGTTGGATCGAACGTTTCAACCTTTGGCCAGTGGTTCCCGCATCGCCCGCGATTTCGCCTATAATGGTATCGTCCGCCAATACCTTGTTTCGGGCGAAGGCTCCCCGACGATGTATGGCAATTATAGACCATCCCTCGTCAGTCAGTAGTTTGGTATAAAATTTCGCCGGATATCCGACTTCAAAATAGTCGCGGTCAACACGCGGTTCGACGTACATGGCATGCTCTTGCAATGAGCTAAGCAATTCGTCTCCTTCGTATATATCTCTCCATTCTTTGACTTCTTCAAAGACATCCTTATCAATTTTGATGATATCTATGTATTCGTCCTCAGACAAAATTCTGGGAACAAAATAGATAATATGTTCAAGTTTATCCATTTTCGACGCCATATCTTCGATTAGCGCCTTTGGAGGCTCGCCTTGGCCGCCCTGAATAGCGTGCAGCGATTTTGCGACAGCAAGAACGGAGGCTCGGTGGAAACCATCCGGAGCTTGCATTTCAATCATCACATAATCAAGGATTCCCTTCGCCTTGCAGCATTTATCGTAACTTTTTATGCCTTTCGTGAGGCGGTCTTTACTCGTGTAGAGGCTAATTTCATGCCAAGGAGATAGTATACGGCCTGACGTAACGGAAAGCGGTATCACCTCTTCGCTGCCAATTAGGGAAGATGTCGCATCATCGACTACTAGTTTTCGGCCAGATACAGAAATGTCTGTATCATTCACGAAGCGGGAAAATGGAACAAGCAGTTCTTTCCATTCCGTAGATATTATGATCGCGCGAATTTCGTCATCCCGCGCTCCGAAATGGGATTTTACAGCCTCCACGTATTTATATATTTCGTGAATTGCCTCCCTAGATGCGGCGTCACTTCTTTTTAGTTCGATAAGAACCCAGCGATTTCGCCCATCTTTGGCGAGGAGATCGATAAAGCTGCGCGTTCCAATACGGCTGGGGATATATTCTTCAATTTCCAGTAGAGTTAGATCATTACCTACCAAATCCATCCGAAGGGATAAAAGATCACGAAGTTTGCTTTCTTTAATATTTGACACGCGAACTCCGGAGATTTTGACCTAACAGTCATGATTCAAGCGGTTTCAGGTAATGGAATTGGTCAAATTTGAAGATTATTCCTGAATTGAATTGCCGATATGAACGAGCCAATTAATGACCTCACCGTCCGGATCACATTCCATTAGCCTTGCGTGGTTCATTTTTGACACCACCGCGTTATTTAGATTGGCTTTTGCTCTGCTCACTTTCGCACCGATTTTTTTAACGTCCTCGAGTGGCCAAGGTGCTGGTGAGCAAGCTGTATGCACGGCTTGGGCCACCAAGGTGGGAACGTCATCATATTCACCAAAGGCCGCATTGAAGTTTAGAGTGATATTCTGCACCTGATATGCTTCGCAGATTGCGTCGTGATGCAGATAGTTTTCCATTTCCCTACGCACTGTCATCTTGGCGATGCAGCCAGGGCGATTGTTCACAGCATCCGCAAATTCTTGATATTTTCCGGGGCTGGGAGGAGCATGGTCTCGGTCATATATGTGGAACTCGGGACGGTTCAGCTTAGCGAGACGCGAGGTCCAAAGTGCAAGATTGCTGCCCCCGAAAGGAAAGAATATTATCTCTCCGGAAACCTCAAGAGCCTCAAGGTCAGGCACGTCGACCCCATCTGCGCGTAGAATTTTGCTCATTCCCTTGAGGAATGAAATGTCGTGCTTGCCTTCGACGCCGATGAACAATTTGACGGTATGATCGGGCAGGACGCCAAGCGACTTCACAATCCTTGCGTTTGTCTCATGACCACCGTTAGCTATGGTGCGAGTGCCATCGGCTTGACGTTCGACAAAACGAAGAGAATTGTCCGGCACGGCGCGCGCGAGCATGGGGGTATGGGTGGTGACGATAACTTGCCGACCGGCAGAGGAAGCAAGTTCCGACAACGCCGACATAAGCAGCCTTTGGTTTCGCGGATGCTGGCTGGTTTCAGGCTCTTCGACCGCGTAAATTATGCTGCTGTTGGACTTCTCGATGGCGGCCTTCTCCGCTTTCGCGCGGAAAAAGTTTAGTAGCACCAAGCGCTTAATTCCACTCCCCCTCTTGTTGAGAGGAATACCTTCATCCCCGGTGATACTGGTTTGAAAAAGCGAATCCCACTTTTTAGTCGTTATTATGGGGTTCAATGTCTCGGCCAATTCAGGGTCCATTTCCCGAATTTTCGCTACTGTGGCGTCGGCGATCTTTTTAACCTCCGCCTCAACTCGGGCCTGAATGTCAGTTAGAGCGCCTTCGACCGATTTTATCGCGTCACGAATAGCGGCCTTGAGAGGGTCTTGGGCTTCGGCGTCTTGATCGGTACTTGCTCGGTCGGACTTGAACAGGGCAAATGCGGGAAGATACGGGCTTAGCGCGGTCCAAAGCTGTTTAGCGCCCTCTTTCTCTAGAGGAACATATGCCTCACCCAATTCTAGGTCTGCGGCCGCGGCCCAAATAGCCTGACGAATGGGAGCGTTCGCCTGCTTATTCACCTCAGCTAGATCGATGCCCAATCCATTCGCTCGGGCCAGCAAGTCAGCTTTTTTAAGTTGTAGGAGGTCTGCAACATCGGCGTTATTGGGATGGTTGGCATATGCCTCGATGGAAGTGATTTTTGGCGTTGCAAGTGATCCATCGTAAGATTTCCGGATTTGCAATTTGCCGTTACTGGTAAGCAGATATTCGTTTGCGAGTGTGGTTTCATGGTCTGCGTCTATGACGAGGCTTTCCGGGAGATCGTCAAATTCGCATGTGATCCGAACGGACTTTTTATCGCCACCTTGGCAGGCGTCTTCCTTGTCGAGCTTCGCTTCATCAAAGAAAATAGCGAGAGCTTCCATGATGGCGGATTTGCCAACATCGTTTCTCCCTACGATCGTTGTCATGTCGCCGAAGTCGACTGAAACTTCGTCTTTGTAACAGCGAAAATTCTCAAGCTTTAGCTTAGCTAATCTCATGCTTCCCCCCTAAGCCTGATTGACGAGCAACTTGGTGACGCAACATAATCTTGCTTAACTATGTCAGCCTAAATCTAATGGATGTGCTGATAAAAATTCGTGAATACGTATTTCAACGTCGCCGGAAGCTTCGGTTCTCTCAGCGCATCGTTCCGCCCAAGGCCGTCCGGGATGAAAGTGATCCCAGAGCGGTCGGAGGCCACTATACCGTCCCTTGCCGGGATCGTGATTACCAAAGCCGTCGAGCGCGATATTCCAAACGGGACGGAAGCGGGCGATGAGAAGGCTTTCACCGAGTGGAATCCAGATATCATCAACAATGAGGTAGCGGGCTTCAAAGTCCGCTACCGATAAAGAGCCTGAACCGGTTTCGACCTCCTTGATGCTGTCGCGATGGTCGGCCAGTCGCTTATAGAGCGCGGTGCCTCTTGCGCTCGCTGACAGGCTGGCACCTTTTCGGCCGCCAGACGGGATCGCCTTGCCGATGTAGATGGGCCATGTCGCCTCGTCGGCGTTCGCTTGTGCTAATGGCGCATAGCTAGGGTGCGATCCCCTGTAATAGAGGACATAGATGCCCGCGCCTTCAAAGGATTGAATGTCTGCGAGTGGTTGAACCGGGCGCGCCAAGAGCGCGTCCGCCACCGATTTACCGAGGTTGACCTTGTCGAGCGGGTTGTAAACGTCTGTCATTAAGCGCGGCCGGTCTTGCTTGCCGCCGCTTTGAGATGCGGCGCGACAGAACGCGCGATGGCATGAGCCAGGTCGACGGGCACGGCATTTCCCAACTGCCGCATTGTCTCGGACCATGACCCATGGAAAATGATTTCATCGGGGAATGTCTGCAATCTGGCGCTTTCGCGTATGGTGAAGTAGCGAACCGAGCCATCGGGGCGACGCAGCATGTTTTCGCCGCCGGGCACGCCGTGAACGCCAGCTTTGAGGGTCTTGGCGGGTTCGTCCAACGGACTACCTGTATGACCGGGATAGCTTCGTGCGCCGGGCTGATAGCGATGATCGGCGAACTCAGATTTCGCACGAGGTGAAAGTTCGGGATCGGGGAGGCCGAACAGCGCGTCGCGCGTCGTGCGCCATGCCTTCGTAGTTGGCGGCCCGTCCAATCGAGAGGCGATCGCGGGAAGGCTGGGGCGATCCCGCTTCGCGACCTTATGACGATCCCAATAGTCGCCCTTGGTTTGATCCCAAAACAGCGCCTCGCGAGAGTACGTTTCCTCTGGGAACGACCATTTGACGCCCATGTCAGAGCGGAAGCCGACGAAGAAAACCCGTTCCCGCTTTTGCGGCACGCCGAAATTCGCGGCGTTCAGCACCTTGGGAGGCAATACCTGATAGGACAGGGCGGAACTGCCGTTGGAGCTGTGATGCTGCTCCAGTCGGGCGCGGTGATCTAGCCAGCTTTCGCCATTCTTGAGGGCGATTTCCGGGTAGGAGAGCTGGAGGAAGATATAGCTAAAATAGGTCGCGAAAGTCTCTCGCGTCAGCCCCTTCACATTTTCGAAGATGAACGCGCTGGGCTTTGTCTCGCGGACGACACGGACGGCTTCGGACCACATATCGCGGTCGTCCTGGTGAGCGCGATGGCGACCGCCAAGCGAGAAGGGTTGGCAAGGCGGCCCGCCCGTGACGAGATCGAGCTTCCCTTCAAATTGGCCGAACGAGAAATCGCGAATGTCACCTTCGCGCGGCAGGGGCCACTTGCCCATTCCAGCGTTGCCTCGCTTTCGATTTTCGCGAATCGTGTCGCAGCACCAGCGATCCCATTCGACAACGTCGAGCGTCTTGAAGCCAGCGCGCGTGACGCCAAGCCCAAGTCCGCCCGCACCCGCGAATAGTTCGATAGCCTTCATGTCTGCTCCCCGATGAATCGTTTGAGCTTGTTGCCTAATTGTTCTCGCTCGCGCAACTCGCATTCCCACACAATCAGCACATCCCACCCCATCGCCTTGAGACGATCGAGGTTTGCTTGGTCCCGGCTGCAATTGGCCTCAAGTTTTGGAAGCCAGAAGTCGAGGCGGCTCTTGGGTAAACGGGCTAGCTTACAAGCGGGGTCGGGGTGTCGGTGCCAAAAACAGCCATGAACGAATATCGCCTTTCGGCGGGGGCGGAGGACGACATCGGGTTTGCCCGGCAGTTCGCTGGCATGGAGGCGATAGCGATATCCCATCGCGTGAAGTAGCCGCCGCACGACCATCTCGGGCTTTGTGTCACGCCCCTTGATACGCGCCATTCTTGCCGCTCTCTCGGTCGGCGACAGTGTATCAACCACGGCACTTCTCGCATTTTCCGCAGCGCGGCGTTTTTCAGTGGGGGTGAGCTTAGCTCTCCGGGGACGGAACCTGTAGCGATCGTCGCCGAATTTTCTCGATCATGCGGGCGGTTCGCTCATCTTCAGGTTCTTCATGGAGGGCGGCAATGGCGTCAGCGATGTATTTCGCGGCGGCAGCCGTACTTTCGGCGGTGCCAGCCGGGCGACCCTTACGCCCCGGATGAAGCGAGTCCCAAGCGGAGGCCTTGCCCTCCATTCTTATCCCACCCGTGACATTGCTGCCGAGGCCCATGCCGTTCCAAGCCGGACGGAAAGCCGCGATGAGAACGGATTCGGCTAGGCCGATATAGGCATCGTTGAGAACAAGGTAGCGACACCGAAAATCCCGCGCGTCGAGATTTTCAGCGGCCATGATCGACTTAGCGTGCGCCCTGATCCGGTTGAACAGCTTGTTTTCCATCACCGGACGCGCGGTGAAACCTTTCTTGGCATTCTCCCGTACTGCCTTTCCGATATATACCGGGATGCGCCAACCACCTTCCGCGCGATCAAGGTCTCTAAGCGGGGCGTAGGCTTCCAGATCGCCGCCATAGTAAAGCGCATAAATGCCCGCCCCCCTGAATTTTTGGGAGGGTGGCAAGTCATGGAGAGGCTGTTCGAGCAGTTCCACCGCAAGCGTGACGCCGATATTCTCCACCGCGAGCGGGTCAAAGGGAAGAACGGATTCGGCTTTTTCGGGCATCATGTCTTGATAGCTGCGGCACTCAGGGAATCACAAGCAGGTGTCTTCCCAAGGGATGGCGTCCCGCCCAGAGGGCGGCCGCGCTCTATTCCGCTTCGCTCCACCGAGCCGGCGCTTCGCTTGTCTCGGCCCTGACGGGTAACGATCGCTGACGCGGCAGCCCTTGGCTGCTGGCGGCCATCGCGTGCCGCGATGACGTCGTTTTCCGGCCTCCGGCGCGGCGGGGTGGGCGGCGTTCCCCTATAGGCTCACCGCGTCGGGCCGCAAGTTGGGGCTTTGCCCCAACTCCTCCACTTCGTTTCGGTCCTGCGGATGCAGCCCGACTTCATCGGTGAGCCTGCCGGTCCACGCCTTGCCGCCCACCCCGCCTCTCCGGCGGCCGGTGCTGTTAGGCAGGAGTGAAGGAAATGGGAACAGATACCGGCTCCAGACAGAGCCTATACACCGACGTTACCGCCCGGATCATCGCCCAGCTAGAGGAAGGGAGGCTGCCATGGGTCCAGCCGTGGGACGGCGCGAACGCGGCGATCGGGCTGCCACGCAATGGGGCAACCGGGCGGCGTTATTCAGGCATCAACGTGCTTATCCTGTGGGACAGGCTGATTGAACAGAGATACGGCTCGCAGCGCTGGCTGACATACCGGCAGGCGCTGGCGCTTGGCGGCCATGTACGGAAGGGCGAGAGCGGCACGACCATTTGCTATGCCGACCGTTTCACGCCGAAAGGCCGGGAAGGCGATGCTACCGGCGACGACGCGAAGCAAAGGCAAATCGCCTTTCTGAAGCGGTTTACGGTTTTCAACGTCGAACAGTGCGAGGGTTTGCCCAGAGAGCTTACGACCTGCATTTTGCCGCTAACCGAGCGTGAGACCATACCACGGGCCGAAGCGCTCATTGAGGCGACTGGCGCGGACGTGAGGATCGGCGGTGATCATGCCTTCTATGCGCCGCGCGAGGATTACATCCGTGTGCCGCCCGCCGAGGCCTATTTCGACCAGATCAATTGGTATCGCACGGTTCTCCATGAGTTGGGTCATTGGACCGGCCATCGGTCGCGCCTCGATCGCCTTCCCATGCGGGACGATCTTCCCGGATACGCACGGGAAGAACTCTGCGCCGAAATGTGTAGCGCCTTCCTTTGTGCCGAAATGGGGATCATCCCCACCGTTCGCCATGCAGACTATGTCGGGGCTTGGCTGGCCACCCAGACGCGCGACGCGACGAATATCCTCGTTCTCGATAATGCGACGCGGATCACGGTCAACGCGAATGTCCGGCGCGGGCTTCAGAAGGAAGGTGTCGTCGGTCTCTCAGAAGTACGGTTGCAAATCCTCGCGCCGGCAGGGTTGACGAGTGAGGGGCGTCGAATGGCACGCCTCTATTCCAAGGGCCAGATCGTCATGTTCAACCGTGATGTCGATCATCATGGGATCGTGCGACAGACAGAATATGCAGTCATCGGTATAGGGCGAGACGTGAGCGGGCGCGATCTAGTTGGCCTGACGGATCAGCAGGGGCGCATTCTCCACTGGGATCCGCGCAGAACGCGCGCTTCCATGGTCAGCGTCTTCAACGTGCAGGAGCGCAGTCTTGCGACCGGCGATCGCATCCAATGGCGCCTGGCGACAAAGGAGCTGGGTTTGAGAAATGCGCAGCGGGGGACCGTCGAGCACATGGGGGGCTGCCTAGCCACGATCCGTTGGGATCGAACCGGGGATCGGCAAGAAATTGACCTCTCGAAATATAAGACATGGGATCACGGCTATGCGGAGACGGTCTATTCCTCGCAGTCGAAAACCTATCCGAGGGTCTTTGTCCTCGCTCCCGTCGAGTCTCCCTTGGTCACGGGGCAGAATTTCTACACTGCGATCACCCGGGCCGAGTCCAGCGTAATGCTTTGGACCGAGAGCCGGGCCGACCTTGTGGAGAAATTGAAGCGCTACCCTGGTCAGAAGACATCGTCTCTGGAAGGCTTGGACCTGGTCAAGCGAAGCGGAACGCAAGGGCGGCTCGAGAGGGAAGCTGCTCGCATCCAGAGGGAGCGCGACCTCTATGACGTGCAGCGGCGTGAATTAGCTGTCGTGCGCTCCGAACGAAAAAGCCGTGAACGAAGTGCCGCCCCCAGGGGCCTAGCCGGCGCGGGGCTTCGCGCGGCGGAAACACTGAGCGCGCTCGTCCAGCGGATGCTCCAGAACCAGCCACAGCCGGAAATCGTCCAGGAGAGAGAGCCCGAGCGGACGAACGAGGCGGGGCGCGATCGAGGGCGGGGGCGATGAGCGGGTGGTGCGGAACAACGCTTCTGGCAGGCAGCATGGCGTCCATGCTGCTCCTTCAGGCAACGCCAGCCTATGGTGAGACGAAGGACGGGAGCAAACTGGCCGAGGAAGAGGCGATCAATCAATGCATCCACCGGGCCGCTTCAGGGCGGCCATGGCTCGCCCAAACCCTGAGAGCATTGAGGGCGCAGGAGGGGGGATGGATTGGTGCCGAGGTAAGGAATAGGGATGGGTCTGTCGACCTGGGGCCGATGCAGGTAAACAGCTGGTGGGTCCCCCGCATTGCAAGACTGATCGACCGCAGAGAACCGCAGGTCAGATTATGGCTTCGAGATGACCCCTGCTTCAATGTCGACGCCGCCAGATGGATATTTCTCTCGGCGCTCCATGATGTGAAGGATTTCTGGCGGGCTGTAGGGGTCTATCACAGCCCCACCCGATGGCGGCAAATTCGCTATGCCAGTGGAGTTGCGATGATCATGCTGCGCGATCGGCAACCGCTGCGGCACTCTCAAACGCAACAGAATTAAGCTGCCTCTCCCGCCGGCCGATTATCTTTGCAGTTCGGTCGCAGTCGCAACCACAGGGCAAGCTGCGTGATACAAGGATGCTTCCCTCGAAAGGCTGCTCCAATGTCCGCGAACAGATATACTCGCCTCAAGCGATTGCGGCAGCAATTCAATCTTGAACAGCAATATCCGGTCGCCTTGGAGGGCATGGACGCCCTCCCTCGAGGCAGAGGGGAACAGGAAGGCGACTTGTCACCTGTCGCTCACCGGCGATTGGTACGTCTTCATAACGCAGGTCGTGTCCGCAAACGATGACGGCATGGCTGCCCCATATTTTTGGAAATCACATGCCGTTCGCTGTAGGGGGGCGAGCAGGGGCGCATTGCCTCGCCTTTTGTTCCTCGATCGGGTCACCGATCACTCCTGGTCGTGCCTGAATCCTGGTAGCGCATGCTGCCGTAGCGCTGCCAGGATTTCTGAAATTGCTGATCGTCCTTAATCGAGGCCGGCGTTTCGCCGCAACGTGAGGGCGACGCCTGTCCAGTCGATATCCTCGCCTTCCTGGGCTATTGCGGCGCGCAAATGGTCGCGAAGAATGCCGAGCGTAGGCATGGCGACATTTGCGTCCGTGGCGGCGCGATCAACGAGGGTCAAGTCCTTGAGCCCAAGCGGCGCTGTGAAGCCCGCAGGGCGATAACGGTCCTCGGCGAGGATTTCACCGTAGATGTGATAAATTGGCGCGTTGAAGATCGTTCCCGTCATGATCTCGTTGAGTGCGTTGCGCGCGACCCCGTTTTTCTCGGCGAAGGTCATTGCCTCTGCCATCGCCTCGATGGCGGCCATGATCATGAAATTGCCGCTGAGCTTGACGACATTGGCCGACGAGGCCTTGTCGCCCAAGCGGAATGTGCGCTGGCCGATGGCAGAAAATAGCGGCTCACAAAGGTCGAGGTTTTCAGGCGCGCCGGCTGCAACCACGAAAAGCTTGCCTGCCATCGCGGCTGGCGGGCGACCAAATACGGGCGCAGAGATATAGCCGCCGCGGCTCGCATGATCACGGGCGAGACGGTCAGCAAGAGCAATGCTGATGGTGCTGAGCGAAATGTGCAGGGCCGAGCCTTCCAGAATGCCGTCCTCGCCATAGACCACCGACTCGACCGCCCCGTCGTCTGCCAGCATAGTGAAGACCGCGTCCGTCCCCGTCGCGGCGGCCAGTGGCGTTTGCGCAAGAGCCGCGCCCGATGCAATCAGATCATCGGCTTTACCGGGCGACCGGTTCCAGAGCGTGACCTCATGACCGGCCTTGATAAGGTTTGCCGCGATGGCGCTGCCCATTTGGCCCAGCCCGATAAATCCGATCTTCAATTGCATTCTCCTGCGTGTAAGGCCGAATGCAGATGGGGGCAGGGGCTCCATTTTGCGAGAGCGCCAGCTTGTTGGTTGGCTGGCGGCGAGCCGTTCCTATGTCTTGGAACGCTCAACTGGCCAGATCGGCCACCGAGCAGACCATCTCGATCATCCGAGCGGCATTCGCTGCGCGGCCGGGGCATTCAACAATTGAGAGAGGGCCTGCCGCTTCAGCAGGCCCAGCATTCGGCTGATGGCGCTGCCTCCTCTTGGACAAGGGGCGCAAATCCAGCAACCTCATCGCCCCTGGCTGGCAAAGACTGACAATCGTGACATTCTTGCAGTTTACGAACTCGACCAGCCCTTCGGCCGGAATCTGTGAAAATCATCAAACTTGCAACGATCAAGTTTGACAATTCAATGTAAAGTATCGTAAGGTATCAATGGTTGCCAAATGTGATCATGCAAATGTTGTCGACTTGTTGGTAAATATATAATTGATATTTGCCAATAAAATTCTGGTTCAATTAGTTGTTTCGGTTATTCGAGTTCTGTCTCCCCGACCAATTTTTTGGTCCAAAACGACCAACAAAGTCTCAAAGCGTTCTGAAAAAATAGCCTTTTTTCAAAGGTATGCCTGAGGTAGAATCGTCTCACACAGACTCCATTCGTGTCGGCCGATTTCATGCATTTTGTTGGCAAAATGTTGGTCGGGAAGCTCAAAACTCGAATCCGGAACACGGATACGAGGTGTTTTGAGCCATGCTGACCGATGATATCATCCGCAATGTCGTTGCCGTAGGAAAGCCGGTTAAACGATCCGACGCACATGGCCTCTTCATTCATGTGTCGGTGTCCGGGCGAAGGACCTGGTATCTGGCCTATCGGCTCGACGACAAGCAAAAGACATTGAAGGGCGGGTCTTACCCCGAAATCAGCCTCCATCGCGCAAGGCTCTGGTGCGAGGAAATGCGTGCCTTCCTCAAACCCGGTCACGATCCGGCAGAGCAGGTCAAAGCGGACGCATTCAACTCAAAGATGGCCCAGATGACGTTTGAGGCACTTGCGCTAGAATGGCTCGAAGCACGCCGCCCGTCCTGGTCTCCTCGGTACGCCCAACATGGGCGCACTCGGGATCGAGTCCTCTTCGATCTAGCCATCGACAGCAAATTGCGCGGCTGCGATCTGGTGAAGATTAGGATCAGCGATATCGTTTGCGATCGGAAAATTCGAACGCGTGCGACAGTCGTTCAGCAAAAGACCGGAAGGCCAGTCCAGTTTGAGCTGATGGACGATGCTCGCGCAAGCCTGTTGAAATGGCTCGAGTTGCGCTGTGAGGCCTTGGAGGACTTTGCATTCGCCAGCCGCACTGATCACGCAACCCACATCAGCACAAGGCAATATGCGCGAATGGGTCGCTGGAATTGGCTTGCCCAGCGAGAACTATGGGACCCACTCTCTACGACGGACCAAGGCATCGATCATCTACAAGGCGACCGGGAATCTCCGCGCGGTCCAGATTTTACTTGGGCACACGAAGATCGAAAGCACGGTCCGATACCTCGGAGTTGATGTGGAGGACGCTTTAACTCTCGCAGAGGGCACAGAAATCTAAGCTCGCCTGGCTCCTTGTCGCTGCGAGGAGCCAGGACCGGGGCTGCGGCGGTCACGCACCAATCATGAAAATCGCAAAAGCGGATGGTCTGCTGCCGGGGAAGAAAATTTGGCCACTGAATGGCTTAGTTGGGTCGAGGCTGTGTAAAAACAGCCAAGATCAAATGGGTTTATCCAGAGCCGATGGGCATGAGTGGGCGATGGTCATGCCCGGATCATTTGTATGAGCGGCTGGGTTCCG
>Ga0160502_100168_pt1 | contig 78319 bp, 39 predicted proteins | sample DIDnMG_14_FD_108237 | JGI IMG/M metagenome (GOLD analysis project Ga0160502, IMG submission 108237) | Enriched soil microbial communities from UW Madison campus, WI, USA - DID2933_E24_Xylan MG | ecosystem: Environmental > Terrestrial > Soil > Unclassified | place: USA: Madison, Wisconsin... | reverse complement strand
TACACCTGATGGCAGCAGCACCAGCTCGCCCCCTGTCATCAGCGGGGCGAAGATATTCTTCTGCGTCAGGTCGAAGCTCGGCGACGAGACGAGCAGCACCTTATCCTGCTCGTCCATTCCGAAGGCCTCTGTGTACCACTTCAGCAGGTTCGCGAATCCCTTGCGGTATACGATCGCTCCCTTCGGCAGCCCTGTCGACCCGGAGGTGAAGATCACATACATCGTATGCGCTGCACTCGCTGACGCTGCCGGGTTCGTCTCCGCCTCCCGGCTGAGCAGCGCAGCATCCCGGTCCAGCAGCACCAGCTTCGCTCCCTGCTCCGCAGCGGCCTGCGCCAGTCTCTCGCCCCCATCCGCCTCGTCCAGCTCTGCCTGCCTGCTCACCAGCGCCTGCACCTTTGCATTGCGGAGCATATACGCCAGCCGCTCTGCGGGCAGCGACGGCGCGAGCGGCACATAGGCGCCGCCTGCCTTCGCTACCCCCAGCAGCGCCACCACCAGCTCCACGCTGCGCTCCAGGCAGATGCCTACCCGCGCGTCCGGGCCGATCCCGATCGCTTGCAGTCGATGCGCCAGCTTGTTCGCCCGTCGATTCAGCTCGCTGTAGCTGAGCCGTTGCTCTCCGCATCTGACCGCTGTCCGCTGCCCATGACGCGCTGCCATCGCTTCGATGCGCGACAGGAAGCTCGGCTCCTCCGTCAAGGCGCTGCCTCCTTCAGGCGAGAAGTTCCATTCCTGCAACTGCTGACGTGTCTCTGCCTCTGTCAGCATACGGAGGCTGGCTATCGGGGTATGCTGCTGCTCAGTGACCTCATTTAATAATTGGTGGAAATGATCGTTCATGCGATGAATGGTCGAAGCGTCGAACAGGTCTGAACGGTATTCGATGAAGCCCGAAAGCCCATGCTCTGTCTCCATGATGGAGAAAAACAGGTCGAACTTGGCGGTGTCCGTATCCGCCTCCTCCATCTTGACCTCAATATCGCCAATACGCCCCTCGCCATGCTCCACCTTTTGCAGCTCGAACAGCACCTGATAGATCGGATTAGCACTCAACGAGCGATGGGGGCGCAGCTCTTCTATGAGCTTCTCAAACGGAATGCTCTGGTGTCGGTATGCGTCCATACAGCGCTGCTTGACTCTATCCAGCAGTCGCGAGAACGTCGGCTGGCCTGACAGGTCGGTTCGCAATACAATACTGTTCAAAAAACAGCCGATCAACTGCTCCGTTTCCGGCCATACACGATTGGAGGTCAATGAGCCAACGACAATATCCTCCTGTCCCGTATAGCGATATAACAGGACATTGAAGGCGGCAAGCATCGTCATGAACAAGGTGGCGTCATGCTGCCTGCCGAGCTCCTTCAAGCGCTCCAGCAGCTCCTTCGGATAGTGAAACCGATGAACGCCGCCCCGCGCAGACAGCACGCCCGGTCGCGGTCGATCTATCGGCAGTGGCGTAATCTGGGGCGCCCCGTCCAGCGCCTGCCTCCAATACGAGAGCTCGGCTTCGAAGCCGCCTGTCTCGGCAGTCGTCCTCTGCCAGCAAGCGAAATCCACATACTGGACAGGCATATCCTGCAACGCACAGGGGCGACCCGTTCGCCGGGCATCGTACAGCTCGGACAGCTCACGGAAGATGATGCCGAACGACAATCCATCTGCCACAATATGGTGCATCGTCAGCAGCAGTTGGAAGCTGCGCTCCCTCTTCTTCAGCAGCACTGCCCTCAGCAGGGGAGCCTCCGACAGCTTGAGCGGCATCGACCGTTCCTCTTCATGGATGCGGGCAATCTCTGCCGCCTGCTCCTCACCGCTTAGCGCGCTGAGGTCCAATCGGGTCACGACTCGCTGCCCCGGGGGCATGATTTGTTGATACGGCACTCCGCCTTGCTCGACATAGACGGTTCTCAGAACCTCATGGCGCTCCACGATCTGATGGAGACACGTCTCGAACCATTCCGTCTGAAGCTCGCCGTTCAGTTCACAAGACCATGTCGAGTTGTACGTCACTTGCCCCGGCTGAAGCTGCTCCAGAAACCAGATCTGCTCTTGCGCATAAGACAGTGGAAAGAGTCGATCTCCTGGCGCACGCTCCACGCGTTCCAATCGTGGTCGTTCCTGACCTCTGCTCTTGGCTTTCAACTTCAGCATCAGAAGCTGTCTCTGCTCCTCGGATAATTGGTTTAGAATCTTCTCGCGCGAATCGGGCCTGCTCATGGCATTTCCCTCCATGTCCTTATATGCATCTGCATTCTATTCTATTTAACGATTGTGGATCTCCCCATGCTCTGCAGTGATCAAGGTGATCAAGGTAACCAGACCTTCCGGCTACTTCACCCTTATGCCTTGGCCTTGCGCGCCACGAGCTTCGCCATGAGCTGCCGCCTGTGCTCCGGGGTGAGGCCTTGCAGGAGCTCGATCGTCTCATGCAGGCTGCCCGTTGTCTGCTGCGGTTCTCCATACTGAAGCTCACCGGATCGTATCGGTGTCCCTTCCAGTGCCCGGGCCACGATGTCCACCACCAGCTTGTCCGGGTCGCTGTCTCGCATGCGGCAGGAGGCGACTTGGCACGCCTCCTGCACTTGGGGCTGATCGAGCAGTTGCTGTATGGCAGCGGACACATCATCCTTGTTCCAGCGCGAGATGGGCAGGTACCCGCCCGCTCCCAGACCCGATACATAGCCAGCATTGCGTGGCCGGTCGAAGCCGTTGCCGAGAATGAGTTGAGGGATGCCCGCCTGCAACGCTTGCCCGAGTGTTCCGATCCCGCCGTGATGGATAAGCAGCCTCACGCTGGGCATGATCTTGGAGAACGGCAGCCGATCCACATGCAGGATACCCGCAGGCAGGCGCTGTGGAACAACATCGACATGCCGGGTAACGACGATAGCCGGCAACCCCAACGTCTCGCATGCCTCGATGCTAGCTTGGAAGAAGGCAGGCGAGATGGGCGGCGTAGTCGCATGCGTAATCAAGACTGGACGTTCCTCGACGATTTGACTGCGGTACGCAGCGGGAATTTCTTCCTCATTCTCATGGAGCAGAAAGCCTGCTTTAGTGATGCGCTCACGTTCCGCTGTGTCGCCAAACCAATGGGGCCAGAAGGCCACTCCATGGCTGTAATCCTCCATCAAGCGCTCCCAGTTGCGCACCGGGGCAAGCTCGAATCGCTGCCGAATGCCATTGATCACCTCGCCAAAATAGCGGGTCATCGTCGATGAAGTCTGTGCCCCTTCCAGAAAGCTTGGCGCGAGAAACACGGTCACATAAGGAATGCGCAGGCGCTCAGCGATCATCTGGGCAAGCACATGGATCATGTAATGGCCGATGAGCAGCGTCTCAGCGCCATCATAGAGTTCCGCTATCCTCCTCGCATTGTCTTCCATTCTGGGGAGCAGATACTTTCGCGTGAAATCAATCCCCGATGCAGGATTCTGTACCTGCACCTGAATGTCCGCGTTCATCATGAGCTGATATTGTGCAGTAGTATCAAATGGCATAAAGGCAAACCCACGCTTCATCGCTTCCTGCTCATAGATGCAATGGGTCACCAAGGTGACCCGATGCCCGTGCTGCTGCAGGACGCTGCCCATACGAAAGAACGGGTACAGATCACCGCCAGAGCCGATCGTTAACATTATGATATGTGCCATAACCTATCTCCTAATGGTCGGAATGTTCGTGGAGCAACTGCAATAGCTCCTCCTCGCTTAACCCTTCAAGCTCCTTGGCCATCATCCTCAATTCCTCAAGATCCGCCTGCTCCAGCAGATGCTGCTCAATGACCGACGACACATAGGCCACCGTGAAATCTTGCTGGAACAATACATCCAAGGACAGCTCTATGCCGAACGCATCTCTTATTCTGTACAACACCTGATGCGCCAGCAAGGAGTGACCCCCGATGAAAAAGAACGAGTCATGGACGCTGATCCGTTCGAGCTGCAGCAACTCTCTCCATATTGCCGCAACAATTTCCTCCGTCTGGTTCCTCGGGCCGACGTATTCACGCTCGGAGGCGGCGAACGGCCTTATCGAGTGGGAGCGCTGGATGGCCATGACCAGCTCCTCGGCACTCTCCAGCCTTGAGAGGAGGGAGCTCGCCCTGTTCGAGCTGACCGCCGCCGGGCGTGCAGCCTTGACCTGTGGTAGCAGTATGGGCGCTTGCTTGTGCTTGTCCGAAGACGCAGCGTAATCCGCCTTGCTATAATGGGGTGGCGCTGATAGGGGCAGATGATAGAGAATTGCTCCATCTCCCTGAGCTTCGGTTACCCCAGGCAGCGCACGGACAAACTGATGGAACGGCGTATTGCGATCTGTCGGGATATAATGGATGATCATCTCCTGCGTGCCCTCCGCTGCCAATTGTCGAAGCTGTTCAAGTATTCGTGCCTCAACGCCCTTGCCCAGCACACGGCAACTGAGCATCCAGCCATGCACGATCATCGCAGCGTCCTGCTGCTGATAGAATACAGCGCCTACCCATCCATAATCACCGAAGCGATCACGGACATGAACTGCCAGGCAATGCTCCTCATGGTGCTGCAGAAGCTGGAGCAGGTCCTCCTCCCTTTGACGAAGGCCGGTCGAGTTGAACTGGTTCGTCCGGTAAGTTAGCTGCGATATGCGTGGAATCTGCTCGGGCTCAAGCCTCGTACAGTTGACCTCCAGTTGCAGTTGGGACATAAAGCTCTCATAGCTCATGTGCTCCGGTTGAAGCGACTGAATGAACTGCTGCCGTCTGGCATTCTCCCGATACATCTGGTTGCGCCTTCGGTCCTCCTCGCTGATCTGAGCCTGGTCAAACACCCATAGCCGCTCCAGCTTCGACTTAAAGCTTGGCCATCGCTCTTGTACATGAATGACGAACACATCAGGGCAATTCGCTTCGATCTCGGCGCATTCGACCGGGTTATCATCGAGCATGATGAAGCTGTCAAGACTGAGGCCAAGCTCCTCGGCCAGGCTTGCAAGGTTGCTCGACTTGGCCTCCCAATTCATGCGATAGGCCGCCACATGCTCCTTGCGCAGCAGCATGTCCTCGCGCGACTCCAATACACGCCATACATCATGCTCGGCATTTTTGCTGCACAGACAGATGAGCATTCCCTGCCTGTGCTGCTCCAGAACGAATTGCTGCAGATAGAGGCTTCTATCATCCAGCACCACCCCCTCTGCCCCGTCTTCCGCACAGACCCCAGACCACAGTGTGTAGTCGCAATCCAGTACCATTACTTTTTTGGGGGCAGTGAGCACGCTGCTGATCGTGCGGGCGAGTGCCGTCCCGATACACGCGAAGTAAGGATACGTATATGGCGTATGGCTCATCTTCTCCGCATACTCATCGTAGTAGTCCGCGTGCGTGAGGCCTGCGGATAGCTGCTGGGAGTGCAGCAGGTATACACCCGGCAGTGAGGCGATGCGCTCGGCAATGACCCCCTCAAGCGTCGACCAGAGTGAAGCCTTCCGTTCCTGGCTCTCTGGCGGCTCTGGACAGATGGCGACGATGCACGTACCGGGAGCTTGGCGATTGTGCTGCTCCAGAGCAGCAGCAAGCTGATGCACATTGGTTAGCAGGCGCTCATCAGCCTCTGCCCCCTCACCCAGTGATGAGTCCTCATTTGAACGAAAGTCGGACAGCCGGACAAGAACAATACGGATACCCTCCTTGCTCCGCGCCAGCTCACTGTCAGGCTGCAAGAGCTGCTGGAACACCTGATTATATGGTGCGAAGCCAATCGTTGTCCGCATCCCCAGCTCCTTCAGCCAGAAGGCCAAGGCATCCTCTACAAACTGAGAGGTGAATGTGGAGACGATCTGGATGGGAACGGGCTCTTGCTTCTTCTGGTCGCGAATCCAGGCCAGACGAGGTAGCTCCCATTCCCTGACCGACTTCTCCGGGCTCGCGATGCTTGCTTGTATGATCTCCATATATAGGTCGGCGAAGGCTTCCACGCGACTCAGCTCGAACAGCTCGGTATTGAAAGCAATAGCAGCCGACATCCTATCGCCGTGGTCAAGCAGCGTAAGAAAGAAGTCAAACTCGGTAACGCCTGTATGAAGCGGTTGAGGGTGAAGCTGCCACTCCGCTGGCAGTCCTGCCGGACGCCCCAGCGCGAGATAACTGAACATGACTTGAATGACAGGATTATAGCTCATCGTTCGCTCGGGATTGACCATCTCAACGATCTTGGAGAACGAAATGTCCTGGTTCTCCAATGTCTGCAGCACAGACTGTCTGGCGATGGCTAGGAGCTGCAAGAAAGGCACCGGCTCGGAATCCAGGCGAATGCGCAACGGCAGCGGTTGGGCATAGAAGCCGATCGCCTCCTCCAGCTCGCGAATTCTCCGGCCATCGACCGGGGTGCCGATGATGAAATCCCTGGACTCGGTGAGCAGGTTGACGAATGCAATATAGGCGCTGAGCAGCGTTACATATGGAGTCACACCCTGCTGCTGGCTGAACATGCGTATGCGTTCACTTAATTGGCTGGACAGATGAAAGGTATATTGTCCACCCGTATGACGAGACACTGCCGGACGTTCGTAATCCGGCGGCAGCTCCAGCAACAATGGAGCGTCCTTCAACTGGTCCTCCCAGTAATGAAGCTGCCTGGTATACTCTGCTTCAGCTTGCTTGTGCTGCCGCCACTGCAAGAAATCCATGTAACGAACCGAAGAATCCTTAGAGGCTCCCGATTTGGAAGGATGATAATGAGAGAGAATTCCGTACAATGCCAGAAAGGCGGATTTGAGATCCGAGATGAGATGATGAATGACGAATAGTAAGATATGCTCCTGACTGCTGAGTCGAAGGACTGCACAGCGGAACAACGGGCCATTGGCCAGATCGAACGGGCGTCCGATGATGTCCTGGCTAACCTTCTCATAGGATATGCCATCATGAGCTTCATGAGCTTCATGAGCTTCAAGGTCTTCATATAGCCAGGCATTCTCCAGACAGCAGCCCTCAGTAAGATATTGCCGCATGCCTCCATCACTCGTGTCGATGGCCGTCCGCAGCGTCTCATGAAGCTGGACATATTCGAGCATGCTCTCATAGAGGCGCTGCGGATCTAACGAACCGATGATGCGAACGCCTACCGGAATATGTAATGTGGCTTGTCCTGGACGGAGCTGCTCGACAAACCATAGCCGCTGCTGATCCTCTGAGAGAGGACAGGCGGTGCCATCCATGCGTTCTACAACTTGCTTCTTGAGTGGACTGCTGGTCTCTCCCAGTCGCTGAACAATGGCGACCGCAACCGACTCAACCGTCGCTTCAGCAGAGAGCAACAGCTCCAGGGAAAGCTTGATACCCAGGTCTACCTCTACTTGGTATTGGAATTCCACTGCGCTGATGGAGTCGAATCCCATCTCCAGGAGAGAGGATTGAAGCTGGATGAGAGAAGGGGAGAGACGGAAGCGATGGGCAGCATGCATGCGCACGTAATCGATGCACCCTTCCAACTGTTCGGCTTGTGACATACCCGCGAGCTCAGCCACCTCCACCCGTTGTCGATCCGAGTGAACAGAGTGGATAGAGCTATCGAGGACATCTAGCGTATCCTCTGCTCGTCTGTGACCGGCAATAATGCGCAGAAGGCCGGATTGGTAGTGCTCCTTGCATGCATTTCGCATTTTTTTGCCACTGGATGTTTTTTGCAGTCCGCCCTGCTTGACGAAGACTATCTCATAGGGCTGGATGCCGAATTGGCTGGCAAGCACGCTGCGGATCGTATTCGCCAGTGGAGCAGTATCCGCCAAGCGATAGTGCCGACTCAGCTCCTGGACAATGACGAGCTGCTCATTGCCTTGCTGTGACACCGAGAACGCTGCACAGCCGTCCGGGATGAAGTGCTCATTAGCTTGCTCGATGTGCCATTCCATATCGGCCGGGAAGTAATTCTTCCCGCGAATAATGATCATTTCCTTCACTCGGCCAGTAATGAACAGTCGGCCTTGCATCAGGAAACCCAAGTCGCCTGTGCGCACATATTCACCGGGGCTTCCATCTCCTAATGTTGCGTGGAAGGTCTCTGCCGTCTGCTCTGGCTGGTTCAGGTAGCCGAGCGCCTTGCTGGCGCTGCTCACCCATACCTCCCCGATAACGCCATCCTCTAGCGGCATGCCCGTCTGCGGATGCACGATATGCAGTTGTTGGCCCTGATAGGAGCTGCCGCAGGCCACATATTCCGCAGTGGACGCTAAGGGAGTCTGTTCTACCTCGGCGAAGCCTTCGATTAATTTCTCCCGGTTGACAGGGAGTGTCATCATCCCTTCTCCCGGTATGCCACCCGTGACGAAGAGTGTGGATTCAGCCAGTCCGTAGCACGAATAGAAGGCTTGCTCTCGAAAGCCGCAAGCGGTAAACTTGGCATGAAAGTCGCGCATGACCTGTGCTTGAATCTGCTCTGCGCCGGTAAAGGCCACGTCCCATGTGCTCAGATCAAGTGTGTGCAGCTCATGCGGGGGAATCTTCTGAATACATAAATCATAGGCGAAATTCGGCCCCCCGCTCACCGTTGCACGATACTTGGAGACTGCGGATAACCAGCGCATAGGCTGCTGTACAAAATCATTCGGCGCGAGCAGCACCATATGGAAGCCGGTGAAGATCGGCTGCAGAATACCGCCAATCAGTCCCATATCATGATATGGAGGCAGCCACAGCACTCCTGTGCTTTCCTCCGAAAGCTGAAAGCCTTGCCGAATTGCCTCGGAGTTATGAATCAGGTTCTGATGGCTAACCATAACGCCCTTGGGCTTGGAGGTGGAGCCTGAGGTATATTGAATGAAGGCGAGCTCAGAGTCATCCTGCCTCGCAAGCTCTGATTCTTCTATAGCACCGTTAATATAGGGATCGGTATTCAAATATAGTAGCGACTCCTCGCAGAACGTCTGGTTCATGCGCTGGCTCCAGCGCTCAGACACGAGCGCAACACGGGCATGACAGTCCGCTGCGATCAACCGGACTCTCTCTGCATACCGCTTCGTTAATGGCGGATAAGCAGGAACGGCTGTACAGCCTGCATACAGGCATCCGAAAAAGCTGTACACATAATCTGCACCAGGCTGATGCAAGATGAGCACCTTGTCTCCCGGCCGGGTATAGCTTCTGAGGGCTGCCGCCAGTTGGCTAGACCGTTCCTTCAACTGCCGATAGCTAATGCTGAGCTCTTGGTCATCTTCAATAAAAGTAAAAGCGGTCTTGTGCGGCTGCTCGCTACTGCGAAAGTCGATCAGATCCATAAATGTCAGGTGATCTGTAAGAAATGGTTGCGGTGACATCATCAGCACCCCTCATATCATAAAATATAGCATTCACTCGCACTTGGTCAGAGATGGCAGGCATCTCTCTTATCCACTAATGAAAGAGATGAAATACTCGACTTTTATTGATTTTAATTGAATTGATGGTATTTTTTTCTTTGTAAAGTATATCACAGGGCTCGCAAGCTCGCATACGGGTGTATTTTGTATATTTTTGTCTATATTTAAAATAAAAATTCGAATATACTCTTAGTTCTAAATTATAGGTATCAGAATATGTTAGCTTTCCTTATTAAACCGCCGTTTTTTGACTTCATTTTCCACATAAAAAAACCGCTAGATGGAAAATGAAGGTATATTACCTTACATTACCAAAAAAGCGGTTTTTACGTGATGTTAGATCAATTTTAGCCGCAGCTTATTTTCTTGCTCTGTTCCTCCTTCAGAGGTCGGACGACCTCGTTCCCGATCCTCTCCAGCTCCGATTCACTTTGCAGGGAGGCCACAAGAATATAATCGGCTCCAGCATCCTGAAAATCCGATAGCGTTGCACGCACTTCCTCGTAGCTTCCTACGATCGCAACGGCATTAGATGGATTGATGACACTCAGACCTCCCCACAAATAGTTGTCCACCATGTAGTTGGTGTCGCTGCCTAGCGATTTGTATCGGGTCAGGCCAACTGAATCCGCATTATCTATAAATAGCTTCGTTAACCGCTTTACAGCTTCGGGTGTCTGATCCAGCAGCTCGCGAGCGGCCTCCCATGCTTCCCCGGTGGTCTCCCTGGCAATAATATCGACAAGCACGCCGCATGTAACGGTTCGTGCATGGGTAGCGGCGATCGCCCTTACCTTGCGAAAGTGGGCAGCCATCGACTTACGATCACAGGCGTACAGAATATAGGCGTCGCCATGCTCTCCTGCGGCCTGCATCGCCTCCTCGGAGCTGCCAGCGACGAAATAGCGAGAACGTTTGTCCGGGTTTTCTTTGGGATAGATGTTACAATTTTCCAGATGATAGAAATCGCCTGTATAGGTAGTGATCCCTCGCCTTAACCGTTGAAGCACATCCATGTATTCCTTCGTTCGGGCGTAACGCACCTCGCGTGTGTCCGGCTTGCTATCCTTGCTCAGTGTCAAGGCGGCGCTTCCGGTGACAACATTAATATCGACGCGGTCTCCGATGAGGGCATTTAAAGTATTAACCGCCTTGGCTGTATACGTCGGTAGCAGATGGTTGGTGTTTTGGGCAATTAGTATGCGGATGGATGTCGTATTCAGCCCGATGCCTGTCCCCATAACAAAAGGGTCAACGGATGTCGGGGTTAACGAGAGCAGCACCGAATCAAAATGATGGCGTTCAGCCCGCTGCGATTGATCGATATACGCTTGGCATAACTGATCATACGCTGTGGTAGCGACAACAGGCAATGCCCAACAAAAATCCATGATTTGCACCTCCTTCAGCACGGGACTCGTTATGGATGGATCTTCGCCGCTTCTTGAGCAGCTTCAATCGAAGCAGCAAGCTCTCTGATCGTCCGATGTCTATAGATGACCAGATCTTCCGCAGCCAGCCCCGCCTTCTCCAGTGCAAGATCCAGCTCGATCGCTTGCAGCGAGTCCCCGCCCAGCTCGAAGAAATCCTGATCAATACGGATCGTATCCAGCTTGAGAATGCCTTGCCAGATGGCGGCGATCTGCCTCTCCAGCTTGGTCTCCGGCTGACAAGCCGATCCTGCTTCAGCACTGGATTCCATCATCGGTTGCGGCAGTGCATTCCGATCTACCTTCCCGCTGCGTGATAACGGTATCTCTGTCAGCTCCACATAAGACGTCGGAATCATGAATTCCGGCAGCCACTGCTTGAGATGCGCCCTGATTTCGGTATCCGTAATCGCGGCTTCCTTCACATAATAAGCGACTAATTGCCGATGATGAGAGACATCATCGATCGGCATGACCACGGCTGCTGCAAGATGTGGATGAGATCGCATCGCCTCCTCAATCTCACCCAGCTCCATCCGAAAGCCGCGGAGCTTGATCTGGTTATCCATTCTGCCGATGTATTCGATGTTGCCGTCCGGCAGCCAGCGGGCAAGATCGCCGGATCTATACATTGTCGCTCCCTCACAGAATGGATCGGGAAGGAAGCACTCGGCGTTCAGCTCAGGCCGGTTCAGATAGCCTCTGGCTACCCCGGCTCCTGAAATATACAGTTCCCCGGCTACACCTATAGGGAGCGGCCGCCGCTGCTCATTCAAGATGTACACTCTGACATTCGGAATCGGCCTGCCGATCGGCACGACAGGGGAGTTACGACGGGCAGCCAGCGAGAACGTTGTTGTAATTACCGTCGCTTCTGTAGGCCCGTACAGGTTTGCCAATTGAACGGGCAAGCCAAGCGCATCGAACTGCTCGATCAGATCGCGCGGCAGAGCCTCGCCGGCGAGCAGGATGTATTTCATGTCATGGAGCATCGCAGTGTGCTCGCGGTCCAGTGCTTGGACGAACAGCCTGAACATCGAGGGCACGAAATTCAGCAATCGGATACGGTATCTGTCGACTGCTCGAAGGATGGCTCTCGGATTCCGGTGCTCGCCCTCCTCCAGAATGACGAGATGACTTCCGGCAAGTGTCCAGCCGAATAATTCCATGACCGACACATCAAATGTGTAGGGTGTCTTTAATAGATAGGCATCGCTCTCCAACATCGGGTACTGATGCTGCATCGCATGCAGAAAATTACATACGCTCTTATGCTCGATCGACACGCCCTTGGGCATTCCGGTCGAACCGGAGGTATACAGAATATAGGCGAGATTATCGGGTTGAACCTCTGTGTTCAGATTTCCCGTTTCCACTGAATACAGCTCACGGTTACCAACATCCGCGATGTGGATGCCCGTGAAGGCCATTCGTTCAGCATACTCGGACGCTGTCAATAGCAGCTTCGCCTCGCAATCCTCCAATATATGGGCGATTCGCTGTACCGGATATTCAGGGTCAATCGGAACATAGGCTGCCCCAGCCTTCAGTACGGCGAATAGGGCAACGAGCATGTCCACCGAACGGTCAACGAGCAGTCCCACTTTATCCTCTAGCCCGATGCCGTTGCGAAGCAGATAACGGGCAAGCTGATTCGCCCGGCTATTGATGGTCTCGTAGCTGTAGACGGACTCCCCGCAGATGATGGCTGTTCGCTGCGGAGCTTCTGCTGCCTTCCGCTCCAGGATACGATGCACAGCTTCTTGTTCCAGATCGAGCGAAGGGGTCTCATTAAACTGAAGGATGACCTGGCGGTATTCGTCGTCCGTCAGCATATGAAGATCGCGAAGGAACGAATCGCGATGGTCGAGCATCCACTCCAGCGTGCGGACAACATGTTGCAGGAATCGCTGCATAGTTCCCTGTGCAAACAGCGCCGTACAATATTCAAGCTCCAGACGCAGGCTGGGATGTTGAGAGATTTCTAGCGTCAGATCAACCTTCGACATATCATGCCTGAAGGCGTAGGGACTAATGGATAATCCCGGCGGCTGATCGAGTGTCCAGGCCATATTTTGCATCACCAGCATAACGTCAAAAAGCGGATTGCGACTGGTATCCCTCTCAAGCTGAAGCTGATCCACCAGCTCCTCGAACGGATATTCCTGATGCTGCAGGGCGTGCAGCACCTGCTCCTTCACCTCGGTGAGCAGTTGAGCTACTGTCTTGTTGCCTGATGGCCGACTGCGTATCGCCAGTGTATTCACAAACATGCCCACTACAGGCTCTACATCACTGTGCACGCGACCAGCAATCGGGCTGCCGACTACAATATCTTCCTGCTGCGTGTAGACGTGCAGCAGGACATTCAGCGCTGCCAGAAACAGCATGTAGGGCGTCATTTCGTTGCGCTCCGCAAAGGCGAGCAGTTTCTCCGTGGATTCGGCTGTCAGCTCTAGATGAACACGGTTCCCTGCAAAGCTTTGCTGCGGCGGTCGGGGGTAATCCGTAGGCAACTGCAGCAGCGGAGGGTCGCCTGCAAGCTCGCTCATCCAATAGTGTCTGCTCTGCTCGAATTGACCGCCATCCAATCGCTTGCGCTGCCAGACGGCGTAATCCTTGTACTGGATGGACAGTGGCTCCAGCTCGTCACCCGTATAGAGGCGAATGAATTCATGCTGCAGTAGGGACAGAGAGACGCCGTCAGCAATGAGATGATGCAGATCGAATAACAGTAGGCAGCGCTCTTCGCTCAGGCGAATCGTACCGACCCGCATTAACGGAGCAATCTGCACATCAAATGGGCGGATAAAATCTTGAATCGCTGCCTTGGCCTCGCTCTCCCTCGCTTCGCTGTGGTTGAACTCCAGCGCAACCTCCTCATGAATCCGTTGCATCGGCTCTCCTCCTACAAAGTGAAAGGAGGTTCGCAATGCTTCATGGCGGGATACCAGCTTGTACATGCATTGCTCCACCCGATCCCGCTCCAGCCTGCCCTCTATGAGCAGGACGCCCGGCAGGTTGTATGTCGTCCCAATGCCTTCGAACCGGTTCAGGATGTAGACTCTCTTCTGAGCAGAGGATACGGGGTAATAGGCTTGCTCGGCTTGCCGCTCGATGGGGACGAAGTTCAGCCTCTCCACCTGATCGACATACTCAGCAAGCTGCGCAACAGTCGGCCTTAGAAAGACCTCCCGCAGTGAAAGCTCCGAGCCAAGCTGCTTTTGGATACGTGCGACGACAGTGGTCATCTGAAGCGAGTTGCCGCCCAGCTCGAAGAAATGATCCGCTATCCCGATCCGTTCTATTCCCAATACCGTCTCCCAGATGTGAGCGAGAAGCCTCTCGGTCTCGCTCCGCGGCTCGATATATTGCAGAGCGCTCTGCTGCCATACCGGCTCTGGCAATGCCTTGCGTGCCAGCTTGCCGTTCGTTGTCAGCGGAAGACGCTCCAATGAAATCACGTAAGCCGGGACCATGTACGACGGCAACTGCTTTCTGAGCTCGCCTCGAACCTCTTCGGCTGTCACGGAGCTGTCGGACACAATATAGGCGCACAGGATGGGGGCTTCTCCCTCTGTTCTGGTGCGTGCCATGACGGCGGCTTCATGAATATTCGGCAACCGCAGGAGGCAGCTTTCAATCTCGCCCAATTCAATCCGAAGCCCGTTTATTTTCACCTGGTCATCCGTCCGTCCCAGAAACTCGAGCTTCCCACTTGGCAGCCACCTGGCGACATCCCCTGTACGGTAGAGGCGCCCCTGGCAGACAGGGTGGCACGGCTGATCGGCAGTAATGGTCACATACTTTTCATTCGTCAGTTCAGGCTGACCTACATAGCCTTGCGTGACACCATCCCCTGCAATCCATACCTCGCCCGGCACGCCAATCGGCTGAAGCTGCAGATTCGGCCCCATAATGTAAACCCTTTGATTGGGCAGCGGCTTGCCGATCGGGAGCCTGATACACGTATCCAGCTCGTCAGGATCGACAGGGTAATAGGTAGAGAGCACGGTAGTCTCCGTAGGCCCGTAGGCGTTGACCAAGAGCGGGCGGTTATTCTCGCCAAAGCCGGCTAAAAATCGTTGGGCCAGCTCCACCGGAAGCTCCTCCCCCGCCATGATGCACTGCTTCAGTGCATAGCTCTCACGGTCGCTGATGAATCCCGCCAGCAAGCGCAGATGTGTCGCTGTTCCATCTATGATCTCAATCTGCTGCTCGACATAGAAGCGATGCAACTGCTCGCCATCGACGCGCACTTCCTCCGGGACGATATACAAGTGATGTCCTGACAGGAGTGCGCTGAACATGTTCTGCACCGAAGAGTCGAACTCGAATGGCGAGACCAGGCCGAACCGTAAAGGGGCTTCATAACGGCTCAACAGCTCCCGGGTGAGGCCAACAATAAAATTCACCACATTCCGGTGCTGCACCATGGCCCCCTTCGGTTTCCCCGTGGTACCCGAAGTGAAAATAATATAGGCCAGATCATCCGGCTCGCCTGTATACGCCAAGTCCTCGCTTGCCCCATGGAGCAGCTCGGACAAATAAACCTTCTCATACCGTTCCTGGTGAAGATGCTCGGCAAGACCTGGTTTCGTCACCATCAGCGGAGAGTGGCAGTCGTCCATCATCGACTGTATGCGGGCGGGCGGCAGGTGCAGCGCTACCGGTAAATATGCGGCGCCACTCTTCAGCACCCCAAGCAGCGCAATGACCATATCCGCGGACCTCTCCAGCATGAGAGCGACAATATCCCCTTTGCCGATCCCCCTTGCACGCAAGGAGGCAGCAACCCGATTGCTTTGCTCATGCAATTGCGCATAGGTGAAGGCGCTCGTGCCGTCTGTAACCGCCAGTCGATCCGGCGTCTTGGACACCTGCAGGACGAACAACTGAGCTAGCGTCAAGTGACGCGGGTAGTCCTGATCCGTTGCATTGAATTGCAGCAGTTGCTGCAGCTCCCGCTCGCTCAGACCAGAGTGTTGCCACAGGGGCTGCTCAGGCAGGCGGATCGCCTGTCCGAGCAGCTCGGCATACTGCTCTCCTAGACACACCATCGTCATCCGTTCATATAAACCAGGCTGGTAGCTGATCCATCCCTGAATGACATCCTGGGCACAGCGAAAGGAAAATACGACTTCTGGATCGCTCCCCGCCAGATAGCTCGGATCGTGCAGCTCCTCCATCATAATTGCCGTCCGAAATGGATACGCCCGCCCCGCTGGCAGCCGATCACGCAGAGCATCCTGCAGCGCAATCAGCGGATAGTTCTGGTGCTGAGTGGCGCTTGCAATGGTGTCCCGCACATGCTGGAGAAGCTTGCGGAACGTCATGTCCTCTCGCATCTCATGTCGGAGGGCGAGAATAGTATTCACATAGCCCGCCGCTTCATCGGACTGTCTCTGAACCGGAGTGCCGACCGTTAGATCCGGGTTGCCGGTATATCTGTGCAGCAGGAGAACGAGCCCGGCCGTTAGCACCATGTGCAGACGCAAGCTCGAGCCGCCGGACAATTGATGCAGTCGCTGGGCTAATTCCGCATCCAGCTCAAACTCCACCCGCTCTAGCTTATTCCCTGAACCTGTGGAGCGGTGATCATAAGGGAAGTGACTATCCGTCAATTCCCCGGCTAATTGGCGCAGCCAGTATTGGTGCTCCTGCTCCCGCTGATTGGCGGCAAGGACCCATTCTTCTCTAGCGATTCCTCCCATTGGCTCGCTCCTTTCCCCTCATCAGAAGTCAAAATCATCAAAATCGCCGGATTGGCTGACCGTCTGCAGTTCCTTCAGTTGATGCTTGAGGCAGATGTCCCGCAAGCGGATGTCAGGGAACGCTACGATCTGTTGCAGTATATCCACGTATCGTTCACATAGCCTCTCGACGGTCTCGCGCTTGAACAGCGCCGCGGCATACTCCATGTTCAATACAATGGCATCCTCCGACTCCACCGTGCGCAGCATCAAATCAAACTGGGCTCGCTTATGATCGTATGGATAGGGACTAATCTTCAGCTTATCGAGCTCGATATGATCGGTATCCATGTTCTGCATAATAAAGGAGACATCAAATAGCGGGTTTCTGTCCAGTTGTCCTTGCAAGCCGAGCTCAGCAATCAAGTCCTCGTAGGGATATTTTTGATGCTCGAAGGCCAAGAGCGAATTATGCTTGACCTCGGCTAGATATTGCCGGAACGTCTTGGCTGCTGCCGGCGAATTACGCATCGCCAGCATATTGACGAACACACCGATAATCGGCTGCAAATCGGCATGGTAGCGGCCGGTAATCGGTGTACCGACGACAATATCCTCCTGCCCGCTGTATTTGCTAAGCAACACAGTATATACGGCCAGCAGAACCGCAAACAAGGTCGTCTCCGAAGTGGCGATGAGCGCTCTGAGCTGTCCTGTCAGCTCCGCCTGCAATGTGAACGATACCGTTCCCCCTTCAAAGGATTGAATGGCAGGTCGTTCATAGTCGTGAGGCAATGGCAGCACAGGCAATGCCCCCTGGAAACGGTCAAGCCAGTATTGCCGATGCTTGCGCATCGTTCGCTGCTCCAGCTCGCTTGCCTGCCATTCGGCGTAATCCTTATACTGGATTCGTAACGCTGGCAGGCTGTTGCCATCATAGAAGGCAAAGAGATCATGAACAAATATATCGTAGGAGACCCCATCGGTTACGATATGGTGCAAATCCATCATCAAGACATGTCGCTGCTCCTGCAGCCGGATCAGTCCGATGCGGAAATACGGCGCCTGTTCAAAGTCAAACGGGCGAATAAAGCGCGCGATCATATCCATCACTTCGGTCTCGCAGGCTTGAAAATACTCCATGTGCAGGTCAGCATGTTCATGCACCCTCTGCACCGGTTCATCACTGCGCATGACAATCGTCGTGCGGAAGATTTCATGCCTGGCAATCAAGCTCTTGAAAGCGGCCTCCAACCGTTGCCGATCCACTTCGCCCTCCAGCAGCATAATCGAGGTGTCGTTGTAGGCGACGCTCTCGGGGTACAGCCGATGCAGGATGTAAAATCGCTGCTGCGCTGAAGACAGCCGATAGTACGGCTTTGGCTCCGCGGCTTCGATGTCTCCATAGCCGCCCCTGTCAGTGTGCTGGATATACTCGGCCAGCTTCTCGATCGTCGACCGCTCGAAGAGCAGGGAGATGGGGATTTCAAGGTGAAACTCCTTATGAATTCGCGAGACGACCGTGATGGCTTTGAGTGAGTCGCCCCCAAGCTCCATAAACTCGTCGTGTATGCCCACTTGCTCTACGTTGAAGATGCGTTGCCAAATATGAGCGAGCCGCTCCTCCGTCTCATTGCGGGGCGAGGCATAGTCGCTATAAAGCTGTGGACGAGCATGGTAGGTTCTACCTTCGTCAGACGGTTCCTCCTCCCTAAGGGAATGCAGGAGAACCCATTGATTTATGCGCGTCTGCAAATCTCCAGGGCTATGCACGAGTACATCCCCCTGCTGCCAGGACAATGCGCGCAGGAACGACTCGATTCCTTCCTGTGGCGTCATCGATAGCTCATGCACACTGGCACCGATGCGAGCATCCTTGTCCTCTTCGTCCCAATACTTCCAATCGCTCCAGTTGACGCTTAACCATGGATACGCAGAGCTGCGATTCATGTGCCGGACGAATGCATCCATATAATTGTTCGAGGCCGCATAAGCAGCGTACCCGAGACCTCCGAGCACAGCGGAGATCGAGGACATGAGCAGACAGAAGTCAAGCGTCCTGCCGCGCAGAGCCTCCTCGAGCTGAATAAGGCCATATAGCTTGGCGCGGAACTGCACCTCGCAATCCGCTTGCTCCAGCTCGCTCAGCAAATTAAAGGTTTTCCCGCCCAGCACCCCTGCCCCGTGAATAACGCCATGAATGGCGCCGAAGCGGCTCTCCGCCAGGCAGAGCGCAGCTTGCAGTTGCTGCTTGTCGGCGACATCTGCGGCAATCACAGCGACCTGTGCCCCAAGCTCCTCCAGCTCGCGAACGGCTCGAATTTTAGCCGCTAGCGGAGTATGATCCTGCAGGTGCTGCCCCCACTCCTCGCGCGCGGGCAGACCGGAGCGGGAGATAAGGACGAGCCGGGCTTGCGCCGCTTGAGCCAGATGCTTGGCCAGCACCAGACCGATCCCGCCAAGTCCGCCGGTAATGACATAGACGCCTTCTGGACGAAGCGGCACAAGCTCTGGATCAGCCGCAGCAAGGGGAAGCGGCTCGTAGCGCAGCACAAACCGATGGCTGCCGCGGTACGCGATGACGTTGTCGTCCGTTGTGTTGATGCATTCAGAGATGAGCTGCTGTACCCTTCTGCGCTGCTGAAGCGGCGATCCGGCAGGCCATTCCATATCGATGCAGGAGCAGGACAGATACGGATATTCCTGGGTGATGACCAAGGAAATGCCAAGCACCGTTGCTTTCTCCGGGATAAGTCTCTCCGTGCCGGCGACGCTATGCACGCCGTTCGTGATGACATGGATCGGCAGCGTGCCGGTCAGCTCTTGCCGACCAAGTGCCTTAGCCAAATGGAACAAGGAGTAGAAGCCAAGCTGTTGGATGCGCGCCGTGCTCTCCAGGGTAGGCCCTGTAGCGGAATGCTCCTGCTCATCGGTCACCCCCCACAGATGTGCAATGCGTGTAGGCAGAGCAGATGCGCTCGCTAATCCCTGCAGCAGAGCGGCGTAATCCTCTGGCTGATCCGGGGCAATGATGCAATGGCTGCCGCCCCGCCACTCGAACACTTCTCCTGCCTCCACTATCACGACCTCATGTCCCAGCTTGAGCAACTCGGTCATCAGAGCAGCGCCTGCCCCGCATCGGTCGGTGAACAGCAGCCACCGCTCCTGCGTTCCAGGGACAGCGGCAACGCTGGAAACGGTCATCCATTGCGGCACATAGAACCAGTCAGCAATCTCCTTCTTTTTGCCCGTCTGCGGCTTCTCCTGCAGACGTTGACCTAACTGGTATGGGTTTCCATGCAGCTTGTGCGATACCTTCTCAAACGAATAGGTTGGCAGGGGAATTCGCTGTCTCCGCTCTTGTGCGTAGAATCGTTCCCAATCCAGCTCCATGCCAAGCGTCCACATGCGAGCAATCTGATACTGCAAGTAGGACAGGTCAGATACTTCCCGATGGGCGGAGCGAACCGTATGGAAGATTCGTGCGCGGCTGCTCTTCTGCTCCACAAGCCGATTGGCCAGAGCACTCAGCTCGCTGCCCGGGCCTAGCTCAATGAGCAGGCTGTTAGGGTCCTTCAACAATTCCTGCATGCCGTCGGCAAACCGCACCGTCTCCCGCATATGTCGTACCCAATACTCCGCATCTGTCGCCTGCTCTGGTGTAATCCATGTTCCGGTTATATTCGAGAGGAAAGGAAGCCTCGGCGAACGCAGCTCCATCGTGCGCACATGCGCCAAAAACGGCTCCAGTATCGTATCCAATTCATGCGAATGGGCGGCCGTTTCGATAGAAACCCTCACGCCCATCAGACGCCGCTCTTTCAGGTACAGCTCAAGCTGGCGAATCGCAGGCTCAGTCCCTGCCACGATGCACGATGGCCCATTGACAATCGCAAGTGAGATGACCGAGGCTTCACTGGCCTGGAAAGCCGTCAGCAGAGCCAGCAGCTCCTGCTCCGGCAGCGGGATGCTGAGCATCACACCGGAAGGGAGGCTGCTCATCAGGCGGCCGCGAACAACGATCAGTTGCAACGCCTCCTCCAAAGTGAACACCCCAGCGAGACAGGCCGCCGCATATTCGCCAAAGGAGTAGCCGATCATCGCCGAGGGCTGAATCCCCCATTCGGATAGCAGCTTCGCCAAGGCATACTCGAAGGAAAGGATGAGAGGCTGGCAATATTCCATATTCTCCAGCTTATCCTTCGCCTCATCCTGGCTGCTTGCCGCATCCGTTGGATAGAGGACAGCACGATAATCGAAGCCCGTCAGAGCGCTCAGGATCGCAAAGCAGGCATCCATAGCTTCCCGGAACACCGCTTCCTGCTCATACAGCTCACGCCCCATATTGACATATTGCGCCCCGTTGCCGGAGAACAGGAAGCATACCTTGGGCCGATCGGAATGGACATGCCCCGTATGCACTTTGCGCCGCTCAGACGCCCCCAACAGGCGTGCGCCTTCTTCCGCAGAGGAGCAGACGAGCGCCCGTCTATACTTGAACGGCTTGCGTCCTGTTTGCAGCGTAAATGCAAGATCAGCCACATTCAACAGCGGGTGTTGCTCCATATATTGGGCGAGGTTGGAGGTCATCCGATCTAACGCAGCCTCTGTTTTCGCCGATAGCATCAGCATATGGCAAGGCCTGCTGGACGACGACGGCTGGCGCGTGGGCGCTTCCTCCAGGATGACATGGGCATTGGTTCCTCCGATTCCGAAGGAGCTGACTCCTGCACGGCGCGGCTCCTTGCCCGTCTTCCATTCCCTAAGGGTCGTATTGACATAGAACGGACTATCCTCAAACCCGATCTGACGGTTGGGTACCTTCACATTCAGGCTCGGCGGAAGCTGCTGATGCTGCATGGCAAGAACCGTCTTGATTAAGCCCGCAGCTCCTGAGGCCGCATTGAGATGGCCGACGTTCGATTTCACAGAGCCGATAGGTATGATCTGCTTGTCCGGCAGCTCGAACACTTCGCACAGCGCCTTCATCTCGATCGTATCCCCAAGCTTGGTTGCCGTACCATGGGTTTCGATATACGAGATGTCCTGCGGCTCCACTCGCGCTTCCCGCTGTGCCAGTCGAATGACCTCGGCCTGCCCATCGACGCTAGGAGCGGTGTAGCCGATCTTGCGACTCCCGTCATTGTTGATTGCGGAGCCCTTGAGAATCGCATGAATCGTATCGCCATCGTGCAGCGCCTCCTCCAGACGCTTCAGCACGACAATACCGACCCCGTCCCCGAACAGCATGCCGCTGGCCTCCTCATCGAAGGGGCGACAATGACCGTCTACCGAGAACAGCATGCCCTCTTGATAGACATATCCCGCTTTATCTGGCTGAGTGATCGTTATACCCCCGGCAATCGCCATGTCGCACTGTTGGTTCAATAGCGCCTCGCGTGCATAATGAATGGCGACAAGCGAGGTGGAGCAGCCCGTAAATACATTGGTGCTTGGCCCACGCAAGTTGAACTTATACGAAATTTGCGTGCTCAATGAATCTTTATCATTTAACAACGAGGTTAAAAATTGTCCTGCTGGCTCCTCCGACTCGCTCAGCGTAGACAGAACCTGCCAATACAGATTAGGAGATGCTCCGCTGAAGACACCGATCAACCCAGGATAGGCTTCGGCATAATACCCGGCATGCTCTAGCGCCGTCCAGGCGCATTCATGGAACAACCGCAACTGTGGGTCCATGAGCGCGGCGTCCCGCGACGTATAATCGAAGAAGGCCGCGTCGAACAGATCGGTTCCCTCCAGGTAGCCCTTGGCTTTCACGTAGGCCGGATTGTTAATCTCTGTGGGCTGAACGCCAGACTCCAGCAGCTCTTCATCTGTGAAAAAGCGGATCGCTTCCACGCCGTTCGCCACATTATCCCAATAATCTGCAAGCGTTAGCGCACCAGGGAAGCGGCCCGCCATGCCAATAATCGCAACATCGCCGCTCCGTTCACTGCGCTGACGCCGTTGACCGAAGGCGGAGCGCTCGCTTTTCTGTGCCTGGCTCCCCCCTACATGCGCAGCAAGTGAGCGGATGGTAGGGTATTCGAACATGGAGCCGATGGGGATATGGCGTTGAAGCTGCTTGACCAGCTTTTCCTGAATCTGAATAATATCCAGCGAGGTCGCTCCCAGATCAAAAAAGTTAGCTTGTCGATCGACCGTATCGACACGATAGAACTCCATCCAGATCGTTGCCATTCGTTGCTCCAGCTCGTCGATCGTGTACAGCGCAGTGGATGTGTGGCTTTCCTTCGCCTCTGCTGGCTTGCTTCCCCGCTCGCGAAAGCCTAGCTGAACCCATTGGCTGAACCGGGTGTGGAGGTCTCCTGATGAGATCACGATCTGGCTATGGCCGCTTAGCCCGAGCACACATTGGAAGGTTTTGACCCCTTCCTCTGGCGTCATCTCCAGCGGCTCCAGACTTTGACCGAGCAGCGGCTTCGCCGCCACTTTCCCTGTATATTGCCAATCTCCCCAGTTGACGCTCACAAAGCGGTGATTTCCCTGGAGATTCAATTGGCTGGCGAAAGCATCCATATACAGGTTGGCAGCGGCATAGGCGACGAACCCGAGTCCGCCCAGGATCGGGGAGAGAGACGAGACGAACAGGCAGAAATCAAGCGAATGCTCGCCCAGGAGCTTGTTCAGCACCTGTACGCCTTGCATTTTGGGTCGGAATTGTTCTTCGCAATCGGCTCGGGTGATGCCCTGAATGACACATTGCGCAGATTTTACCCGCAATACGCCTGCGGCGTGGATGACGCCATGCAGCGCACCGAACCGCTGCTCCGCTAGCTGCAGAGCCTCCCTCATCTGCTCCTCGTCCGCGACGTCCGCCCGGACCACCAGCACCTCAGCCCCCCGCGACTCTAGCTGACGAACGATACCGATCCGCTCGCATAACGCCAGGTCGGTTCCCGCCTGGAGGATCGGCTCCCATTCGGCTCGGCCTGGCAGTCCGCTGCGACTGACGAGCACCAGCTTCGCTTGCACGGCGCGTGCCAGATAATCGGCCAGCTTGAGACCGACCCCGCCCAGGCCTCCTGTAATCAGATAGACACCATGCTGACGGAGCGTTGGAGCAGCCTCGTCGGCCTGCAATGAGACGGCCTGCTGTAGTTGCTCGGGCGGAATGGAGGAGAACGTGCGAATGTATCGCACGCCGTCACGAATGGCGACGACGGTATCTTCCACACTGCCCAGCTCCGCTATCAGTTGATCGATCGGAGCCTCTCCATTAGGCGCAAAGATGAAGTCGATGCTCTTGCAGCGAATCGTGACGTATTCCTGCGGTATGACCTTGATCGGAGCAAGCAGCGTTCCTTTTTCCGGGTCGATGTAATTCTCGCCAGCGACCTTTTGCATATTGTTCGTGATGACATACACGTCTATCGCATGAATCCAGTGAAGCTCTCCTATGGCCTTCGCCAAATAAATGAGTGAATAAAAGCCCGAGTTCAAACAGTCAGCGCCCAGATGATGCGGGCTCACATTCCATAAGTGCAGGAGGCGATCCGGCAGGTTGCCATCCTCCTGCAGCGAGTGAAGCAATCGAGTATACTCTGCTTCCTCCGCGGCATTCATTCGGTAGGCATCCTGCCCTAGCCTGGCTAATGCAGACCCTTGCTCAACGGTAATGACGCGCTGGCCAGCCGCTCGCAGCCGCTTCGCCATCGTTGCTCCCACGTTGCCCTCATCCACCAAGAGCAGCCAGCAGTGCGGCTGGCGTGCGGCGGAAGGGGGCAGCGCTGGCCGTGCTTCCCAGTCCATGCTGTAGAACCAATCCGTCATATTGGCGCGCTTGGCAAGCGCGGCTTCTTCCTTGCTGCTCTCTAGCCGTTCATGGCGTGCGGGCTCCAACCAATACCGCTGCTTCTCAAAAGCATACGTCGGCAACGGAATCCGAATTCGCCGTTCATTCGTGTACAGCCTGCCCCACGCCACCGGAACCCCAAGCTCCCACAGGCTGGCGAGCGTCTCCATGAAGCCGTCCAGGACAGACGCCATCCCCATCCCGTCCCCGTCGGCTGCCTCTTGAGGGCCTAATCTCACATACAGCTCGCCATGTACGGACTGTTGCTCCTTATGCCACTGACCGACCGCGGTCGCTTCAGCCTGGAGCTGGGCAGCCCAGTAGGAGCTGTCCGTGACTTGCCCCTTCTCGATCCAAGCCCCCGTATGAGCAGAGAAGAAGGCGAAGGAAGCAGGCTGGAGTTGGATCGATGTCATCATCAGCCCCTGATCTCGCGAAGCTACCAGACGCAACGCTTCACCGAGCGAGAGGACGCCGGCACAGACGGCCGCGGCAAGCTCTGCTGCTCCAGAGCCGATGCAACGTGCGGGAGCCGCGCCGAGCTCCGACAACAGCTCGATCAGGGAACAGAGGGAGAGCACATACAGCATCTCCTCCATATGCGGACGGTGCGGAGCCTCGTACAGCGCTGGCTTCAATGGCGCCTGAACGAACGGTTGGGCCAGCGCTATATTCCGCTCGATCACCTGTGCAAATGCAGGCTCCTCTTCATACAGCGTCAGCCAGCCCTCGCGATAGGCGGATGAACGGGATGGTAGCATAAAGATCAGCTCGCGCGTCCCGTTAGCCGCCTGGACAGGATGGCTCATGCGTTCCAAGGCGAGCCGCGCATCCTCTACACCGTGGCAAACGATCGCCCTGCGGTAAGGAAAGGCACGGCGCCCCGTCTGCATCGTATAAGCGGCATCCGCTATATTCACCGCCGGATGCGCTGTGAGATGCTGTGCATACCTCGATGCAGCTTGCCTAAGCGATGTCTCCGAATAAGCCGAAAGAGTCAATACATGCTGCTTGCGACTCGCAGGAGTGCCCACTGCCTCCGGGGCTTCCTCCAGCACCAGATGAACATTGGTTCCGCCGTAGCCGAATGCGCTGACACCGGCGCGAAGCGGATGCGCCTCCCGCTCCCACTCGGTCAACTCGGTATTGATATAGAACGGGCTGTCTACCGCATTGAGCTTGGGATTAGGGCGATGGACATGCAGTGTAGGCGGTAGCTGCCGGTGTTTGAGGCACAATACAGCCTTGATCAAGCCTGTAATTCCTGCGGCAGTATCGAGATGGCCGATGTTGCTTTTGACGGAACCGATCGCACAGCTCCCTCTGCGGTCAACTTCTCCAAAGGCTCGTTTGAGCGCTTCAAATTCAATGGAATCACCCAGAGGCGTTGCCGTCCCATGAGTCTCGATGTAGCCAATCGTCGCAGCGTCGACCTCAGCGAAATTTAACGCGGCTTGGATAACATCCGCCTGACCTTCCACACTCGGGGCGGTATAACCGACCTTTCGCCCGCCATCATTATTGGCCGCCGAGCCCTTGATGATCGCATGGATGGAATCGCCATCTGCCAGCGCGTCCTCCAGTCGCTTCAAGATGACCATACCGACACCGTCGCTGAACACCGCGCCGCTCGCATCCGCATCGAATGCTCGCACCTTGCCGTCCGGGGAGAGCGTCATCCCCTCCTGGTATTCATAGCCGCGCTTGGTCGGGTAAGATACGGAGACCCCCCCTGCAGCCGCGATCGTGCATTCCCCAGTCAACAGCGCGCGGCAAGCGAGATGAACGCTTAACAATGAGGTCGAACAAGCCGTATAGATCGTAAAGCTCGGGCCCTTCAGTCCGAGCTTATAAGACGTCAAGGTCGAAATCGCATCCTTGTAGCACAGGGTTCCGGCCTCCGACAATTCCGCCGCGCTGGTACTGTTCATCAGAGGTGAGAGCTTCATCCAGTTCAGATTGGTCGAGGCTCCGACATAGAGACCGATTAAGCCAGGATAGGACTGCGGGTCATAGCCTGCTCCCTCCAGCGCTTCCCATGTCGTCTCCTGCACCATCCGAATCTGAGGATCTGTCATCTCTGCTTCTCTTGGCGAATACGAGAAGAACGCGGCATCGAACTGCTCCACCCCTTCGATGTACCCTTTGGCCTTTACATAATGGTTCTTATTCATTTGCTCCGGGGCAACGCCCGCCTGGATCAGCTCATCCTCTGTAAAATGGGAGATGGATTCTACCCCTTGCTTCAGGTTATTCCAGAACTGATCGAGCTGGTTAGCGCCTGGAAATTTCCCAGCCATGCCGATGATCGCGATTTCCAAGCCTGTCCGCTCATTTTGCAAGTGATTCACGGTCACTTTCTCCCCTCCTTTGCCCACTAAGTCCGCTTCCCGATTATCGAGATCGTATTCTTCATGACCGACCTTGCTTTATTCAGCTCTTCTTCCTTACGCGGAGCCTCCAGCGGCTTCGCACGCTGCTGCCGATCCCAAAATTGCGCCAGCGCATATATCGTGGAATGCTCATAGAGACTGACCAGAGGAATCTCCCATTCATAGTGCTCCTTCAGCTTGGCGTTGAACCGGATGAGATCGAGAGAGCTGGCGCCCAGATCAAAGAAGTTGTCATGTACCCCTACCTGCTCCATGCCAAATGTTCGCTGCCATACCTCGCATAGCATCCGCTCCAGCTCGCTTGCCGGAGCCGTGTACTCTGTTGCTTGGTCGCGCTGCTGCGGCGCGGTCGGAATCGCATGCTCTTGTTCGAGCAGCTTGCGGAAGCGCTTCGCGCCATACTCAAGCTTGACCCCAAGCTGCTGAGGGGACACGATCACTTGCGGATAGGGCGACTCCAGGATGCGTTGGAACACCTCTACGCCTTCTGCTGTCGACAGACCGTCTTCCAGAATCGTCTCCACCTCGGTATTCAACTGCTTGGCCCATCGCGGCGCTGACTCGACGGACATGCCTGTCTCCTTCCAATCCGGCCAGTTGATGGATATCGTGCATATACCCTCACGGGCGTTCTTATAGAATGCGAAGGCGTCAAGAAACTCATTGGCCGCATTGTAGCCGCTCTGGCCGAACTTTTGATAGGCAGCGATATTTCCAATCGACGAGCACAGCACCAGAAAATCGATCGGCGCTTGCTGTTGCTGCAGCAGTTGATCCAGAATCAAGGTTCCGGCTATCTTAGGAGCCAGCACGTGATCATTTTGCGCTTTGGTGCGGTACTGCATGATGCCCAGATAATCGGCCACCCCCGCCGCGTGAATGACCCCATGGATCGGTCCAAAGCGCAGCCGCGCCATCTCCAGACCACGAGCCATCTCCTGCATATCGGCAGCATCCGCCTGGATGAGCATCACCTCAGCACCGTGCTCCTCCATCTCCAGGATGCCGCGAATGGCATGGCTCGTTCGGTCTTGCTCCGAATTAGAGTGCAGCCACCGCTCCCACTCGCCCCGCTCAGGGAAAGCGGAGCGACCGATCAATACGAGCCTGGCCTGAACAGACCGGGCGAAATGCTGAGCAAGCGCGAAGCCGATCCCGCCTAATCCTCCGGTGATGACATACACCCCTTGATTCCGCAGACGGCTTGCCGGGTACGGCTTATTCTCCAGGCGACACGGCTGGAACCTCTGAATCCAGCGATAACGCCCCCGGTAGGCAACGACATGCTCCGATCCCTCGGCTTGACATTCATGCACAAGCTGCTCGACCCACTCTGCCTGTTGTGAATAAGTCGTCCAATCCATATCTATGCTGCGACAGCGCAGACCAGTGAACTCCAGGCCGCAGATTTTGGAGAAGCCCAGCAGGGCAGCCTGCTCAGGATGAAGCGCCTCGTGGCCGATAATTTCTTGCATGTTATTGCTGAGTGCAAGGATCTCGATCGCTGTGCCCAGCGGTCTTTTGCCTAAGGCTTGTGCGGTGTAGAGCAGGCTGTAATAGCCTTTATCCAGTGTCAGGCTTGCCTCCTCGATGGACAAGGCGCGCTCTGCGCCCTCCTTCATACTCCATGCATGAATAATTTTGCGTGGCAGCAACTGCTGCCGCACAAGCTCCGATACGAGCGCCTCGTAATGCTCCGGTTCCCCTGGATCGATCGCGAAGGAGGATGGACTATGCTTGGTATAGCTGTCCCCTGCATAGATGCGGATGACCTGGTATCCCTCAAGCTCCAACCGCTCACTTAATGCTGTCATTTTGCGGCCGCTGTCTACATAGACCCACAAGACGCCTTGATCCGCGGTCGTGTGTACGGATGACTGCGGATACTGCGGGAGCGAATGCCGCTCCCATGCGGGAACATAGAACCAATCCGCCAGGTCGGCCTGTTTTTCGAGATTCTCCTCCATGGAGGCGACAGAGGCATGAGCCGCCGCCTGGGCGGGATGCCCCTTCCATACCTGCACAGGATGCGGCTCGAACGGATACGCGGGCAGCGGCAGCCGTCTTCTCTGCTCTGAGGCATAGAAGGCCTCCCAGTCCACCCTCACCCCGTTAACCCATAGCTGTCCCACGGTGCGATACAGATGCTCCATATCCGATCGCTGCTCCAACGGATGTCGCAGCGCGCTTGCAATGAGAAGCGCCTGCTCTTTGGCAGGATGGCTTTGTGCGAAGGTGCTTAATACTTTTCCGGGTCCCATCTCAATCAGGATGGACTGCCCTGTCTGGAGCAGCACATCCAATCCTGCGGAAAATGCAACCGTACTGCGCAGATGCTGGCTCCAGTAAGACGGCGATAACACCTGCTCGCTAGTAATCCATGTCCCGGTCAGGTTGGAGATATAGGGAATAGCCGGAGGACTCATCCGAATCTGAGCCGCCGCTGCCTCGAATTCACCGAGTATGGCCTCCATACTATGCGAGTGGAACGCATGAGACGTTCGCAGCCGTGTCGTCTTCACTCCCCTATCGGCCAACTGCCGCTCCAGGCGGCTGATCGCATCGGTCGTGCCCGAGATGACAGCATGGGCGGGACTGTTCACTGCCGCTAAGGATACCTCGTCAGAGAGAAGCGCGCGCACTTCCGATTCCGGCAGCCCGACACTGAGCATGGCACCGCCTGGCGTAGACTGCATGAGCCGGCCGCGGATCACCACAAGCTTGAGCGCATCCTCCAGGGTGAATACCCCTGCCAGACAGGCAGCCACATATTCGCCGATGCTGTGTCCGATCATCTGATACGGTTGCACGCCCCAGCTCATGAGCAAGCGGGCAAGAGAGTATTCGGTGCTGAACAGCAAGGGCTGGGTGATGTCTGTCCGATTGAGCATTTCCGCTGCGGCCTGCTCCTCTTCCTTCTCGGGGAACAGCACTCGCCGCACGTCCATCCCCATCAGCGGCTGCAGCACTGAAAGGCAGCGATCCAGCTCCTCCCTGTACATCGGTTCGTTCGCGTACAAATCCCGCGTCATCTGGATGTGCTGTGACCCTTGACCGGTGAACATGAAGGTTACCCGCGGGAGGGCGGCGGCTGTTCCCGTCTGGAGCGAGCTTGTCCCGCTCGCGCCCTCAAGCGCGCGACTCAATTGCTCTGCGGCATCACTCGCACTCGTGGCAACCACTACTCTGCGGTGGCTGAACGCCCGTCGTCCTACATGCAGCGTATAGGCGACATCGGCTACTATCACATCAGGATGCTGTGTCAGTTCATTCGCCAGCCTGCGAGTCGCCTGTTCAAGCGCCCTCTCCGTCTTGGCAGACACGGACACGATGCTCCACGGCCTGGAGGTTGACGAGACGGGCGGAGCCAGAGGCTCCTCGAGCAGCACATGGGCGTTCGTTCCGCCCATCCCGAAGGAGCTGACCCCTGCTCGCCGCACGGGAGCCTTCCAGTCCGCAAGCTCGGTGTTGACATAGAAGGGCGTCTGCCCGAAGCTGATCTTGGGATTCGGCTGCTCATAGTGCAGGCTGGGCGGCAGCTTGCGGTGATAGAGCGCAAGTACGGTCTTCACAAAGCCCGCTACCCCCGCCGCAGCGTCCAGATGGCCGATATTCGTCTTCACGGAGCCGATCGCACAGCTTCCTGGCTGCTGCTCGCCAAATGCAAGCGCCAATGCTTCAACCTCGATCGGGTCGCCTAGCGGCGTACCGGTGCCATGCGTTTCGATGTAGCTGATCTCCTCCGGCCCCAGCCCGGCCATCTGCTGGGCGCGGCGGATAACCGCCACTTGTCCTTCGACTCCAGGCGCGGTAAACCCGGCCTTGTGGATACCATCATTGTTGACCGCCGCCCCCTTGATGACAGCCCAGATCGGGTCGCGGTCCCGCACAGCCTCCTCCAGCCGTTTCAGCACCACCATCCCGACCCCGTTCCCGGCTACCGTACCGCTGGCCTTCGCATCAAAGGCCCGGCAATGTCCGTCCGGGGACAGAATCATTCCCTCCTCGTACAGGTAGCCGCCCTGTAGGGGATAGGTAATGCTGACGCCCCCGGCCAGCGCCATCATGCATTGTCCGCTCACAATATCCTGATAGGCTTGCGAAATAGCAACAAGCGAGGTGGAGCAGGCGGACTGCACGGTCATGCTTGGCCCTGTCAGATTCAGCTTATACGACAGGCGCGTGCTGTAAAAATCCTTCTCATTGAGCAGCATCAATGTAAATTGGTCGATCGCATTGGACGGCTGCTGGGTAATGTGCCTGAGCCACGGGTAATTGGATGAGCCCCCGACATACAGGCCGATGTCTGCCCCGTTCTCCACGGAATAGCCGGCATGCTCCAGCGCTTCCCAGGCGCATTCATGCAGCAGACGAATCTGCGGGTCCATCATCGCCGCTTCCTGCTCATGATACTCAAAGAAGGGAGCATCAAAATGCGCTGCATTCTCCACGTACCCCTTGGCTTTCACATAGCGTTTGTGCTGAATTAGCTCCTCCGGGATGCCGCTCTGCCTCAACTCATCATCCGAAAAGAAATGAATCGATTCCACGCCTTCCTTCAAATTGTCCCAGAACTCGTTAATGTCTCTTGCTCCCGGAAAGCGGACAGCCATGCCGATGACCGCGACATCTTTGCTGCCTGTCGGCTGCTGCGGACGTTCCGGCTCTACACGCGGGGCCGTATCCTGATAGTAGCCTGCCAAGGCCGACACGGTCGGGTAGCGGAATAAGGTCGTCATGGTCAGCTCCTTGGAGAACGCGCCCTTTAACTGCCCGAACAGCCGCACCATCTTGAGCGAATTGCCGCCAAGCTCAAAAAAGTTATCATGCAGCCCCACCTGCTGCACCTGCAAGACATTCTGCCATATCGCCCGTATTCGCTGCTCCACATCGTTGCCTGGCTTGACTTCAAGCGCAGGCGGCTTACGCACAGGCTTCATCAGCAGCAGCGCCTTCCGATCTGCCTTGCCATGCGATGTAACCGGAATCGCATCCAATCGAATATACTGGGCGGGAACCATATAGTCCGGCAGTACCTGTAGCAGCTTCTGCTGAAGCCCGGCTGTATCCAGCTCGCCCACGGCTGCGACGTAAGCGACAAGCTGGCGATCTTCGGAGGTATCCCCTGATGCAAGCACGACCGCGTCCTTGATGCCGCTCATGCGGCGAAGGGTCTCCTCGATCTCCCCCAGCTCGATCCGATAGCCGCGTAGTTTGACTTGATGATCCTCGCGTCCCAGATATTCCAGGTTACCGTCTGCAAGCCATCTCACGCGATCTCCTGTCAGATAGATGCGCTCCCCTGGAACATGCGGGTTGTACACGAATGCTGCCTCGGTCAGTTCGGGACGATGGAGGTAGCCTCTTGCCAGCCCGGCGCCTGCGATGGCAAGCTGTCCGGGAATTCCGACAGGCTGCAGCATCATGTACCGGGATAACACATAGCACTGAATATTATCGATAGGCTTGCCGATTGGGACAGGAGCCTGGTCGTCAGCCTGCTCGCACCGATAGTGCGTCACATCCACCGTAGCCTCTGTTGGGCCGTACAAGTTAATCAGGGCAACATGCTTGCCTACCCGGTGCTTGAAGGCATGAACATGGCTGCGGCTGAGCGCCTCCCCACTCGCAAAAACCTGCCTCAAGCTTGCAAGCTGCGCTGCGGCTCCCCCCTCCTCCACGACCTCCAGGAAGACCTGAAGCATCGAGGGAACAAAATGCATCGTCGTTACCCCGTATTGCTGTATGGATTGCAACAGGGCATAGGGGTCTCCCTCTTCCCCATGAGGAAGCAGGCAGCACGATGCCCCGTAGAAGGACCACCAAAACAACTCCCAGACGGATACATCAAAGCTTATGGGCGTTTTGTGCATAATGACGTCCTCCGCCGAAAGAGGATACGCCTGTTGCATCCAATGAATCCGGTTGAGAACCGAGTGATGCTCGATCATCACGCCTTTTGGCTCCCCGGTGGAGCCAGAGGTATAGAGAACATAGGCCAGTTGGTTCGGAGACCCCGTCTCCTTCAGCGCCTGTCTGCTCTGCATGAGGATGAGCGGATCATTCAGTGCAATCATAGCCACCTCATCCAGCTCGTTGTACAAGCTGGCAAGCTGTGCCTGGCATAGCATCAGCTTCGCCCCGCTATCCTTCAGCATATATCGTGCTCGTTCCTGCGGCATATTCGGCATGATCGGCATATAGGCGCCGCCGGCCTTTAAGATGGCATATAGAGCCACGATCATCTCCGGTGAACGCTCCGTGCAGACGGCTACAACCTTATCCGGGCCGATCCCCTTCGCACGCAATACATGGGCTAATTGATTCGCACGCTCGTCCAGCTCCTTATACGATAGCGACCCTTCCTGGAAGCGCACAGCGATCTGATCCGGTGTTCGGTGCACCTGCTCCTCAAATCGATGATGAATACATGAGGGAAATCCCTCTGCCTGGGCAATGATGGATGAATGTAAGAGGCGACCTTCCTCCTCCTGCGTCAGCAGGGACAGCTTGTCCAGGCTCTCCCGGGGCTTGGCAGCCATCTCCTGCAAGAGCTGAACGAAATGACCCCCGCAGCGGGAGATGGCTTCCCGATCGATCAGCCCCTCCGGCCAGGAGAAATGTAGGGTCACCTGATCGAAGCATTCGATTGCGACGGTGAGATCGTAATCCGTCATTTCACGCATGGCATACGACTGAATAGCAAGAGGGGATTGTTCCCCCATCATTAGTGCGCGCTCCAGCGGATAGTTCTCTACAACGACCAGCGTATCGAAGAAGGGCTGCCCGCGCTCTCTCCCCCCATAATGCTGAATGTCAACGAGGGAGTTGCTCTCGTAGTCAGCTCGATCCTGCAGCGTCTGGAATAGTTCCCGGATAAGCATGCTTACTGTCTGGCCTTCCGTCCTTCGCACCCTTAGCGGCAACGTATTTATCAGCAAGCCGACCATCTCTTGAATACCGGTGATCGGCATGGATCGTCCCGAGACGGTAGTACCGAAGAGCGCTTCCTCCGAATCGGTATATCGCTGAAGGAGCAGTCCCCATGCTGCGTAGAATACCGCTGCGAGTGTCACGCCGTTATGATGCGCCAGCCCCTGTAACGCCTGCTGCAGGGCGGGATCGAGCGCCATGGAATGAGTCAGCGCCCGGTTGCGCTCGGATGTCCGAGTTTTTATGGGCAGCGGTGAAGGATCGGGCATCTGGCTCAGATAACTTCTCCAGTACAGCTCTTGCTGCTTAGCGTCCTGCTGTTGCACATGGCGAATATAGACGGAGAAGGCCGTTTTCTTCGGCAGGTGCAGAGCTTCTCCTGATGCGATCAAGCGATAGGCTGTCATGAATTCTCGCAGCACGATCCCCATGCTCCATCCGTCCAGCAAAATATGATGGAATCGCAGAATCATATCGAACGAATGATCCGTACCCCGGCATAGCTCCACAGTGAAGGGAACGAAGCGCAGGTCAAAAGGAGTAAGCTCTGTTCGCTTCCCTTCTGTAATGTGCAGCTTGAAATTGCTTTCCCGCAAGATGAGTTGAACGGGATTGTGGACGCCTTCCCACCGGAATACGGCGCGCAGCATCTCGTTGGCGCGAATCACCTGCTGCCATGCCTCTTGCATGTGCGAGGCTGTAACCTGTCCAGCTAGCCGCAAGCTCAGCTCTTCATGATATATAGTGGATGACGGATGATTTAGATAGTGAAACAGCATCCCTTCCTGCAACGGTGTTAATGCAAGTACGTCTTCAATGTCTTCCTTTCTCAATTTCATCTGGCGATCCATAGCGCGACACCCCCCATCCTATTTCCGTTAACCATTGACGGTTTGGCCTACGGACAACGACTTGCGGTCTATCTTCCCATTTTCTGTAACGGGCAACTGCGGCAGCACGACATATGATGCTGGAAGCATGTAATCTGGCAGGATGCCTTTGCAGTGGCTGCGTAGCTGCCTCAGGTCGAAGCCTTCACGTACAACGATGTAGGCGACGAGCTTCACCAATGCTTCGGATTCCTCACTCACCGCCACGGCACACTGCTCGACGCCGCTGTAAGACAGGATGCCAGCCTCCACCTCGCCGAGTTCAATGCGTAGTCCGCGTATTTTGACTTGGTGATCCGTTCGCCCATGGTAATCCAGATTGCCGCTCACGCCCCAACTGGCCAGATCGCCTGTCCTGTACATTCTTACTCCTGGCTGATCGGGATGGGGAATGAACCGTTCCTCTGTCAGCTCGGGCTGATTGGCATATCCGCGAGCTACGCCTGCGCCTGCGATATACAATTCTCCGATCTCTCCTTGGAGGCGACATATTCCGTTGTCCCCGAGGATCATCAGTTCAAGACCATCGATCGCTCGGCCGATAGGAACGGTTCCGCTGACTGGGGAATTCGGCGAGCAATCATAATACGAGACATCAATGGTCGCTTCCGTCGGCCCGTACAGATTCGTCAACTGTGGCTGCCATGGCTCCGATAATACACGGTAAAAAAGCTCCACCTGTCCCCCTAACAGCGCCTCCCCGCTGGCAAACACACGTGTCAGCGAGCGCAATCGGTTTTGCTCCTGAGCGCCGTCTACATAATTCAGAAAGGCGCCAAGCATCGACGGCACAAAATGAATCATCGTCACCTTGTTCGTCTCCACTGCCTCCAGGATGGCCTGCGGGAATTTCTCCATTGCGGGGGGCAGCAGATGTACGGACGCACCGGCTACAGACCACCAGAGGAGCTCCCATACGGATACATCAAATGTGAAGGGCGTCTTCTGCAATAGGACATCGCCCTGGCCGATGGGGTAGGCCTTTTGCATCCATTGAATGCGGTTAACTAGAGAGTGATGCTCGATCATCACGCCCTTAGGACGGCCCGTCGAGCCCGAGGTATAGATGACATAGACGAGATCGCCCGGGGCGTTCACATGCTCGGGGTTATGGACATCTCCACGATACACTTCCGGGTCATCCACCATGATGGAAGGATAGCTCAGCTTGTCCGCATAGCGCCTCGCGGTCAGCAGCAGCCGCGCCTGGCTGTTCTCCAGCATATAGCGTACTCTGCTGTCGGGATGCTGCGGGGAGAGGGGCAGATACGCTCCACCAGACTTCAAGACCCCGAACACAGCAACCATCATGTCGAGCGACCGCTCCAGCATGATGCCGACAACCGTATCCGGCTTCACGCCCGCAGAGCGAAGACGGAAGGCAAGCTGATTCGCCTTCTCATTCAGCTCGCGATAGGTCATCATCGATGAGCCGCATGTGACGGCGATGGCATCGGGCATCTGTTCCACCTGAGCCTCAAACCCATAATGCAGAGCAGCATAGCTCATATCAACTGCTCCTCGCCGGTATGGGCTTGACGGCGTGCAAGATGCTTCGCTCTCTGCGCGAAGCCCTTCCCTAACAGCAACTGATGAATCTGATTGCTGCCTTCGACAATTTCCATCGTTTTGGAGTCGCGGTAATACCGCGAGACGGAAAGCTGGTCATTACAGCCGGAGGCGCCCATAATTTGCACGGCATTTGCCGAATGGCGCGCTCCAGCGCGCGAAGCAAAATATTTGGCGATCATAATCTTCTCCGTGGCTTCCGCAGAATGCTCGTCCTTCGCCTGGCAAGCATGCAAGCACAGATGCCCTGCCGCCTCTAAGTCCACACCCATATCCGCGATCATATGCGAGATCATGCCATGATCAATGAGAGGCATTCCGAACGAATGGCGATCCATCGCTCGCTCTCCGCATGTCTCCAGGCAGCCGCGCAGCAGCCCGAGTGCAGCCCAAGCAATCGAGATGCGCCCATATTCCAAGGCATAAGGCGCGAGATGCGACAGCGCAAAGCCGGGTCTGCCCAGCATGTTGCTATAGGGGATGCGGCATTCGTCCAATTCAATCGTTGCGAGCTGAGAAGCCTTGAATCCAAGCATGTCTCGAATCGGGTGGATGGTAAGTCCAGGACGATTGCGCTCCACGAGACAAGCGACAGGCTGCGTGCCGCTTAGCTTGCCGAAGACGAGCAGCACGTCGGCCAGGCCGCCGAAGGTAATCCATTTTTTGCAGCCGTTCACAATGAAATGATCACCCTCCAGGCGGAATTCTGTGCCCATCATCTGCAGGTCGGAGCCAGCGCCAGGCTCGGTCAGTGCGAGCGCCGCAATGGCTTGACCGCTCGCCAGACGCGGCAGCCAGGCCGCCTTCTGCTCCTCCGTCCCCCATTTGAGTATGGATTCAGCCACCATCGTATGCACATTAAACAAGCCGGATAATGAGACGCTCCCCCGTCCTATCGCTTCATTGAACAAGCCATAGGTCACATAATCCCAGCCCTGCCCGTCATAAGACGCGGGAAGTGTGCCGCCGAAATATCCTCGCTCCGCACACTGTCGGATGATGTCCGGGCTCAGGCGCTGCTCAATGTCCCACTGGTTGGCGTAAGGCTCTACCTCATGCTGGACAAAGGCGGTGAATTCGCTATACTTCTCCTGCTGCCACGGTGCAAGCAAGGCTCTCATATTAGACACCTTCCCTCTGCTTGTTGCGCACAAAGTTGGTGATTGCAGTGACCGACTTATAATTATTCATATCGAGGTCATCCATCGTCACCTTGATCTGAAAGGTCTTCTCCAGAAACGTCATCAGTTGGATGGCAAAGAGCGAGTTCACCAGTCCCTCTTCGAAAATTTCCACATCGTAATCCAGCTCAGGCACATCCACATGCTCGGCAATATAGTGATGCACACGCTCCTCTAGCTGCTTCACATCGTTCATGCTTCATTCCCCCTTTGCTTCGTGTAGTCATAAAATCCTGCTCCCACCTTGCGTCCGAGCCTTCCGGCTTCTACCATCTTTTTCAGATAAGGACTGCAACGAAATTTGGGGTCCTGATATTCCTGGTATAATACATTCAGCGAGTCCATTACGGTATCCAGCCCGATCAGATCGGCTGTTTCCAGCGGTCCCATTTTATGTCCAAAGCATTTTTTGAATATCTCATCCACCTGCTTGGCAGTAGCCACACCGTCCGCCACCACAAATGCAGCTTCATTCATGAATAAATGGGAGATGCGGTTCGAGACAAAGCCGGTCAAATCGTTAACTACAATCGCGTCTTTATCGAGCTGTGCTAACAAGGCTTCTGCCTCGTTCACCGTTCGCTCGGACGTATGATAGCCCCGGATGACCTCGATCGAAGGCTTCAGGTACACCGGATTCATGAAATGCATGCCGATCACCTTGTCCGGCCGCTGTGTCACACCCGCCACCTTCGTAATCGAGATCGCAGAGGTATTGACGCCAAAGACGACATCCGGTCGGCATATGCGGTCCAACTGCCGATACAGAGGCTCCTTCAAAGCCCATTGCTCCGGAATGTTCTCTACAATGAACTCGCAGTCCTCAACGTGCTTCAAATCCGTCGTTGCAATAACGAGAGAGCATACCTGCTCCTCGGATACGACAGGCAGCGCCTTATTGAGCAATGGAGCGAAGCGAGCGGTCTGGACGATCTCTCGCTTCGCCTTCTCCAGCGCCTGCTCGGAGATGTCCACAAGAACGGTCTGGATGCCATGCAGCAGCAGATCGACTGTAATTCCTATTCCCATCGTACCTGCGCCGATAATGCCTACTTTGGTATACATTGTCGTTCACCTCGTTTCAATCGCTTGTAATCGAGTGCCTGCTGCATTCGATAGTTTCCTTCCTGCACCGGCACTCGCTTTGTCTCCAGTGCCAGCTTCAGCATATCGATCGCTGCTACAGCATCCTCGTATAGTGGAATCTCCTCAGCGGCCCGTAGAGCCTCGTAACGGGCCTCGATCCGCCGATACGGCTCTATGACATGCTTGGCATACTCTTCACGACTGACATTGCGGTTTTTTACACCGACCACAGTAGTCAGACATCGAGCCATAATGGAGAGGTAGTCGCTGTCCTGAACGAACAGCCCTCGACTCGCCTCCAGCACATCCTTTTCCTTATCAAAGGTGAACGTTCTCAGCGTGGGGGACAAGCTTTTCATTAAGTATTGCAGCACATTTTTGGGCCCGATCTCGACCGCAACCCTCATCCCCCGCTGCAGCGCATACTCGGCAGAGGAATGCCAGTGAACGGGGTTGACTAATTGCAGCACCAGATTCGTCGCGACCTCCTCCACCTGATCGCCGTATGGCCGACCGTTCCAGTTCGCGATGACCGGAATACGGGGGGGACGGAGCGCTACAGAGTGGACAAGGGGCTTGAATTCATCGGCTGCAGGCTGCATCCATGGCGAGTGGAACGGCCCGCTCATCTGGATCGGAATTACAATTCCACCGCGTTCAACCAGCGCTTCCCCGACTGCCCGAATCATGCGATGCGAGCCGGAGATGGAGGTTTTATACGGGGTGTCGTAGGCGGAGAGATAGACCGGGTCAGCAGTCGTACTCATTTCCCGGCAAGTCTCCTCTACTACTGTGGCCTCCAGATTGGTGACCCAAGCCATCGTGCCGTCTATAGCCGCAGCCTGCCGGCTCACGATAGCGCCCCGCTGATAGACTAATTGCAGTGTATCGCTGAGGCTCGCTGCCCCAGCACAGCAGAGCGCTGAGTATTCTCCAAGCGAGTACCCGAGCATCGCATCCGGCTCGAACTCCATCTCTTGAACGAAGACCCGATAGGCTGCCACACTCACGCACACGAGAGCGGCTTGAGCGTGCTCCAGTCGATTCAACTGCTGCTGATGATCTTTGGAAAAACAGAGGCTTGTCATATCCAGGTGCAATGTGTCGCTAGCCTCCTCGAAGGTTTCACGCGCCATCGAATAACGATGATACAAGTACGCTCCCATCCCCGTATAATGCGAGCCAACGCCCGGGAACATGAATACAGTGTTGATCAAGTCATGTCTCATCCTCTCGTCTCCTTCGTACTCCCGCTTCACATGCTGCTTGCTTATGCGAAGCTTTCGCTGGGTATAGACACAGCAGGCTTGTAGTAAGCACGCAATCCATGCATGGCTATCATCGGCTGCAGCACCTGGGTCGTGCCCTCGATAATCTCCATAACCTTGGCCTCTCGAAACAATCGTTCCGCCGGGAACTGATTGGAGAGGCCATTCGCGCCCAGTACCTGGATCGCATCCGTTGCCACCTTCATAGCTACCTTCGAGGCAAAATACTTGGCAATCATCGTCTCCGACAGAGCATGAGCATGATGGGCAGTACGCATAGTCCCCGCCTGGATGCATAAGGAACGAGCCGCGTGAATCTGGCTGATTCCTTCAGCGATAATGGCTTGAATCGCATCATATTCACAGATGCTCTTGCCGCCTTGCTTGCGATGGCGAGCATAGCTAATCATCGTCTCCAGCGCCTCCTGTGCAATGGCGACACTCCCCCATGCGATCGCGTACCGCCCATGATCCAGTGCCGTCGAACCAATATAATCGAAGCCGCCCCCGACAGGTCCAAGCACGTTGCCAGCGGACACTCGAACATTTTCCAGTTGCAGCTCGGCCAGGTGAGAAGCCTTGCCTGCCAGTAAGCCGCCCATCGGTCTGACGGATACTCCCTTTAGGCTGCGCTCCACCAGGAAGGCTGTCGTAGTGCCATGATGAGAGGCAATCACCAGATAGACATCCGCGATTCCGCCGAATGTAATCCATTTTTTTGTTCCATTTAAGATATAGCCCCCATCCTCCTGCCGGTAGCTCGTTTCTACCGCGCGGGCATCACTTCCGACATTCGGCTCAGTCAGGGCGAAGGACGCCAGGACATGCCCAGCCGCCAGCTTAGGAAGCCACTGCTCCTTCTGCGCCTCCGTTCCAAAGCGCAGCAGTGCTTCTCCAACAAGCGAGGTATGAACCGTCATGAGTTCGCGGATGGAATTGCAGGCCTTGCCCATATACTCCAGAAGCTGTCCATACTCAACCGGAGTGAGCTGCAGTCCTCCATAAGCTGACGGCAGCGTGGCGCCCAGGAAGCCCCGTTCCGCCAGCTTCCGCAGCACCTCCGTCGGAATCGCACCCTGCTCCTCGAAGCTGGAGGCATAGGGTCTTAATTCCTCGTATGCGAAGCGCTCTGCCTCCTGAATAATTTCTGCTGCGGATCTCATGGCTGTACACGGCTTTGTGTTTTTTTGTCAATCAGTGAGATGATCTTGTTGAGCGTACTGAAATTGGCAATCTCCAGATCTTCATTATCCACTGTGATGGCAAACTCCCGTTCGATGAATTGCAGCAGTTGCATGGCAAACAGGGAGTTCACAAACCCGAGGGCAAAGATGTTATCATCAGCTTGAATCTCAACGTCTTCCTCAAAGATGATCAGATTCTGTTGGATAAAATTCTTCACGATCTCGTAACGATCCATAGGACACCTTCTCTCTAGGAATTAATAGTGTATTGCGGTGTAATCACCTTGATGGATGGCGGGTATCCCACTGCCTCCTGAGCGTCATGCTCCAGTAATAGATGTCGATCCTGCTTCTTGATTTCTCTGAATCCGGCAAAGCGATAGGTCACATACATCAGGCGATTTTTGTCCGTTTCCTTGAAGTCTGCGAGCAGCCGTTTCCCTTCCTCCCTTGCACGCTGAATCAGATACGTCAGCAATACCGTCCCCACGCCTCTGGACATGACACGGCATGACATTAATAACAGCTTCAGATGGTATGCGGTTGCATCGACCTCGACTAACGCCAAGCCAATCTTGCCGTATGACCCGAATCGGTCTGTCAGTTCACATACCAACAGCTTATATTCGTCCAGCTCCGAGAGTCGCTTCAATTCCTCATAGCTGTATGTGATTCCGGTTGAATTGAGCTGATTGGTTCGGACCGTAAGCTCCTGCATTCGCTGCAGGTCTCCCTCGCATGCCTCTGTAATCATAAACTTCATCTGAAGAGAAGCCATAAATTCCTCTTTCGGGCCAGTGTGCGACTCCTCGGCCCGGTTGCGTTGCTCATCGAGCTTGTACAACTGCCGTCGTCTGCCGGTCTCCTCCGTGACCACCTGCGGGTTCAACCGCGGGTGATCGAGCAGGGCAGACAGCTCCTTAGCCTCCAGACACCAGACATCGGGATGCACACTCTGCACTTCCTCTAATTCAAATAACTGATCGTCGACGAACAGAAAGGTATTCAGTCCAATATTCAGTCTCTGCTGAATAGTGGTGATGGAGTAGGATTTCGCATGCCAGTGGATCTCTGGGTACAGAAAATAGTCATCCAGCCCGAATTCCTTCAGCTTCGACATGGCCGCAGCATAGTCGTTCTTGCTCGCAATCGATTGCAGGATGCCCCGTCGATCCAGCTCCTGTATGATCTCGCGAATGCCCGGCTTTAGGGATACCTCCGACGTTTCCAGCAGCACTTCATCCCATAGCGTATGGTCAAGATCCCATACCACACACTTGATTTCCACACCCATGTGTATCCCCCCACTATCGCTAATTTCACTTCACCCGACAAACAAGTTGTTCAGCTCATCCGGAGTTAAGGCGATGGTGTCGTATACTGCTGGCGCCGACTGTGCCTTTGTGTTCTCGCAGTGATGGATAATGGCTTGCAGTCGGGCTATGAAGCTATGCAGAAGCTGTTCGGCACTATCGTGAGAATATCTCGCAGGGTCACAGGACAACCGAATATGAAGCCTTCCGCCAGCAATCCACACTAAGAAGTCAAGACCGCAGGTCATCTGGTTGTGTATGGAGCTGTCGGCTCCGCTATATTCCTCGGCCAGCGAAAACAGGCCAAATGGCAGCTCGCTTTCAATCTCTCCCAAATAATTAAAGCGAATGGAATCTTTAACTTCGCTCGCCAAGAGCGTATTCGTAAGGTATCGCAGCACACCATAGCTTAATCCCTTATCCGGTATGCGTCGTAGCTGCTCCTTATGCGCTTGAATCTCCTGTCCCATATCTCCTCCGCCTGGGTGGAAGCAGACAGGGAACAGTGTTGTAAACCAGCCGACTGTGCGCGTCACATCCAGCGCATGCGTGAATGGTTCGCGACCATGCCCTTCCAGTTCAATCGTAACGTCATGGCTATGCGTGATCTGACCGACCGCCATGCTGAGCGCAGTTAGCAGCAAATCCTGGGTAGTCGTTGCATAAGTCGCATTGGCAGAGGTTTGCAATCGCTTCGTCTCGTCCTCTATGAGCTCGGCTGTCAGCTCGAGTGTCCGTTCCGTAGACTTCGAGGGAATCCGCTGCTGATGTTGATGTGCCAGACCTAGGTCAGCATGCCTCTGTGTCTCGCTAGCCTCCCAATAATCCAGAGAAGCCAACAGGGAGTCGGATGCTCCATATTGCTCCAGGCTTTGAGCATACGCTTGATATGAATGGGTTTTGGCGGGCAGCACGACTGTCTCGTCCTCCAGCAAGGCATGACAGATCGAGCTGAAGTCCTCCAGTACAATTCGCCAAGATACCGCATCGATGACCCCATGGTGAGCAGTGAGAAGAAGGCGCCGACCCTGCTCTCCCAGATCGAATAAGGCGGTTTTGAACAAGGGGCCCGTCGCAAGGCTCATGCTCGACTTCAATCGTTCTCCCTCGCTCCTGAGCCGATCGATCCTTTCCTTGCCTGTGCAGTGCGACAGATCGATCCAGGCAAGCTCGGGAAGCTGGCCTAACCGTTCGCTGCAATAGTGCAGCTCTCCTGTTTCCTCATGAAGGATAAGCCGTAATGCATCATGATGCTCGACTAATCTCCCCAGCGCTTGCCGGAGTCGTTCCACTGGCAGTTCCCGGTGTAATCGAAGCAGCACAGACTGATTGTAATAGTGCGGTTCAGCGAATCGCTGCTCCTTAAACCAGCGCCATATCGGCGTACAGGGTACTGCTCCCATTGCAGGGGTCTGAGCGATGTGCGTTGCAGGAGCTGCTGTCGCAACAGCAAGCAGCTCGCGGATGACAGGGAATGCCAGTATATCCTTGACGGTCAGATGAACGCCCTGCTCTCTCAACTGAGCGGATAGCTGGATCGCCTTGATCGAGTCTCCTCCCAAAAAGTAAAAGTTATCGCCTGGATGAATGGCATCGACGCTCAACATGTGTTTCAACACGGCAAGCACGGCTGCTTCGGTTCCGTTGCCGCCAGCCGTATAAGCTTCCTTCTCCCCTTCTCGCACATCTATTAACGGGTCGGGGAGGCGATCGCGATCTACCTTGCCATTGGGGGTAAGCGGGAATTGCTTCATGCACTGTATTGCAGCAGGCACCATATAGCTGGGCAAGCGTGCTATCAAGTGGCGTCGCAGCTTCATCGTATCGAAGCCCTCTCTGTCCGGGATAATATAAGCCGCCAGATACTTCTGTCCACGAGCGTCTTCCCGGTCGATGACTACGGCTTCCCTAATCTCGGGCAGGCGCAGACATTCATTCTCGATCTCCTGCGATTCGATGCGATAGCCTTTGATCTTCACTTGATGGTCGATACGGCCAAGATAATGCAGTGTGCCGTCTGCAGACCAGCAAGCCAAGTCCCCTGTTCGATACATGGTCCCTGTATGCAGGATAGCGTCCGCAACAAATCGTGCCTCGGTCAGCTCCTCTTGGTACAGATACCCTTGCCCGACACTGTCTCCTGCAATATATAGCTCCCCAGGCTGTTCATCGGGCACAGGCTGGCCGGCTTGATCCAGCACATATACCTTCACATTTTGGATCGGCTGGCCGATCGGCACAGAGCCCTCCCTGTCCCGCTCCGAATCATACTCGTGGACGATGCAGCCTACCACCGTCTCTGTGGGCCCGTACTCATTGACGATTCGGATATGTCCGCCAAACAGATGATGCACGCGTTCAGCCAGCGATGCCTTGAGATCATCACCGCCAACAATAAGACAATGAACCGTCGATTGACGCAAATCCATGTCCATGATCAACGCCAGATGCGCAGGTGTAAGCTTGACCACCGTAGCCTGATTGTCTGCGAATATGTCGCGCAGGATAAATTCGGAACGTTGTTGCCTGTAGATTCGCACCTCATGCCCGCTAATCAATGGCGCGAACATCGAGGTTACCGTTAGGTCGAAGGAAAGAGAAGAATAGAGTGCAAACACCTCATGATCCGAGCTCAGATAGCTTTTGGCCGCCCAGGTTATATAGTTCATTAATCCGCGATGGTGCACCTTCACCCCCTTAGGAATGCCTGTAGAGCCGGATGTATAGATGATATAGGCCAGTCCGTCCGGCGATGCAGGAGAATCCCCATTCGCATCGGCCCCGTGGTCTAAGACAGGATCATCCAGCAGCATGACCTGTCCACGAAATTCAGGCGGCACTTGATCCGTACAATCAACCAGCATGTACTTCAGCCGGCTGCTAGCTATAATCTGTTGGATACGCGACTGCGGGTAGTCCGGGTCAATCGGCACATAGGCTCCCCCGACCTTCAACACGCCGAGCAGAGCGGAGAGACATGCGATGGAATGGCCAGCCATGATGCCGACCAGCTCCCCTGCTGCAATACCTCGCGAACGCAGCCTATAGGCGAACTGGTTCGCTTGGCGATTCAGTTCATCGTAGGTGAAGGTTAAGCTGCCATCAGATGCTGCGATCTTCTCCGGCGTGGCGAGTACCTGTTCTTCAAACAGATGGATGACTGTCTTATCCTGCGGATAGTACGCCTTCGTTTCATTGCGGAGAATAAGCTGCTCCCGCCGTTCCTGCTCTGTCAGCAGAGTGAGAGCCGCTAGCGGCTGCTCAGGAGCATCGATCATTTGCTTCATCAGCCCGACCATTCGCCGGTGCATCTGTGCGATGCGGTCACTCGTGAAGTCGCTGATCAGATAATCATAGAATAAGGTCAGCCGCCCGTCTGAGGACCAGTCCTTCACTACGAGCTGGAGAGCATACGGCTGATAGCCATTGTACAGCTCCAGATTGTCGACAGGCATGCCGTGAAAGTGTGGATGGAGCTTGGTATTATATGTGTTCACACACACCTGGAACAGACGGTCATACCCGTTCTTCTTGAGCTGAATGTCATTCACGAGCAGATCAAACGGGTATCTCTGATGATAGATGCCGCTGATGAGTTCTTTATTCACCTTCTTCATATATTCTTGGATCGAATCCTCGTTATGGATGCTCACGCGAAGCGGCATCGTGCTGGTGAACATGCCAAATGTGTTCTTCTCCTTGGCTCCGGAACGATTCAATACCGGAATGCCAATGATCGCCTCCTTTTGCTCCATGGTTTTGGACAGATACAGAATCATGAGCGAAGCAAACATCGAATTCAATGAAATGTGGAGATGCTCTGCACATTGCCTGATACGATGAGAGAGCTCTGGTTCCAGATCGATGGCCTCGCGTCTTCCCTTCGCTGCATGAGCGCTTCGAAACATGTAGTCTTCGGGCAATGGCGTCAGCTTCCTGGTCCAATAAGAGCGGTTTTTGCGGCAACGTTCAGAATTCAAATAATCGGCTTCTGCACGCAGCCACTCCAGATAAGATGGTTTCTTCGTGACCGCTACCGCGCCTGCAGACAGTCTCTCATAGTGCTCGGCAATCTGATCGGTCATGAGGCTCACAGACCAGCCGTCAGCAATCAAATGATGGAGCTTCACAACATATCCGCTCAACCGTTGTGCAACCTCGAAGCGGGCAAATTGAAACAAATCGCTATCATAACATGGAAATGGAAGCTCGAATTGCTGCTGTGCCCAATCATGTAATTCGGACTCATTCACAAAGTGAAGCATGGGGAAGTTCCGATACGCATAGTTCGTAACGTATTGCGCAGCCTCCATGGCTGCCAAGCGGATTCTTACCCCATCGTTCTCTTCAATAAACCGGTTTATAGCTTGCTCCAGGACGAGAGGATCGATAAGCCCGGTTACTTGCACGATCCCGCCCACATTGTTGATTGAGGTATCGGGATGCTCCTGTTCGGTATACCATATCCGCCTTTGCGGGTGTGTTAATGGATATACTTCTTCCTCCACATTCTTCACACGCCTCATCCTCTCACGGAATTCTGAGTTCTCTCCATCCTGTGGATTTCAACAATGTGCCCGGATTCCATCTTGAGCACCACATCCGCACAGTCAAAATACCGGTCATCATGGGAGATGGCTACGATGCATTTACCAGCCTGCTTCAGCTTGGGGAGCAGCACACGGTAAAAGTAGTCCTTGTATTGCGGGTCTTGGTCTGCCGCCCATTCATCCAGCAAAATGAGCGGTTTATCCTCCAGACAACAAGCAAGCAGCGCTAATCTTTTTCGCTGGCCGGTCGATAAATCCTGTGTGTCGAATGCTCCGTTGACAATATTGACCTTGGATGAAAGCTGCAGCTCCTGCAACAGCCTCTTGGCCTGATCACCATGCTGGTTCATGTCCACCCCATACATCTTGGGGAAAAGATGGTAGTCATTATAGACGGTCGCGTAATATTCCCCCAGCTCCTCATGGCTGGCAAGTGGTAAGGCGTTCATGATGAATTGGCCCTCATCCGGTGGGTATAAGCCTGTCAATACTTTCGCCAGCGTCGATTTCCCGCTCCCATTCCCGCCTGTAATAAACGTAATCTCGCCTTGATTTAGCCGCAGATTCACCGGGCCGATGGAGAACGGATTCCCATTGTGATCATGGTATCGATACACAACCTCTTGAACCTCCAGGCTGGTGAACGGTGTTGGCGGATGTACCGAGGCATGTTCATTCAGGCGGCTTGGCCTCCATGGCTGAGCCAGGTCAGTTAGCATGGCATGAATTCGTTTCCAACTGATCCTCATCTGAATCAGCTCCGGGATCGTGTTGAGTACAGCGTGCAACGGGCCGGTCATATAGATGAATACAAACACATAGCTCCGTATGGTGTCCCCCTCAAACCTCTTGAAAATATAGGGGAATATAAAGGCTACGGCCCCGATGACGATGACAAACAGCAATTCTCCAACGATAGATACATTCGCAAACTTCAAATCGGCCTTCACACGATTCGTTTTGTATACCTTGCAGCTTTCCGCCATGTCCTGCCCGAACGCATCGCGCTTCTGCTTGTTAATGCGCAGCTCCTTAAACCCGAATAAGAGGTCGTGAATGAAGCCGAAGAATACATTTTGCGTATCTCTCGTCAATTCCCATAATCGGTTCGCCCGCTGACTAACGCGGAAGAACAAGCCGGCGGTAAGTGCAATGACCAGTACCGATAATAGCAGGCCATAGGGGTTCATCGAGCCGAGGTAGGCAAAACAGAACATCAGCGTAGTTAGTCCTGTTGCTCCTGTGACGATGACACTGGCGAAGTTGCTGATCTTTTCCGTATCGTTATTCAGGCACGCTTGAATGTGACTGTGCTCTATGTCCTCCAGCTTCGCATAATTCGTTTGCAGCAGCCGGTTGATTAATTGTAGCCGTTTGTCATAGACCAGCTCATTCGTTATTTCCACCAGCTTGAATCGTATCAATCGTTGCCCGAGGATATAGATCAGCAGAGCCAGCAGGAAGTAGAAGAGCAATCCGTTCACCAGTTGTTCTTCATTCCTCATAATCGCTTCATTAATCGTATAAATAATGAGTGCATTGCCAAAGCCGCTTAACAGGCTGAGAACAATTAGAGTGTGGTATGGAGGTGTGCTAGACTTCGAGCAGAAGAGCTGAACAATGCTGAATACATAATATAAAACCCCCGCGATGCATAACGCTGCTTCCGCTGCCGGAAGACTCAGCGGCCCCCAGACATACAGAAATGCCCAGTCGAGCTTATCGAAAAAAACATGGGGGATGAATTGAATGCTGGCGATAAAGATGCCCAGATAGAGCGTATAGTAGAGAGACTTCAACAGTTGTCCTGGTTGGCGCTGCCATCCACGGGTGGCAGCAGCCTTCACTACTGAGCTCAGGATGCCGTAGATCAAGCCTACACCCACGATGCCCAGAAGCAAGAACAGGGCTGTAGACAGCTTGTCCACACTTTTATTCTGATCACGAGCCACAATGTCCAGCTCTTGGCCGAGTATTTGATTCAAGATGTTCTGGGCTAGAGACTCGGTATAGCTGGAGTTGATGTTCGCCATCACACCAATCGCAAGCTGGTCTGCAGGACGCAGAATAATGAAGGAAGAGAAGTTGGGATTGGCTCCGCCATGAGAGATTTCTCCCGTTCCTCTCTGGAAGATGCTCCACCCTCCACCATATGAAGCGCCTGCCCCATCCGGGGCCACCGTGCGATTCGGTTGATGCGTCTCCTCGATGTAATCACCATAGGGAGCCAGGCTTCCCGCTCCCCCCTGCAGTTGTAGCTGCATCCACCACAGCAGCCCATGGGCGTTCGTAATGAAATATCCCGCTGGCAGATTCCCCTTATATGTCGGGGCATCGTAGCGCCTTGGAGAGCCGAAGCCGTACTTATAGCCCGTGGCCATCTTGGAAGCCTCTACATGCTCCTGGAGCATGTAGACATCCGTTAAACCTAGAGGCGTCAAGAGCTGCTCTTGCATATAGCTCTCGAAGGCTATTCCTGTTACCGTCTGAATGATGAGTCCCAGCACATCATAGTTAATCGTTGCATACAGATACTTGCTCCCTGGCTCATGAACCAGACGCTGTCCTTGCAGTGTTCTCACCGTCTGCTCTAACGCATCACTGGCCCTGCTAGCAGGTATCGCCTTAATGGAATGAAATGGAATGCCGCTGGTATGATGCAATAGCTGCTCAATCGTAATGGCTGTCTCTGCTCCCTTATAGGTCATCCTCAACCAAGGAAGATACTTCTGCACTGGATCGCTATAGTGAATCAGACCTTCATGGAAGAGCTTCACGATCGCCAGTGCAGTGAAAGCCTTGCTGTTGGAGCCCAGCTCGAACAGGGTATCTGCCGTAACAGGAATCTGGCCTTCCACATTGGCATATCCAAAAAAACCAGAGTACAGCTCCCTCTGTCCATTCGCAATGACCACGGCTAGCCCTGGAATGTCTCCTGCTTTCCGGTGCTCATCGATGAGACGTGCGATCGCCTCTTCGTCCATGTCGTGACGCAGGGTCGCGGCTGTCTCGGCCCGTGCGGTATGATCGGTTATCAATAGCTGAATGAGAAGGAATGCAAGGATCAACAATCGAGCTGTTTTTGAGTACACCATAGCAATGCTTCCCTCCACCGCTGCTCCTGTTCACTTAAGTCTCTGATGGTGCAAGACAGGCTGCTCAGTTGCTCCTCACTGACCTGACCGGTCATGAACATCTTCATGAGTGTGCCCCGAACCTTGTTCCAGCTATCGCCCAACTGTCTGAATGCAGCGGCAGCTTCTTGCAGAGGAGAGAGCTGGGTGGCTCGCCCCAAATAATCGAGTGACCGCGCAAATTTATGCCGTCCTTGGGCGACTTCCTGCAATGCTTCAAACAATGGAAGGCTCGGCAGGAATTCGCAATCGCCTGCCTCCGCCTCCAGATCGATCGATGTGATGTGGTGGGCAAAGCCATTCATCTCAGCATAAAGATCGCGGTGCTGCTGTTGCTTGAGCATCTCTTGCAGCTCTTGCAGCGCATGGGCTAGTACAGGAGCCTCTTGGCTTAGCGGCACAAACGTCGACATAGAGGCATATGCTTTCTCAACATGCTCAAACGACAAACTGACCTTGTTCTTCCTGTAATACGGGTCGGTGCAATATAATTGACGTGAATGGACGTCGATGCCCACAACTAGGAAGGAGTGAACAGTGTGCTGCTGTCCATAACACTTATCCCAAGGAACCCAGTAGGCATTGCATGTCAGAACAACGGGCACTCCTGTTGGAATCAGCTCCTTGATGCGGGTCATCCCCTCCTGAGCGTTGTCCGCTGCTTCGGCGATCCGACGTATACCGTGATACTTGTCCAGCAGTTGCAAGACAGGCTCAGGCAATAGCTGCATCCGCCTGCCCAGCGATTGACCATGCAGATCGAGGCTGAAGGCGAAGTCCCATGATCCTAGAAACATGAGTTCATAATCGCGTCCGAGCCACCCGGCAACGCTGGCAATGATGCCGTCAATACAATTGTAGTCCAATTCCTTAATCGGACTAATATCGATAAGGCCGGACGGACAGCTATTCTCCGGCACGCTCGTTCACTCCCACTGATTCCGCTCCCTGTTCCTCCATATAGGAGGCAGCCTGTTCCACAACAATGCTCTTCATCTTTGCTGCTTTGGTCATTAAGAATCCCTCCATCATATTAGACAATAGAATGGACTTGCTTAAAACGGAACACCTCGTCAGCCGCTTCCTTATGGCCGTTACCTGAGTTCGCTGTTCGAAATGACTTGCAGTTCTCACGATAGGTCGGATCCTTGAGCAAGGTTTCCACGGCGCTACGCAATTGCGCAGCATCCAGTGTCTGCAGATCGAGGCAGAGCCCTGCCCCTATGTGTTCGACTCGCTCTGCAACATAATATTGATCCCCGGTCTGGGGGAGTAAGAGAAGGGGGACGTGGAAATGTATTGATTCGCTTACACTATTCATCCCGGCATGGGATATAAAAACATCGGTAGATTTCAAAATCTCAAGTTGGGGGACAAAGTTTGTCATTTGAAAGTTAGCGGGTACGTTGCGCATAGAAGATAGATCATGCTCTGTGCCGACATTGAGCACCACACGAAGATCCTGCTCTCCGAAGGCCTCAAAGCAAAGCTCATAAAAATGATCGTAAATACCTAGCTTGTTCACCATGCTACCCAGCGAAATATAGAGGAGAGGTTTATCTGTGGAATCGCCAAAGGAACGGGCATGGCATGTATCTCTCTGAAAAAATGAGGGGCCAACAAATTTGAAGCTGTCGTCAAATAATTCAGCATAAGGCTGCAGGCGTTCATCAACATAGACAATATTCAGGTCGCCCGTACACAGGAATTTATCCTGACTTTTGAAATGGGTCAAGTCATATTTCTGGGTTAATGCTTTCGGAATTAACTCCAGCATTCGAAGCGTATCGTGTAGCTGATCGGAGGAATTCACTTCAATTCGGAATAACTTTTCGAGCACTGTGCGGGGGTGAAGCTCCAAAATCCTGTCACAGAAGGCGAACATCGTAATGGACGCGATGCTAGGGAGCTGAAGTCTTCTGGCAAGCTGCTTTCCCCAATGTGCGGTTGAATCATGGATAATATAAGCGGGGTTGTCCTTCTCGACCTCTTCCAATACCTCGCGCACCATCTCGCTGCATATTTTCATGGAGCCCTCGAGTCCGCCATAGAAGTGCTTCAAGTCATACAGCCTCTGGGAGTGGACAACGGCATCATGCGTATACTCAAGTTCGGTGTGCAATTCGGGATGCTTGTACCTGCGAAACACAGCTCCAGCCTTCTCGATCGCTTCTCGGAAGTAGTCTGAAGAGTAATAGATAACTTGCTCGCCTCTATTCACCAGCTCGTTGATCAATCCTAGCGAGGGGTAGGTATGCCCGTGCAAAGGTGTCCCCAGGAAAATGACTTTCGACATAGCGATCCCTCCCGGCAATGCCTCTCCATCTATACATCCTTGACCATATGAATATCATGCGGCTCAAGAGCATACAGCTCGGCATTCACATCTGAAGCCAGCCTGCATCCATAGTTCAAATAAAATCCAACCGCCGATTCGGTTTCTGTCGCAGAGATATACAAGCGTTTCGCTCCTCGTTCTCTTGCCAGCTCACACATCCGATCCATCAAGCGGTGGGCAATCCCTTGTCTTCTGTAGGCATGACTTACATAAAGGAACGCCATCTGCAGCTCATCTCGATTCTCACCGATAAATTCACCGCCCAGCGCGGCAATTCCCACTAGCAGATCATTGTCAAATGCTCCTACGAGCCTGCCCCCTCCCTTGATTTTCAGGGTCAACGCTCGGATGAAATCTTCAACTTCGTCTTCGCTCCATCTCGGGACATCCTTATTCAACTCTTGGGTCTGAAGAGAACCGTTCGTATAGACATGGATTCGTCGCACAAATTCCGAGCGGTCGATCTCGCCAAGCTTGTGAAGCGCTTCTTTCTCCATATCTATGATTTTAATAGTCACTAGCTTCCCTCCGAATCGTTGATGCCAAAAAGAGCGCCAGAGCTATCCATCAGAGCCAGCGGTGCAGCATTGCAGCGGATGGCTAGCTTACTGACATCATTATATGTCTATTCACACAATCGTGTCAATAAGTGGTATTAAATGAATTATATAGGTCGAATATGTCGTACTAACCAGGATATATGATGCGACTTCCGCCAGTTTCCGCCAGTAGCATGATATCCGAATGCGCATGGAACCTATCATCATGTAGCATAGCTGCACCACATTTCATCATCGATGCATGAATCATCTATATTCCTGACCCTCGATTGCTATCCAAAGAAATAGCTAATATAGATCATGATGATTAGACCAAAAATAAAGGAATACGTTGCGGGTCGTTCATAGCCATGGCTATGTGTCTCGGGTATCAGCTCCTTATAGACGATAAACAGCATCGCGCCCGAGGCGAATGCCAGCCCGTAGCCAATCAGCCACTGGATATAGCTAGCGGTGAAATAACCGATGATGGCTGAGACGACCTCCATCAGCCCTGTTAAGGTGACGATCATCAGCAGCTTGAGCTTGCTGACCTTGGATTGCATCAGGAAGACGGCAAGCACCAGCCCTTCCGGCATATTCTGCGCCCCGATCGCAATCGCCACCATCGGCCCCAGCCCCTCATTGGTGCTGGCATAGCTGAAGCCTGTGCTTAATCCTTCGGGAATGTTATGAATGAACAACGCGAACATCACAAGCAGGGTCTTCGTATTAAAGGAGGAGATTCCCCGTCTCTTCTCTATATCAATATGTGGAATGTTCTTCTCAAGCAGATCGAGCACGATGACGCCGATCATTAGGCCAACCGTAAGCGGAATCAGCCCAGCCTCCTTCAGCGCCTGCGGCAGCAAGCCGAACAGCGAGGCCGACACCATAATGCCTGCCGTAAAGGCAATCAGAATATCCTTCCACTTCTCGGACAAGGAGCGGAACAAGAGCAGGGGGAGCGCTCCGAGCACTGTAGCCATCGCAGAAATAAAGCTACCAATTAATGCAGACGTCATGTTGCTTCTTCCCTTCCAGGCGCGGGCTTTAAGCGTAGACCGCTCGATACGCCTGCTTACATAGATATACACCGCCCAGCAAAATGGTGCAGATCGAATAGACAGATCGGCACCATGCGATGCTGGGGGCGCTAGCCCCTGATAGCTAGACTATGCGCCCATCATTCATCTTATCATAAGTTGCCGGAAGGATATACTCTCTGACCAGCCGCAAGCAATCCCGTGGCTCCGGGGTATAGCTGGACGCCGCGGCAACGACCAGGCCGCAAGCGGGCACACAGCAGATCATATTGCCGCCATCGCCGATTGCTGCATACGCCTTCACTCCATCCTCCTCATGAAGCCACCAGAGGTAGCCATACTGCGGCGTATGAGCTGTAGTGGATTCCTCGACCCAAGCCGGAGAAACGATCTGCTCCCCGTGCCAGCTCCCCCCCTGCACGTAGAGCCAGCCGAACCGAGCCATATCCCGCGGCGTCAGCGTCAGCCCCCATCCACCGGTCGAGTTGCCTGCAGGATCCTGCACCCAGCCCCTTACCTTGCTTCCGAACAGCTCATCGAACCCATAGCCTTCCATGATATAATCAGGGATCGTCTGCATGCCGATCGGTCCGAACAGCCGCTCGTTAGCGAATTGCCGCGCGCTCTTGCCTGTGCAGCGTGTAAGCGCCGCCGACATAAGATGAGCCCCAGCTGTACTGTACTTGAAGGCGCCGAGTGCGCCCTGTCTGCCAAGCCGCCCCAACGTGTAGCCTACCCAGTCTGGCTGCATGCACAGCTCATCCAGCCGCTCCTGCCAGTCCGGGAACGGATAGGGAGCCGTCATCGTGAGCAGATGCCCCAGCGTCACCTGGCTTCTTACTCCTGTCTCCTCTTCTCCATGCTCAGCATACTCTGGGAACACCCTCATAATCTGCTGCTCCGGGCTGTCCATTGCGCCATCCTCCATAGCGATGCCTACAAGCGCTGACAGCACGCTTTTCGTCACCGAGGCAACATGATGCGCATCCTCTGGTCCATAACCGTTATAGTAACGTTCAAACACGATGCGGGCGTCACGGACGACAACGATGCCATTCATATTGCCAAAGCCGGATTGAATCGCCAGCTCCAACGCATTCAGCTTGCTGCTGCTCATCCCGGCTGCTTCCGGCGAGATGACTTCCCATTGCGCGCCTGGCCATAATTTCTCTCTCACGTATCACTCAGCTCCTCGACAGATTCAGCTTGACGGGAAAATACACCTCGGTGACAAGCTGATCTGCCGCGGAATGAGCTGGATCTGTAAGATAGATCTCATAGGGTGAGTCCACTAGCGCATAGCCTTGCTGCTCCGCCCAATCCCACATTCTCGCATAGACGGCGGGGAGGTCGGCATACGCGCCTGTGTACACCGCCTTGGCACATGAGCGGCGTGGCAGCGTGCGCGATCCTACCACGGGTACGCTTATCGGGAGGGCAAATTCCGTGTCATTGCCTGCCGGGTCGAATTGGTCACTATGATAGAAGGTCATTGGTGCTCCTCGGAGACTCAGTCCCTCTCTTGCAGCGCGCGCGTACAGTTGATCAAAATAGCGCTTATAGCCCTGCGCGTAATCTGCGCTGCTCATCATGCGACGAATGGACAGCAGCTCCATCGACTCCGTATGAACCAGCTCCACCACAATATCGTCTACATAGGCCATAATCGGTATGCCTTCCTTGACCTTGCCAATATCCTGCCCCAGTTGCAGCAGCGTATAGCTTAGCTCCCGTTGCTTCTCCAGCAGCTCACGCTGCTTGTGCAGCAGAACCTCCTCCAATGTCTTACTCCCCTGCTCCAGTATGGACTTGATCTCCTCCAGGGAGCAGTGGAAGGACTTCAAACGGTTGATCCACAGCATGTCCTTGAGCTGCTGGGTCGAATAATAGCGGTAGCCGTTCTCCGGATTAGTATTCTGCGGGAGGAGCAATCCGATTTCATTGTAATATCGCAGCGTTTTTGTGGAGACGCCACATAATTTAGAGAACTCGCCGATCGGCAGCATCTTATCACCTCCGTCGTATCCACGTCATTCTGCGCAGAAGTGCTGTATTCAGCTTGGCTTTGCATCGGTTATGTTATGGCCGCTGCAATAGCTCTCACTGTATACGCCCCTGTGCCTGATCTCCACTATGCGCCTTGCCGTAAGGGGAAGGTCAACCCCGGGAAGAGACATTCTCTATCCCCCGCAAGTTATGGACTCGGTACTGCCAGCGCCTGTCCCACATCATAAGGCGCAATATCCAGCTCGGTGTGGAGGCCAAGCACGAGCCGCGCCAATTGTCTGCCAGCATAGGGCCCGACCGTCAGCCCGGATGAGCCCAGCCCATTGACCGCAGACAGTCCCCCCCAGCCAGGCATTCTGCCCAGCACGGGCAGGAATCCCGGCGCGACGGGCCGGAACCCGACACGAACCTCCTGCAGCGCGCAATCGGCAAGCCCAGGTGCCATCTCAAGTCCTTTATGTAAGATCTCGTACACCCCGCCAGCCGTAGCACGGACGTCATAATCCACAGCGTGATCCTCATGCGTGGCTCCAATGACGAGCCGTGAGCTGCCGAACGTCAGCATATATTGGGTGGAAGGAGGGATGACGACAGGCCAGGAAGACGCATCGTAGCCCGGAGGCAATTCCAGATGAAGGATTTGCGCCTTCTGCGGGCGGATGGAGAACAGCAGACCGAGCGGCTGCAGCAGCTCGCGCGCCCAGGCGCCGGCGCAGACGACAACTTCATCCGCCTCATAGCTGGAGCTAAGTCCGTCTGCGCCACGGATGGTGACTCCATTGACGTGTGTCCCCCGATAGTTTATGGCAGCACTGCCATGGACGAGTCGGGCGCCCTGGCGCTGAGCGCCGCGCAGGAGCGCTGCAGAAAGCTTATGCCCATCTACACGAGCCGCTCCGCTCACATGAACAGCACCCTGGCCTGCTCCCAGCAGCGGAAAGCGTGCGATCGTCTCCTGCTCACTCAGCATCGAGACCGCCCCGATCTCCGGTGCATCCGCCAGACGCTGTTGCGCGCGCTCCTCCAGCTTGACCAGCTTCTCTGTCTCCTGCTGCAGACAGAGCGCCCCGACCTGCGCATACCCCGTGTCGCTCTCCCCTTCACCTGCGAGCGCATCGATGAGCTCGGCGTAATATCGCGCTCCGGCCTTGACCAGCTTGTACCATGCCTTGTTGCGACGCTGCGACAGCCACGGACAGATGATGCCCGCCGCCGCCGCTGTCGCCTGACCCTGCTCCTGGCGATCGACAATGAGCACCTCAGCTCCCAGCTTAGCCAGGTGATAGGCGGTCGATGCTCCCGCGATACCGGCTCCGATTACAATAACCTTCTTCATGCTGAATCTCCTTTCCTACTCCGTTCCCCCTGCTCCAGCGCAGGCTGAACACTATCTAGCCAGCGTCGTGCTGCGACGCATACCGCTTACCATGCAAAAGGATGCTCCAGCCTCACGGTCATCGCGACGCTGGAGCATCCTTGTATTCCCTCTACAACTCATCCAATTTACTCGATCTATTCCATCAGACGGCTACGCCTTCCACACGAATATCAATGCCATCAATTGCAAGGCCTGCAGTTCGTTCCACCGCTTCCCGCACATTGTGCTGCAGCTCGTGGCACACCTCATGCATTTTCATTCCGTATTGGATAATCACGCTCAAGCGGATATGCAGCCCCGCATCCTGAAGTGTCAGCTCAATGCCGCCCAATGAGCGAGTCGTAGTCAGCTTGCGGGCAAGCCCTTCAACAAGGCCCTCGGACATTGCTGCAATTCCTTGCGTCGCTGCGATGGTCTGGCTGATAATTTTGATGATAGCATCCTTGGAATACGTCACCTTGCCCAATACCTGTTGAATCATCATGCCTTCCGCCTCCTCATATGTCCGAAGATCGCTGCTGCTCCCCGGGCGTATCCTTCATTGGATGCTCCTAGTGATAGTTTGGAGTATCATTTATACTCATTTTAATTCATAATTGCAGGGCTCGTCAAATATTCTCATCATACAAGGAGAGCTTCTGTCGTCAGATGTGCCAAGCTGGCCGTCACTGTCGAATGATGCACAAAGACGGCTGCCCGCATCCAGCCAGGGCAGCCGTCTCAACATTCATGATGCTAGAATAAAGGCTTGACCAGGGAGTACACAATAATAATCATCAGCAATATGGTCAAGTGGTTCAATGAGAAGATAAACATCGTTTTGGCCCACTTGTCAGCCTCTACCTTCTTGTACCCGCGAATGCTGAGCACGAGCCATACGAGGCTAAGCAGCGCCGATGTTATGGCGATGAAGGGACTGAAGCTCCAGAACAGGCCACTGGACAACAGCAGCACAACAAGGTAGACATTGGTCTGCACATACGTGCGGCGCAAGCCCTTGACTACAGGCAGCATCGGCACCTTGGCAGCCTTATATTCATCGAAGCGGCGAATCGCAATCGCATAGAAATGCGGCATTTGCCAGATCAGCAGCAGTATGAACAGCGCAGCGATGCTCGGGTGACTCATATCGGAGGAGATCGCTGCCCAACCGATCAGCGGCGGCATAGCGCCGGACAGACTGCCCACCTCGGTATTATAGATGGTGGTTCGCTTCGTCCACATCGTATAGGGCACGACATACAGGAACAGCCCCAGAAATCCAAACAGCGCAGCAAGCGGGGAAGCCGCGTACAGAGCGATAATCCCCGTTATCGCCATGATTACGCCCAGTGCGAGCGCACGCTTGGCTTCCATCTGACCTGTAACGGTCGGACGTTGCTTGGTTCGCTCCATGATCGCATCAATATCCCGATCGTACAGATTATTGAATGCTCCCGCTGATCCGATGACAAGCGCCGATCCGATCACCGCCAATACGATGCTTCCGACATGAGTGAAAAACGAAGTCTCATGGACATATAATGCCATACATAGCCCGGCAAACATCGCAATGAGATTAGATTTTATAATTCCCACTTTTATTGTTTCAAATACAATTTTTGAAAAGGACACAGTGGGCAGGGTTAAGCCTGTGTCCAAAACTTCATCTGTTTTACGCATGAGTGTGGTTCTGCCTCCCTATTCTCTCTTTAGTAAATACTATAATTATAATAGCACAGAACATCAACCTCGTAGCTGTAAAAAGCGGATCATCATATATTTGTCACTATTCTGTGGCAAAAATATGATGATTTTTGAGCAAAAAGTCATTGACGTCTGGAAAATCCGCTCCCCTGCCCTCTTCTGCCTGGAATACCCTGTGCCGTAGCCCTGCCGTAGCCGATCACAATTCTCGGTTGAAGGGCACCGCACCGGATAGGACAGCTAACGCTCTGGCTGCGGCAGCAGCTCTACATGCTTGGTGGCAATGTTGCGGCAAAATTCGCCGTCATGCTCGACAAACACGATCGTCGGTTGATGCTCCAGCAGCAGCTCCTCAATCTGCATACGGGAGATGACATCGATGAAGTTAAGGGGTTCATCCCAGAGGTGGAGATGTGCAGGCTCACACAAGCTCTTGGCGATCAGCACCTTTTTCTTCTGGCCGCCGCTAAAGTCCTTCATGTCCTTCTCGAATTGCACCCGCGAGAAATCAAGCTTGCGCAAGATCGCCTTGAACAGACTCTCGTCAATCCCGCAGCTCTGTGCATAAGCAGACAGACTGCCTTGGAGCTGCGAGGTTTCCTGCGAGACGAAGGAGATGCTAAGCTGGCTACCGCGCTGCAGCGTGCCGGTATAATTCAGTGCTTCTCCCGCCAGCAGCCTCAGCAGACTGGACTTGCCGGAGCCATTGGGGCCGGACAGGGCGATCCGCTCGCCCTGCGAGACCGTGAAGCTGACACCGCTGCATGCGGTATGACCATCATAATGCACGGCAATATCCTTCAGCTCGGCGAGCTGTTGCTTATGATAACGAAGCTGCGAGATTTTGAGGCTGTCCATGCTCTCGATGTTATGCAGCAGCTTGGACTTCTCCTCCACCTTGCTATGCTGTCTGTGCTCCATTGATTTGGCGCGCTTCATCATTTTGGCCGCTTTATGGCCGATATATCCTTTGTCAACCTTGGAGCCGGAATTCACCGTGCCGTTCTTCGACTTCTCCACGGCGTCGGACCACTTGCTGGTACGCTGGGCAGCTTCCTGCAGCCGCTTGATGTCCTTGCGCAGCCGGTCGTTCTCTGCCAGCTCGTATTGATCTTGCCGCTGCTTGTTCGCCCACCATTCCGAGAAATTGCCCTTTTGCACTTCAATGTTCGTCTTGTTAATGGATAAGATATGATCGACACATTGATCCAGAAAGGCTCTGTCATGAGAGACGAGAATGAATCCGCGCTTGGAGTGAAGATAGCGGCTGACCAGCCCCCGCGCATGCTGGTCGAGATGATTCGTCGGCTCATCGATGAGCAGGAACCGATTCTCCTTGAGAAATAGCGTTGCCAGCAGCACCTTCGTCTGCTCGCCGCTAGATAGCGTGCGCAGTGGTCGATACAAGACATCCTCCGATACCTGGAGCAGCGACAGCTCCCGCTGTAGCTGCCACAACTGGATGTCCGGGTGAATCTCCTCTGCAACATGCAGGGTCAGGTTATCCTTATTGTCTACCTCGAAGGGGAAATATTCAAAATCAACCTGTGCCGAGATCGTGCCGCGATACTCATGATCGCCCAGCAGCAGCTTCATGAAGGTCGTCTTGCCGCGGCCGTTGCGGCCGGTGAAGCCCAGCTTCCAATTGGTATCCAACTGAAAGCTGACGTTCTCGAATATCGGATCATAGCTGCCTTCATAGGCGAACGTGAGCTGGCTCACTTGAATCAATGACATGTGTACTCTCCTCCTCTGCCGGCGTAAGCACCGGGGCTGTGCGTGCGGCGGACGGCTTCTTCGGATCGTATCGGAAGGAGTCGCCTGCGCGAGACATAGAAAAAGCTGCAAGAAAGTCGCCTTCCTGCAGCTTAAATACATACAGCACAGCCAACCTGCCAGATGCAGGTCAGATGGAGCGTATTAATGAGCAACAAGGATAAAGCAACTTTCTTGCGCATACAAAAATAAACATGGCATGTTTATCGTTGTACTTAGGCAAGAAAGTTGTACATTATCCTGGTCAGCTCCTGTCCTTAAAAATGTACCATTAGTTTAGCATAGCTGCCGCGCTCATGCAAGCTAGAGCTTCTCCTCCCTGTGTTACCCGAGCTTGCGCATGAGCCATTCGATGGGTCCGCGCTCATGCCGCTGCCGCCACCAGAAGGAAAATAGCAGCGCCAGGATAAAGTAAAGCAGTGAACAGAGCACTGCAATGACGAGATTGCCGTTCTCGAGCACCCCTGTCAATTGCAGAGGCACCAGAACGAGCACAATATGTCCGATATAATGGGTCAGTGATAATTGCCCTGTGCGGATCAGCATCGTCGTTAGACGCGCAGCATGGAACCGTTCCGCCCACGCCAGACAGATGAGGATAGCAGCAATCGCTGTCCCTAGCGAGGAGCCGACATATAGCAGTGTAGGCGGCATCGGCTTGGTGGTGAACAGATAGGCTGTTGCCTCAGCATCCAGCATAGACGATGTTGCCTTGGACAACCCCCAGGATAACAGCTCGGCTGTAAGCGTTAATCCGATGGAGAGCCATAACAGTGGACGGCGGAGTCTGGCGACGGCCAGCCAGCCCTTGCGTCCCATCCATAGACCCATGAGATAAAAAGCGAGCCATGGGAATAAGGGGTGAAAGCCGTTGAACAGCAAATTGCGGACAAATCCGTCGATGCTCCATAACTCGGTATACTCATGGTATCCCGGCGCCCATCCTGCGCTGTAATCCAGCGTAAGCTGCAACAAGAGCGAGAGAAGGGCTGCGATGGCCGCGAGCGCCAGCACGAGGCGATCCCTGACCGATAGAAGCGCAGCGCCGACCAGCAGGAATACGCCATAGTAATGTAAAATATCTGCCGACCAGCCTATCGACAGGAGCAGTAAGCCCACCCCCATCAAGAAGAGCGCTCGCTTGTATAGACTGCTCCGACCTTGCCCTACTAGCGATGGATCTGCCGATCCCCGTGCTCTGGCAGTCATCAGCGCAGTGCCGATTCCTGCCAGCACGACAAATAGTGCGGACGCCCGTCCCTCAAGCAGGCTTGCCGCCGCGTTCAACCAGGCCGGCCCGCTGTCCTGGGCTCCCATAGCCAGCTTGTAATTGACGATAATCATGCCCAGTATAGCCCAGGCTCTGGCCACGTCCAATCCAGTAATCCGTTTTTTTGCTTGTGTCATCCGGTTCCGCTCCCTCTTAAAGCTATGTTGACGCTCCCGCAGCACGAGGCCAGTATGCAGCCTGCGAGCAGCGCGTTCATTCCTCGTTCGTCTGCATCCCGGCTTGAACTCATCCTACACCTTAGGTCTGACCTAAGGTCAATAGGGGCGCAAGAGTATCCTTTGCATGCAGGATAAGGCTGGGTGACATGTGCTGCGATCATAAGCCGTCCCATGGCTTTAGAGTAGAATGCATGATACAAAAAAAGCGCCCGCTCTGGACAACTTGCCCAAAGCGCTGCGCTTTCTTGTAATTGTATAAGAATTATCTGACGAATTGGAAGGACCAGTTGTGATCAGCCGTTCCGTTATCATCCCACTGGACAATCTCAGCACCGCTTGAGGTCGACATATTCGTTACGCCGAGTACCTTGCTGCTGTGGCGGTTCACAATCTTGTAGTACCCGTTGCCGACTGAGACGAATTGCCATTCATGATCAGCGGTTCCGTTATCATCCCACTGCATCGCCTTCGCACCATTGGAAGTCGACATATTCTCGATGCCCATCACCTTGCCGCTGCGCATATTGGTCAGCTTAAAGTAGCCGTTGCCTACGCTATCTACTCTCCACTCATGATCTGCTGCACCAAAATTAGTGGATTGTACGGCGAGTGCTCCATTGGCTGTCGAGGCACCGGAAATGCCAATGCGCAGGCTGCTATGTTGATTCTGCAAATAGTAGACACTGCCGCTCTTGATTTCCGAAGGCTCGGGCTGAGGCTGACCGCCCCCTGGGGTATTGCCGAACTGCCAGTAGTCGAAATTGAACAGTGGCTGGTTGCTTGAGCCCTTGAACATGAAGTAGACATGATGCACGCCCGTTACCTGGCTCACCGTTGTCTCCCGCAGACTCCATGATTGATTGCCGCCGGTTGGCGTCACATTCAGCGTGCCGATTACAGGCCCGGTCGTGCTGTCCAGACGAATCTCGATCTGTCCGCCTACGGTCGAGGCGACGTTCGCCTTGAAGTTCGTCACACCGCCGCTGCCAAAGTCCGCATTGGCAACAGCCACCCAATCCCCATTATGAATATCGGTCACAGCCAGATTGGAGCTTGACACCATACCGCCTGGCGACTGCGCCACATCGGTCTTAATGCCGCCCTGCCATGCGATCGTTTCTGCTTCCACCCGCTGATACGGATTCAGGTTTTTCGTCTTCGCGACGCCTTGCATCGTGCCGGTCACCGGGTTGATCTCGCCATTTCCAGCATAGGTCAGCTCGTTGATGTGCGGCGAGCGGTAGCCCTTGCCATCGCCGAGCTGGGCTTTGGCTACGGTCTGGGTATGGTACGCCATATACCATTTGCTATTGAATTGGAAGACCGAATGGTGGTTGTTGCCCCCTCCACCGAAGAACACGCCAGGATTGCGCAGGATGGACTTCACATAAGTGAATGGCCCCATCGGATTATCGCTCACCATGTAGACGATCTCGCCAGGCGGAATGTTCGCCGGGTGGCTGCCGCCAAAGTTGGCGCAATAAGAATAGTAATATTTTCCATTATATTTATGAATACCTGAGTCCTCGAAGAAGAATGGCGCATCGATCGTCTGTGCGCTGCCGACGACACTGGTCATATCATTGCCCAATTTGATGACGCGAGCTGTCTTGGGGCTCGCGTATTGAGCCTGGGAAGGATTGTTGCCGCCAGGGATGCCGCCGCCGAAGTACAGGTAGCCGTCGCCGTTGTCATCGACCAGCACAGCCGGATCAAACAGCCACACCACTCCGGCCACGCCAGGCGTGCTATGAGTAATGAGCGCTTGTCCGCGCGGGTCCGACCATGGCCCGATCGGGCTGTTGGCCGTCAGCACACCGATGCCGCCTGCCGAGTTGGAGAAATAGAGGAAGAATTTGTCCTGACCGTTAATCTTCTTGTGCGCGGCTGCCGGCGCCCAGGAACCGCTCGCCCACCTCGCAATGCCGTTAGGACCTGCGACGGGAATTGCGCCATGATCCGTCCAGTTCACCATATCATCAGAGGAGATGACATGCACCTTGTTCAGATTACTGAATGAGTTGTTTTTGACTGTGCCGTTGCTATTGTATTCGTAAGCATCGCTTGACATATAGAGGTAGACTCTGCCGTTATAGACCATCGCGAACGGATCGGCCCCCAGCTTATGATCCATGAGTGGATTGCCATTGGTTGGTGTTTTGGCCAGCGACGGCGTTGCCGCATGGACACTTTGCCCACCGAGAACCCCTGTCCATATGAGCGCTACAGCTAGCAATAACATACTAAATGTTCTTTTGATACGCATACATGATCTGCCTCCTTAGAATTAGGTGCTTACCTTTATCGAATAAAATTGAACTTCCAGTTGTGGTCTGCTGTCCCGTTATCGTCCCATTGGAGCAGGCTCGCGCTTGTAGCGGTGGACATATCCGTCACGCCCAGCACCTTGCCGCTGTGACGGTTGACCAGCTTGTAATAGCCATTGCCGACGGTGACCAATTGCCATTCCTGGTCAGCAGCATTGCTGCTATCCTTGAGCACCGCCTTGGCTCCGTTGGAGGTGGACATGTTCTCGATGCCGAGCACCTTGCCACTGCGAACATTGGTCAGCTTATAGTAGCCGTTATTCAGGCTGTCGGTTCGCCACTCATGATCTGCTGCACCCCAATTGTTCGATTGTACAGCTTGGGCTCCTGCGGCCGTCGAAGCGCCGGAGATGCCGATGCGAAGTCCGCTGTGCTGATTCTCCAGGTAATAGACGGCGTTATTCTGAATAGGGGCCGGCCCGGAGCCGCCTGTACCTGTTAGCTGCTTCTCGATTCTGAAGTAATCGAAGTCGACATTCCCCCCCGCAGATTGGGTGGAATAATAGAACAGCGCATAGCGATAGCCCATAAAATGCGGAAGCGTATAGCTCATCTGAAGCGTATTGCCAATCGCTGTCCATTGGTTGCCATCCAGACTGTAGTAGAAGTATGCCTTGTCTGTCCGGTTTTTGAAGTCCATATCGATCTTCACATAGATATTGTTCTGTGACAGCGGAATGCTGGCGACCTCGGTGGCATTGCCCGAAGAAGCATTCACCATGACGATCGATTTTTGACCATTGGACATTTTGACCCCGACATAGCCATAATTTTTCTGAAATGCGGCCAGCCCGGCATAGTCGCCATTTCTCATCCGGCTCACATCCAGCATGGTCTGTCCAGAGCTCTCCGGCCCGTAGGATCGCTGCGTCAGCGTATTGATTGTATCCAGGAGATTCGAGTTGGTGCGACCAGTCGTGATCCGCATATATCCGGGACGAGCGTTCAATGACCAGCGGCTAGGGTCCGGGTTATGGTTCCACTGCCATACCTTCCCAAGCTGGGTTCCATCGAATTCATCCGAGGAAATGATCTTCTCGTTAGCATTAGCGACATAGACCGGCTTTGGCATCTGTACAGGAACCTGACCGTTGTTGCCGAATACGGGCCAGCCATTCTGCCATCTGACCGGTACAAGGTAAGGAATGCGGCCCACAGCGCCAAAGTCGCGGAACAGGAAGGCATACCAGTCGCCGTTGGCTGTATCGATGAGTCCGCCTTGAGCGATCCCATTGTGGTTCAGCGCAACACGGCCTTCATATGGCCCGGTAATCTGATCTGCACGGAAGATGAGCTGCGTGCGGTTGCCGCCTTGCGGCCACGTAATCAGGGAGATGTAATATTTCCCATTAATCTTCTGAAGATGCGCCCCCTCTGCCGCCAGACCGATGTTCGGTCCTGCGACTGCGCTCGCATTAGGGATGATAATCTGATTGACTCCTCCCGGTTTGACAGCGCTTGCATCTGAGGTCAGCTCAGTCAGCCGTATATCTCCGCCGCCATGGGCGAGGTAGACGCGCCCGTCATCATCGAACAGGAGGGACATATCATGGTAAAAGTTAATCGTGGAGCGAGTCCATGTGCCATTCTCAATGTCCTGTGTTTTGTAGATGAATGTTCTGCCGGCCGTGCTGGAGGAAAATACGGCGTAATACGTGCCATTATGATACTTGAGGCTGCTCGCCCACGAACCCTTGCCATATTCGCTCTGTCCGTTTCTTAGCATCTGTGCATCCATATTGCCCAGCGTATCATAAACATAGTTGACAATCTCCCAGTTCACCAGATCATAGGAGCGCATTACGGGCACGCCAGGATTCATGTGCATCGTCGTACTGGTCATATAGAATGTGTTCCCTACTCTGATGACAGAAGGATCGGGTACATCCGCATAAATAACAGGGTTCTGGAACGTGGTTCCTGTCTGGGTGGCCTCGACTCCAGAGGATGTAAATATAATTGACAATGTAAGCGATACCAATAATATCAAGCTTTTTAATTTCATCGTGTCACATCCTTCCTGAGCCTGCAAGCAGAATAACGATAGAATGTCTGATTGTGCCCTCTCGTCCTAGCGAGATGTGTGTCTCCCCTCCCTTCAATTCGTTTTGCATACCCGCTCACCTCCTTTTATTAATTTTGACAAAATATTTACATATTTACAAGTAAACTTTAACATTGCGACAGGAAATTGAAATAGAAAAATATGTCCATTTTTTGTGATTTTTTATTCAATTCACAAGAAGAAGAGCCGCTCCCTCCTGATCAGTGTTTGCTCTTGGCAAACCAATCAGAACGTAGCGGCTCCTCAGCCTCCTATGGGGTCTGCTGCATGCTCGGTGCATCAGCATCTTGTTCGTGCGTTAGGCTTTCGCTCAGCCTGCTAGCCTGTTAGCATGAATAGCTAGACTGGATTAGATGCCTCCATCAGCGCAGCGAGCCCCCACACTTCGACAGCGCCGATGCGGCAGCCCGCCTTCAGACAGACGGTGCTGGAATAGTCCTTATCCAGCTCAAACGGGTAGATCCGGTAGCTACTCAGACGGCCTTCATCCTCTACATCTGCGCTGCCGTCCGCGCCGATGAGGACGGTGAACGAGGTCAGCTCCTTGGACAAGCCAAGACCCAGAGCCTTAATATAGCTCTCCTTCATGCTCCAGTAGGTGTAGAAGGTTTGCAACTGCTGGTCACTCGCTTGGATGGCCTCGTATTCCGTGGGTGAGAAGAATCGCCTGGCCAGCGGCAGCGAATCGCTCTTCTTCATGATTTCAACATCAATCCCGCTAGGCTCATCGCTGAATACGACAGCTACCCATTGTCCCGAGTGCGTCGTATTGAAATGCAAGCCCTCCCCCTGCTCAACATAGGGTTTTCCATACGCATTACTGCTGAAGGTCAGGGCGGACGTCTTCAATCTCAATTGGGTTGCCAAACGGCGACGGACAATCGCATCCGCAAGCAGCGAACGATAGGCATCGGCGCGCCGGACATATCGCTCTATCCGCTGCTGCTTGTCAGGGGCGGCATCCGATAGCAGATGTCGATACACCTCTTCTTCCAGTTGCTCGGGCACCTGCATCGCGATAATATGCGCGCCGAACCGCGCGCTTGCGGGATTCAATTCCTTGCTGCTATGCAACGGCTAACACCTCTTAACCTGGAGTCGATTGGGATAAATATGGAATCTATGTCCACTCTATTCTAGCATATTGCATTGCAGGAATGAACCTCCAATGAGCGCGGAGCAGTTGTCATCCCCCTGTCCGCAGCTCCCAGAGCTGTGCGACCAGCTTGGCAGCCTCCGCGCGGGTCGTCGGCTCCTTGGGCACAAATCTTCCGTCACCTTTACCGCTAATCAGACCGGCTGCCTGCAGTCGGGCGATAGCCTCCGCTGCGTAATCGGCAATATCGCCGCTGTCTGTGAAGCGAGGGGACTCGTTTACGCCCGCGAGCTCGATTCCGGCAGCCTCGGCTGCCCGGGCTGTCATCACAGCCATCTCCTGACGGCTGATCGGGTCATCCGGCTTGATCTGTCCTGCCGGATTACCCTGTACAATGCCGAGCTGATGAGCCGTTGCAATATAGCCGGCATGCCAAGCATTGCTCGCCACATCGCTGAAGCTGCTGCCTCCCTCCGTTCCATCCAGCTCCAGCGCGAGCAACAGCAGCTTCACATAGGCGGCTCGTGTCACTTGCTCATTCGGGCGGAAGCGTCCATCGCTGTAGCCGTCCACAATACCGCGCGCTGCAAGCAAGCGAATCGGAGCTGCTGCCCACGAGGCTTGCGCAATATCGCTGAAGCTGCCATTGAAGCTGCGCGCCATGTAAGCTCCGGGCGCACCAGCCCATAGCTCAATCTCAGCCAGCCCGGAGACGAAGCGCGAATGGCGCACAGGCTGATAGCTGCCATCCGCCTGCCGCTTATACGCTACGGCCTGCTCTGGCTGTTCGCCTGGCTGTAGCTGATAGGGCAGCCCGATGCGGTAGGCTGCGGTCTGCTCCAGCCTCTGACCGTCAGCCAGCAGCATAATGCGCAACGCATCGTCTTCCTCCCGCATCAGCTCGATCGTCAGCCGACTTGCTGCCTTGGCGTTCTGCTGCTCCAGTTGGCTCAGCAGCGCGTCGATCGGCAGCTCCAGCCTTGCCCAAGCCGTCTTCAGCACGACTGCTGACGGCTTGGCATCGCCCTGCTGCCAGCCCTCCAGTGCCAGCTCCAGCTTGACTCCATTGCTCCCCGGCTTGCCGTCCACCCAGATGGTCAATGACTTGCCGCCCTCGACCGCCCCGCGCAGCTCCGCTGCACTCAGCGCAAGCCGCCCGTCATCTGTTCCCTCCAGGCGAAGCGTCAGCTCGCCGCTTCCGCTGGCTGCGCCGCTCTTCTGCGGCTCTGGCGCAGCAGGTGCTGATGGCGAGGATGACTGCGCCGATGGATAGTACATCGACGCAGGAGGCTGAATCGTGATGCTTGCCTGCCCGCTAGCTCTGGAGCCGTCTATAGCCTCAGCCTTGACGATGACGGCCCCAGGCTTCAGCGCCTGCAACTGACCTTGATGGCTGATCGTTGCCAGTTCGGTTGGCGACCCGTCTACAGAGTGCACCGACCAGATGACCTCCTGATTGGTGGCCTCAGCAGGTCGGATGCTCGCCTTCATCTGCAGGGAGGAGCCGGCGCGTACTGTGGCTGCGCCGCTCACACTGCTCACCTCAACCTCGCCTACAGCTTGATCTCCTGCATAGCGGATGCTGGGCATGGGCGGCATCTCCATCCCATGACCCAGGTAAAACCCAGGGTGCGGCGGCTGATTGTACGAGACATTCTGCCAGGCGACGCCCAGCCTGTAGATCGGATCATGCATCAACGTGCGAATGCGATGCTCTGTTACATCGGTCGTCGAATAGATGCGCAGCTCGCTACTGTCCGCAGAGCGCCATACGACCTCTTCTCTCCAATCGCCGAGCAGATCGGCCTGCAGCATCGGATTGGCCTTGGTCGAGTTATTGGATGCCGCTCCGGTGGCCGTCAACAGATTCTTCGTCGTGCTGTTCGTCCAGTCCCATTTATCAATCCGAATATCGTCTTGAAGCTCGCGCAGCAGATCGCCATCCCACCAGATGCCGAAGTTCGTTGACGAAGGGATCGTCGTCGAGATCAGCTCGCCCTTGGCGGTGTACAGTCCGGTAACCGGAATATGCTGTGCATTCGTAATCGTGGCCGCCCAGACCTCCTCGCCAGGGTAACGTGGATCGATGTCAGCAGACATGCCGCGCCCGGTATCTATTCCGGTAAATACGCCCCACAGTATCTCGCCGGTAGCTGCATCACGCATCTCCATACCATACTCCGCATTGACGTTCTCATGAACGCCGAATACTTCAAGACCCGGACGCGTTGGATCAAGATTGCCCAGATGCATCGCATCCCCGTGACCCAGCCGCGTATTGTACAGCGGAGTACCGTCGTCATCGATCGCCATCGCGCCAAAGGTAATCTCATCCTTGCCGTCACCGTCGACATCGCCCACCGAAATCCCGTGGTTGCCCTGCCCCGCGTAATCGCCGTAGCCCTCGTCATCCGTGTCGAACCGCCACAGCTTCGTCAGTTGTCCGTCTCTGAAATTGTAGGCGGCGAGCACGGTGCGTGTATAGTAGCCCCGGCTCATGACGAGACTAGGCCGCTCGCCATCCAGATAAGCAATCGCGCCCAGGAAGCGATCGACCCGGTTGCCATAGCTGTCCCCCCATGCTGCGACATCGCCGCGCGGCGGATCATACGGAACGGTGGCTAGCGCACCGCCAGTCTGGCCGTCGAAGACGGTCAGGAACTCCTCGCCAAGCAGCACATAGCCGCTGCTGTTCCGATGGTCGGCATCGGGCTTGCCGATGACCTTGCCCAATCCATCGACGGTACCGTCCGCTGTCTTGATGGCGACCTCGGCTCTGCCGTCTCCATCCAGGTCGTATACCATGAATTGGGTATAGTGCGCGCCAGCCCGAATGTTCGGCCCCAGATTGATGCGCCACAGCCTCGTGCCGTCAAGCTTGTAAGCATCCATGTAGACAATGCCGGTATAGCCTGCCTGGGAATTGTCCTTCGCATTGCTCGGAGACCACAGCATGACAATCTCCAGCTCTCCATCCCCATCCAGGTCGCCTGTACTGGCATCCCCGGCATAATAGGTGTACGGCTGCCCATCCTTCGTGTACCCGTCGGCAGGCTTTTGCAGCGGTACAGACAGATATTGCTGCTGCCATACGCCAAATGGCTCAGTAACGGGCCGTTCCACCCCGTTCAAGATGGCGGATAGCGTATAGCTGGCATTCTCGTTGCCTGTCGGATCGACATAGTTCGTGCTGTCTGTTATGGGCTGGCTAGTCAGTCGCTCTCCATCACGATACACGTGGAAAGCGATCGAATCCGGGTCAAGACCGAGCATGCGCCAGCCGATATAGTTGCCTTGTTCTGTACGAATGGCAACCGGAGCACGATCGAGACGTTCCATATCGCGTACAAGCGTCGTCACGGCCTCCGTCTCCACGGCTGTCGATAGCTGCGAGATGCCCCCGGCATTCACGGCGGCTACCTTGTAATAATACGGAATGGTGGTCAGCACAGTCGTGTCGGAGTAGGATGGTTCCGCAGCTTGAGCGAGCAGCTCATACGGGCCAGCAGCCTTCTTCGAACGGTATACCTGATAGAAGCGTGCCCTTTGGGCAGCCTGCCATTGTAAATCGATCCGTTCCTTTGCAATCCCCGCCGCAGTGAGTCCTGTCGGCACCGCCGGCTTGCTGACGGTCTCGTCAATCATCGCCACCTGCACCGTATTGGATGGCACGGACTCCAGTACTGTGGCATCCAATGCGGTAACACTATAGAGATAGTCCAGACCAATGGAGGCGCTCCGGTCGGTGTAGCTGGTGCCTATTGTCTCGGCGATCTGCTCGGGCGCTGCTGCTCCGCTTGCTTGACGATAGATACGATACATGGCCGCATCGCCGGATGGCGCCCATGAGAGCTTCGCTTCGGCCGGGTCCTCATCCAGCTTCACCTGCTCCAGCTTCAATCCGGCAGGCGCCAGCAGAATCGGTGTAATCTCCAGCCCGTTCAGATGAGCGGTCTGTCCGCTGAACACCAGATTCATCTGGCCATCGCGAACAGGGATCATCGTGAAGACCTTTTCGGCGATATTCTCTTTCCCTGAGGTTACCGTGCCATAATTTTTGCCTTCAATGTGAATCTCGGTGCGCGTTGAGCCGATCCAGTCTCCTGTGTAGGTTTTTACAGCATAATAGCCATTGGGTAGATCAACCTTGAATTCGTAGCTGCCTCCGAAATAGATCACAAAATCCCGCCGCAGCGCATCCGTTGCGCCTCCCCGATCACGGTCGGCCATGCCCGCGCTGGAGACGAGACCATAACCGAGCTCTGGCGAATAGATCGTGCTGCGCGTCACACCGATATAACCAGGCGCAACTGGCGAGCCTACCGGACCAAAGTCATAGCGGTACTGTGCGGCCTTGGTTGTGATGGTGATCGGGCTTGATGGCTCCGACTCCCCCTTGCCGTTCACCGCGGTAATCCGCACCAGGTAGCTCTGCCCCTCCGCCATGCCGGAGAGCTCGGCTGTCGGCACGGTCGAGGTGCCAACCAGGGTATACTGGGCATCCGCCGCTCGCTTGCGGTAGATGCGGTAAATATCTGTATGATCCGTTGCGTTCCACTTCAGCACAGCGCCTGCATTGCTGATGCTTCCCGCAATCAGCCCTGTTGGCTGGGCAGGCACACTGTCAGGCGGAGCCAGCTCCTGCACATGAGCAGAGAGTGGAATATTTAGCGCTTGTATACCTGTCGCCAGCAGGCGGGCTATCTGGATAGCTCCGTATTCCTGAAAGTGTGTATTATCCTCTGAGCCATTCGGGAAGGCCTGGTAGATGCCGGGAGGCACATGCAGGAAGACGGAACGCGAGGCCTCAGGGCCGATGGAATTATAGTAGGCAACGCTTAGAGCGCTCAGGTCGACCAGCGCCACCCCTTGCTCCATTGCTACCTCCTTCATCGCCTGTACATAGTCAGGGAAGCTGACATTAAACGTTCCCGTCGCTTCATTAAAGTCTCTACGCCCCATCGGGGTGACGAGGATCGGCGTTGCTCCGCGCTGCCGGGCTCCGTCAAGATGGGTTTTCAAGTACACCTTGTAGTCGGCAGGAGAAGCATAGCGCTCCGGCCTGCTGATGGTCGAATCATTATGTCCGAACTGTATCAAGAAATAATCGCCCGGCCGAATCTTCTGCAAGACAGCATCCAGCCGCCCCTCCGTAATGAACGTCTTGGAGCTGCGCCCACCGATCGCATGATTCTCGAAGCTGACCGCATCACTGAAAAATTGTTCGATCATCTGTCCCCAGCCAGCCTGCGGCTCCCAGTACGGATCATAGGTCTGGACGGTTGAGTCTCCTGCTAGATAGACACGTGGCACATCACCCGGCGCTCTTGCAGCCTTGCGGGTGATGACCAGTGCATTCAGCTTGGGCGCCGCCCCGCTGAACGCAAGCGTCAACTGCCCATCGATCAAGGCAATGTCAAATGACATCTCCAGATAGCTGCCCGCTTCGCGGGTAGTCAGTTGAACCTTCTGCATCTCCTCCGCCTTGATTGCAATCTCCGTCGCCTGCTCCGCATCGCCGGCAATGAGCGAGACGCTGTAATCCGCATTCGGCAGATCCACCCTGAACTCTGCATCCGGCACCATGACAAAATCGGAGCGCAGCGCATCCGCGCCGCCACGGTTCACGCCGCTGACCTGTGCGGGATTAACAAAGCCATATTTGCGCTCAGCCGTATAAGCTGTCGAGGCCTGAACTTGCAAATAGTTTTCCTCGGCTGCTCCCGGTCCGAAGTCCAAGCGAATCACATCGCCGTCAGGCAACGGACCAGGTTCCTGATCCCCAGGCTGCTCCGGCTCCGGTTCCGAATCCTCCATCACATCGATTTCGATCGCATTGATATACACTCCGCCGCTATTGGCATGCCAGGTGCTGAAGTCGAGGATCAATTGCCCCTCAGTGGCATCAGCCTCAAAGACGTGAGAGGTCACCTGACCGGCAGGCGAGGTCAATCCGCCAGTTTCAATGCCGCCAATCGACAGGCGAGCGCGAGTTGTGCCCGTGCCAATCGGGTCGCCGGTGTAGATATTTAGCTTATACTTGCCATTAGGCACATCTACCTTGAAGGTGAATCCGCCAGATAGAAGAAAATCACTAAGCAGATCGTTCAGTGTGCCAGCACGGTGACGGAAGTTGTCCGCCCGTTCATCGACACCATACCCACGCTCGGTCGTATACAGCAGGCCGGGATAGACAGCCTCATAGCCTTCCATCACCGGACTGGTCGAACCGCCAAAGTCAAAGCGCCAGGCTGTCCGAGTCTCTGTCTCCTCTGCATGGACGCCACGAACGGGTATGGCAGCTTGCAGGGATGAGAACAGCAACAAAAATACAAGCAGGCCGGCATAACGGCGATAACGGTGTGAAGCTCGTATCATACCTTAACATTCCTCCTTATGGCTGTGGAATTGCAAGCTACCTCGGCTATTCTGGGCGGCTTCGTGCAGACCTTTCTTTGCGGCCAGTAGCCAGTGAACATTTTATGTAAGGAACCTCCTTCGCAGTAGATTCTACCATGTAAATGAATGCGTTTACATCATAAAAACCGTCTTGATTATGTAAAAATCAGTGGTGCCGAGCTCAAGAAAGAGCTATTGGAAAATCTCCAATAGCCCAATCCTCTCATCGACAAGTGACTGCGTGAACAAAGGAACCGCCGCATACATCGGCAGGTTTTGCCAATACTGCGTCGTATGGACAAGCTATTCGCGCAACCAGGCCTCTTTGTTCAGTTCATTGTTTATCGCCGCCGCAGCCATTGCTCCCGAAGCGGCGGCGGCAATAGCTTGATGCATCCGTGAGGCCGCGTCGCCCGCAGCGTAAATGCCAGGAACGCTCGACTTACCAAATTCGTCGACTGAAACAACCCCCTCTTCCGAGACGCGGCAGCCTAGCGATTGCGGCAAGTCTGAACCCGGTACCAGCTCAGGCTTGAAAAAGATTCCCGTACACGGTAGCGCCCTCCCATCCTCGAGCACAACCTGCTTCACCATTCCGGCGCTGGAATCAATCAAACGAATGAGGGAATCGAACAATGGTATTTGATGGTTGCGTAGTTCTTCACGCTCGGCCTCGTTAAGCTCGTCAGGTCCGTTCGTACAGACAACAAACCGCTTCGTCCATCCCGACAGAAGCGGGGCGAAGTGCATAAGCGCGGCTCCTCTGCTTATGACAACCAGCGGCTCGTCCTTTAATTCCCAACCGTCGCAATATGGACAGACGAACGCGCTTTTCCCGTATACCTCGGACAGGCCCGGAATATCCAGTGGTCGATCCTTCATACCGACAGCAATTAGCAGCTTGCGGCTGGTAATCCTCTTCCCTTGCGCCGTCTTCAAACGAAAGCAACCATCCTCTCCCTCAATCGACATCACTGTATCTTCTGCCAGCGACACAGACGGATAATTGCTTAACTGTTCTTTCGCGAGGCCGCGGAATTCGTTCGGACTTATCCCATCGCGTGTCAGAAATCCATGCGCCTCGCGAGTCACAGCATTGCGGGGACGGCCCTCGTCAATGAGGACAGCTTGTTTTCTCGCGCGCCCCAGAATGAGAGCGGCGCTCAGACCGGCCGGTCCTCCGCCGATAATCGCTACGTCCAGAAGCTTCACATTGTCCACCTTGATATTCCTCCTTGGGATTTGTTTGCTTGCATATTCTCCACTCTCCACGTTATAATTTCACATTGTAGTCTTTAAAGATATGAGTTATCTATAATAGGCTTAAAAAAATGTGGATGAAATCACTAAGGTTTAGCCAGGTTCATTTTCGGCGGGATATACCCGAGTTGCCTGCCGATTTTTACAATTTGCCCTCTATGATGAAATTCGTGGGTGAACATAATCTGTGGGGGACAACGTTTCGCAAAAACGAAATAATGATTCCCTTGTGCGTTGGATCATTTCATACTGACTTTTGAATACATCCATCTTCTCGCTCTCCTTAAATAACTATATTCAGTTCCCTCACAAGATCCGACATTTTCTGATTTCTCAACTGTTCTTCCATCTTCTCTTCTGCCGATAACACCACCTTCTGAATCGGGCAACCAGGTCCATGATCGACACTGCAATCGAACAAGGAGGCCGAGCCTTCAATTGCATGAATAATATCTAGAAACGAGATAGTTTCCCAATTTAATTTGAGTCGATAGCCACCATTCACACCCGTTATCGATTCAATCATGCCCGCTTTCACCAGCTTAGTCAGTATTTTGGACAGGTAGGTTGGAGACACTCGTTGTCGCTCCGCCAACTGCTGCACACTCATTGGTTTTTGAGGAGTCGCGGCCGTTAGAAAGAGCATGGTATGGAGAGCATAATCGGTAGCCTTTGAGAACTTCATTGATCATCACCTCAAACAAGGACTTTATATATCTATAATAACTATTATGCTTCATTACGTCAAGGATAATACTAAAATGTGCGCCCCCCAAGGAGGCGCCGGTTGAACCATTATCTGGGCGCAACCTGCACTCTATGCCTAATAGCCCCGGCGCTGCCGGGGCTATTAGCACCTTTGCCTACACCATCGCAGTTACGTCATGGGCTTGCTCGTCCAACGTGCGCGCGGAGGTGGATAGCACCTCGAAATCATTCATTGTCGCAGCAAGCTTGTGGCGATTCTCCACTGCAATCGTCTGTACCTGTGAGGTTCCCTTGGAGATGCGCCCCATCTCCAAGGTCATCGCATCGACGCTCTGCTTCACCTGATGAATAGAGCTTTGCACCATGACCGACAGCTTCTTTACCTCCTTGGCTACAATATCGAAGCCTCTCCCATACGGGCCGGCATGAGCCGCCTCGATCGCTGCATTCAGTGCAAGCAATTGTGTCTGCGATGCAAAGCCCTGAATCGTCTCAACCAGTCCCTCAATCTTGCGAGCCTGGCTCTGGAGTTGTCCAAGTATAGCGGTGTTTTGCTGCGTTGCATGATCGATGCTCTCTGTGCCCAAGAGCAGTTCTCTACTGCGCGTAATGCCCTGCTCGGCTTGCCCGTTCAGCTCTGCGGCCATCTCCTGCAACTGATGAACCAGCTCGTAGGCATGGTTCCTGCGCTCCGTAATATCGGTGGCAATCTTCATGACGCTGACCACCCGACTGGAATCCGTATCCAATATAGGCATGTAGGTGGCTTCCAGCCATACCTCGCCACCCGCAGCGCTCTTACGCTTGATCTTATCCTGAAAGCTGATGCCCGCCAGCAGATTGCTCCATAGTTGCTCGTACTCCGTAGAATCTACAAAATCCCGAAAACATAACTGCTGATGATGCATCCCGATAAGCTCTGATTGGCTATAGCCCAAGGTTCGGGCAAATATTGCATTCACCGAAGTAACACGCCGCTCCAGATTGAAATGAATCATAGCCAAATTGTTGGTTAACGCGCTCATAATCTGCTCGTTCATTACTGCGTCTGAATTTAAGTTAACTGGCGAATGGTCGCCACGTTGCATCATAATCATCCGTTCTCCTCCGCTCTTGCTGTTAATTTCCTCTGGTACATCCCCGAGAGCCATCGGGAACATGACCATGTCGAGTTGCCAGATTCACCTATGACTATTTAAGGATACTCTATTTACATATACAATAAATAAACAAAAGCGAGTCTTTAGAATCATAGTAATCAAAGATTTAGATGTATCCTTGGACCTATACCTAAATCCACTCTTGAAGCAACGGATAGTGAACCAAGTAGCGTCGTGGTCAGAATGATAGATGAGGTGACAAGATACGGTGATTATGTTTATTAATAAGCGTGCAAACACGTATGATGATTTCACGTAAGTATGCCAGCTTCCGTAGCTACGGACATCTCCTATGGCTGCAGAGGGTGGATTTATCACGTGCAAACACGTATAATGAGAACACATGGAATTAATAGAGAGGGAGGGATTTGTTCATGAGGGAAAAAGATGCTCAGATCGATAAGGAGTCGTCACTTGGTCATGTGGTGCGGGTTCAGCATGTGATTGATTATATGGTGCTGGCAGAACTGCAGCATGGACGGCGTTACGGCAAGCAGATTGACCGTGTCATTACGACGACGCTGCAGGGGGTCGGGGTGAATGATTCTTATCTTGCGCAGAGGATGAAGAAGCTGGCGGAGAAGGGGCATGCAACGAGCCGCTGGGATGATGATAACCGGTATAACCGATATTATGAAATTACAGATTCTGGGCGAGAGTACTTCAGGCAGCTCCAGCGGGATCTGCCTGAACGGGTAGCCCTGGCTCTCAAGGTCTATAAGCTATTCGAGCAGACCATCCAGAAGCATCAGGATTAGCTGTCGCCCTCCTCCTGATGCTCCACATGCTGCTCCTGCTGCCGTGATGCACGCTCCAGATAGCGGTCATAGCGATCATCCACCTCTTTGGCCAGCTTGCGAAATCGCTTCGTCTCCTCCACTACAGGATCATGCACCGTTTGGATTCTTACCTCATACTTTGGAGAGGGGGAGGCTTTGGCCCTTCTCTCCTGCTCGGACAGCTCCATGGGCCCTTCCTGCAACTGCTTGGCCAGCTCTTGCTCCATCGACCTGTTCTTTCCTGCCTGCTGTTGTTCCTTTTGCATATGATCCCTCCATTAATATCGCAACATAGTTGACACGCTTAGGGCGAGTTCTTATCATTGGGTACATAAATGGGCTATAATATGCTACAATTTTGTATACAGTCGATTCTGATGGAACTAATTTGGCAGCAGCGCCCGCTGCAATCTAGGGCGTGTCTGAAAACTCTGAACGGAACAGATCTGGCCGAATTTTCGTTCCAGGCAAGGCGCTTTTTCGCAGGCGTACCGGGGGTACGTCAAGAAAAAGCAACGCAGCATGGG
>Ga0160502_100167_pt1 | contig 78599 bp, 79 predicted proteins | sample DIDnMG_14_FD_108237 | JGI IMG/M metagenome (GOLD analysis project Ga0160502, IMG submission 108237) | Enriched soil microbial communities from UW Madison campus, WI, USA - DID2933_E24_Xylan MG | ecosystem: Environmental > Terrestrial > Soil > Unclassified | place: USA: Madison, Wisconsin... | reverse complement strand
TTTCGCCCCATGCTGCGTTGCTTTTTCTTGACGTACCCCCGGTACGCCTGCGAAAAAGCGCCTTGCCTGGAACGAAAATTCGGCCAGATCTGTTCCGTTCAGAGTGTTCAGACACGCCCTAGAGGTTTTTGTTATAATCATAATCAATCGACTGCAAGAAGGCACGTGCCAGCACGGCATGTCCGTTCAATCCCGGATGAACCCGATCCCAGGCAAGCGCAGCCGGATAGATGTACTCGGTTACTTTGTTGAATGCCTGTTGGGTGTCCACCAGCGCTGCTCCGTGCTTTTGCGCCAGCTTTTTGACCACTGCGCCGTATTCATCCATCCTGCTGCGCATCCGGTCATCAGCTTGAGGCTCAATATAGAATGGCGTCATCAGGATGAGTCCCTTTAGCTGCGGCTTGGTCTGAACAATTAATTGCTCCAGCTCCGTCTCATACTCCTCTAACCCGATATGCACATCGATTGAATGGGGCTGGTCGAACTGACGCCATACATCGTTGATTCCGATCATGATCGATAGCCAATTCGGCTGCAACGCCAGCACATCCTGCTCCCATCTCGCCTTCAGATCACGCACTGTATCGCCGCTGATGCCCATATTCACAATCTGCAGGTTCAGCTCGGGGTAGGTGGACTGAAGCAAGGCTGCAACTACGCTCACATAGCCGTTGCCCAGTGTCTCGAACCGTCCATCGCCTACAGGCCGCGCACGCCCGCAATCTGTGATGGAATCCCCAATCATAACCAATTTGTCATTGTACCCCAGCTTCATCTTCTTCATCCTTCCCTACTCTAATGAGTCGTTATGGAAAAACTGAATGGCCATATCTCTAAAGCCTGGGAGATCCTCATGCCCGAAATCGGGGTAAATCTCCAGCCGCTTGGGTGCCGTTATCTTGTTGTATATGGCAAATTGTGTGGATGGCGGGCAGATTGTGTCCATCAGCCCTACTGCGAATAACACTTGCCCACGAATACGATGCGCCAGATATTGCAGATCAATATAACCCAGCTTGGTAAATACCTCATCCTCCCGCTTATGCTGCGGATCGAAGCTGCGGAAGTAGCTGCGCAGCTCCTGGTAAGCGTCCTTCGCCAGATCCATCTGCCATACTCGCTTATAATCGGAGAGGAACGGATACACCGGCGCCAGCTTCGCTATGCGAGGCTCCAGCGCAGCGCATGCGATCGTCAATGCTCCGCCCTGTGAGGCGCCCATTGCGTAGACACGCTCCGGGTCCACCTCCGGCAGCTCCAGCGCTATACCTGCAAGCTGCGCGGCATCCAGGAAAATATGGTGGAACAACAACTGATCCGGCTGATCATCCAGCCCGCGGATGATATGTCCGTTCAACGTGTTGCCCTTCACGCCGCCAGTATCCTCCGATCGACCGCCCTGCCCCCTACAATCCATGGCTAGCACAGAGTAGCCCATGAATGCAAGCGACAGCTTGTCGTGCCAATCTCCCGAATGACCGCTGTAGCCGTGGAACTGAATTACTGCGGGATGCTTGCCCGTGACGTGGGTCGGACGAACATACTTGGCATGAATCCGCGCTCCCCGAACGCCTGTAAAATATAGATCATAGCATGTTGCATACGGGACTTGGAACGAGGCGGGCACTAGCTCGACATGAGCTGCAATCGATTTCATTTCTGCCAATGCGCTCTCCCAATACGCATCAAAATCATCGGGTCTTGGATTCGTACCTTCATACTGCAGCAATTGCTCCATCGGCATGTCGATTAATGGCATGGTTGTTACACTCCTTATGTATAAGCTTGATGTGATTGGATGGGGCACCACCGAGGATGCATCGTATTCCTGAGTCGTGTCTGCCGAAAACCCGTTCAAAGTTCTCAGGCACGCCCTAGCTTCCATGTTACTGACAACAAGCACGCTTGTAAAGCAAAAAGGCAGAGGCTTAGCACCTCTGCTTTTTTGCTCTGCTTCTATGTTGCTATTCCTATGAGAAAACTCTCATAAGACAGTATTAGAAATTATTAATCCGGTGACGCGTGCTGTTAGCCGATGAACATTTGCACCCAGCGTCCATTGTAGTAGCCTACGCCAATCTTCTTGAAGTTGGCGTTCATAATGTTCTCGCGATGCCCTTGGCTATTCATCCAGTCCTGCATAACCTGGGCAGGCGACTGCTGACCACTGGCGATATTCTCGCCAGCATAGGAATACTTAATGCCGTATTGGCTCATCATATCAAATGGCGAACCATACGTAGGCGAGGTGTGGCTAAAATAGTTGTTGTTCGCCATATCCTTCGCTTTGTCCAATGCTACATTCGCCAGTGCATCGTCGGAGACAAGCGGCTGAAGCCCGGACTTGGCGCGCTCGACATTAACCAGTCTCACAACCTCGGCTGTGAATTGGCTCTGCTGCGTGCTGCCTGTGCCTGTGGATGGCGTAGTCGGCGTGCTGCCTGTGCCTGTCGATGGCGTAGTCGGCGTGCTGCCCGTGCCTGTCGATGGCGTAGTTGGCGTGCTGCCCGTGCCTGTCGATGGCGTAGTTGGCGTGCTGCCTGTGCCTGGCGTGGCTGGGGTTCCTGCTGAACCGGAGCCATTATGCTGCTGCGAATCCGTCGGCTGTCCTGTTGTGCCAGATGGCTTTCCCTGCGTGTTATTGCCTGCGCCTGGAAGAGTGAAGTCTACCTTCGGAAACGTTACTACATACGACCCGCTGAGCCATTGCCCTTCGGTGCCTGTGAACTGTTCCAGTGATATATGGTACTGGCTGAGCAGCTCAGCCAAATCTTTGCTGTCCACCGTCCATTGTACAGGAACCAGATTCACGCTCGGCGCAGCCGATGCCGTGCCTGCACTTATTCCTCCTGCTGCGATTAAGCCTGCTGCCAGTGTCCCCGCAATCGTCCGAAACAAACGCTTATTCATGAAATCATCCTCCTCGTGTTGTTGGGTGTCTTGTTGACGAGTCCCATAGTAACACGATGAATAGGAGATTTCATGCCATAATTATTGGGAGATTAAATATTTCTCACGAAGGAATTCCGCCATGCGCGAATGCTTCCGCATCGATTTCTCATGCACCAGGTTAATCTTGCCATTGTCCAGTCGTCCGAACCGCTCGGCCAGCTCCTCATTATCATGCGACCAATCGATATGATGAAGTGCGGTTAGACAGGTAGTCCAATCCGGGTTGTATTTTCCATCCGCATACAGAAACTCATGGGCATAGAGGGCGATCGCTTCCTGCACGACACGCGTCGAGCAGACATACTGGGACAAGCCCGGCTGCTCCGGCAAGTGCGGCAATACCCCATTCAAGAATTGATGCAGGATTTCGATATGAGCCGGAATATCCTTGCGAATCTTGCGCGCCATCTCATAGGAGGGCTGCATCTTCCCTGTGAAGAGCAGCGTCGCTGTCGAATACAGCCAACTGAAGCAGGTATAATTTTTATTGAAAGCGGTCAGATTGTTGCGGCGCTCGATGCCCGCTGACTTGAGTAGCTCATTATAGTCGGCAACTTGCTGCATGACCAGATTGAGCGGGTCTGTCGAGTCGAAGGAATGTCCCAGCTCCTTGCTCACTAGCTGTACCTTGGAGTTAATATCTCCAAACAGTTGCTTCTCCTCCTCCTCATCCAGCCCAATATACAGTTGCACAGACAGCTCGCTCTCCATCAGGTCGAGACGGCGCGCCTCAATCTCTGCCAGCAGACCCTCGGTCTGCTCCAGCTCCTCTACCAGCGATGCTTCCTCCGGTGAACGTCTGTACTTGACCTTCAGTTGCGCGGCCTTGCGTTCAACCTTGCGCACCTCCTTGAGCAGTTGCTCATTCACGTAGCCGAGTGCCTGAATACGATGCTGTCCGTCGAGAATGCTCAGCTTGGAGCCATGACGCAAGATCAGATCAGCACCATCACGTGCCAATTGATTGACCTGCCTAAGCGACAGCGTGACCGGCCCGAAGAATACATGCTCCAGCTCCCTCTCCTGCAAGTAATTCGCAATTTTGCGCCGTTGCATCGGGCTGAGCTTGCGCTGTACCATCGGATCAATCGCCGTATAATTGAGCAGCTCCTGCACACGAAGCGAGACGGTAGCCACGCCGTAGCGCTCGCAGTAGGGGTGTATTGTCATCTGCAATCGTAAGCCGTCCATTATTCTGCTTCCTCCTTGTCCGAGATGAGCAACAATTGATGCTCATTATAGAAATCACGCACGTAATGATATGCCTTCATAATACGGCTGCGGCGCGGCAAACGATCCTTCTCGTCGTTATTGTAGATGCCATCCCAATGAATATGCGGCAGAATCTGCATCGCATGCTCCAGAGCATAGACATTGAACTGCTGTGATTTGAACGCCTCTTCATGGAAGAACAGCGCCAGAGCAATCTGGACGTTCTCCGTCCAGCAGATCTCCTGCTTGCTAGGCGCGGGCAAGAAGCGGAGCATCAGCTTGAAATAGTCGGCTGCCTGATCCGTTCCGCGCTTCAGCTCGGTCTCTGTATAATGATAACCGTTGTGACGGGCTGCCGATTTCAGCCTCCCCTCAAATAAGCCGACCATTAATTCAATGAGCAGATGGTAGCTCCACAGATACTCAGGCGCTTTCCCGCGCTCTGAGAACATATCCACAGGTATGCTCTCCATGACCGGATATTCCTGAGCCAGGTTGCTGGCCATGACATGATAGTATCTGCGCTGATCGCGCAATACAGCCAGATTGCCCCCAATTTTACGAGGCAGCTTGTTAATATCCGAGAACAACTGTCGCTCCTGCTTCGCATTGATGTCCAGATAGATCATGACCGAAATAGGGAAATCATATAATTTGCGAAGCTTGCTTGTAATTTCCTCCATCCGCTCATATTCCCTGCGATCTTTGGCACGTGCCATATTGCTCTGAAGCGTTTCCATCAGCCGGCGAAACGCAGCCAGCCGGTGCTGTCCATCCACGACATAGCATTTTTCCATCGCTTGCAGATTCATCGTCTGGGTCGCTTCGTCGTAATGCCCGGCACCACGCGCCGACAGGATGATCCCCGGAAAGTAAATGCTCTGCCCATGATCCAGATAGAGCAAGATATAATCCATCAGCTTCGATAGATTTTGCGGGATCAACTGGCGCTGCACCTCCAGATCAATCTCATAAATGGAGAACAGCTTACTCATGGGCAATGTCGTGGACAACGTCGTCTGACCGAATGTGCGCGCCAGCTTGCCCGGAATTTCAATGTATGACGGACTCTTGTTCTGTGAAATCAGATCGGATAAAGATTCAATAGTATCCAATGGACAGGTCACTCCTTTGATCAATCATAGTTCTCACGTTGATTACCTAATTAATAAGTATACCAAACCCGCTGACATATTTACATCGGCAATTTTGTTGCTTCATAGCGCATCCTATGGCGATTTTGTCCCAAATATGACGCTTATTACGAAATCATGTCTAAACGGAGCAGAATGGCACCTGTGGGGAGAAAAAGACGCAGGCCCCTGGCTTGGCTTATCGCCAAGCAGAGGCCTGCGGAGGAGCAGTGAGACTTGGGAAGCATGAACTGCTCCCTGAGGGGTTTGACTATACGGCCTATCGGTTCGTCAGCTTCACCCAGAAGCCGCCCTTGAACTGCTTCGGTTCATGTGAGATGACGAAGGCTTTCGGAGCAAGTTGATACAGTGTATTCATCAGTCGGCGCTCATTGCTGCGCTTCACCAGCACCTGCATAACCAGTCGCTTGCCGTCCCGTCCATCCGCCTGCCAGGTCGTCACACCGTACCCATGATCACGAAGACGGTTCGGCAGCTCTATCGAGATCGAGTCAACGATGACCTGAACGACCAGATAACCGAGTGCCAGATATTCCTCGATTCGGCTGCCTACATAGACCCCGATGCCAAAGCCAATGCAATACGCAATCATATTGATTGGACTGTCCAGATTGTTCAGCACCAGATTCAATCCGATCAGATAGATGAATACCTCCACCATAGATAAGAGCGAGGCGGCTCCGCGCCGCCCCTTGACCACGAGAATCAGACGCAGCGTGAAGCAGGCTACATAGGCAATGTTAATCGTAATAATCGAGCCGACGAGTCCCCAAGAGATCATGTCTCATCCCTTGTGGCAATATATTCAGGACGCGGCTTCTGCCCTGAATAGGGGGTGAGGAGCCGATTATCCACACTGTTGTAGACGATGAATACATTGCTGCGCGGATAAGGCGAGATATTGCTGGCCGAGCCGTGCATCAGGTTGCAGTCGAACAGCAGCACCGATCCCGCCTTGCCTACCGGCATGTCAATGCCATGCTCCTTCGCAAGCGCAGTCAGACTGTCCTGATCAGGCACGCCATACTCCTGCCGGCGCAGCGAATCCTTATAGTGATCCTCCGGCGTCTGACCGACACAGGCGATAAAGTGCTGATGCGAGCCGGGAATAACCATGAGCGCACCATTAAAGGTATAGTTGTCCTCCAGCGCAATCGAGCAACTGAGCGCCCGCATGGACGGCATCCCGTCCTCGACATGCCAGGTTTCAAAGTCCGAATGCCAATAGAACTCCTTGCCCGTAAAGCCCGGCTTATAATTGATCCGGGACTGGTGCACATAGGTTTGGCTGCCGAGAACGTAGTCCACAATCTCCTTCAGCTTCGGGTGAGAGGCCACCTGTGCAAAGATATCATTGCTGCGATGCACTGCAAAGATCGAGCGTACCTCGCTGCCATCTGGCTCCCGAATGACCTCATCCGACGGCACATGTTGGTAATGCTCCTGCAGCCGATTCAGCTCCTTGCGCCAGGCTGCAATCTCTTCCTCTCCAAAGAACTGCTCCAAAAACAGATAACCGTTGCGCTCATAGAACTGAGCCTGCTCACGCGCAAGCGGGGCGGCACTGCTCCATTGCGAATAGACGACCGGGTCCTTGCGAGGAAGTAGCTGCGGCCTGTCAGCCTGTCGGGACGGATAGTGGTCAATGACTTCCTCTGTGTGAGACGATGTATATGCGGACTGTGGCATCCTTCAATCATCCTCCTTTAATTTACATCATTATGTTTCAATCAAGCGGATAAACGCCTTCCTCGTCATGCACCTCGCGCCCTGTCAACGGCGGATTGAACACACAGATCATGCGCATCGTCTGGAAGGCGCGCAGCCAGTGCTTCTCATGACCATTCAGCGCATAGAGCATACCAGGGCGGATCGGGTACGTCTGGCCGCCCTCGATCTCGATCTCGCCTTCCCCTTCTATACAATAGACGGCCTCCAGATGATGTTTGTACCATATCCATGTCTGCGTTCCTGCCTTGATAATCGTATCGTTGAGAGCAAATCCCATGCCGTCCTGCTTGAGCAGCAGCCGCCTTGAATTCCAGGTCGGGGTGTCGACATCATGCTCCGTGTGCAGCACATCCTCCAAATGCTTGACAATCATGCCCTCAGCTCCTTCATCGCTTCTTCCATCACAGTCAACCCCTGCTCCAGCAGCTCGGTCTCGATCGTAAGCGGCGGCATCAGCTTCGCCACCTCGTCATAGGGCCCCGACGTTTCCATGATGATGCCTCTGGCGAAGGCGGCCTTGCACAGTCGAGCCGCCTGCTCCTTGTCGGCAAAGGCCATGCCTTGAATCATTCCCTTGCCCCGCAGCTCAATCCCGTATTGCGGATGCTCCTCGCGGATCCGCTCCAGCACCACGCGGATCGCCTTCGCCTTCTGCTCCAGCTCGGGCTCGAATCCGCCATCAACCCAGAAGTCCAGCGCTGCGGAGGCTGCGATGAACGCCAGATTATTGCCTCTGAACGTGCCATTATGCTCGCCGGGCCCCCATATATCATGCTCCGGCTTGATCAGCGTCAATGCCATCGGCAGGCCGAAGCCTCCAATGGACTTGGACAGGCAGACGACATCGGGTTCGATACCAGCCTGCTCGAAGCTGAAGAAGGTTCCGGTACGGCCGCAGCCCATCTGCACATCGTCCACGATCAGCAAGATGCCGCGTTCCTGGCATATGCGTTCGATCCGGCGCAGCCAGTCAGAGCTGGCTTCATGGAGTCCGCCTTCACCCTGCAATGTCTCCAGCAGCACGGCAGCCGGAAGCTCGACACCGCTGCCCGGATCATCCAGCAGCTTCTCCAGATAAGCGGCTGTATCGACGTCCTCCCCGAAATAGCCGTCATAAGGCATAAAGGTTGTATGTGTAAGCGGCAAGCCCGCTCCTTTGCGCTTATAGTGGTTGCCTGTTGCTGCCAGTGAGCCTAGCGACATGCCGTGGAAGGCGTTCGTGAAGCATATAATGGGGATGCGGCCTGTCACCTTGCGGGCAAGCTTCATCGCGCTCTCCACCGAATTCGTACCAGTGGGGCCGGGAAACATGACCTTGTAGTTGAGACCACGAGGGGTGAGGATGAGTTGATTGAAGCGCTGGAGAAAGCCTTCCTTGGCTTCGGTCGCCATATCCAGACTGTGCGTAATGCCGTCCTCCTGCAAATAGTCCATGAGCCGTTGCTTGAGCATCGGGTTGTTATGCCCATAATTCACAGCGCCCGCACCAGCAAAGAAGTCGATATATTCCTTGCCCTCCGTGTCCCACAGCTTCGCATTTTTTGCCTTCTTGAACACGGTCGTGAAGCTGCGGCAGTAGCTGCGCACCTCGGACTCCAGCTCATTAAATACCTTCATTGACGGTCGTCTATGCATCAATTGATTCATCGAATCCCTCCTGAATTGGATTTATCGTATCGGGCCAATCGTCACAAGCGGCTCGGCTTCATGCGGCTGCGAGGGTGGAAACAGCCCTTCCGGGTATCCCCGCTCCCCATCGTAGGAGCACGCACTCCCATAGCTGCGAGCTACCGCCTCGAACAAGCGGCGTGAGGCCGTATTGGAAGGGCTGATGGTAGCCTCTATATAGCGAACCTCCTGTTGCTCGCGCACCTGCTCCAGCAATCGGGTCACCATCGCCGTTCCGAGCCCCTGACCGCGCCTTGACGGGTCTACCGCAACCTGCCAGATGAACAGATGATGCGTCTTCTGCGGTGGCCGCAGTGCCGAGACGAACCCGAGCAGGCGCCCGTCCCGCTCTGCCACGATACATGTATCGCGATAGAGATCGCACAGCAGCATATAGCAGTAGATGGAGTTCAGATCCAGTGTCCCTGCTCTGGCGATCAGCTCCCATACCGCCGCCCCGTCCTGCTTATGCGGCTTCCGCAAAATAAGTTGACTTACTTCGGTGTGCAGCATGTTGGATCGCTCCCCACTCTTCAGATTGATCTTGCAGTTATAATTTCTCAGCGTGATAGCTACCTTCATGAATGCTACCTTCGTTAGGGCGTGTCTGAACAATCTGAACAATCTGAACGGATCAGATCTGCCCCTTGAACGGGGGATCAGACACGACTTAATTATAGGTTGAGGAAGGCGCGCAGCCGTTCGCTCTGCGGACGCTCGAAGATGTCCTCTGGCTTGCCCTCCTCAACAATGCGTCCGTCTGCCTTGAAGATCACCCGATCCGCAACCTCCCTGGCAAAGTCCATCTCGTGCGTTATTAGCATCATCGCCATCTCGCCCTCCTCCGCGATTTCCCGGATGACCGACAGCACCTCGCCAACCAGCTCGGGATCAAGCGCTGAGGTCACCTCGTCGAATACCATCACCTTCGGACGCATGACGAGAGCTCTGGCGATTGCTACCCGCTGCTTTTGCCCGCCGGACAGCTTGGAGGGGTACACATCCAGCTTATCCTCCAGCCCCACCTTGCACAGCATCTCAACGGCTCGCTCATGGGCCTCCTCCTTATCCAGCCCGAGTACCTTGCGCGGAGCCTCAGTCACATTGCGCAGCACCTTCATATGCGGGAACAGGTTGAAGTGCTGAAAGATCATACCGATGCGGCTGCGCATCCGATGCAGATGCTGCTCATTGGCTCTCACCAGCTTGCCCTTGCGCTCCATATGCCACAGAGGCTCGCCCTCCACCTCGATCATGCCTGAGGTCGGTTCCTCCAGCGTCATCAGCATCCGTCCGATCGTCGTCTTGCCTGACCCGCTCGGTCCGATCAGCGCTACCTTCTCCCCGGCAGCGATGTCCAGATCGATGCCATGCAGCACCTCTAGCTCTCCATATCGCTTCGTCACCTTGCGGTAAGAGACCACCGGCAGAGCAGGAGCTGCATCACGCACAGACGAGTGGCTAGCAGTCGATTCCTGTAGCTGCTCTTCGACAGGCGCTGTCGTCTGAAGGGCTGAACTCGTTGTACCTGCCAGACTCCCTGTATTCTCTATACCTGGTGTACTCGCTGTTCTCGCTGTACTCTCTGTACTCGCTGTACTCATAAGCCTCCTCCTCCTTTCTGCTGGTTATCATAAACGTTGGATGTCCAGCAATCTGACGGCTTAGCGGCTGTAACGCCGCTTCATCCGCTGCTCCAGCAGCCCGACCAGCACTGCGACCGCCATACTGATAATCAGGAAGAGTATCCCGACCAAGGTGTACGGCTCGAATGGACGCCAGTCACGGGCATTGATGTTTTTGGCCGTAGTAAGCAGCTCTACGACAGTAATCGCCGCCAGCAACGGGGTTTCCTTGAACATCACAATCAGATAATTGCCCATAATCGGAATAATCGGCGGCAGCGCCTGCGGCAGAATGACCGTTGTCCAGGTGCGTGCCGGCGTGAAATTAAGCGCTCGTGCTGCTTCCCATTGACCAGCATCAATATTATCTATACCAGATCGGTATACTTGGGATAGATAGGTGCTGTAGTGAAGGCCCAGACCGATAATGCCTACCGTTAATGCGGGCAAGGATATGCCGGTGAGCAGCGGTATACTGTAGAACAAGAAGAAAATCTGTACGAGCAGCGGTGTCCGGCGAATAAATTCGGCTATTCCGTTGATGCTCAGCCTGATGGCAGCATATCGAGAGCGTGCCAGCATCGCCAGGATTAAGCCAAGCGCGCACGCTACGGCAAAGCTTGCCAGTGTGGCGACAATCGTCACCTGCAAGGCAGATAGCAGCTTGGGCAAAATAGAGAGGGCATAGCTCCAATCCCACATCGATCCATCACATCCTTCCTGCCGCCAGCTTCCGCTCCAGCAGACGAGCGAGCAGCGAGATCAACGATGCCAGGATGAAGTAAAGAACAAGCAGCAAGCCAAAGAGTTGTGCAGTTTGTGGAAGGTACAGGCTGCGCAGGATCATTGCCTGATACGTCAGGTCAGTCAGGGTAATAAAGTAGATTAACGAAGTCGCCTTGAGCAGCTCAATCATCAAATTATTCATGGGCGGGAGCATCCGAATCAAAGCCTGGGGAAATACAACTCTGAGCATCCGCTGCGCAGGTGTAAAATTAAGCGCGGTAGCCGCCTCCCATTGCCCACGAGGTACAGCCTTAATGGAGCTCCTTACAATCTCTGCGCCGAAGGCGCCATAATTCAAGCCGATCGCCAGCACAGCCGCAGCCAGCTTGGATAGCTCAATACCGAGGAACGGTAGAACAAAATACATCCAGAACAACAAGACGAGCAACGATACGCCTCTAAAAAACTGCACATACACATAAGCGAGCCCCTTCACCAGAGCATGCCTCGACATCAGGCATAATCCGGCTGCAAGCGCACAGACCAGGGACACGATGGCGCCAAGCATGGTCACCTGTATCGTAACCAGCAAGCCCTCCCCCATCAGGGGCAGCCATTCCAGCCACATGGAGGCCATCGCTTAACCACACAGCTCTGCTGCTGTCATCTCGCCAGGCAGCTCCGCTTCCGAGAAGCCGAACCGCTCCAGAATCTCCAGCAGCTCCCCGGATTGCTTCAGCTTCGCCAGCTCATCATTGAATGCCTCGACAAATTCGGTATCTGCCTGGCGGAATGCAGAAGCTCCATAGCCACGGACGCTGCTGCCGTCAATAACCGGCTGCTCGAACGCTTCGACCCGCTCCAGCTTATCGTCCTGTGCCGCTTCAAGTCTGGAGCGAAGCGCAGGATCGGTCATCGTGATGACGTCAGCTCTTCCCGCCTGCAGCGCATTCACCGCCGCATCCTGGTCAGGAACGATGACGATCTGACTATCCGCCACACCAGATTTCTCGAGATATTCAATCTCCAATGCCCCAGTCATCACAGCCACCTTGGCGCCACTGCTTGCAATGTCCTCATAGCTGCGAAGCTGAAGCGGATTGCCCTTCTGGACTGCAATCGCTTCACCGATGCTGTATTCCGGGTTAGCAAAGGCCACTTGCATGCACCGATTCTCGTTAATAAACATGCCCGCTGTAATCATATCGAAGCGTCCGGCTTGCAGCCCACCGATCAGTCCACCGAATTCCGTCAGCTCTCCGCGCATCTCCTCGATCCCGAGACGCTGCAGAATGACACGGGCAATCTCCACCGCCTCGCCGGTCAGCGTACCATCCGCCTCCTTGTAGGCGTAAGGGTTCTCATTAGCGAATCCTACCGTTATGTACCCTTGCTCCCTGGCCTTGGCAAGCGTGCTCTGCCCCGCTTCACCACCTGCTCCGGTTCCCTTCGTCCCCATCTCGCCATTTGCTCCACATGCTGTGGTGAACAGCAGCACGGCCGTCAGCATGAGGAGCCATCCCTTCCTCATAATACCGATCACAACCCTTCCCGTTATTCCCCAATGCTCTGAGCCTTGGATGACTTCGAGCTGGATGATAGCTGCGCTCTTTGCTTGAGGTCTATTTAATGCTAACATGAATCCCCCCCAGGGGTCATTTCCACTATGCTTCCATATTCTGTGAATATTTAGGCTCAGTTAGGAAGAGGGGAGATTATCCGGCCGATACGCCTTATTCCTCCCCGATCATCCCGTATATGGACGGATACGCCATTTTCTCTTGTCAGCAAACTGTGTTATAAACAGATGGTTTTTATTCAAAACAGATGACACAGCTACAGTATCATAATGACTGGTCAGGATAAAAAAGGAGAGATAACCCGCATAAAATATAGATTCACTGCATATTATCCGTGAAAAATATAAAAATCGGCGATTTTCCGCATAAAATGCATCCATTCGCCGATTTTTCATTGTGGATTATTCGCAATTGCTGCCGAATCCATCCATCTGTTATAGTCGTTTACATCCATGTGCTCACGTATATGCCTGGCATCAGTCCTGCAGATTGAGCCAGTTGACCTCGGCCTCCGTCAACGAGACGGCCTCCGCATCACGGCAGGAGTGCAATTCCGCCTCATTGCGCGGCCCGATAATCGCCGCTGTCGGGAAGGACTGGTTCAGGACATATGCCAGTGCAACCTGAATAGTCGTCAGTCCTTTTTGCGCGGCCAGTTGTTCCGCCCGGTCATACCGTTCCCAATTGTCGTCGTTGTAGAAGACCCTTACCAGATCGGCATCCGAGCGGTCGTCGCGTGTGAACCGTCCAGTGAAGAAGCCGCGAGCCTGTGCCGACCACGAGAGGATCGGCAGCTTGGATTGCTGATGCCACTGCAGCGCTGGCTCGTCCACACTGACACAGTCTGCCCAGTATGGCTCCTGTGCCTTGGCGAGCGCCAGATTCGGGCTGCTGAACGTAAAGCCGCGCAGGCCATGCTCCGCCGCATAGACTTGTGCCTCGTGCAGTCGCTCCCATGTCCAGTTGGAGGCGCCGAATGCCAGCATTTTACCCGCTTCGACCTGTTCATTCAATATTTCCAGTATTTCGCCCACCGGCACCTCGGGGTCGTCCCGATGCAGCGCATACAGATCGACATAATGAGTACGCAGACGCTCCAGACTGATCTTGAGCTCCTCTTCAATCGCCGCGCGGTTTACCCGCTTGCCATCCTTATTCGGATGCGCGCCCTTCGTCCATACATTGATCGCTTGCCGATTGCCCCGCTCCTCAAGCCACATGCCAATCGCCTGCTCGCTCTTGCCACCGCAGTAAATATAAGCGGTATCAATCGTGTTGCCGCCAATGCCCACATAGGCGTCCAGATTAGCGCACACCAGCTCATAGACCTCCGGCGCGAAATAATCGGAGCCCATAATGAGCCTTGACACCCCCTGATTCAATCCTTCAATCTCAATATGCTTCAACCGTTTCCCTCCTATCGAATCTCGACACGCTTGCGCTCATGGATCGAAGTCAGGCAAGCATCGATGACCTTCATATTGGCGATCGCATCCGACGGGTCAAACCGTGGCTCCCGCTCCTTCCAGACAGCGGCTGCGAAATCATCCGCCTGCAGTGAATAAGCATTCAGCGCCGGCTGCTCCACTTCTCGCTTGCCCTCCTTCGTAATAACGAAGAAGTTCGGGCTCTGGATGAATGCAGTCGGCACCTCAATCCGCCCCTCAGTCCCCAGCACCTCCAACGTATTGCGGAAGTCGGCCCACATCCCGCAATCAAACGTGAGCGCAACGCCGCCGGAAAACTCCAGCATACCGGAGGCCATCATATCCACACCGTCATGCTCGGGGGACAGCAGCCCGTGCACGGAGACCGCCTCCGGCTCCTCGCCCAGCAGCAAGCGAGCCGCGCTGATCGGATAGCAGCCGACATCATAGATCGAGCCGCCTCCCCACTCCTTGCGGTAGCGGACGTTGTTGCTGTCTCCAGCATTGTTGAACGTGAACGTCCCATGTAGGCCGCGCACCTCTCCAATCTCACCCGATGCAATAATATTCTTGATCACCTCATAGCGCGGATGATGGCGATACATGAACGCCTCCGCCAGATGAACGCCTGCCGATGCACAGGCCTCGACCATACGCGCCGCCTCCGAAGCATTGAGCGCAATTGGCTTCTCGCACAGCACATGCTTGCCCGCCTCTGCTGCTCTCAGCGTCCACTCCATATGAAGATGGTTAGGGAGCGGGATATAGACCGCATCAATCGATGTATCGTTTAACAGCTCCTCATAACTGCCATAGGCAACAGGGATATTCAGTTGTTCAGCCGTCTCCTGCGCCTTAGCCACATCGCGGCTGGCGATTGCCGCCACCTCGCCGGTCTGTGAACCCTGAATGCCGGGAATAACCGACCGCTTGGCAATCCCTGCGCAGCCGAGCACGCCCCATCGCAATTTTTTAGACATCGTTGCACCCCTCAATCTTGGAATTACCCTTATTATAAGTCATCAATCACAGAAGCGATATAAAAGGGTTTTCATAGCAATATAACAATATTCATCTATCCCCTGAGCCTATCCCTTGTCTACCGGAAACTCTCAGCCTGTACGGCTGTCCTCTATGCGGGGTACTACTGCAGACCAGCCGCCTTGAATACGCTGTCAAATGCCGCTTGCGATCGAGCCAGCAGCTCCGCCTCCGACTGAGCTGGTGGCTGCGGAGTCAGAATCTCCTGAGAGACCACCCCGCGGTAGCCGATGGTCTGGAGCGAACGCAGGAAGAGCGGGAGATCGATGACGCCTTCGCCCGGATAGATGCGGTCATTATCCAACGCCTCCGTCACCGGAACAGGCTTGGCATCATTGAGATGCACATGGACGATCTGCGCTGGATTCAGCTCCAGCAGCTCTCGCTCTGTGCCTTCATTCGTGTACCAATGATAGGCATCAAGCAGCAATCCGACATTAGGGCGACCGATCGCGCCGATCCAATCCAGCGTCTCCGCCATCGTCCAGAGGAATGGATTCGCCCAGCGGGTACGCAGATGATGCGGGCCGACAAACTCCAGCCCCAGGCTTATCCCATAGCCATCCAAAATATCCGCGCAGATGCGCAGACGCCTCGTCGCCACCACCGCAAAATGCGCAGCCTTCTCATCGGTGGAAGGCAGCACATACGTGCAGCACGCCTTCACGCCGAACGACTCGGCCCACTGCGCCGCCTGTGCCAAGGCAGCCAACTGGCTGCGGAAGGTGGCCTCGTCCTGCCTCCATTCTACTGGCAAGGCGATGGCGCCAATCCGCATGTTGAGCGATTGCAGCAGCTCCTGCGCCGTCGCCAGCCCTGTCTGCTGCGCCCAACCCTCCAGCTCCGCTCCACTTGAATCGACCGCGCCAAATCCATGTGCTGCCGCCTGACGGACGAATTGCTCCAATGACGCGCTCATGCCGATTCCCGATCTTGTCAACCCTTTAATCATCGTCTAATCCCTCCTCGTAGCAGTAGCTTACCCTTGATGTATCAGTTCAGTTGTACCATGCCGCTCACCGCTATTCAAGGTGCAGCAGAGGATTGAACAGCCTCACTGTGCCCATGCCGCGCCGTATGGACGCGTCGGCACAGCTTTCTATACTTTATTCCTTGCGAAAAAGGAGAATCAGGGAAGCAACTCGAATAAAGATAAGGAATGCACTTATAGAAAGGTTGATTCGCAAATGTCCAAGCTGTCTGTAGAACAGATCAACTATCTTGGGGAGCAGGCTGTTCATGTGAGCACTCCCCAATTGGAAGCGGTTATCGTCCCGGCATGGGGAAGCAATCTGATTGAGCTGAACTGGCGTGAGACGAACACACCGTTGCTGCGTGCGCCACAAACCCGCGAGCAGTTTCTAGAGACGCCTGCGCTGTATGGTACACCAGTGCTGTTCCCTCCGAACCGGATCGATGGCGGCGAATTTGAATTTAATGGCCGCACCTATCGCTTTCCATTGAATGAGTCCAATCGCGGCAATCATATCCATGGCGTGCTGCAGGACATTCCATGGAAGCTTCACCGCGCTGAGGTGGAGGGCAATCAGGCCATCGTAGAGACGACAGTCGATTCCAAGGAGGTGCCATCCGTATTCGAGGCGCTCCCGCATCATTTTACTGTGAAGCTGCAACTGATCTTCGAAGGCGGATCGGTGATCAAGCGCTTCATTCTCGACAATCTCGATCATGAGCCGCTCCCGTGGGGCGTCGGCTATCACACGACGTTCAACTTCCCGATCTCGCCTGAGGGCTCGGTGGAGCGCAGCACGTTCAAGCTGCTTACCGATCGCATCTGGGAATTGACCGATCGGCTGCTGCCGACTGGCGAGCTAGTTGAGATTCCTTACGCGGCAGAGCTGAACGCAGGCATGTCGCTGAGCGGCATGCCGCTGGACACAGTCTATCAGGTGCCGGAAGGCGCCGAGTGCGTTGCCGTGCTTACCGACCCGGATGCCGGACTGCAGATCACGTACAGTGGCGACAGCCACTTCGGACAGTGGGTTGTGTACAATAATGATGCCAAGTCCGGCTACCTGTGCCCTGAGCCATACACCTGGGTAACGAATGCGCCGCATCTTTCCTTGCCTGCCGAGCTGACAGGCTTCCGCGCGCTCGCGCCAGGCGGTCATGTAGCTGCCGACACCCGCATTGATGTGGTTGCCCTTGCGCCGAACAAAGCCTAACTTGTCATTGTTCGATCTGCTTGTTCTATCCGCATCGCAGTAACAGGCTTCTGTCGGGGAGAGCCGGCTTCTTCGCCGCTCCTTCCCCGCTCCCTGGCTGACGTACTGCTCCAGATGCAGCGGGTGGCGATATTTTATCACCCGCGTCATCGCCATAGCCTCCAGATGACTCCGATCCTTAGCAACGCAGCAACTGCCTGTTCCACACCGTAGACCTCCAGATACCGATTTAAGCACATATTTCTGAATTATCACAATATTGTAAACCGAATTTAAGGCTTTTTTAATATTCCTGCGTTATACTGTTCTCAAATCAATTCTTATAGGTATTGGAGTGATTAAGGATGAGAACCATGATTTCATTTCAAAATAAAAAAATCCCTGTATATATTACCGAATCCAACAAAAAAACATTGGACAAGCTGGCACAAACCTTGAACCGCAAATGGGAAACCGGCAAAAATGCGCTCAAAAACTGCCTGCGCTCGCTGATCAGTGTTGAGATTGTCGGCAGCGAAGCGACACTGCATGCGATTAACGAGAAGGACACCTTGACCATCTCACTATACTAAGGAATGACCGCCTTGACCGATCGTCAAGCAAAAGCCTGTGTTCCGCCTGGCCGCATTCTCTCCCACGCAAATATCCCCTGAACCAAGCTACATTGCCTGATTCAGGGGATATTTGTGTGCCTACAGCTCCACTACGGCTTTGATTACACTTGCCTCCGGCCGCAGCCAGCCTGCAAATTCACTGATCATGTCATCCAGGGCAGCCCGGTGGGTGATGAAGCTGTCCACATCGATCCGTCCGCTCTCCACCGCCTGCACGACGAGCTCGAAGTCCTCCCGGGTCGCATTGCGACTGCCCATCATCGTCAGCTCCCGCTTATGGAATTCTGGATCGCTGAATGTAATCTCGCCCTTCACCAGCCCGACATATACCAGCGTGCCGCCATGCGCAACATAATGCAGCGCCTGCATCATCGATTGCGCATGACCTGTTGCATCAAACACGTTCAGCGGATAGTCACCGCCCGTTAAGTGCTCCAGCCGCTCCTTCGGATTATGGAGCGCATGCACCGTCTCCTCTGCCCCTGCCCACCTGCGACAATACGCCAGCCGTTCCTCCTGAATATCCATCGCTATGACTCGCGCGCCGCGATGCTTGGCCAGCGCCATAACGCCGAGCCCGATCGGCCCCGCGCCGATCACAAGTACCGTATCGCCCGCCTGCAGCCTGGAGCGCCGCACCGCATGGGCGCCGATACTGAGCGGCTCCAGCATAGCCGCCTGATCGAGCGTCAATTGATTGACCACGACGAGATGGCTCGCTGGAACGGCAATCCGCTCGCTCATCCCGCCATCCCGATGCACGCCCAGCACCTGCATATGCGTGCAGCAGTTCGTCTTGCCGCTGCGACATGCGATGCATTGTCCGCATTCCATATAGGGAATGACGCTCACTCGATCTCCTGCGCGCACCTCGGTTACAGACGGATGCACCGCCTCCACCTCGCCCGCCAGCTCATGGCCGAGCACACGCGGGTAGGTGAAGAAGGGCTGGTTGCCCTTATAGGCATGCAGGTCGGTTCCGCATATTCCGATCCGCCGTATCCGCACGATCGCTTGCCCTTCGGCCAGTTGCGGCTCCGCGGCTTCTCTCATCACGAGCTGATCCGGCTGCTCGCATACAATTTGCTTCATGTCGCTCCTCCTCCTCATGCATCATCAGGGCTGGCAACAGCGCATTACAGTTGAAGCTCTTCGTTATACTCCCTCAGGCCGCTGCTCCACGTCCGATTGTGCACCGGAGCGAGAATTTCCATCACCGCACACAGGAGCTGTTCATCCAGCGGTTCTTCCAGCCACTGAATATTCTGCATCATATTATCCGGGTTAGCCGTGCTGACCAGCGTTGTCGGAATGTCCGGGCGTGAGGTCGAATACTGCACCGCCAGCTTGGCAATCGGCGTCCCCTGCTGCTCACAGAACAGTGCCGCCCGCTTGCAGACTGTCTTGATCTCCTCTGCCGCCGGATGCCAGTCCGCTGTGCCGCGGGTGCCCAGCAGTCCCATCGACAAGGGCGAGGCATTGATCAGCCCGGTGCCGCGCTGCTTAATGAATGGCAGCAGTCCCAGCAGCGTATTATCATTCAGCGAATAATGACAGTAGGACAGCACAACATCCAGCGCCTTGGCCCTCAGCGCCTTCTCCAGTGCAGGCAGCGGCAGCCCGGAGACACCATGGAAGCGGATCTTGCCCTGCTCCTTCAGCTTGTCAAGCGCGGCGAAGCCCTCCTCGATCTGGCTGAACGGTACAAATTCAATATCATGCAGCAGCAAGATATCCAGATAATCCGTTCCCAGCCTGAATAGACTCTCTTCGACACTGCGGATAATGCGCTGCTCCGAAAAATCGAATTCGTCGGCGCCATAGCGCCCCGCCTTGCTCGAGAGCAGATAGCGATCCCGTGGAAGCTCGGCCAGCGCCTGACCCAGCACCGTCTCCGCCTTCGTCAAGCCATAGTATGGCGAGACGTCGATCAGATTCACTCCCCTGTCGATCGTCTCATGAACCGTGCGTATGCCCTCCTCGGGGCGAATGTCACGAAACACCGACCCCAATGCAGAGGCGCCATAGCTGAGAATGGATACCTCCAGCCCTGTCTGGCCTAATCTTCTGAACTGCATCCTGCCACTCCACCTCTCTTAGAGAATGACGCCATCCTTGAATATTGCGATCTCTCGGAAGCCACGCTGCTCATTATGCGTTTTCTGCTCACCGGAGGCAATGCGGATAAGCTGCTCGAACAGCTCCTCGCTCGCCTCCTCCATCGTCTGATCCTCGACCAGCGTGCCCGCATTATAATCGATCCAATTTTTCTTGCGTGCAGCCAGCTCACTGTTGGTCGAGATTTTGACAGTCGGCACCGGCCCCCCGAAGGGAGTGCCGCGACCCGTCGTAAACAACACGATATGCGCGCCCGCGGCAGACAGAGCGGTTACCGACACCATGTCATTTCCCGGCGCCTCCAGCAGGTTCAATCCAATCTGATGAACACGCTTGCCATAGCCGACCACATCAACGACCGTCGCATGCCCGCCCTTTTGGGTACAGCCGAGTGATTTTTCCTCCAGTGTCGTAATGCCGCCCTCCTTGTTGCCCGGAGAGGGGTTCTCATAGATTTCCTGATCGTGGCGGATAAAATATTGCTTGAAATCGTTGACCAGATGAACGATCTTGTCGAAGGTCTGCTCATCGGCAGCGCGATTCATCAAGATCGTCTCTGCGCCGAACATCTCTGGCACCTCAGTCAGTATACTCGTCCCGCCCGCTTCAATCAGCTTATCCGACACGGCGCCGACCAGCGGATTGGCGGTGATGCCGGACAGTCCGTCCGATCCGCCGCACTTGAGACCAAGCTTCAGCTTGGATAGCGGCACAGGCTGACGCTTGAAGGTCTGGGCATAGTCCACCAGCTCCCCGATCAGCTCCAGTCCGCGCTCCAGCTCATCCTCCTCGTCCTGCGAGCGCATAAACAGGATGCGCTGCGGATCAAATTCGCCGATCGCCTCCTTGAAGGTGTCGATCTGATTGTTCTCGCAGCCTAGCCCAACCACCAGCACGCCCGCAGCATTCGGATGCTGCACGAGGGATGCGAGCAGACTGCGGGTATGCGTCAGGTCATCCCCGAGCTGGGAGCAGCCGAACGGATGAGCAAAATGATGAACGCCATCCACCAGCTCCGCGTACTGCGAGGTTGCCATGCGCGCCAGGCTTTCGCACATTTTGTTAATGCAGCCCACAGTGTTGATAATCCAAATTTCATTGCGGATGCCTACCTCGCCATTATGACGCACATAACCGTTAAAGGTGCGCGCCTGCGACGGATCAACTGCCTTTGGTGCTTGCGGTACACCGGATTGCTCATACTGGTATTCCAGGAAGCCCTTCAGACCCGTCTCCATATTGTGCGTATGCACCCAACAGCCCGGCTCCAGCGGTTGCTTGGCCTTGCCGATTGAATAGCCGAACTTTAAGATGTCCTGACCTTGACTGACCGGACGAAGCAGTATTTTATGCCCCTTGGGCACATCATCCTGAACAACGATTGGCTCGGCTCCCTCCGTGCCCACATGATCCACCAGCACCGTCTGCCCCTTGGAGATCGGCTGCAGAGCGATAATAACATCATCCTTCGGATGAAGGCGTATCCATTTATTCATGACGAGACCGCTCCATTTCTTCTATATAATCACCTAAGCGCTCGGCTAAGCCATTGATCGCGGCCAGCCCCTGCCCCCACACGTCAGTTAATGCCAACAGCCTCTGCGCTGTCTCGGCTGCCGTCTGACCCTGCTTCGCTTCAGCCCACACATGACTTACTGCTGCCAGCGCCTGCTCATCGTCCCGCACCAGATAGGTCTGACCCGTCAGGTCTGTGCCCGCCCAGCCCTCCTCTGTCTTGCGCACCTTGTAGAGCAGCAGCAGCGCAGCGAAGGCCTGAACGATCCGCTCCGGCAGCTTGCCATAGCGGCTATGATAGCCCTGCAGCGATGGCAGCAGCCGCGCCTTGAACTTGCTGATGCTGTTCATGGCGATATCCGCAAGCCGATGCTCGATATACGGATTAAGGAAGCGCTCGAATACCGTCTCGCTATATGCTGCTAGCTCTGCGCTGTCCAGCGGCGTAGCCGGAATAATCTCCTCCTTGGCCGCCTCCCGCACGAACGCTCCCCACTGTTCATGCTCCATGACCTCACGCACCTGGCGCAGACCATGCAGCAGTGCAATCGGCGTCATCAGCGTATGCGAGCCGTTGAGCAGCCTGACCTTACGCTGCTGGTATGGCCTCAGATCATCCACCCAATGCACGTTCAGTCCTGCCTGCTGCAGCGGCAGACGCTCATCAAGCTGCGGCTCGCCCTCGATCGCCCACAGATGATACGGCTCCGCCGTATTCAGCAGCTCATCGCGGTAGCCCCATTGCGCGAACCAGTTCTCCGCCTCCTGAGCAGGATACCCCGTAACGATGCGATCGACGAGCGAGTTAAGGAAACGGTTATGCGCCTCTACCCATTGGATAAAGGCCTCCGGCAAGCCCCAATCGCGACTGAACTGCAGCACGCAGCGCTTCAGCTCATCGCCATTGCGCTCCAGCAGCTCCGTCGGCAGCATGATCAATCCCTTGTCCGCCGCCCCCTCAAAGGCCAGATAGCGCTTATACAGGAAATACGCCAGCTTGCCGGGGAAGGACTGAATCGGCTGCCCCTCGCGCAGCTCCTCCGGCTTGTAGCTCAGCCCGGCCTCCGTTGTATTCGACACGACAAATTCCAGCTCCGGTCGCTCGGCTAATTCCAGAAGCTTCTCCCATTGACTATATGGATCAAACGCGGAGGCAAACACGTTCATCACCTGACGCTCCTCCACACGCTCCCCCTTCTCCAAACCACGAATAACGAGCGTATAGAGCTGATCCTGAGCATTCAGCTTCTCAATCTTGGCCTTGCCCGAAGGACGCGGCTGCGTCACTGCAATCGCTCCTTGATACAGCCCCTTCGCCCGACATTGCGCGATCATCCAGTCCACGAATCCACGCAGAAAATTGCCCTCCCCAATCTGCAAGATAGTAATCGGGCTATGTTGCACCGCTGTATACTGCTCCTGCTCCTGCGGGGATAGATTTTCCTTACTCAGCAACGTTTGATTGGCTTGCACAAGAACACCTCCAGATATGGTTAAGCTAATTTGTAAAATTCCGCCGCCGTGCCTCCGTACAGCCGCTGCCGCTCTGCCTCGCTCCAATCTCCAGGCAGCGAGCGCTCCAGCAGCTCCACCACTTGGTCATACTCTGCGGCGAGCAGACATACCGGCCAATCGCTGCCGAACATGCAGCGCTGAGGCCCGAACAGTTCGGCAACATAGCGGATATATTCGGTGAACGCCTCCGGCTTCCAATTGAAGTGATCCGCCTCTGTCACCATCCCCGACAGCTTGCAGTACAGCTTGGGATTCGCTGCGATCTCCGCCATCTGCTCTTGCCAAGGATGCAGCTCGCGCTCTGCAATCCGCGGCTTGGCGATATGATCGATGACGCCCCGCAGCCCCGGCACCAGCTCCAGCAGTCGGACAAGCGGCGCCAACTGATGCGACTTTACGAGCAGATCGACTGGCATATCCTGCTCGGCTGCGAAGCGAACCGCTTCCACAAACTGCGGCTGCAAAATAGAACTCGCATCCTCCATCTCCTGAATCATGATCCGAAATCCAATCCATTTCGGATGCCGGCTGAGCCGCTCGTAATGCTCCTGCCAGCTGGGATCATGCAGATCAAGCCAGCCGACAACACCGGCAATCGAAGGCTCGCGTTCGGATAGCTCCAGCAAGAACTCCGTCTCCTCGATCATCTGTGCCGCTTGCACAACAATCGTCTTGTCGAAGCGATGCTTGCTTAGACTAGGCTTTAGATGCTGAGGCAGGTAATCTCGGTACAGGATTGGCAGCTCCGGGGTAATCCATCCATAATCACCCCTGTTAATTTGCCAGTAATGCTGGTGTGCGTCAACTCGCATTATAGACCTCCTTATGTTTCAGGCGACAGCCCTCCACTGGGCTATTGGGCGGTGATGACCCCTTTTTTCAAAATAATGTTGGCATATTGCGCGCTTTCTCCCGTCGCGACGATGGCATACGCCTGTTTCGCCCGCTTATAGAACTCAAACCGCTCCAGCAGCTCTATTCGAGCCTCCTGGCCTGTACGCTGCAAAACAATCTGCTGGTATCGCTTCCAAATCGACGTATCCACCTGATCGCCAACGACGACATCCATTAATGCGAGCGGCCGTTCCACATATTGATCCAGCGGGAACAACTGCAGGATGGCCTCCAGCAGCTCCGGTATTCCATGCCCATCACAACGAATGAGAACTCTGGCATGACTGGCCGCGGGAAAGTTGCCATCAGACAGCACGAGCTCATCCCCATGCCCCATCTCCATCAACACCTTTAACAGCTCGGGTGAGATCAGCTTCGGAATTCCGATCAACATGCGTATGCTCATCCTCTCTACATTACAATCTAATTCCATTTTAACAACAAGCGGGGATAATAAAATAGTAGATTTTTGCGAATTTATACCGTATTTTGATATTCGCGGACGAAATCTCATTATTGCAGTTCTGTACCCAATACGCTACACTGACCGTAACAATAACCGTAAGCGCTGCTCTTTTTGAGCGGGAAAGACGGCACCATGTCAAATCAGAAATTCTGTTCATGGCAGAAGAATAGTTGAAAGGAGGAGCCAGGATGGGGCCCATGCGACGGAGGTTTGAATTCGAGGAGGCCTTCCCCTTTGCGATGGTCTACAAGGATCGGAAAAATCCGCAGACCGAGCTTCCTGACCATCTGCACGAATGGTATGAGCTGGTATACGTTCATAGCGGCAAGGGTGTATTTTTTATTGATCAAACCTTCCATGATATGCGAGAAGGCGACCTGTTCGCTATCCCCGGCAATGTCATTCATCAAGCCTTTCCTGATCAGGAGGAGCCGGTGACCTCGACGGCTGTATTTTTCAGTCCGGTGCTTGTCAGCCAGGCCTCCTATGGTGAAGCCTTCACCTACATGACGCCTTTTGAACAAGGCAAGCTGCACAAGCAATTTCGCTGTCAACTGCCAGAGGCCGACAGAGCTTATACCGCTCGGCTGCTCGACGAGATTCATGACGAGTTGACGGGCGGACGTCCTGGGGCAAGACATGCCATCGTGCTAAACGTACAGTTGTTGCTGATCCAACTGCACCGCAACAGCTTCACAGAGCATACGCCTCAGACCGCCAATACCGTTAACGCTCCAGCATGGATGAAACAGATTTTGCTGCACATTGATCAGCAGCTCCATACGCCGCTCAGTCTCTCCCTGCTGGCTCAGCGCGCCTGTGTAACAGGCGCTCATTTCAGTCGGGTGTTTAAGGAGCTGACCGGGATGACGGTCACCGACTATATCGCAGCCAAGCGTATTATTAAAGCGAAGGAGCTGTTGTTTGAGAGTGATGGCAAGCTAAGCACAATCGCCGAGCAATGCGGCTTTGAGAGTATGACTCACTTTCACCGTACTTTCAAAAAAATAGCAGGCTGCGCCCCCGCAGCCTACAAAAAACAAAAGCTGGCCGAGATGGCAAAACGCCAGTCCTAAGCCAGCTAACTGCTAGTCGTGCTCTCTGCTCCAATGCATCACCCATTCAGAAGCTCCTGTCGCCTCGTCCCGCGTCTCCTCCACAATCGAGAAGCCATGCTTTTGGTAAAAGCGGACAGCGGGTTCATTGGCTGTGTATACCTTGAGCTGCAATTGGCTTCGCAGCTCTTTGGCGTAATTCAGGAGACGCTGACCCAGACCTCGCTGCTGCTCGGTTGGATCAACGAAGATCGCCGCCAAGTAATCATCCATAAGGGATACAAAGCCGAGCAGTTTCCCCTGCTCCTCCAAGACATAGGTTTGTGCAGATGGCAGATAACGTTCAGCCATCGCCTCCTGCTGACTCTCCCAGTACTCACGTTCAATAAAATGATGCGCCTGCAGCGACCCCGCCAGCCAGATGCTTACAGCTTGCTGCGCATCAGCCGCTGTAAATGGTCTTATCATGGTCATCCTCCTTCTCCTGTACGCTAACGCACAATCTGGAATGCTCACCAGTAGGATTGCATATCTGATTAGGATACCATATGTAGGAAGGCTGTGCAAAAAGGAGCACCTCTATACTAAAAGGCCATTCCCCTCATCACTGTGCAGTGGAGGCGGAATGGCCTGTTAAGTGTTCTGTTGCCTATAACTTATTTAATGACCTTCAGACGACCTTCAAGCGGCTGATATGCTTTCTCGCCCGGCTCAGCGGCGATTTTTCCGAATGGCATCTGAGCGATGAGCTTCCAATCACCGGGGATATTCCACTCCTGCTTGACGGCCTCGTCTACGAGCGGGTTATAGTGCTGCAATGTAGCTCCGATGCCTTCCTGTGCCAGAGCTGTCCATACTACGAATTGCAGCATGGCGGAGGATTGATTGGACCAGATCGGGAAATTGTCGCTGTACGCTGCGAACTGCTCCTGCAGCCCTTGCACAACGCTCTGATCCTCAAAGAATAATACCGTACCATACCCTGCGCCAAAGGCCTTCATTTTTTGCTCGGTCTGGTCGAAGCTGTCGGCTGGAACAATCTTGCGCAATGTTTCGGTAGTCAGGTGCCAGAACCTGTCACTCTGCTCCCCTAACAGCACAACTACGCGAGCGCTCTGCGAATTAAAAGCGGACGGCGTATGTAAAATTGCTTGCCCAATAATTTCTTCGATTCTCTCATTACTAACAACCGAATCCTTGCTAATACCATAAATACTCCGTCTTTTTTGAATGGCTTCCAGAAAGTTGGAACTGCTCATCTTCATCACTCCATCTCTGTAAATTGTCTGCCTACATAAAAGATACCCAATTGCACTGTGTTTTACTACCAAGATGAATGCAATTAACTGAATTAAATAAAGTAACATAAAATAAATATGTTTATTACTTTTTTAGTATAAAGCTTTTTTCTCCTGATTGCAACCCTAGATGTTTTTTATTCGACAGCGGTACAGCCGGCTTGAACAAGCTACCGAAACAAAAGCAAGAATGTAACTTGGATTACAGTTTTTCTCAAACTAATATGCAACAATAAGATAGAAATTTTATACAATGGGGAGGATTTTTGAACGATGAAAATAAGCAAGTCTCTTGTAGAGTCGAAGCATTCTGAGAAAATCCAGATCGAAATAAGGGAGCTTCCTCATCACCTTATTGAGAAAGCGCTGTCTGACCTCATGAGCCGCAAAGCTGCTGCGTCTGATTTGACTGACCACGGGCACCACCCGACTGTGCCCAGCCCCTCCGGTCATAGTTCAACTAGAAGAAGAAGGGCAACAGACCCTATGGACATACGTTTCTTGTGCCGATGACCTAGATAACATATACATGTTACATATACATATACTATAACCTCCCTAATAACGACTACGCTTGACGACTCCAGTCACGAATCATAATGTACCGCTCTTCCTTTCCATGGACTCTTCTTCACTAACATGATTTGAGCATTGGCTACAGCAATCAGAGCGTGAATGGAATAACAAATCTGCGGGTAGAACGTGGGTTATCAAAATTGTAGTTGTATTTTAATTAGATAAGATGTATATTTATACATTATGAATGGCAGGAGGTTGCTCTTATGTCTCTAATAACGCAGTGTAAAGGAACAGAGTGGATCACAGAAGCTTCAGACCGGCTCCTATTCACGACCAATCGCCCGGAGCTAATCATGGATCGCGGGGCAGGCATGTATATGTGGGATACAGAAGACAGAGTCTATCTGGATTTTTCGGGCGGTTGGGCGGTAACGAGCCTGGGGCATGCCCCTGCCGTCATTCGGGATGCGCTGGATCAGCAGTCAGCCAAGCTGATTCATGCCAGCCCTTCGTTTTATAATGAACCGATGCTGCAATTCGCCAAGCTGCTTACCGATATTTCTTGCTTTGACAAGGTGTTTTTCGCCAGCAGCGGCGCGGAGGCGAATGAAGCGGCCATCAAGCTGGCTCGCAAATACGGCGCTGCGAAGCTGGGCGGAGCACACGAGATTATTACGATGACCCACAGCTTTCATGGCCGGACGCTAGCTACCATGTCGGCAACCGGAAAATCTCAATGGGATGCGCTGTATGAACCGAAGGTGCCGGGCTTTTGCCATGTGCCGTTAAATGATTTGGATGCCTGCTTTGCAGCCATTAGCGACCGTACCTGTGCCATCATGCTTGAGCTGGTACAAGGTGAGGGCGGTGTAAATATAGTCGATGAAAGCTACTTATATGCCATTCGCAAGGCATGCGATATTTATGGCCTGCTGCTCATTGTGGATGAAGTACAGACTGGGATAGGCAGAACCGGCACCATGTTCGCTTATGAGAACTACGGTATTGAGCCTGACATTATGACATTGGCCAAAGGAATCGGCGGCGGATTTCCACTCTCGGCCATGCTGACCAAGGAGAGCTTCGACCTGTTCGAGCCAGGTGATCAGGGCGGCACCTATTGCGGGCAGCCGCTTGCCATGGCCGTTGGTCAAGCGGTTGTGCAAGAGGTAATACAGAGCAGACTTGCTGACAACGCCCGAATTCAGGGCGACTATCTGAAGAGACGGCTACAGGAGACAGGAGAAGCGCTAGGTTGGAGCCAGGTGCGCGGGATGGGGCTGCTCGTTGCCTTCAACATTCCCCTTCCTTGTGGAGCAGAGCTAGTGAAGCGTTGCCTGGATATAGGGCTGATTATTAATTCTCCCTCCCCGTCCGTCATTCGTCTGATGCCGGCTCTGATCGTAACAACAGCAGACGTGGATAAGATGCTGAGGCTGCTGGCGGAGTGCTGGGAAGCCCTATACCGCGAGCAGCAAGCAACGGCACAATAGAATGAATGTAGATCGCCATCAGCAAACGGAACGACCTGAAATGGCGTTCCAGGCTGATGGTTAGATTTGTCACTACTCGCCTGACGTGATATAATGAAAACATACGTTCTTATGTCATTACATCATGTTTAGGAGTGGTAATTTGCAGTTCAAGAAGCTGATATGGGTTATCGTCGCTGCCGCATCGGTATATCTGGGAGTCACCACTTGGTCAGACTGGGAGACGCCGACGCCTGTTTATCATGAGGGTGACCAGCAGAGCTATGATGTCAGGCTGGACTTCCCATCGGACCGTTTTCCAGAGACCGCATCCCATATCTCCAATGCCATCAAGCAGGGCCACTCAGCCATCTGCACCATTGACCGTGAAGGCGCGGAGGAGAACCGCAAGCGCTCATTGCAGGGGGTACCGACCAAGAAAGGCTATGATCGCGATGAATGGCCGATGGCGATGTGTGCGGAAGGCGGAGACGGAGCTGACATTGAGTACATCAGCCCATCCGATAATCGCGGCGCAGGCTCATGGGTAGGCAACAAGCTGGAGTCGTATGAGAACGGGACGAGAGTTTATTTTGAGGTCGTCGCAGATTGAGGACTGGCGTTGTCAGGCGGGATCTAGCGTGATTGACAATCTTTAACCCTGCACTACATACAGCTACTAGAGCATGATGTGTTGGTGCGGACTCTAAGGCCCAGTGTTCGCGAAGTAGTGCTAAATGCCGATCCCCGCATGCAGGAGGATCGGCACTATAGTCACAGGCAGCATTCACGGGGGAGCTTGTCTGGTTAGATGGATACAACGCTATCCTTCAGGTAACGTCCAGATTTCATTGGCAATCAGATCCAGCGTCGTGCTGATTTTGAGAGCGGTCATCAATGTCGGCTCACTCTCTCCCCTCACGATCTGACTCATCTCTGAGGTTGACACACCAACCTGCTCAGCAAGCCATTTCTGCTTCATTCCTCTATCGCTCAATATTTCTTTAAGCCTGCACTCAACTTTATGCGCCATCGCTTCATCACCTCGACCATTACTTCGCCAAGGCGTCTTGTCGAATCCTTTGATGAAATATAAGAACTTTTCGCAAAATACCGAAGATGAATCTGACACATAATAAAAAAAGCGAAAACCCTTGATAGACAAGAATCTTCGCTCTTTGGCGTTATGTATGCTTGGTTGCATCAAGTATAATATCTGTAGGTACGGAACGTAAATGAACTTCCCAGTCTTGGTAAAATCCCAAACGACCTATATCACATATATGAGCATAGCGATCAAATAGTGCATTCAACTCCGTCACCCAGTTATTCCATATCGTTTTATCTTGAACAAGATATTTCATAATGAAAACGGCTCCGTATATACTATTTGATCTAATGTCCAGTGCTTTAGCATTAAAAGTAAGAGCAACCTGATGGGTAAGCTTTGTATTGTATATTCTCGAAAAATGAGCACATCTATTTCGTAGCACGCATAACGAGTATAACCAACTGTCCATAAGCTTATTTGTTTTCAATCCAAGCTGTTTAGAAATCACCCTTTTGTCTTCTGGTTTTAAGTTGGTATACAGCATGGATAGGCTTGAAAACGAAAGAACTTCAATTGCAACCCAAATTGGGTATTTTTGATAATAATTTTGTTTATGATGGGTTACAAAAACTTCTTTGCTTCGATTTAACTCTTCAAATAATTTGGCAGTAAACTTATCATATTCACTTGGGTTGCGAAATGAGAAGTTTCCAGGATCATTATAACATTCCGCCCCATATTTATGGGCAAGATGGTAAGATAACAAAGAACGCATATTTATTTCAACATACTCTAAAATACCTAATAGAAGAGAACGTAAGCGCATATCAAAATGGTATAAATCTACAATATTTTCAAATGTTAATCCTTCTTTATACTGAGTCTCATTTAACTTGTAGGCAAGCAAGTAACCTGTTAAGCGATAATAACTAATTCTCTTCAGTAAATCAATGGCTTTATCTTCATCATGTACAATTAAACCGCGACTTTTGAGTCTAGAAATCATTTCTGCATAGGTTGCAGGAGGTTTTAAATATATGGAATCATTATCAACCATATTATCACACTCCTGAAAATAAAATGGCCCGCCCAGTTTCGCATTGTTAAGAGGCGCGGGCGGGATCTGTTACTTAAATTATATGTCATCATTAAACCTGGCGTCAAGATTTTTCCACGACGAATTGTCAAGTTAAGTGCGACAGTTCAACAATAAAAAAAGCGAAAACCCTTGATAGACAAGAATCTTCGCTCTTTGGCGTTATGTATGCGGTCGAGAGGACTCGAACCTCCACGGGTATACACCCACTACCCCCTCAAGATAGCGTGTCTGCCATTCCACCACGACCGCGCATTATATAAACCTTACCACTACCCATTACTTTGAGGAAAAGCAATGGTGAGCCATGAAGGACTCGAACCTTCGACACCCTGATTAAAAGTCAGGTGCTCTACCAACTGAGCTAATGGCTCATGGTGACCCGTAGGGGATTCGAACCCCTGTTACCTCCGTGAAAGGGAGGTGTCTTAACCCCTTGACCAACGGGCCATATCCATAACAATGATGTATAAGTTCGACCTACGAGACCAATGCTATTCTCAGTTAGAGAGCTTCAATTCATCTCACCCAAACTCACAACAGAAATTATATTATCATATTCTGAGAAGTTTGACAAGCCTTTTTTTGATCATTATCAACATAATACATGATGCCACATTATCCATGTCATTATACATTATAGAAGCTTATGACCACGCCATACATCATGATACGACGATTTACGACACAAACCAGGCAAAGAAAAAGGACCGTCCAACGGACCATCCGTTTCGTAAGTCGCATGGCGGAGAGAGAGGGATTCGAACCCTCGCACCGCTTAACGCAGTCTAACCCCTTAGCAGAGGGTCCCCTTGAGCCACTTGGGTATCTCTCCATGAATGGCTCCCCGAACAGGACTCGAACCTGTGACAACTCGGTTAACAGCCGAGTGCTCTACCAACTGAGCTATCAGGGAACGTAACTAATATTTCTTGCGACAAGTAATAATATACCATGCCTATTCTGCACTGTCAAGCTCCTTCAATAATAATTTGCCGCGGCAGCGACCGCATGCGTACTTGCGAGGGTCAGTCTTGCGTTTGCGCTTGTATTGCTGTCCGCATGCCTTGCAGATCAGCATATACCGGTATGGCAAGCGCCGCCGCTCCGTCGCGGTTCCAGGCAGGGATTTACAGTAACGGGAGCCTCCCACCTGGGAAAGCAGCTCCTTGAATTCCTGATCGCGATGCTGATACCCTCTCCCTTGCAGATGAAGATGATAATGACATAGCTCATGCTTAATGATCTTCTCGGTCTCCTCAACACCGAAGCTTGCCAATTGATGCGGGTTTATCTCGATATGATGCGATTTCGTAAAGTACCGTCCGCCTGTCGTCCTCAGCCGCGCATTAAATATTGCCTTATGCTTGAAAGCAAGGCCGAACGCCTCAGTTGATACTCGTTCCACCCAGCGCTGCAATGCTTCATTATCCATCATTAATCTCCCCCAACTACTTGAATTTATAAAGCTTTTTGCGCTAAACTGTCAAGTGAGCAACATCTGCTTCCTGCGGAGTTTTAACCACACGCCTTAGAACGATTACCAGAGGGGAGTCATTATTGTTATGCCGACGATGCGTTATATCCTTATGAAGAGTGAACAGCAGGGATTGTTTTTTGTTGAGATGCCTCAATCCCATGCATACCAGCTTAGCGCGCTGAACTTGAGACTCCATAAAGAAATAGACAAGCTCACTGCAGATCATATTCCACAGCTTCCCTATGCCGCTGCCGAGTGCTCGGACATCGAGATTCATGACCCTGCCATCTCTGTTGTTGGCGGGCTGGATTACATTAACAAGCTGGAGCAAGAGTTCGCCTCCATTCGTGAGGGTTCCTACCCGCTCGTTTCCTTGCTCACAGAGATTCGCGCACTGCAGGCGCAGCTAGAGCAATGGTACGAGGAAGAAGCGGAGGAGCTCGCCTAGGTTTCTGATCCGCTCTGCTATTTGCTACGGACCTGCACGGATAACTGCCCTCCTCCATATGATTAAGAAGATCATTGATTCCGGGGAGGGCGATTCGTATGCCTCAATGGCTTTGCAATCAGCTCATGCGAGCCTACAGCAAGAAAGACCGCCGGCAAATTCGACTGCTCAACGACTGCTGGTTTTTCTATCGTAACCGATCGGAGGCAGGCAAGCACAGTTCAGCAAGTCTGCTACCCTAGAGCACAGCCTCATTCAGTAGTAATGAAAAGCCTATACCCGCGTTGCTTCTTGCTGATGAGCAAGGGCAACAGTCAGGTATAGGCTTTAGTCCGTCATGCTATGATCATTCTGGCTTGCTGTAGACGGTTAGCGATGTGTGTCCAGATTAAAATGTTTTCCAAGTGGTGACTTCATCAACAGACAGCCTGAGCGACTTGCGCGCTTCCTTGGCTGCCTTGCCCACTGCAATCAGCATGACCGGAGCCAGATTGGATGGCACCTTGAACGCCTCGATAAATTTCGCGGCATCATAGCCTCCCATAGGCACAGTGTCCAGCCCTCTTGCTTTGGCAGCCAGCATCAGTTGCATGGAGATGAGGCCAGCGTCAATAAGTGCTGTATCGCGGTACAACTCCGGCTTCTCACCATAGATGGTTTTCAGACGCGCTACATAGCCTGTCAGCACGCTCTCCGGCATGAGGCCTTGCTCTACAGTGCGGCCGTAGATCAGCTCGGCTTGCTTATATCCCTCCACATCAGCCAGTACGGCAATGACGGCCGAAGCTTCCACAACTTGCTGCTGATTCATAGCGATCGGCAATAGCTGCTCCTTCGTCTCCTGATCCTTAATGACCAGAAAACGCCAAGGCTGCAAATTGGACGAGGATGGCGATGTGATCGCGTCCTCCAGCAGGCTGCGAATTTCCTCATCTGTCATCTTGAATGACGGGTCGTAGCTGCGGACAGAATGGCGGTCGTGGAGAACCTCGAAAAAGTCTGCTTTCACTTGAAGTTCGTTACTCATAATACATCTTCCTCTCCATGTAAAATATATAGGCACCAATTCACAGCAGCAGCCATCTGGTAGCCTTCTTCTCTCCTATCCTCTTATCTGGTCTTAGCTTGCCCTGGGCACTCCCATTATACAAGCTTGCCATGACTGTCAGAGCTCGGCTTTCTGTGCCGAAAATAGCACAGTTATACTAAAAAAATATAGCACCCAGATTGAAAAGTTGCTAACAACTGTTGCTTACATTGCACAGTATACGGCGTAATTTAAATGTTGTCAACTGGCTGCTCATAGCGATATACGATCTGCCAAATCAGCCAAAGTATGCCGCTCCAGCACCTGCACCACCTGCTTGTCAATGTCATCAGCAATCTCCGAGAAAGCCGCCTTCATCTGTAAGCCGAACGGGTGCAGACCTGTCGTGTCCACCATGCCACTGCATAGCGGCTCGCCCACCTGCAGCGAACGGTATATCTCTGCCAACGTAATCTGGTCGGCAGGCTTCTTCAGTCTATATCCGCCTTCCCGGCCCTCTCTCGTCTCCAGAATATTCTCCTTCGCCAGCTTTGCCAAGATGCGGCGCAGAATAGTCGGCTCCGAATGAAGCTTCTCTGCGATCGTCGCACTGGAGCAGGTAGAGCAGTTCTGGGCCAGGACAACCAACGCCTGGAGCGACAAACCAAACCATTTGTGATTCAGAGCGCTGCTGCATTTTTCTGATTTCATCTATGATGCCCCCCTTGCCGTGCCACTAGTCTGACACTTGTAATAAGTGTAGCCGATTCGCCTGAATCGGGCAACCCTCCGCATCACTGCGCCCCTTCAGCAAGCTCCTGCTCGTTACAGCCAAGAAGCAGGCGGATTGACACGTCTTCATCAGTAAGACAGGTCAAGGAAGCCAGTGCCGCGTAACCCCCGGCTTCCTTGATTTGCCTATTCATGAGGAACACACTAAGGTTGTGTCTTCAAGCTCCGAAGGGAGCAGATGGTAAGAAGAACGTCTTAATCCGGCTTGCGCATGGTGAGACTGACACGACCTTTCTTGAGATCCACGCCAAGCACCCAGACGGTGACGTTATCTCCGACAGAGACGACATCCATCGGATGCTTGACATATCGGTCGCTCAACTGCGAAATATGCACCAGCCCGTCATTTTTAATGCCAATATCGATAAAAGCGCCAAAATCAATCACATTGCGCACCGTGCCCTGCAGCTCCATGCCTGGCTGCAAATCCTCCATCTGCAGGACATCCGTATGGAAGATCGGCGGCGGCAGCTCCTCCCGCGGATCGCGGCCAGGACGCAGTAGGCTGTCGATAATATCTCGAAGGGTCGGCACTCCAACCCCAAGTTGAGACGCCAGCTCCTGCGGATTCACCTGGCGCAACTTCTCAGTTGCCTCAGGAGTGCCAAGCTGCGCCAGCTTTAGACCCAACTGATTGAACAATTGGTCAACCACCTTGTATGACTCTGGATGAATTGGCGTGCGATCAAGCGGATTAGAGCTTCCTGGAACTCTCAAAAATCCAATACATTGCTCATACGATTTTGCCCCTAGCCGCGGCACCTTCTGCAACTGCTTGCGATCGTTGAACTTGCCATGCTCCTCGCGGAACTTAACGATATTTCTAGCGATCGTGGCATTCACTCCCGCAACATACGATAGTAGAGAGGGGGACGCTGTATTCACATCAACCCCGACGTGGTTGACCGCCGACTCTACGACACCGCCAAGCGTCTCGTCCAGGCGCTTCTGGCTGACATCATGCTGATACTGGCCGACGCCGATCGCCTTCGGCTCAATCTTCACCAGCTCAGCCAGCGGGTCTTGCAGCCTCCGTGCAATCGATACAGCGCTGCGCTCGGCAACGTCGAGCTGCGGGAATTCCTCCTGCGCCAGCTTGGAAGCCGAATAGACGCTCGCTCCTGCCTCATTGACGATGATATATTTCAACTCGCCCCCACGGCCGCCCTTGCCCTTGCGTCCGCTGATCAGGCCGGCGATGAACTGCTCGGTCTCACGCGAGGCTGTGCCATTGCCGATGACGATCAGCTCTACCTCGTATTTGTCGATCAGCTCATTAATGACCCGGCTCGCCTGCTCGACCTTATTGTTAGGCGGCGTCGGATAGACAACCGATACCTCCAGCAGCTTGCCTGTATCATCCACCACAGCCAGCTTGCAGCCTGTCCGGTATGCCGGATCGACTCCGAGCACCACATGACCAAGAATAGGGGGCTGCAGCAGCAGATTGCGAAGATTGGCGGAGAAGATCGAGATCGCATGCTCCTCCGCCTTGTCCGTCAATTCGCCTCGCACCTCGCGCTCGATTGAAGGAGCGAGCAGACGCTTGTACGCATCCTGAATAACCGTTGTCAGCACCTCAACGATCGCGGGGGCCGTATGCTTGCGTACAATACGGCGATTCATATAGTCGTGGATGCGCGCAGCCTCCACTTCCAACGTTACCCGCAGCACGTCCTCGCGCTCGCCGCGATTGATCGCCAGCACCCGGTGAGGGGGCAGCCGTCTCACAGGCTCCTGGTAGGTGTAATACATCTCGTAGACCGATTCTGCCTGCGCGTCCCGCGCTTCGGTACGGAGCGTTCCGTGCTCCTTCGTGTGAGAACGCACCCACGCACGGATCGAAGCATCATCAGCGATCTGCTCTGCGATAATATCCATCGCTCCTTGCAGCGCCTCCTCCGCTCCAGGCACCCCCTTCGCTTCATCGACATACCTTGCCGCTTCCGCTAACGGATCACCCTGCTTCGGCTGAGCGAACAGCCAGTCTGCAAGCGGCTGTAGTCCTCGCTCTCTGGCTACACTCGCCCGTGTCTTGCGCTTCTGGCGGTACGGACGATACAGGTCCTCCACCTCTTGCAGCTTGACCGCTTGCTCGATAGCAGTCATTAATTCCTCGCTAAGTTTGCCCTGCTCTCCGATCAGACGCAGCACCTCGCGCTTGCGATCCTCCAGCGCATTCAGATAGTTCAGCCGCTCCTCTATGGCACGCAACTGATTCTCATCCAGCTCCCCGGTCATCTCCTTACGGTAACGGGCAATGAACGGGATCGTGTTCCCCTCTACCAGGAGCGCGACAGCGGCCTTCACCTTGCTTGCAGGAATGCCAAGCTCTGATGCAATCTGCTTCTCCGTCCGCTCCCTGCGAGCGCTAAGCTCCTCTGGTGTCAGCTCTGCCAGCTTGCCACTCTCGTGCAGCTCCTCAACTGATTTGGCTGTTGTCAAATGAAGTACGCCTCCTTCAATATGGTATCGCATAGGTATAGTCTACAGAAGCTTCAACGACTGCCGCCTTCCTTGATCAGGCAAGCCCCGCTTCGCTTCATCATCCCCTCAAAAAAGGATACAAAAAGCCGCCACCCGCACAAGTCCGGCTTGTCCGTGTGACGGCTCCGCGGCCTCTATCGTTTGAATCCGTCCGCTACAACACAGGCTACCTGCCTCATAGACCGCCGCAAGCATCAGCTTGAGCTAATGCCAAGCTTACCTGATGGCGGGAACGTAGGGATTGTTCTCCATCTCGTAGCCGATCGTTGTTTGCGGACCATGGCCCGGGTACACCCTCGTGTGCGGCGCAAACGTATAGAGCTTCCCACGGATGGAATCAAACAGGTCGCGCTCCTTGCCCCCTGGCAGATCGGTACGACCGACAGATTGCCTGAACAGCACATCGCCGGAGAACAGATGCTCCCCGCACAAGAAGCTGACACTGCCCGGAGAATGTCCTGGTGTATGATAGACGCGGAATTCCAGTCCGATCAGCTTCAGCAGTTGCCCTTCATCGAGCGAATACTCGGCCGGGTCTGTCGTCAGCGGTTCCGTCATCTCGCTCCAGCGCATCGAACCATTCTTCCTCGCATCGGTCAGCCAATCCGCCTCCAGATCATGAACATAGACAGGACATCCGCAGGCCTTGCGAACCTCCTCCACACCGCCCATATGATCGAAGTGGGCATGCGTAAGCAGGATGGCCTCTACTTGCAGTTGCAGCTCCTGTACCTTGGCAAGCAATCGCGCCGGCATCATGCCGGGATCAATAATAATCGCCTTCCGATCCGGCTCGGTAGAGATCAGATAGGCATTGGTCTGCAGCGGCCCTAGTGCAAATGCATCGATTCTCATCAGAATGACGAGATAAGCTCTCGCAGCTCTTTCAGAATAACTGCCTGATACCCCGTGCCTTCGCCATAACGGCGACCCATCTCCTGGCGCGCCTCCGCCAGCTTCTCCTGATAATCCGCCGCAGCGCGATCCGGGTTCGCCAGCTTGAACGCTGTCATCGCCTCCTGAACATGGGCTGGACGCGGCCCCCACTGTCCCAGTACATAACCGCCCGTATCAGCGAAGATGACGATCGGCACGGCCTCTCCGCCCATCGTCAAAAATTGCTCCATCGTATCCTGATGCTCTTCCTTGATCAGCACCTCGGTCGGCACGCCGCTAATCTCCAGCGCGCGGAATACAACCGGGATGTTCTTGACGACATCCCCGCACCATTCGGCCATCAGAATGAGGCAGCGCAGATCATCGCGGTTATTCAGCGACTCAAAAAAAGCCTTCTCCTCCTCGTTAGGCCATGCAAATTCGTCATAGAGCGAAACAAAAGTATCCTTATTGCGCACCATTGTATCCATAAACTGCTTGGGGCTGATGCCTTTGTTTAATTTATTCGCAACCTGCTTGCTCATACGCTTCTCTCCTTGATCAATATGTAGTCTCCTTCTTCGCCTCGCTCGCCATGCCCAATGGGCTGGTCCGGTCGACAGAGCCAGAAGGTAAAATAACTGAAGTCAACTTGAATCTCCTTATTGTACCATATAAAAACAGATGCCAACAAAAACACATCATTTGTAAGTATTAGATTGTTTTGCTGCGGCTACGCAAATATTTAATGAGGAAATAGAGGATAGCAAGCGCAAGCGCGACAATAACAAAAGGCTTAATGTATGGCCCAGCCACCTCATCAATCTGTTCCCAGCGGTCGCCCAGTTGCATCCCCAAATAGACGAACATAATTGACCATGGGAGCGAAGCGAGCGCTGTCAGCAGTGTAAACAACCCGAAGTTCATTCTTGCCATGCCAGCGGGGATCGAGATTACCTGGCGCATAACCGGCACGAAGCGAGCGGTAAACACAATGCCTGCGCCATACTTTTTGAACCATCCCTCAGCCACATCGACATGCTTTTGCTTAATCTTCAAGTACTTGCCATACTTGTCCACAATAGGCCTTCCACCATATCTGCCGATGGCGTAGAGCACCCAGTTCTGTCCTATCGCTCCAAGTGTGCCGAATACAATCGCCATCACAAACGATACATTGCCCTGTGAGACGAGGTAGCCTCCGTAGGCCAGCACGATCTCGCTCGGAATAACCTCCAGCATCAGTCCCAGAAAGATTCCGAACGCTCCCAGACTCTCCACCCACAACAACAAACTATGTAATACATCTGATATCCAGTCCATCACTTCCGCTCTCCACCTTCTCTCTCCTTTAGCTTCTCCTGCAACTCCTCATCTATTTTATCATATACACAGAGCATCGTTCTACAAGAGTCATGCCTTGACAAGCCTAAGCATATAATCAAACCAAGCTCTTAGAGCCTTGACGAGAGCGCCACACCATTACGTGGAGGGAGTATAATGTCCAAGATATGGATTGTTAGCAAAAGACAGCTTCGAGCCGTTGGCCTGATCTCGCTCACGCTTCTGCTGGCAACGGGCTACTTGCTCTGGAGCAGTAAGGATAGCCCGGCATCCGGTACGATGCCAAGCGAGCAAGTCTTTCACCTCGTCACCGGAGAATTCAAGACGACAACAGACAGCGGGGAAGAGCTGGAGGTCTATCGATTTGACCCAGGTACACTCTATATCCGCAGAGGACAGCCAGTGCAGCTCAACATCACCGGTGTGAACGGCAAGAGCCATCCGTTCGTCATTGAAGGGCTGAATATTCAAGGCGAGGTGCGTAAGGGCAAGATTACTACCGTGCGTTTTACCGCCGACCAGCCGGGCACCTACCCGATTGTGTGCCTTACCCATACAGAGCTCAAGAACGGCGGGCCGATGATCGGCTATCTCGTCGTACAGTAACCCTCTCCAAGAGTCCGGCTGCCGGTGCAGCGTTTGGGCTCTTTCTTTTTCCCTCTGTCAGCTTCGGCAGTTTGCCGCTGTCCGCTGTGTCGCGGATGCCCTCTAGCTCCTCTGCTGCTCCCAACACTACTGATGGTGTCCAAGGTCCGCCTATGCGCATATGATGTGTTCAGAAGGAGGAAGTGCCATGAAGCCATCAAATGAAAAGCACAAGCCGCACTACCCGACAGCCCGCAACATTCGCCGCGCCTGCAGCAACGAGCTGTACCGCACGATCAAGCGGCTGAAGCTCTATGTGCCCAAGGAAAAAGCAGACCAGGCAGAGACACTGTATTATCGCAAGGTGCTGCTCAATCTGCAATGGATTACCGAGCATCACAGCAACCGCAAGCTGCTCGCAGACTGGTGGGATGAGCATGTTAGCGAGGAGATTGCCGAGCTATGGGGCGTTGACCGCTCCAGGCTGTGCAGCGCATTTCGCGAATCCTTCGGGGGGTAGCCTGGCGCGTCAGCACACAAGAGAAAAACCTGCGATTAGCCTGGAGTGCAGGCATTGTCGCAGGTTTTTGGAGCTTTCTGTGAGGTAGTGCGGTCAGATGATGGGGCTGCTATGGGGCAAGCGAAGCCTTAGCCGATAATCGCAAAGGCCTCTACGCCCGCAGGAATCGACCGCTCGCGGAACTGTACGCCTGCCGAGCTGAATACACGAATAACGAAATTGCGGTTGGTCAACGTCGGAATGCTGCTAAATCGGACGACGCCAAAACGGTCAAAGGAAGCCGTCTGAACAAGCGTCCCTCCGCTATATATTCTTGCAAAAAATCCCGTCGTGTCAAATGGCACCCCGTTCGTTTGCACCCACAGCACCGTCAGACGGCTCAGAGTCGGGCCGGTCTGGTTCGATTTGGCGATCGGCTTGACACGGCGCGGGATGCCTCCCTTGGCTCCCGCCTTATCCTTGAGCGGCGGTCTTACCCTTGCAACTGCCATGATTCCATCTCCTCCCTATCGCTTTCATACATCCTATTCGGTGGATGCAGCTTTGGATTGGACGGATGGCGCATGGGCATTACTTGGCTCCCTGCAGCAGCCCCCTGCTATATTCCGCATATTGCTGGGCCAGTAGCGTCAGCTCAAACCGCCGGTCATTGGCAGTATGTGAACGTTCCGCCAGCTCGCGTGCGAGCTGCTCATAGCGCGCATACAAGGCAAGCGCTGCAGAGGCGGCATAGCCGGACTCCTGCTGCTTCTCTTCCATGGCGAGCTGTCGAGCCAGCTTCTCCATCTCGATAACAGCCCTCGTCTGCCGTTCCTTATTATAACGATCGCGCTGCAACGCCAGCTCCATGTAGTGCGCTGCCTGCTCCCAGGCGCCCGATTCCGCATGGCCCAGCCCCAGCTCCCATAGCAGGTCGGACGATTGTGGCGAGTATCGCAGGCCATCCTCAAGCAGCTCAAGGCGGGCAGACGGCGCAAGCAGCGGCGCGAGTGCCAGCCGACTCTGCTGCTCGTAGGGATTCAGCCTCAGGGAGCGCTCCAGCCACTCCTGCCGTTGCGACAGCGGCAGACGGCTGGCCTCCTCATAAGCCGCCTGCGCCAGATGCAGACGGAGCGCAATCCCCGCGCCCAGGAGCAGCCCTAACGCCAGCACGGCCAGACCCGTTCGCTTAGCGAGCCGCCTCCACCTGCCAGGACGATACACACCAGCCTCTTCATCCACAGCAGAAGCGACACCCGACCCGGAATCCCAAGCTTCCCTTTCAGAGCGCTTGCGTTCACGGGATGGGCAGGTTGGAGTTGGAGGCAGGCATACCGGGTCGCCCACGTCTATCGGCCTTTGCTCAACTATTAGCGTATTATCCACGCGTGATTGGGCTTGCCCACTGCTGCCTACAGCCTCCTGCGGCACAATATACAGGGCGAGATAAGTGAGCAGCAGCATCCAGTAAAAGCCGAAGGCATTGTCCAAATCGATCGCGCCATGCGCCAACAGCACCAGCGGCGGCAGCGTCCAGATGAAGGCGGAGCGGCGGCTCACCGCGATGAGACTAAGGAGCAGGGCTACCGCCAGCAGCGCCAGACCAACTGCGCCAAGATCGAGCAGGATGTCCAGATAAGCGCTGTGCACTCTGCTGCCGACATAGGGCTGCTGCTGGATGCGCTCGAACTGTACACGCCAGGCGCCGCCGCCGAAGCCTAGCCACGGTGATTCGCGCCAGAGCCGCAGCGCATCCTCATAGAGCAGCCGCCGCGCGCCGGCCGTCTCATATTGGCCGCTGCCAAGACGCCCGCCCAGCGCCTGCGGCAGCAGCCAGAGCGCTGAGCCGACCGCTGCCGCTAGCGCGCCCCAGCTCCAAGCGCTGCTGGCGAGCACGCGGCGGCCGTTGCGCGGCTGCTGGCGCAGCGGTTGGCGCAGTGCCAGCAGCAACGCGGCGCCACCCAGCGTCAGCGCAACGACGAGCGCGCTGACCGTAGGCGGTGCGGCGTGCCCCTGCAAGGCGGGGCCCTGCTGCACCAGCACGCGGCAAAGCAGCACCGCGCAGAGCAGCGAGCACGCAGAGGAACGCAGCAAGGCAGCGCGTTCCCCTCCGCGCAGTACGAGCAGCGCGCATAGCCAGCCGAGGGCGGTGATGAGCCAGGCGCCGCGCGATTCGGTCAGCAGCAGCGCTGCCTGTGTCGGCGCTAGCAGAAGCGCCGGGAGCAGTACCTGCAGTCGCGCTGGGAGGCGTCTATTGCCATGCCATCCGCTTGGCAGCGGGCGCACAAGCTGCAGCAGATACCAGATGAAGAAGCTGCCCAGCACAACGGCCAGCATGTTCGGGTACTGAAACAAGCCCGCCAGTCGATACCCAAGCGCAGAGATCTGCGCATTGCCACTGCCTAGCAGTGCCTTCGGAAGGTGGAGCCACCCAAGCCAGCTCCCAAGACCCGTCCAGACGATTGCACCTCCGGTAAGCTGAAGCGCCAGCAGCAGGCCAAGCCTGCCGCCCCTCCACGAGACCGCATAGCAGGTCAGCAGGAGCCAGGCGCCGCTGCTTGCCCAGCGCAGTGCCTCCGAGATCGTATACTGCATGGATACCGGCTCTTGAGCCAGATGCAGCAGATAAGCGATGGATAACAGAAACGGCCAGCCTGCAAGCAGCCCCTCCCATGGCGGAATACTGCGTTGCAGCCGTGGACAAGACCTTCCGCCCCATGGGCTGACACTGCCCGTTGCGATGCTGAAGACGAGCAAGCACGCTGCGGATAGCTGAAGCGAGGCCGCAAATCCATAATAATCCGCATCGAAGTACAAGCCGTCCCTCCAGGCTCCTGCCAGAAGAGCGACAAGCAGCAGCATGCCGACAGCTTGGGAAACTCCGCTTTTAATCATCCTATCTTCCTCCAGACCGGCAGCAAGGCAGCAAGCACATCGCGCGCCAATAAACTTATAGCTGATTGTCATGCTCCGGCACATCACTCACACCATAACGCAAAAAACAGCTTACCTTGCGGTAGCTGCCTGGCCACCCGTACCAGTACGGGAATCTATGCATAATGTTACGGTAGCCAGGCTGCCAATCATTCCGACATTGCTGCCGCAAGCGCATCGAAGCTGCTTCCACAGCGTACCTGCGCATTGAATTATAAACTACACTTACCAGCATTGTTGCCCGATATTGTGCGGCTTATAACGAACCTTAGACCCTGTAGCTTTGCGTCCTTGCCTTTAGACAAGTTTGCCTTTTTCGTATAATTCATTACCGACCCTTGTCGGCTGCACGTACTAGAGAACCTTGGAGATCATCAGATGGAGACTGTCCTTCAGATCAATCTCATACGGCTCCTTCACCTTCGTCCCATCCGCCTCCTGAATAATGCGCACCGTCGGGCGGTGGACAGCCAATGAATCATTTGCACTGACGACTCCGATCTGACCCGAATTAAGCTGTATGGTCGTTGCAATCGGATAAATCGAGATATGCTTGCAAAACAGGCGAATCAGATTGACGTCAAAGTATGAATTACCTGCAGCAAATAAATATTCGATCGCCTCGGACGGCGTATAGCGCGGGCGATGTGGACGCGGCGATGTCAGCGCGTCATACACATCTGCAATGGCGACAATCTGGGCATACTCATGAATCTCGTCCTTCTTCAAGCCTCGCGGATAGCCTGTCCCGTCATAGCGCTCATGATGCTGTAGCGCGCAGTGTGCCGACAGCAGCGATAGATCATACTGGTGGCGAAGCAGATTAAAGCCCTCGACTGTGTGCTTTTGTACGACCTGCATTTCCTCTTTCGTGAGCGCTGCCTTCTTCTTCAGCAGCTCCTGCGGCACCTGGGTCATGCCCACATCGAACAACAACGCCCCGATGCCCAGATCCTCAAGCTGATTGCGGTTATAGCCTTTGGCGAGTCCGATAATGCCCGCCAGTACAGCGACATTAACAGAATGCTGAAACAGGTACGCATCACTGGTATGAATCGATTCCAGATTGACCAGTACCTCTCGACGCCCCATAAGATCCTGCAGGATTTGCCCGAACACATTGCGAAAGGTGCGTCCAAGCTCTGGAGCCACAGCTCTTCCCTTGGTCGCCGGGTTATCCATAATGGAATTCATCGTCTTATAGACAGAATCCACTGCATTTTTGCGCGTCTCCTCGCGAATAACCTCCTCCGGCATAATGTCATCCGTTACATGATCCTCAATGAATACATAATCGACCCCCATATCACGAAGTCGATCGATAAAGCGATCATTTAATTCCACCCCCAGACCTAGCAGAACGTGTCCGTTCTCCCGCAGAACTGGTTTGGCCAGCCGTTCTCCCGACCGGACTGACCCGATATTCACTCTTCTCATTGTTATCGCCCTTTTCGATGCTGGATTAAGAAAGGCCTACAACCTGGCATACAGGCTGCGGGCTCACATTAGTGGCAAGCAGGCGGTAACAAGCCCAAGCTCTCCTCAGCCTGCAACTGGCATTGGACTTGTAGCGGCGCCTCATTCAACTGGCAAGCAGACCTTCAGCTCCCCCTTCAAAGGCTGCTCGCTGCAAGAGACTGCACGTCTCATGCTTTTCTATACATGGAGACGATCCGATTTCGTCCACCGTTCTTTGCTTCATATAAGGCCGCATCAGCTTCAGAGAACAGCTCCCTCAGATACGCCTTCGGATTATCAACAGAGATGCGTCCTCCCTTGTCGATAGCCAGCATGCCAAGACTGATCGTCACTCCGATCGGTTGATTGCCTTGTCCAGGTTGAATAATATTGAATTCCACGGCCTCCTTCACGCGCTGTGCAAGCAGCATCGCCTGCTCTTGATTGGTATGGGGCAGATAAACAGAGAACTCCTCCCCGCCATAGCGGGCTAAAATATCCGTCCGGCGCAGCGCCTTCTTGACAACCGCAGCCGTGCTGGACAACACCTCATCGCCGATAATATGCCCGAATCGGTCATTGACATTTTTGAACAGGTCGATATCAAACAGAAAGATCGCAAATGGAATCTGGTATCTCATGTTCGTCATCACTTCATGCTCCAGTTGCTGCATCAGATAGCGTCGGTTGTAGCAGCCGGTCAAGCTATCTGTTACCGCCATTTGCTCCAGCATTTGGTTCGTTTTATATAGCTCGTCCTGCATTAATATCAACGCCCGGTTGCGCTCCAGCAGCACCTCATTCTGGCGTTGTGTAACATCTACCTGACGACGAAGCTCCGTAATATCCTGAAAGGTAATAATCCGGCCGAGCAACAGCGTGTTCGAATCGAATATCGGCGCTGTATAGATGGACATATGCGTATCATTGCCCAGCGTAATCTCGACCTGCGCTCCCTCCGGGCTGCGCTGCTCGTACTTTGACAGAAATACGTCCATATTCCCGACAATATGCAAGGGCGCCAAGAAGCGGGACATATCCAAAATATCGCCTGGTCGCAGATTGAACAACGGCCTGAGCACCGAGTTGATGTCTACTACAATTCCATGCTCATCCAGCACGATGATTCCTGTGCTCATGCTGTCAAACACATCTTTCTGATCCAACTGTACTACGTGGAACACCTTGTAGCCCTGGATAGCAATGAGAAAGTATAGCCCGCAGAGAACGATTCCCCATGAAGTCAGGCCGTTAACCTGAGTGAACTTCTCCTCCATGAGCACATTGACTACAATATCGGCACAAGCGAACACACATATGATCATCATGCCGACAGCGGCCATCCCGAACTGCAGTCGTTGCCTTGCCGTCTGCGCAGTGCGGGACGAGATATACAAGTGATAGAGCGATACCATCACATACAGCAGCAATGAAAACATAGTGAACCAGAAGAGCGGCCCATACTGCCGCTGCCTGAATGCTCCATCTATCGCTTGAACAAACCAGCCACCCGGATTGAATAGCACCCCCGCCGCCGATAGCATACCGGGTACACTGAACCAGAAGAGTGTTTTTCTCGTCACCAGATAGGACTGCCCGCTTAAATAAAATACAAAAATCAGCCACCCCAGTCCAAGCAGGGACAGGCCGACAAAAGAAATCTTCAAATAAACGAGCTGCATCATAGGATTTTCCGTTGTCGAAACTGCGAATTGGCTGATTGGCCACAGCATCATAAGGAAATGGAAGACCAGGTAGACCTTATGTAGAACTGTGATGGTATTTAGCAGAAATATGATGGCAAACATTACAAACAGAATGACAAAAAAGAGTAACTCCGACCATACTTCAAGTCCCACACGTTTCACCCATTCAACATAATCTCTTATTACTCTGGGACTAAAACCTGCATTACTTTGTAATGCTTGTTGCTATTCTAACATATTACAAAAATGATGGACAGAAGTATAGCTGTATTGCCACCATTTTTTTTAGTAACTTTCTTATATTTTGATGGTCCGGGCTTGTTCATACTGCGCACCGCTCATTATGATCTGTACTCGAAAGGCTCCCTTGGCTAGAGCTTCGGCAGACGGTCGCCAAGATGCCTCTCCATATAGGGCGACGCTTGAATGCTGTCGCGAAACCGAACATATTCCTCCCACTTGCTGCGGCGGTCAGCGCCGGGTGACTTGAATGCCCGAATCATCAGATTTTTCGGCGTGTGCTCTGGATCAATAAACTCCAGCACCTGAGTTTTGTACCCTACCACCTCAAGCAACTGAGTGCGCAGGGCATCCGTTGCCAGCGCAGCGAATCGCTCCTTCAGCAAGCCGTGCGACAGTAGGGGAGTCATCGTCTCGCTCTCAATCTGACCATACAGCTCATGCTGGCAGCATGGCACAGACAGAATGACGGATGCATCCCAGTGTACCGCCTTGATTAGAGCCGCATCCGTTGCCGTATCGCAAGCATGAAGCGTAACGACCATATCAACCTGCGCGTGCCCTTCATACTCTGCAATATCGCCATGCTTGAATTCCAATCCGCTGTAGCCGAGCCGCTCTGCCAGGCTGGAGCATAACGAGATAACATCCGCCTTCAGATCCAGACCGACAATGCGGATGTCGAGCTGATGAATATGCACCAGCAAATGATACAGCGCAAAGGTCAGATACGACTTGCCACATCCAAAGTCAACAATCGTCAGTTGCCTGTCCGTCGGCAGATGAGGCAGCACATCGGATACGATCTCCAGAAACCGGTTAATCTGCCGGAACTTATCCTGCTTCTTAGCATGAACCTTCCCATCGCTTGTCATAATGCCCAATTCAATCAGGAAGCGGACGGGCGTCCCCTCCTCCAGCACATAACGCTTCTTCCGGTTATGCTCAAGAGGAAGCTGCTTAGCCGATGTTGTTGCAGGCTTGCGCAGAAGCGCAGCCTTTCCCTTCTTGCTAAGCAGAAGCTGCACATCCGCCTCACTGGTCTTGAACAGCGCTTGCCGATAGCTTTGCTCCAGCAGCTCTGCCGCTCTGCGGGCGGCCTCCTGCGGCAGCAGATTGTCATGTGTCACCTTGCTTTGCTCGTGATACTCAAATTGATAATGCAGCGTCCCCTTCAGGCTGACTGGACGAATCATCGTCCTAAGCGGATAGCCTGCGTCCTTGCGGCGCGGCTGGCTAAGCGTTGCCTGATGGAGACTGTGCTGTTCAAACCATTGCTGTACCTGCTGCTGCCAATTATCCATGATTTATCCCTACACTCCTTGTTGATTCCATTGCAATTCCAGTTGCTCCGTTGCCTCACGGATTTCGCTGCGCGACAGACCGCCTGCCTCCAACTGCTCATCCTCCAACTGCTCCAGGCGGCGATAGAACCGCTGCGCCTCCACCGCCTCCAGAGCGCCGTCCTCCAGCAGCTCATACAGCAGATCCTCTGCCTTGGCGAGTCGCCCATTCACCTCATGCCAGCGCAGCAGATGCCGGCCGAGCGGCTCCGGCAGCTTATAGGGCGCAAGCAGCCGCTCCAGCTCCTGCGCTTCCTCGTCCGGGTCGGCAGCGGTCGTACCGGAGCGATCCAGCGAGCAGCGGAGAAATAGATGCAGCGCCCGTGCCCTGAGCGCAGCCGCCCGCTCTTCCTCTCCCTCATCCTCGCAGATCGCGGCCCTCTCCCTGAGCAGAAGACCAATTGCTTGCAGGCTTGGATAATCGATGTTGCCGCTGCGGGTCATCAGATGAATGATGTCCTCAGGCGACAGTGACTCCAGCAGCCGGGAATTCAGACGGAAATAGCGGTCAAGCAGCTCATCAATCAGCTCCAGCGCTTCCTTGGACTCCCGCTGCTGGCGCAGCCCCATGATCTTTCCCATCGCCTCACTCATCTGATGTATCATCCGCATCAGGTAATCTCGTTGGAACATCCTCGTTCACGCCTTCCTATAAGACCCCTATAAACCTCTGTACCGCTTCTGCAATCGAATCCGCAGCCTCCAGCATACCCATGTGCCCGGCTCCCTCGGCAATATGCGTATACACCTTAGGCTGACCTTCTGCAGTATGCAGCGTGCTATCGATCGGGACAATCTGATCTTGGGCTCCGGCAGCTAGCAGTACAGGCACTGCTGCATTTCTTAACAGGGCCGTCCGGTCGGGCCGCGCCTTCATACCGAGCGCAGCAGCAGCAGCTCCTTGAGATGAAGTCTCATAGCCGATAGCCTTCACATGCTGCACCAGCTCAGGCATCTCCTCCAGATGGAGCGGAGCGAACAGCTTCGGCACCAGATTATCGATGAAGGGGCGAATTCCCTCCTGCTTGATCGTCTGCACCGCCTTGTCCCGGTTGTCCTTGGCGGCATCGCTATCCGCCAGCGCCGTCGAATGCAGCAGCGCCAAGCCGTTGAGCCGCTGCGGATACTTCTCCAGCGCGGCCAGAGCAATATAGCCGCCCATCGAATGCCCAATCAGCGCTGCCTGCTTCAGCTCCAGGTGGTCGAGCAGCTCCAATATATCCGCCGCAAAGCTCTCCATCTCGTACACCTGCCCGTTCTGGGGCTCGGATACGCCATGTGCGCGCAGATCAGGGACGACGACTCGCGCAACCTCCTTCAATTGCGGGAGCAGATCGGCCCAGTAGGCAGAGCTTCCGCAGAATCCATGCAGCAGCACCACAGTTTTCAGATGACCTGCAGCGCTGCCGCTATCATAGTAAGCAAGTCTGAATCCATTTTTCAGTCGAATATATTGGTCAGTTAATGTTGTTTTCCTCATACTAAGATTCACCCGCTTTACATGGAATGGTCTTGACGCCCCCATGCCAGCCTGACAAGCTCCGCCGTCTCGGCGGCCATGTTCATGACGGTATGGAGCGAGGTGGTCTGCAGTGTCATATAAGGTTTCGGTCCAATCGTATTCACTACGCCTGCTATACTATAGTTACCCAATTGTGGAAAGATTGCACCGGTTGCCTGTGCCGGACGCAATGGCCCCTCTGCCGCCAGATACATTCCGACAGAGCCCGGCTTCCCCAGACAAGCGTCAATCGCCACTACCACTTTGTCTTGCGGCAGACGATCCTCGATCTGCTCCAGCATGCGGGCATCGCATGGCTCCTCCATCGTGCCGATGACATGCGGCCAGCCCTGACGCCTTAGCATCGAGCCGATGAGCGGCCCGAACGCGTCGCCAGTAGACCGGTCTGTGCCAATGCATAAGAACAGTATCCTGCCGCGCTGCGGATAGCAACGAGCGATTCCTGTCAGAAATTCCAGCAGCAGCTCCCCATCCATTCTCTTACGGAGAGGCTGCGGCGCTGATTTCAGTTCGTTTAGCCTGCGCTGACGGCAACGCTCCTGATCACCGTTTGTCCGTATGCGCACTGATTTCAACCTCTCTCCCCCTCTCCCTGCCAGGCTGCAGAATGCCTGTTCAACAGCAGCCGCCATAACACTTCATGCGACCGCCTCTATGCATTCCCGCCTAAAAAAGATTAAATCTCGTTGTTCTATTGTAACTGATAACGGATTAATCCATCAATCCAAAACACGCAAACAGCAGCCGTCCCGGCCTGCAACAATTGCCTGCCAAAAGAGCCGCTGCCATAGCATGAGGATGGTAATCATGGTAAAATAGCTTGAGCAATGGCACACTGAAGGGATGATGTGATCGTGACCAATCTGAACGAGGCAACACAGGAAAATGTGGAATGGATGATTGAGGCCATCAAGTCCAAGCTCAAAATGGCTACCGCCGCCGCGATGCAGGCTTCGCATTTCAGCATCGACCGCTACGAAGATATTAAGGAGCTGTACGACGTAGTTGCAGAGAAAACCGCTTTCAGCATCAGTGAGGTAGAGGCGCTCGTATCCGAGCTTGGCAAGCTGCGCAACAAATAGGGACAGGGGGCCGGCTGCAGGATGTATGCAGAGGGTACTTAGCAGCCGGCCCATAATATGGATACTAGAGTCGGCCTGCGGCCTCCTCGGCTGAAGCTGCTACAGCGGCTTCATACCGGCTATCAGCCACGGAGCAGACAAGACGAATATGAACCTGCTTGTTCTCTCCCTTGAGAAACTGAGCAATTCTCTCTAAGCGGTCTGCGACCTCCGCCCCTGTCAAGGTCAGGTTCAATTGATAGTCAAAATGATCGCCGCGCGGCTCCTGCAGAGCATGAAGACGATCCGCGCCATAGCCGTGCTGCCTATAGGCTTCGTCGCGTACAGCAGACAGTTGATCGGGATAGAACTTATCTGATTTGTTCACGACCTTATCGTAGATGCGCAGCTTCTTCAAGAGCATGTAATATTGTGCAGAGTGCTTGAAGCCCCAGGCATCGCGGATGTCCTTGAGCTTGTATTGCATCTTCCAGCGCTTCAGTTTTTCAACCTGCTGTTCTTTTTCCAAAGCCATAAATTCCTCTAGTGGGAGTATTCCCGCTTCCATTCGTTTTCCTCCTGATATTTTCATATTTCCGCAGAGTCGTTACTTGGCTTCTACAGTCTCAGACGGTGGCGCTGTGCAGCCTTGAGGGCACGCCCCCATCTGGCACATTAAGAAGACCATACCGAGCTTTCGCCCTGCAGCGGTTGAACGCTGCACCTATAAGATGATCTTTCTGGCAAGAGATTAGAGGTTATTCCTTTTAATTCTATTAAATCTAATTCAAACCATAATCGATCAGATATTTCACATCTATAGAGTTACGCAAATGACTCTGCATACTAATTATTTCGTTATTTACCCATTAATTCCTTCTTTATCACAAAAAAATACCCCAAGTGCTGTTAAAACAACAAAAACAGGCACTTGGGGGTTCGTAATACTTAGTTCAATAGTCTTAGAGTTCAGCAGGCTTAGGCTTCATTCAGCCCAGATGCCAGCAGAAATCTGCGGAACGCCTCTTGTCCTTCTACGGTGCGCTTGAATACTCCGGCATCATGGAGAACCTCCATGAACTTATTCCCCGTCTCCGCCTGGAGCACAGCAGCGGCTTGCTGAGGACTCAGCGCTGTACCGTATTTCTTCTGCAGCTCGTTAATCCATGACGCATGGGCATGCAGCGGATGTCCTTCTTCAGGCAGGCCGCTGCCAAATACCGGCTCACCGCTTAAGGCTGCGGCAATCTGTTCCAGCTCCTCCTTCAGGCGACCTGGAAGCACAGCCAGCCCCATGACTTCAATCAAGCCGATATTTTCCTTCTTCACATGATGCAGATGGCGGTGCGGGTGGAAGATCCCATCTGGATGCTCATCGCTCGTGCGGTTGTTGCGCAGCACCAGATCCAACTCATAGCTGCCGTCATCCTGCAGGCGAGCGATCGGCGTCACCGTATTATGCGGGATCTGTTCGCCGTTGCCATCTGTGCTCCACGCCGCAATATCTGCCTCGGCATCGCTGTACCCTCTCCAAGCATTCAGCACATGCTCCGCGGCCTCCAGTATCTCTTGCCTGTCTGCTCCTTGCAGACGCAGGACGGACATCGGCCACTTCACCGTGTGGAACTGGACACCAGGAAATTGCGAATGAGCATAGGTATGCTCATTGGTCGCTACCTGCATCGCAAAGGTGTGCCTGCCCGCCTGGAAGTGATCATGATTCAGGATCGAGCCGCCCACGATCGGCAGATCGGCATTGGAGCCGATAAAGTAGTGTGGGAACTGCTCGATAAAGTCGAGCAGCCGCGCAAAGGTCAGTGAAGAAATCTGCATCGGCACATGCTCGCCGCAAAAGACAATACTATGCTCATTATAATAAACATACGGTGAGTACTGGAAAAACCAGTCTTCATTCTGAAGCTGCAGCGGCAGCACACGCAGATTTTGCCTGGCGGGATGGTTCGCTCTTCCCGCGTAGCCGACATTCTCCTTGCAGAGCAGGCATTTCGGATAATGAGCCTGAGGAAGCGTCTTGAGCAGCGCGATCTCCTTCGGGTCCTTCTCGGGCTTGGAGAGATTTATCGTTATCTCAAGCTTGCCATAATCCGTCTCATGTACCCACTGCTGGTTTTTGGCAATCCGATCCATGCGGATGTAGTTGGAATCCACGTTCAATTGATAGAAATCATCTGTTGCAGCCACGACGCCCTCTTGCTTCACAAGCCTGCGGAAACGAGCCGCCGTCTCGGCTGGGCGAGGCATCAGCAGCCCCATAATCCGCGCGTCCAGCAGGTCGCGCCAGGTTGTCGTGTTGTCTGGAATGAGACCGATCTGGGCCCCGTAGGTCAGCAGGACATCCAGCGCCTCCAGCGGGGAATCCGGCGCCTCTCCCGGCGCCGTCTCCTCCAGCGGCTCGCTGAAGCCTAGCAGATCAAGCAGTGCATTGCGGGTATAGGCCTCATCCAATGGCTCGATTAGCCCATGCTGCAGGCCAAAGCGCACCAACTGCTCGATCTGTGTAAGTGCCTGCTCAGCCGTTACTGCCTGCCTCGCTGCTTGCCGCTCTGCGGCTTGCTGCTCTTGATTCATGATGCGTGCTCCTTTCGCCTGTAATATCTATTTGGAATATCCGTTCGGATGATGAAGATGCCAGCTCCATGCGCTTGCTATGATGTCCTCCAGCTTGTTGCGCACCGGATTCCAGCCCAGCTCTGTACGGGCACGCTGGGACGATGCAACCAGCTTGGCCGGGTCGCCAGCGCGGCGTGCCTCGATGACAGCCGGAATGTCGCGTCCGGTCACCTGGCGGGCAATATCGATCACTTCCTTCACCGAGAAGCCCTGGCCATTGCCCAGGTTGTAGACGGCGCTGTCGGAGCCGCTGCGCAGCTTGTCAACCGCCAGCACATGCGCGTCCGCCAGATCGCTCACATGGATGTAATCGCGGATGCACGTTCCGTCCGGTGTGGCGTAATCGTCGCCAAATACGGAGATATGCGGGCGTTGCCCAAGCGCTGCCTGCAGTACAATCGGAATCAGATGCGTCTCCGGATTGTGATCCTCGCCGATCTTGCCGCTCTCATGCGCGCCTGCGGCATTGAAGTAACGCAAGGAAATCCATTTGATGCCGTGGGCGATGTCGAACCACTTCATCATCTTCTCCATCGCCAGCTTCGTCTCGCCGTATGCATTGGTTGGCAGCGTGCGGTCATGCTCGTCAATCGGCACATTCTCCGGCTCGCCGTATGTGGCCGCCGTCGAGGAGAAGACGATCCGCTTCACGCCATGCTCCTGCATCTTCTCCAGCAGACATAAGGTGCCGTACACATTATTATGATAATATTTCCCAGGCAACTGCATGCTCTCGCCCACCAGCGAGTTCGCTGCAAAGTGAATGACTGCATCGATGGAATTCTCCGTGAATATCCGATCCAAAATGGCGGGATCGCGCAGATCCCCCTCGTATAATGTACCCCCAAGCACCGCTTCTCTATGTCCTTGCTGCAGATTGTCCAGTATAACGATAGATTCTCCACGCTCCAGCAACGCAGCTACTGTATGAGAACCGATGTATCCTGCTCCTCCAGTTACCAAAACCGCCATGGTCTGTTCCTCCTTAAATAGTGAAATGCGCATCACACAAGTTGCTCCAGACTCATCGAGCCTTCCGTGCCTTATATAGGTTGCTCCAGGCTTATGAAGCCTTCCGTGCTATTGCAATTGCTCCACGCCATTGCCGATGGTGCATACATAAAAATCCGCCTTCAGACCCGTGGCCTGCTCATACTTCTGACCCACCTCTTGAATGAAGCGATCCACACTATCCTCATGCACCAGCGACACGGTACAGCCGCCGAATCCGGCTCCAGTCATACGCGAGCCGAGTACTCCTGGCACCTGCCTTGCCGCATCAACGAGCGCATCCAGCTCCGGGCCTGTCACTTCGTACAGGTCGCGCAGCGAGTCATGGGAGTCATTCATCAGGCTGCCGAACGTTTCCAGATCATTATGCTTGAGCGCATCGACAGAGCGCACGACGCGGGCGATTTCTTCGACGACGTGGCGCGCACGCTTTTGTACGGTTGCATCTGTGATGAGCTCTGCATGCGCATTGAATTGCTCCACCGAGATAAGGCCGAGCAGCTTCAAGCCGGGAAACGCACTCTGCAGCGCTTCGACTGCGGCATCGCACTCGCCGCGGCGCTCATTGTACTTGGAATCCACCAGCCCTCTGCGCTTGTTGGTGTTGCCGATGACGATCTTGTAGGCTCCGCTGTTGAACGGCACCAACTGATATTCCAGCGTGTCGCACATCAGCATGATCGCATGATCCTTTTTGCCGTTGGCAACGGCGAATTGATCCATAATGCCGCTCTTCACGCCATTGAACTCATTTTCCGATTTTTGCGACAGCAGCGCGATCTCGACCTTATCCGTCGGATGTCCGCTTAGCGTCAGCAGCGCATAAGCCGTCACTACCTCAATCGAAGCGGAGGAGGACAATCCCGAGCCATTGGGAATCTCGCCGTGGTAGAGCAGATCGAAGCCGCATGGTATGGCGTAGCCGCGTGATTGCAGCTCGCGCACAATCCCCTTCGGATAGTTCATCCAGTCATCTGCCTCATCATAGACGATAGGCTCCAGCGGCAGCACCTTGCGCAGCTCGAAGTTAGTGGAGGCCAGTCCGATCTGCTGATCGTCGCGCTCGCGAATCAACAGCGTCGTGCCGAACGTCAGCGCTGCCGGGAACACATAGCCCCCGTTATAGTCGGTATGCTCGCCAATCAGATTCACCCTGCCTGGAGCATGAAAAATATGCAGGCCCTGCTCGGAACCACCGTAAATATCCAAGAAACGCTTCGTAAGCTCTTTATGATCTGCCATCTGTGAACACCGCTTTCCATCAATTTTTTGTATAACGTATAGAATCACCCGATTACCCTTAGTATAGTCGAAGCAGCAGCACAAATTAAATGGCGCGATGTGGTGTTTATATGGACAAATGTGACTTCTTGTTGAATTCTTGATATAACAGAGATAACGTGCAAGAAGTACGATAACGAATGGGGGCAAGGTCCAATGAAGGAGATGACCTACAGCGTGGTATCCAATCCTTCGGCGCTGTCTCAGCAAGGCTCGCTGCAGGTACTGTTTGCGGGGGAAAGCCAGACGCGGCCGCTGCACAAGCTCGGACCGCGCGTCTATGATTTTTATTTGCTTCATCATGTGCTGTCCGGCAGAGGCACCTTCACCTCGATGCAGCACAGCTATGCCATTGAAGCAGGCCACTCCTTCCTAATCGAGCCCAGCCGACTGGTCAGCTATGAAGCGGATGAGCATGATCCCTGGCGCTATCGCTGGGTAGCCTTTGGCGGAGAGCAGGCCGCAGAGCTGGTGAGGCAGGCCGGCTTCAGCAAGCGCCAGCCGCTTGCGATGGATGGAAGCCGGCGGATCGCGGTGCTGCTGCATCAGATTCAGTCCGCCTTTCGTCAGCGGAAGCCCTCGGCTCATCTTCAGGCGGCAGGCTGTCTGATGCAGCTCATGGCGCTGCTCGCCGAGGCTGCTGAGCCGTCCTTGCAGGACCCGCTGCGCCCTGGCGATGAAGGGGAGCTGCTTGTCCAGCAAGTGATCCGCTACCTGTCCACCCAATATACCGAAGCGGTGTCCATCGAAGCCATGGCGGAGACGCTTGGCTATAACCGGGCTTATCTATCCCGGTTATTCAAGCAGCGCAGCGGCCTTGCGCCGATGACCTTCCTGCTCAAGCTGCGCGTAGACAAGGGCCGCCTGCTGCTGCGCGAGCGCCCCGAGCTGACTATTGAGCAGATCGCATCCTCAGTCGGCTTCCACGATGCCCTCTATTTCTCCAAGCAGTTCCGGCGGTTTTACGGTCATTCGCCGACCGCCTACCGCGAGGCGATGCGACGGGGTCAAACCCCGTCGTAATCGCTGCGTCTGCCAGCCCCCTTAACATGGCGGGCTCCGCTCCGTCATGCGGCATGTATGATGCGTCATGCGGCAAACAGCGTACAGCATGCGGGCATACATCAAACAGCGTACAGCATGCGGCATACATCAAACAGCGTACAGCATGCGGCATACATCAAACAGCGTACAGCGTACAGCATGCGTCATGCGGCAAACAGCGTACAGCATGCGGGCATACATCAAACAGCGTACAGCATACATCAGGCGGCATGCGGCATACGGCATACAGCATGCGGCATGCGTGCGCCGCCGCTGTGACGGCTCGCCCCGCCGCACCCGCTGGCAACAGCGCGAGCTAGAAGCGCACACGGGGATAGCGTTCCCCGTAGCTTAGCGTCGCGAGCGCCTCCATGCGGCCGATCTCGCGGCCCATGGCATCGAGCCTTGCGGCCGGGAAGCTGCTGCGCACGGCCGCGGCCAGCCGGCGCGGCCCGTCCGCATGCTGCGGGCCGGCCGGCCCCGCGGTGGCGGCGAGCGATTCGAGAATCGCCGCCACCGCCAGAGGCAGCGCCTCCCCACAGCCGTCTGCGATGCTGACGGCTACCCCCAGGCGCTGCTGCCGCAGGGCGAATGCATATACGCCCTGCTCTACGCTGCTGGCGATGACATTCGCATCGCCAAGCAGCGTCGCTGACAGCCGCCCCGGACCCTCAACCAGGTCCGGGTGGCGGTTCATGGCGGCGGTCACGCGCCGCGCCGCCGCCGCAAGAGCGGCATCCGCCCCGTCAGCTTGCGGGGCGGCCAAGCGCGCATAGGCGAGCGCGAGCCGCCATAACGGCAGCGCCAGCGCCGGGCTGCCGCAGTCATCTTGCGCTACGCCGAGCGTCTGCTCTTCTATCGAGGCACAAGCCGCCACGCATTGCATGACCTGCTGCTGAGCCGGATGCCCAGGCTCAGTGTAGCCATCCTGCGTACAGCCTAGAGCGCGGCTTAGGACGAGCGCGGCAATATGCCGCCCTGCCGCCGGATGGTACAGCCGGCGCTGCGGCTGCCTGCTGCACATCAACTCCATGCGGCGTTTCGTATCAAGCGGGTAGACAGCAGGCAGCGCGAGCTCCGCTTCTTCGATGCCATGTTGCTGTAGCAGCCTATCCAGCCTGCTGGTCTGCTGCACAGTGCCCTGCTGCCGACCCGCCAGCAGCGCCAGCGCCATATCATCCGCCTTGCTCGCACTAGCAACACCGTGCAGCACGAGCGGCAGCACTGCCAGCGGGTTCACCGCTGAGCCCATCCATACGATACGGCCAGGATCGCCGGCCCAGGCAAGCAGCCTTCCGCCGGCATCCACAACAGCGATATGACCGACATGCACACTTTCTGTCCATTCTCCTCTAATCCGCTGTACGATCGGCGCGCCATCTTTTTTAAGACCGGCTCCCATAAGCTTCACCCCTTGAAGATACATCGTGTTGAAGTCCTTGCCCTACATGGCGATACTTCTGAAGAGCACCCATGGGGCAACCTTGTAAACGGACAGCCTCCGGGTGTATGATTAAATCAGATTACCGGGAGCTGAATGCTGGCAGCTATATCATATGTATTCGGTTCAGCAGCAAAAAAGCATGCCGACCTGCGCAGGCCGCATTTTCTCCCTTACTCGGCAGGGCGCGCTGTCCCCCTGCTTTCGTTGCCCGTCCCCCTGTCATGATTCATATCTCTGTCGCCTGGTTAAGAACAAGACAAGACACAGACGAACCAATTAAGGAGATGAGCGTTATGAGTAATGAGATGAACACAACCAACGGGAACAGCTATCTGAAGGGCGCCTTGATTGGCGCAGTGATCGGCGCTGCAGCCGCCCTGCTGTTCGCTCCTAAGTCGGGTCGAGAGCTCAGACAGGATATTAAAGTGAAGGCATCCGAGGCGGGTGACGTCATCAAAACTGCGGCGAACACGATCTCGGACACTGCCTGCGATTGCGCCCATACAGTAGGTCATCAAGCCTCCCAGATCAAGGAGAAGGTGCAGAGCATGACCGACAGCCTCCGCTCCAGAGCAGCCAACAAAGCCGCGGATGTGCAAGAGGATATCGCTGAAGCAGCGGATGCGGCTAGAGATTTGACCGAGCGCGCTGCCGAGCATACCGAGCAAGTGATTGATGCTGTGGAGGAGAAATCCAAGAATCTGCTGGAGCAGTCCTAAGCACGCTAATCCGGTCATCTAACTCGTTCATCCATTTCCCGGAATCATTCTCAAGTAGATGGATCATACTAAGGGTACTTCTAAGGAGGTGCGGAGGATGGACAAGCAGCAAGCTCCCGCCACGCAGCCGGAGCGATCCCTCGGCCAGGCTGGTGCCGCGCATCGGCCGATCGAGACAGCGGAGAACGGCTCGATGGTGCAGAGCATTGAGGATATGAAGCGACTCGCCCATGATATGGAGAGCGTCCCTACCAATAGCGAGCTCAAGGAAGAAGGCTTGGTTTCCGATCCAATCCAGGACGAATGACGTTAATATATACAATAAAGTCCAAGAATGCCGCATCGCAGCGCACATTCTTGGACTTTTTCATGTTACACAATTTGCTGGGCGCCGTGACTTCGGAAGACCGCCTCCACCTTATCCAGCCTTCCAAGTCCGCCTCCGACATCACTGGCATCCTCATCCGTCTCGACAATAACAGCGATCGCTCCCGCCTGAATCGCCTGACTGCAAGCCTCATGCTGAGGCTTGTCCAGTCCAAAGCCGTCCAGCGCCCGCTCCATTGTCGTGCCAGCATCCATATCCTCATAGCGGACAGCACCCACAGCCGGAAAGGCTCCCAGGCCGGAGCTGGAGCTGCCAGCAGTGGCCCCCATCGAACCGACGATATAAGCGCCGTGAGATGGCTCCTGCTCCAGCGTCTGCGCAATATCCATCAGCTCGTCGGCATGGACACTCGTTTCCATCTCGATCCTGCGCGTATGCTCGCGGTTTTTGCCGATTACCGTTATTTCGCCAGGAGCGAAGCCTTGCTCTGTAAGTGCCTTCAACGTCTGAATTGCTGCTTCCTGATTCGGAAATAATGCCAGCCTTTTGCTCATGCTGTATCCCTCCTATGGTAAACTGGATTCAACCCGTCGACACTTTAGATATACCCCAATTGACGGGGATGTAACCATAAGCCGTCTCCATAACCACACCTGTTTCAACCTGCACGTTTCAGGTTAAGCATCCATAGAGCCCCTATGCGGACTAGCCGCATTTCGTTGTGCCTTCGCCATAATGACGATGTCCATCGTAAAGAAGGCATGGACAGCAGCAATCATTAGCGAATGCTCGATGATTCCAGACTGTACCCGAGCACTGCGCCGCCTGCCGGCATGATACTATGAATCAGGAGAGGGATATATGAATCAGCAAGATAAATTCCATCTGCGCACCGAAACGACAGAGGGCAAATGCACCGTATACGTTAGCGGAGAGTTCGACCTGGAGGTTGCCAGCCAGATGCGCGCGGCGATGGCGCCATTGATCGAGCTGACCGACCGCGAATTGATTCTGAATTTGAAGGATCTCCAATATATCGACAGCACTGGAATCGGAATACTGGTCTCCGTACTGAAGGCTCGGCATGCCAGTCAAGCCTCCTTCTCTGTGGAAGCCATCCCTCCGACTATCCGCAAGCTGTTCGATATGACAGGTATTACACCGTTTCTGCTTCGGCATTCTTAGTGGTTAGACCCGGGCATGACTGTGCAGTTACATTTAATTAGATAGAAAGGATCGAGGAATAAGCGATGAAAGCAATCGAGGAAGTAGTACAACTTCACGTTCCGGCTACCGCAGAATATGTGGATTTAGTCCGGGTTACCTTGTACGGAATAGCGGCCAAAATGGGATTCTCTTATGAGGACATCGAGGATATGAAGGTAGCTGTATCAGAAGCATGCAATAATGCAGTGCTGCACGCCTACAATCATGAAGCTGCAACCAGTAGTGAAGAGCGTCGAATGCATATTGAATTTGTAAAAAGCCCTCATGCGCTCTCGATCGTCGTTCAGGATAACGGACATAACGCCATTGCTCTGGCTGAGGCTCCGCGAACCTCTCCGCTGCTCGGCAAGAGCATTGAGGACATCAACTCTGGCGGCTTGGGGCTATATCTGATGCAGGCCTTGATGGATCAGGTCGAGGTGCTCAGCGAAGCCGGAACCCGGGTAACCTTAACCAAGCGCCTGGTCAGGAGTGAAGAATTGGCATGACGAACAGGCCCGCGAATTCGTCTTCGTTCTGCCCGGTCTCGCTTATTCTGGATTACCAGAGCCACCCGAGCAACGAAACGGCAACCCAGCTGATTGAGCATTATGAACCGATGGTTCGAATGGCAGCCGGCAAAATTTCGCGTAATCGACCGGATTTGTTTGAGGACTTGTATCAGGTCGGGCAGATGGCGCTGCTGCGTCTATTTGAGCATTTCGATACCTCGGTCGGCATGCAATTCGAACCTTACGCCATGAAGAGCATTATCGGACATATGAAAAATTATTTACGGGACAAATCCTGGTATATTCAGGTTCCCCGCCGTGTGAAGGAAAAGGGCATCGTACTGCAGCAGGCGGTTGACGAGCTGACCGTGAAGCTGGAGCGCTCGCCCAACGTAGAGGAAATTGCCCAGCATCTGGGGCTCAGCTATGAGGAGACATTGGAAATATTAGCGGGCAGAGATTTGTATCATTATGTGTCGCTTGACACGCCCATCTCCGAGGAGGAGAGCCATACGACACTCGGCGAGCTGATCGGAACCCAAGCGAATGACTACGATACGGTAGACAAAAAGCTCGATCTTGTAGCCGCCATGTCCTGCCTCAAGCCAGAGGAGCAGAAGGTGCTGCTGATGGTATACGAGGAGGGATTGCCGCAACGCTCCATTGCCGATCAGCTCGGCGTCTCGCAGATGAGCATCTCCCGCATTCAAAAACGAGCCATTGACAAGCTCAAGGCGTTTTTGACGGAGGAAGGTAACCATAAGCCCTACTAAGGCATAAGCCAGCCGTATTAGAACCCGCTCAGCGACATTATTCACGCCTATTTTGGCCTGTGCTGCGTTCCGTTCCCTTGACATCCCCCCGCTACATCTGCATGAATATGCCTTGCCCTGAACGAATATTCGATCACATCAGTTCCCTTCGGAGTGTGAAGACATACCCAGGAGATTGTCTTGACACTCCGAAGGGAGTCCGGTCAATATGCAGCCCGCTGCCAGAGCTCTACCGCCATGGCCGAGGCTGCTGCTCGCCACCACTGTCTAGACAGGAGATGAGAGAATGCGCCTGCACGACCTTGCTCTCAATCTATAGCAATCGCAATATTGCCTAGCTGTTCACCTCGCTCCATACGCGAAAAGGCAAGGGCTGTATCTCTTAACGGATAGACCGTATCAATAACAGGATGCAGAGCATGCTGCTCCATGAATTGAAGCATCGCTACAAACTCTTCCCTGCTTCCCATAGATGTGCCGATAATATGAAGCTGAGGGAAAAATATAGCCCGTGCCGGAATCGTCATCTCATCACCAGAGCTTGCCCCGAACATAATGATTTTGCCATTCGGCTTGATGACCTCAAAATATTGGTCGAAGAGCGCTGGCCCCACACTATCCAGGATGACATCGACAGACTTGCCCGCAAGCTGCTCCCCCCAGCTCGTATGACTATCCAATGCCTGGGCAATCGGCAACTTCATGGCCGCTTGACGCTTCATCTCACTTCTTGAGGTTACAGTTACTTCTGCGCCAATCGCTGCCGCCATCTGGGCGGCGAAGGTCGCAACGCCGCCACCGATCCCTGGAATGAGGACATGGTCGCCCGGCTGAACAGCTCCTCTTGTGAACAGCGCCCGATAGGCAGTGAGGGCAGACAAGGATAGCACACCGGCCTCCTCCCACGTAAGATAAGCGGGCTTTGGAGCAACATTTTGCCAAGGAACGATGACCGATTCAGCAAACGTACCGTCCGTAGGCCCTCCTAAGATGGCAGGTACAACAGGAACTTGCTCTGTCCTCTCCCACCCGATGCATGGATTAATAATGACCTCAGCGCCTGGGCTCAGACCCGCGACCTCGTCACCGACAGCCTCTATCCTTCCTGCCCCATCCGAGCCAAGAATCAAGGGCGAATCTTGGCTCGTTCGTGCAGACATCAGAAATAAATCCCGATGGTTGAGTCCTGCTGTTTTTAGCCGGATCTTTACCTCGCCCTCCCCTGGCTGCCTGTCTCTCTGCTCTGTATATTGCAATCCTTCGATTCCTTGCTTTCCTTCATGTATGATCGCTCTCATCGTCATCCTCCTGCTCGCTGGTCGTATCGATTGTATGGGTCAACCTTCGTTGCCCCCCTATTGTACACATCCCGATCCAATTGATAAAATGAATGAAAATGAAGGCGAATATCATAAATAATTATAGCTGGGAGGCCAGAATCCATTGGAGAGCGGCGATCTCAAAATATTTCAGGCGGTTGCTAGAGAAGGAAGTATTACCAAGGCTGCGCAGGTATTAAATTATGTACAGTCCAATGTGACCGCTCGCATACGATTGCTTGAGGCTGAGCTGGGACTCCCGCTTTTTCGGCGCACGAATCGCGGGATGCGCCTGACATCCGCAGGGGAAAATTTGCTGCGGTATACAGATCAGATTATCAGCTTGCTGGAGGAGGCTCGAAGAACGACACAATATTCAGATGTTCCTGATGGCTCTCTTCGGGTGGGGTGTATTGAAGCGGCAGCTTCCACTTATGTCCTCCCTGTCATCCAGGAATATCAGTCCCATTATCCGAAGGTTCAGTTCCAGCTACACACCGGCGCCACCCATGATCTTGTACAGCAGGTGTTGACTGATGAGCTGGATGGAGCCTTTATCTATGGTCCAATTCATGAGTCCCGCCTGAACTATCTGCCTGTATTTGAGGATGAGCTTGTACTGATTTCGGAGCAGAACAGGGCGGATGTGGAACAATTGCTTACCATGCCGATGCTGTTTTTTGATGTGGGCTGTACGCACCGCGCCAGAGCGGAGAGCCTGTTGAAGGAGAAAGGGATTTCTTCTTATGAAATCAGAGAATTCGGCACGATGGAAGTGATAGTAAATGGGGTTTCGGCTGGATTAGGCGTATCGTTATTGCCTCGATCCTCCGTTACATTCGCGGAGGAGGCAGGAAGAATCTCCAGTCATTCATTGCCAGAGCACTATCGCAAGTTAGAGGTCGGATTCATCTATCCGTCAGGACCGATTCACTCTGCTGCCCTAACAGAACTGTTACAGCAGCTACAGTTGCCTTAAAGCTCTGCTGCCGATTCGTATTCCTTTTGCAACCCTTACGCCGATAAGGTATGATGGAGCTAAACTATTGAACGGACTGACAACCGGACCGGGAGGTCGCTTGCGAATGACACACCGCAAATTTCGTTATCATGCCGGGTGGGAATGGATGCATTCGCTTCAAGCCTCGGACAATTCTCATCTGACACTCAAAAAGGATATCCCACTCTGCGCGCGCTGGCTGGATGAAAGCGTGCTGCGTACAACCAATCATATTCATGTGACCATGCTGCATGGAGACCTCCCTCTCCTGCAAGGCAGTCTGCTCATTCAGATGTCGGACGACGAGCAGGATGTGCAGATGCTGCATTTCTGGGTCACGCCCGAACAGATGGTCACCCTGCATTCGGATCTGCGCCTTGTGCTCCGCATGCAGCGCTCGCCCTGGAGCGAACGGCTGGAGAAGTGCGGCAGCGCCCCGGAGGCGTTCATGCTGTTGCTCAGCTATGTGCTCGATACGTTCCATGATGGACTGGATAGCTTTGAAGCCAAGCTGCATCAATTGGAGAACTCCATGCGCAGACGCAACCGCGCCGACCTGATGGATGGCATCTTCGAGCGCCGCTATGAGCTGCTGCACTGGAGCCAGCTATTCGTTCCGGTGCTGGAGATTGAGATGGCAGCCAGAGAAGCCTTCCTGCAGCACTACGATGCTACGGAAGGCTTCAGCCGACTGCGCTTCAAGCTGGAGCGAATCGACAGCCTGATCAAGCATTACAATCAGCAGATCGATACGCTGATCTCCATGGATGATGCCATCTCCAACCTGCGCGGCACCGATGTGATGAAAACATTGACCATCTTCACAGCGCTGTTCACTCCTGCCGGAGTCATCGGCGCTCTCTGGGGCATGAACTTTCAACGATTGCCGTGGCTTCGGGAATCCTGGGGCTTTGCGTTGGTGCTCGGCATTACAGGACTGTTGACCGCAGGCGTCTACTTCTGGCTCTGGCACAAGGGCTGGACAGGCGATCTGCTCAAGAGCGGACGCTCCAGCAAAGCCGCCGCCAGCAAGCATGGACACGGACAAGCTGGCGGCAGTGGACGACCCGGCAGCAGCGAACGAGCCCATGCCAGACCCAGTCAGAACGATACAGCTCCCATAGCTGACGGCTCTAACCACCCGTCAGATCATGCGACCGACAGCCCCAGCAGGAGCAGCCGCTCCCGCAGCAGAAGCTGAGGCCCCAAGTCATCACGCCTGCTCTCCTCTATGAGCCAATGCGGTTCAGCTCGCGGAGGCTCTCTTTATTCGAGGAGACATAGGCCATGCTTGGCGCCGACGTCTCCAGGTACAGCTTGGCGCTGCTCATACGAAGCGCCGCATCGGCGAAGGCTGCGATAATCAGCCGCACCTTGCCGGCATAGATACAGTCGCCCGCAGCGAAGATGCCAGGCATAGCCGCGGCCGCCTGACCGTCGACGGCCACCATCCCCTCGCTGCTCTACAATCTCAAGCAAGGAAGACATTCAGATTGCTGCTCTCGCCACGGCTGACATAGAGCTTGGTGCTCCGCCATCCAAGCCGGCTATTTCAGCCGCTGCTCAAATGCCTGCAATATATCCTCCATCGCAAATTTGTCCGCCAGCGGCGACATGCCCAGATTGAAATATTCCTTGCCTCCGACCATGTAGACATGGCCGCTTCGGACTGCCTTCATCTTCTTCCATAACGAATTATCTGTCGCTTCCTTGAATCTCTCCTGCACCTCATCCTTGGAGTCATCATCGAGCTGAACGATGATATGATCCGCGTCGAAGTCCGGCAGCATCTCCAGCGATATGGGCATCGCGCGTTCTGCCTTGGGGAAATTATCGAGCGGCTTCAGCCCAAGCTGCTTGTGAATGAAGCTGCCGCGGTCGATATTCTCGCTATGCACGACGATCTCCTTCGCCATAACCCGCATATAGACGACCGTCTCATCGCCCACTAGCTCATCAAGCTTCCCACGCACCTCTGCCTCTTTGGCTGCCAGATCGGCAATAACCTGTTCCGCCTGCTCCTGCCTGTCCAGCGCCACGCCAATGCTCCTCAGCTCATCGCGCCAATCATCATGTGCGGGCAGCAGCAGCGTCGGGGCGATCTCGGATAGCTGGTCGTAGTCATTCGCTGACCACCACTCCGGGGCAAGTATAACATCTGGCTGGGCAGCCAGAATCGCCTCAAAGTTGGGCGTGCGGCCGATCCCCATCTTGACCGTATCCTTGAACGGCTCCGCCAAGTAAGACGGATAATCGCTATGATAGTTTTGGACAGCGACCGGCGTAATGCCCAGCGCATACAAAAATTCCGGGTATACTACCGACAGCCCAATGACCCGCTGCGGCTCGACCGGAATTTCAATTTCCCCCTTAACCGTGGACACCTTGCGTGTCTGAGGCGCCTTGCTTGTAGCATCATCTGACGCCTGCGTGCTGGCAGCTTGTCCATTGCCTGGCCCGGCTTGCACGCCTCCTGGCGGCTGTCCATCTCCCGCAGGCTGCCCGCTCCCTGACCCGCAGGCTGCCAGCCATAACACCATACATAGGAGCACTGCTCCCAGCTTCACGTTCTGTTTCATTTCCAACTACTCCTCCTGTCGACACTCTACATCATGACATAACTCTAATTAAGATTAATTATCATTGTCATTTAGGAGTAGTATAAAGGAATTTTGCATCGCATCCTATTGACGATTCTGACTTTATTCTATGGACGATCCCGCCACAGCTTCAATGCCTCATCGAGCAGCAGATCATGAACGAAGGCGGAATACTCCACTAACGGGCTGTGGGACAATAGCTCCACCTTGCCTTGCTGAACAGGCAACAGCTCCCTCCAACGCTCACTGCTGGCGATACGATGCCAGGTGGTCTGCGACGGTTGATCCTGCCCAATGATCAGCAGCAGCCTGCTCGCATCCAGCCCGCCAAGCTGCTCCAGCGTCAGTACGCGGCTGCGTGGCCTTAACCCTTCCGTTGAAGCAGGCGCGATGCCAAGATCGTCGTAAAACACCGTTCCGATGCTATCGCTGCCGACCAGCTCCAGTTGGCTGCCGCGGATACTTAGCAGGCATAGCCGTTCACCGCGCAGTTGCAAGCGTATCTGCTCCCTGACAAATGCCGCCTTGCGTTCATACCGATGCAGCCACGCCTCTGCCGCCCCGCTTCGCTCCAAATATTGAGCAGCGAATATAAGCTGGGTACGCCAATCCGCACCCGACCACGGAACAGCGCATACAGGTGCAAGCTCACTTAATCTCTCCTGCTCCTTCGCGGACACAAGACCATCCATCACCAGGATGACATCTGGCGCAGCCTCCCGGAGCTGCTGCAATCTGACCTCCAGCCCGGCCTCCAGCGGCAGCACCTGATCCGTCTCATATTTGCGGCGGTAATACTCCGTCCATGGGTGATCGGCAGGCGCCGCGCCGGGTACAATCTGCAAGGCCAGCAGAATACCGATCGCCAGCGGATGGCCAGCCGCGATGCGCTGGCGACAATTGCGCATATACGAGGCTGGAGGAATACCGGAGATTTGCTTGAACTTGCGGCGAAAATACATCTCGTCCTGGTAGCCAACCTGCGCGGCAATATCTCTAAGACGGGCGCTGCGGTCTGCCCGCATCAGCCGTTGCGCCTGTTTGATTCGATGAACGGATACATACTCCATGACGCTGCAGCCGTATCTTCTTTTGAATAGCCGCATGAAATGCCGGGCGCTGAGGCCCGCCTGCTGCGCCAGACCTTCTATCGTCAGCTTCTGCTTGCAATGCCGCTCAATATAGTGCCGAATCTGCTCCAGCAACGCCTCAACGTCGTCCACCTCTCCATGCCGCCTACCCTCCAGCATGGAAAGCAGCAGCTCCTGCAGCATAATTTGCGCCCGCCAACGGCTCAGCGGGTGCTCCTCTGACCACGCCCGGTGCAATGATTCACACAGCATGCCAATGGACAGCGGGGACAGGAGCGCCGCCTCGCCTGCAACGGGGAATCGGCTGTTATGCCGCACCGTCTCCCAAACCTCGGAATCTGCCTGCTGTTCCAGCACATCATAGAATAGACAGTAGCTGCTGGCCTCACCATGCAATTCAAGCAATTCAATCCTCGCCTCAACCAATTGTCCTGGCAGACAAGCATAGATTCCACCCTTACGTAGCTCGATATAACGTCCATCCAACGTCAGCCAGCCTTGGCCATCTGTCATCACCAGCAGCATATGGCTAGCCAGAAAGCGAACACGAAAATACCATTCCTCGCTTGTCGGCTTGATCTCCTCCACTCCATACAGTCTGAAGCTCATTCTCTCCAGCATCGCATAGACCGAAGGCTCAAGCGGTTGAACTATGCGCTCCAATCCATTCACCTCCATGCTACCTCGATTCAGAAAAGCATCGCCTCGCCATCTCGGAGAATAGCGAAGCGATGCTTTCATGTGGCGGCTTGCCGTCATTATTTCATAGCGACCCATACAAGACAGCGATCATCTGCGCGCTCCGGCTGGACTGCAGTGGAGAACAGCTCTTCCTCCCAAGATGCGAGCGCCTGCTCCGGGAGGGGGGCAGCCAGCTTCTCGTAGAGCCGCTCCAGCTTCTCATCATCCGGCGTAGGGATGATGTCTATTAGCCCGTCCGTAACGAGAACAATTCGATCCTTCCTCCCGACGGAGATATGCTGCTTCTCTACCGGGATATTGTCGAACATGCCGATCGCGCTGCTGCCGCCTGCCATTAGCTCCGTTGTACCATCCTCGCGCAGCAGCAATCCCGGCGGATGTCCGGCGTTGACATATTCAATCTGGCCCTGCTCGACATCGACAACCATATAGATGGCTGTATAGTAGTATTGGATAAGCTGGTCGGCGAATTGCAGTTGCAATGCGCGGCGGTTCAACTCCTGCACCACCAGCACCGGGTCCACCAGCTTGATCATCGCATCCTTCAGCACCGAAGCGATAAACATGCATACCAGCGAGGAGGAGATGCCATGTCCCATAGCATCCACTACCGCTATGCCGTATCGGTTAGCGTCGATACGATGCCAGGCGTACAGATCACCGGCCAGCTCCTCGGAGGGCAGGTAGAGGGCGCCGATCTCCAGTCGCTCCTCCGCCACAGGCGACGGCAGCACCGCAGACTGCACCTCCCGGGCCAACTGCAGCTCCTCCCGCAGTCTGCGCTCCTGCTCCTTGTGCCAATCCTTCTCCTCCTTCAAGCGCAGCGCTACCCGAATTCTAGCCAGCAGCTCCACCTTGTTAATCGGCTTGGTCACATAATCGCTCGCTCCTGCATCCAGCGCCTCGGCCAGCTTCTTGGAATCTCCGATCGCTGTCACCATGATGATCGGAATATCCCTCAGCCTTGGCGACTGCTGGAGTGCACGGCACACCGCTATGCCGTCAATACGCGGCATCATCATATCCAGCAATATAAGATCATAATCGGGAACGCCAGGCTTCTGGTCCCGCTGCTCCATGCCGTCCTCATCGAGGCCGACCAATGTGAACATCTCCATACCAGAGGCGGCAGAGTGAATATCCCGGTATCCTGCCCGCTTCAGCATTTCCTTAACAACTGTGACGTTCATCGGATTATCATCGACAACCAGAATTCTCATTGTTCAACTCCTTGCTCCTATGGACTGCCGCGATTGACGCGCAGTATGTGCTTGTTCCGTATCACTGCTTCGGCGAAGCAACGCGCTCACTCGCAGCCTCCTGACCGGCAGCCGCTCCCTGCCGCTGCTTGCCTGCCTGAACCAGCTTGTTGATCGCCTGATACGCCTTCACTCCCGTTTCGACCCATGTCAGCCAATTCGGCAACTGATTAGCCTGAGCATTTGTAGCGGCTCGCTCCTTGAGGCTCCCTGCCCACGCCGCTGAAGCCTCCTTGGCGGCTTCCGTCACCTCATTCACCGCAGTGCCGACAGTGCGTACAGACGACATCAGTGGATCGACTGCGCTTACCTGGTGATTCAACTGTTCAATCAAGGTGTTGACGCCTGTCATCAGTTGGTCTATATCTCCCTTGGAGGTTTGAATCAGCTCTTTCGTTTCGGCAAGCGTCTCATTGGCAGTCTGGATGGATTGCTGCGCTTTGCGCAGCGTTTGAACCAGATAGACAACCAGCACTACGATCGCAATAGCAACAATGAGTACGCTAATTTCAATGATCATCGTCATTCCCCCGTTTGTTTCATTAGCGGCGCTGCAATCGCCTACTCTATGCTGTCCAGCTTATACAAGCATTATATTAACGTTACCCTGGCACACCTGAACTGAATCAATGAACCTGCATGCACGGAAGAACCCACAGCAGCAGGGGCTGTCCATCGATGTGATGAAGGACACCTGGACACCCTCCTGCTGCTGCTTAGAGTGACAGTGGCTCCAGTCGCACAGGCAGACCGCTCTGTGCCGACTCATTGGCAGCGACCGTCACTTGCTGCGTTCTGCAAGCATCCTCATAGGTCGACAGGATCGCGGAGGCATCCTGCGTGCGCACCGCATGGAAAAATGCGCGCAGCTCGTTCACATACGGATTGGACACATTCGCATACTCCCGTCTGTGCTCGCCTTGCGTCTCCACGAGGCCGCCATGCGTCAGCTCCAGGTTGCACTCATCCGTATAGACGGTCAATCCGGTATGCCCGCCGCCACTGAGCATGCAGGCATTGGAGATATTCGCAACCGCTCCGCTCTGCAGCTTCAATGTAACTGTGCCGACATCCGGCACACTGACCTGCTCGTGCTTCGTATGGATTACACGCTGTGCATAAGCGGCATAGACCTCTGTCACCTCGCCCAGCAGATGACGCAGCAGATCGAAGATATGTGTCGTCTGCTCCACAATCTGCCCGCCAGACCCTTCTTGCTTCCGCCACCAGCTTACCTCAGGCATACCGCCCATCCAGTGACCGAGCGCCATGCCGACAACCCTATTCTCCAGCAGTTGCTTCGCCCTTGCGACACTGTCCATGTATCTGAAATGATAGCCGACTGACGTGATGAGCTGTTTGCTGCGAACAGCCTGCAATACCGCAAGCGGCGTCTGCATATCCAGGCCGAGCGGCTTCTCGACCAGGAACGGAATTCCCCGCTCCGCAAGCGCCAGCTCAACCTCGCCATGAGCGAACGGCGGGACGCAGATATAGACCGCATCCAGCCTGCGAGAATCGAGCATATCCGTTATCGTGGCATAGCCGCGGGCATCATCGAACGCGCTCGCAAGCTGATTCGCCTTCTCCTTGCTCGTGCCGCAGACTGCCGCGACCTCTATTCCTTCTTCTGCAGCAAGCAGTTCACCATGCATCTTGGAGAACCAGCCCGTGCCAACCAACCCAACCTTTAATGTCATCTATGCCGCATCCCTTCCATATCATATTTGCTCGTGACCCTGCTTCTCCTCCATAGGCCGAATCCAGCTTCAACCAGCCTTGTCCATGCGATTTACTATTGCTTTCATTGTAGCCCATGCTCTGCGAAAAGTCAGCACAGCTTTGCGGGCACTCGCCCGTTGCCACTGCTCAGAACGCCGCATATACATAGATAAGCGCCTGCATAACGTCCAAGGGAACAACTACAGAAGGGAGCGAAGCTATGGGGCCATCGCCGCATCTCAAAAAAATGCTATTTCTCGCTGCCGTCTGCGGCCAAACCTATACGCAATTCCATAATCGGGACGGCACCTTCATCATGCCCTCCGGCTATGAGCTGGCTGGCACCCTCACAGGCACGGCATTTGGCAATACAAGGGAACGCTTCGGCTTTGTCATCTATTCCGGCCGCTCGGCAATCGTCGCTTTCCGCGGGACGGGCACAGCTACGGAATGGGTGTCCGACCTTATTGCCCGGCAGACAGAGTACAAATTCGTCAAAGGCGGCGGCCAGACGCATCAAGGCTTCACCGACATCTATCGTTCCATGCGCAGCCAACTATTCAAGCTCGTCTCCAAGCTCCCTGACGGGCTGCCCATCTATGTGACCGGCCACAGCCTGGGCGGTGCGCTCTCGACGCTGGCCGCGCCCGATCTTCATACCAACTGCGGTCGCAAAATCAAGGTGTGCACCTTCGCCTCGCCCCGGGTAGGCGACCCTGCCTTCGTCCGACTATTCAACCGCTGCATTCCGGTCTGCTGGCGTGTAGCCAATAAATACGATGTGGTGACACAGCTCCCCCCGCTGCTGTACCGCTCCCCCAAGACCGAGAAAACCTACATCTATCTGCATGTCAAAGGAGAATACAAATTGGAGCAAAAAGCCGCGACCCTGCCGGGCAACCACGCGCTGAGCCATTATTTCAGCGCCCTGTCCGATCAATCGCCGCTGCTGGCAAAGCAGGTTTGCGCAACCCCGCCAGGCTGGTGTCCGTATCCGACGTGACCCCAGCTTTTTTTGGCGCGGGACTTGTCCATCCAACCATTTCGCCCAGGCTGTCCGCTCCTTTTCATAGCGCCGCCCTATCCGCCTTGGGACAGGCTGGAAGCGATGTTTGTTAAGCAATTGTTCAGAATTTGTACAGATGGCTATGTTATTTTTATAGGCATAAAGAACGGGGTGAAAAGTTTTATTTTTGGTACCTTTTGCTACATATTGACACATCATTAGGTCTCACTTATAGTAAGACACAAACCTATTTTAATATCTCTCTAATACCTGTGCGTTATAATGAATTAAGAAACGAGTTTTTTCGACATTTGTCCGTAAATAACGCGCGTTTCCGACCTTACGCTTGACGGGCATTTTGCCGGAAGGAGCTTATAGTTTATGAAGATTATTTTATTGTCCGGTGGAGCCGGCAAGCGTCTGTGGCCCTTATCCAATGACGAGCGTTCCAAGCAATATCTGAAGCTTCTGAAGCATCCAACAGGAAAAGCGGTATCCATGCTGCAAAATACTTTGCATGAGCTGCGCAAAGCGGGACTGATCGAGCACACCGTCATCGCCTCATCCGAGCACCAACTGGCGCTGCTCCAGGAGCAGTTGGGACATTCGATTCCTTGTATCATCGAGCCTGAACGCAGAGATACATATCCGGCGATCGCCTTGTCGGCTGCTTATCTCCATTCGGAGTGGGAAATTTCTAATGATGAGGTCGTCGTTGTCATCCCCGTAGATGGCAAAGCCGACTCTGCCTTCTATTCCCGTATCTCTCAACTGGGAACGGCTGTAGAGGATGGGCGGTACAATATCGCATTACTGGGGGTAGCCCCTACTTATCCTTCGAGTAAATATGGGTATCTGGTACCGGATTCCGACATGGGGGAGCAGCCTTACACGATCAGGAGATTTGTCGAAAAACCCGATACCGCAACCGCACGTCAACTGATTGAAGAAGGGTCGCTATGGAATTGCGGTATCTTTGCTTTTCGGCTTGGCTACCTGATCGGCAAGCTGAAGGAGGCCGGGCTGCCTGCAGGCTACAGTGAGCTGCGCGAGAGCTACCACCTGCTGCCGAAGACCAGCTTCGACTACGCCGTAGTTGAACAAGAGACGCGCCTGGGGGGACTGATCTACGAGGGCGCTTGGGAGGACATGGGCAACTGGGAAGCCATCTCCGCCCAGATGGATCAGCCGGTATTCGGCCATGGGCTATTAGGCGACGGCTGCGAGAACACTCATATCATTAATGAATTGGATATTAACGTTATCGTTAATGGCATCCCGGATGCCGTCATCATAGCGGGCGAAAGCGGCATTCTGGTTACCAGCAAGCGCCAGGCCGGCAATATCAAGCCACTGGTGGAGCAGGTCAAGCCGATTGTTGCGCCCCAATCTGCGGTTCGCAAGCTGGAGACCCTCTATCATGAGGACGGCAGCATCGGCCTGCAGACGAACCGGATTATCTTAGCACGAGGTGAGCGCTATCTGGCCCCCTCTCAGGCTGCCAGCGTGCAATGGCTGCTCGCTTCTGGAGAAGGCGTTGTCGACGATGCAAGCGGGGGCAATCTTCCGCTTGCTCCCGGTCATGCGCATACGATACAGGGCGAGGCCGCCTTTGAAGCAAGTGCTGATAGCATCTTAATCGAGATTGTGACGCAGGAGGGGCATATATGAGAACCAGACGCTCTCTTGTCGGCTACCGTGCTAAGGAAGTAAGCCGATATGTGCATTTGCTGGAGACTGCCCAAGAATCTTTGCAGTCTCTCCTTGAGAAGGAAGAGGCCGAATTCAAGCAGATATACGAGGAGAAGTGGGAGCATAGCTTAGCGCTGCGAGAGCAGCTCAAGAGTCTGCTGCAACAGGAACGGCAGCTAGCAGGAGAGGCCGGATCATGAACAAACGATTTAAGCTAAGGCTGGGCGGCCTGAGCATCCGCGCCTCCAAACGCCGGGTCAATCTTGCGCTCAAGCATTATACAGAGGCCAAATCTGCGCTGGAGCAGCAGCGCGCTGAGCAGCTTACGCTGAACAAGCGCATCGACAACGAGATTAATGAGCTGCAACTGCGGATCGAAGAGACGCATGCCCGGATAGCCCAACTGGAGCACCAGCGCTTAGCGGCTGTCGCTTCTGCGGCTGCAAGTGCAAGCTTGCCGAACGCCGCGACTCCGGCCGCCGTGGCTGCTAATCAGCAGGCTCAACCGCTGCGGCGCATGGGGGATATGCTGATTGATGATGGCAAGATCACCCAGGACCAGTTGCAGACGGCTATTGCGCGCCAGCGCCGATATGGCGGACGGCTCGGTGACATCCTGATTGATATGGGCTTCATCCAGCCCGAGGATCTGAACCCTTATCTAGGCAACCAGGACAAAGGACGGCTCGGCGATATTCTTGTCAGCTCTGGCAAGATTACGCAAGAGCAGCTCGACAAAGCGCTCGCGTTCCAACAGAAGAGCGGGGGGCTGTTAGGTGACGTGCTGCTGTCGCTTAAAATGATTGAGCCTGGCGATCTGTACCGAATGATTGCCACACAGAACAATATCGGGCGCATCGGGCAGGAGCTGTCCCTGGATACGCCGGTCAGACTGCCAGAGTCGGTCGCACGGGAATATGAGATTGTCGTCATCCATCAATATGTGAATCGCTATCTGGTCGCCGTTTCCACACCGCTCTCGGAGGAGGATGCCAGCAAGATCGAAGCGCTGCTCCAGCTTCCCATTGAACAGGTGCTCGCGACAAAGGACGAGATGGAGTATTTCTGGCGTGAGGTGTATGGCAGTGAGATGCTGCATGAAAGTACTCGCCGTCTCGCTGATGAGCAGCCCCACAACTCAGCGCATACGACCTTCACCAGGCCGCAGCTCGGCTTCACTGCTGTCCTTGGCGCGGTGCTGGTCATCGGCCTGATCTGGAGCTTCTGGGCAACGCTGCTGATTGTTAATATTCTGATCCAATTGTTCTATTTCACCATGTCGATCTTCAAGTTCTGGATTATTCTGCTCGGTTCACGCGAAGGGGCGCAATTTCGCTTCACAGACGAGGAGATCCAGGCGATGGATGAGCGAGAGCTGCCGATCTATACCATCCTCGTACCGATGTATAAGGAGGCTCAGGTCATCCCGCAACTGCTGACGAACCTGGAGAATCTGGACTACCCGAAGGCGAAGCTTGATGTGCGGCTTCTTATCGAGGAGGACGATACGGAAACCCGCGAGCTGCTGCAATCGATGGATCTGCCCTTTTACTATACTATCCTCGTCGTACCTGACAGCTTGCCGAAGACGAAACCGAAGGCCTGCAACTATGGCCTCATTCGTGCGCGCGGAGAATATGTCGTTATCTATGATGCCGAGGATCGCCCGGACCCTGATCAGCTCAAGAAGGTGATTGCCACCTTCCGCAAGTGTCCGGAGGAATTCGCCTGCATTCAGGCGAAGCTCAATTACTTCAACAGCACCCAGAACTGGCTGACACGCTGGTTCACTCAGGAATACAGCATGTGGTTCGAGCTGCTGCTACCGGGTATTATGAGACTGGATGTGCCGATTCCGCTCGGCGGGACGTCCAACCACTTCAAGCTCTCTGTGCTGAAGGAGCTTAATGCGTGGGACCCGTACAACGTTACCGAGGATGCTGATCTGGGCATCCGCTTATATAAGCATGGCTATAAGACAGCGATCGTCGATTCCCGCACATGGGAGGAGGCGAACAGCCGCGTCGGCAACTGGATACGCCAGCGCTCCCGCTGGATCAAGGGCTACATGCAGACCTGGCTCGTTCATATGCGCAATCCGTTCAAGCTCTGGCGCGAGATCGGAGCAAAGGGCTTCATGGGCTTCCAGGTTATGATTCTTGCCACGCCGCTGCTCCCGCTGCTCAACCCGTTCTTCTGGGTCATGATGATCTTGTGGTTCGGGTGGCACTTTGATTTCATTCCACGCTTCTTTCCAGGGACCATCTATTATCTGGCGAGCGTGGAGCTCTATGCCGGCAACTTCCTGTTCATCTTCAGCAACGTCGCCGGTGTCTACTGGGTCATCCATGAGCTGGAGCAGAAGCGGCAGCAGGTATTCTCCTACTCGCTTGTACGCTACGCCCTGCTGACCCCAATCTATTGGGTCATGATGAGCATCGCCGCAGTAAAAGCGGCCTGGCAGCTCATTACGAAGCCGTTCTATTGGGAGAAGACTGTTCACGGACTGCATGCTCCTGAGGAGGCGGAGCTGGCTGAGCTAACCGGCCTGCCTGCCGAAGACAGCCTCATCCATCAGCCAGGCGGCAAGCCGGGGACTCCCTCCATGTAGCTTGCCAGGTACAAGTACACATAGCCGCACTGTACCCGGCGACTGTCCGTCCGTCTCCGCTTCCCGCGGCGGGCGTCCTTCATGCATCCGTAATGTAGAGAGGAGAAAGACGATATGGATACGAATCAGCCTGAGCTGACGATCGTCGTTCCGGTATTTAACGAGGCAGAGCATCTGGCCGAATCACTGGTGACCATCGCAGCCTCCGCTGCCTCCATCTGTTCCCATTATGAGCTGGTCGTCATTGATGACGGTTCAGCAGATGATACCTGGGATGTGCTGGAGAAATCATCCGCGTATGTTAAGGGATTGATCGCACTGCGGCTTAGCCGCAACTTCGGCAAGGAATCAGCGCTCTGCGCCGGGCTGGAATATGCCCGGGGCAAAGCGATCATCGTCATGGATGGCGATCTGCAGCACCCCCCTCAGCTCATTCCTGAGATGGTGAGGCTATGGCGGGAGGAGCACTATGAGGTGGTCGAATGCGTCAAGACGAGCCGCGGGAGGGAGAGCTGGAACAAGCGAGCCGGCGCCTCGCTGTTCTACGGGACGCTGAACCAGCTATCCGGCTTTGATCTGAAGAACGCCTCCGACTTCAAGCTGCTTGACCAGAAGGTCATTGAAGCATGGCGGCAAATGCCGGAGCGCACGATGTTCTTCCGCGGCATGTCGGCTTGGCTCGGCTATCGACGCACGAAGCTGCCATTCGAGGTGCAGTCGCGTTCAGGCGGCGACAGCCGCTGGAGCATCCGCGCGCTCGCCAGACTGGCGCTCGATGCCATCGTCTCGTTCTCTACCAAGCCGCTGCGGATCGTTACTTATATCGGCCTGTTATTTTTCGTCTGCTCCGTTATACTGGGTATACATACACTGGTGAACAAGCTGCAAGGCGACGCCGTCACTGGATTTACGACCGTTATTTTGCTGCAACTGATTATTGGCTCTGTGCTGATGGTATCTATCGGTGTTGTGGGAGAATATATCGGGGCCATCTACCATGAAGTCAAGGGAAGGCCGCGTTACTTGATTAGCGCCAGAAGCCAGCATACGTCCGCCTCTATCCGCTATGAGGAGAATAATCATGTCGATAGCATCTATCCTGCAGTCTCCAATCATTAAGTATGGCATTGTTGGTCTGCTCGGGACAGCGCTTCATTTTGCCTTGCTGGTGGCGCTGGTGGAATGGGGCGGCCTGCATCCCATTGTCGGTTCAGCTCTTGGGTTCATTGGCGTACTGCTCGTCTCTTATGTGCTGAATGCCAAATGGACGTTCACCGATTCCCCCCGTCAGTCAGCGATGAAGCAATTTGTCAAATATACGTTGGTCTCGCTCTCTGGACTCACACTCAACACATTGGTCATGTATGCTGCGATTGAATGGATGCACCTGCCTTATCTGCTCGGGCAATGCATCATTACCGTGCTCGTGCCGCTGCATAATTATGTGCTGAACCGCTACTGGACCTTTCGGCAGAATACCGAGATTCACCACAGAGCAAAAGGAGCTTGAGCATGTCAAAACGGAGTATCCTTTCATGGATAATATTTCTTATTATATTTGCCGGAGAGATTGCGCTTGGCTACTATCTCGCCTTCGTGAAAGGCTACATGCATACCGATGCCCTAAGCCGGGTTGCCAATGCCTTCTATGTGCTCTACAGCCGCGATCCGCATCTGGGGGCGATCGGCTTCATCTGGAACCCGCTGCCGAGTCTGATGGAGCTGGCGATTCTCGTCTTCTATCCGCTGTTCCCCGTACTCGCCTCTCGCGGCTTCGCCGGGGTCATCATGACTGCTCTCTTCTCCGGCTTGACCGCTGTGCTGCTGTACAAGACCGGGATTCGCTACGAGCTGTCCAGGACGATGAGCTCGATGCTCGCGCTGCTCTATTGTCTCAATCCGTTCGTATTCCTGTTCGGCGCCAACGG